>VOFH01000609.1_pt1 | contig 104637 bp, 185 predicted proteins | sample 5384091 | NCBI WGS metagenome assembly VOFH01 (sample SAMN12384727, study PRJNA508395) | human gut metagenome | isolation source: healthy gut G | host: Homo sapiens
AAAGCTGCTCATGATACTGCTAATGCATCTGAAGATGACTTAGAACCAGCTGTATGTAGTTTATATAAAGCTATAGTTGAACATATGGTACGCGGTGGTATTCGATTCTATAAAACATTCCCTGATAAACAGGAATATATGGAGGGCTTATCCTATGTGCCAGCTACTTTTTACAAACTTTGTAAAAGCTATTGCTGAAGGTGGTAGTGAATATATTTATGGTGCAAATATGTTCAATGACGCTGTTGGTGATATTTCTGAAGAAGATTTATTGTTCATGGAATTATTGAATAAGCCTAAAGCCAAGTCTACGATGATTAAGAAGATTAAAGATTCTCTCTTTAGCGCTGATAAGGCCCAAACTGGTAAACACCAAAATGCCATGGCGGAAGCATTCTATAATGAATTGACGAAGCGTATGGAGCAATTAGGCTTTATTAGACGTAAGAAAAATGATGGTCTTTCGTAATTCGTTTTAAAATTTCTAAGATAATATTTTGACGATTCATATAATCTTCAGAATAAACATAAAACCCATTATACTTATAACATTTATGTGTATTAAGTAGTAATGGGTTTTTGTTTTATATAATTTAATTTAATCTTTTTTAATAATTATTACATTTAGTTATTTAATATTGCCAAAAAGTATAGTAAATCGATAAAATTAATGAGAAATAAATGAACCATATATGAAAAGTGTGGTATACTATGTATGGGTATTTTTTGTGAACATCATCCGATGTGTTGTGGATGATATTATAAATTGTATTAGTTACAATGTTGTTTTTATTGTATTATTTGTAAAGGAGTCTTTTATGGCATCTAAGAAGGCCGTTCTAGTATATATACTAGAAATCCTGAAAAGTGAAACGGATGCTAATCATACTTTATCTCAAGAGGAGATTCGCAGTATATTAGCCGAGCGGTACGAGGTATCCGTCGATCGGAAGACCTTAGGCCGTCATTTAAATGATTTATATGAATCTGGTGATTTTGGTATTCAATGTGAAGAGTCTGCCGTAGGATCGGATGGTACTATTCGCCGTACTGATTTTATATGATTCATACCTTTGAAGATTCAGAATTGAGATTATTAATTGACGGTATTTTGGCGTCTCGTCATATTACCGCATCTCAACGTAAGGATTTAATTAGTCGTGTTGCTAAATTGGGTAGCTCTCATTTCAAGCCCCATGGTATTGATATTGAAAGTGCTACGGGTTACCTTCATAGAAGTCAGGACTTATTCCTTAACATTGATCTCATAGAGGAAGCAATACAAAGGGGAGAAAAATTTCCTTGGCTTATTGCCAACCTGACGTGGATAAACGATTACATATTAATCTCGGTCCAGATAATAAGGAGCGAAAGTATGTATTCAATCCATTCCAACTAGTTATGAATCGGGGACACTATTACCTAGTTGGGAACCATGAAAATTATGATGACATGTCTACATTGCGTGTCGATCGAATTGCACACATTACGGTGCTGAGCGAACGTAGAAAACCTTTATGGGAGATAAAGGGCTATAACCAGCAACGCACCTTTAATGTATCAATATGTAAAAAAAGAACATATTTACATGTTCGGCGGTGAATCCGTTACCGTAAGTTTTAAGGCAAAGCGGTCTATTGTAAACCAAATTTTAGATTGGTTTGATGGCAATGTGGAATTTACCAACGTCACATCTGATGATGTTGTATGCCGTGTACGTGTAAATCATGATGCCTTTAAGTATTGGGCACTTCAATATATGCAAAGTGTAAAAGTACTTTCACCAGCATCCTTGGTAGCAGAAGTGAAAAGAAGCTATTAAGGAAGGCTTAGAACAATACTCATAATAAAAAGAGCTAGTTGATCGTTGAATCAACTAGCTCTATTTTTATGTATGCTATTTTAAACGTCCGATTTCTGATTTATAGAACATGCATTTTTTCTGCTTCGCGATAGTCCTTAAGAACTGGACGAGGAGGTAATTTACCCATGATACTCACTACATAGATAGCGATGGAAGAGAAGAGGAAGCCTGGCACGATTTCGTAAAGGCCAAGGAATTCAAATTGTTTCCAAATTAGTACTGTTAAACCACCAACGACGATACCAGCGATACAGCCATGACGTGTCATGCGTTTCCAGAATAAGGAGAACAAGATGGCTGGACCAAAGGCAGCACCAAAACCTGCCCATGCATAGGCAACCATTGTTAAGATGTAGCTATCTGGATCCATTGCCATATAGATGGCAATCAATGCAACGATAAGTACTACGATACGACTTACTAGTACCAGCTCTTTATCGCCTGCTTTAGGATGAATAATATTTGCATAGAAGTCATTAGCAATAGCGGAAGCTGTTACTAACAATTGTGCAGATGCAGTACTCATGATAGCTGCGAGTACAGCAGACCAGATGAGACCTGCTACAAATGGTGTAAAGAGACGCTCTGTCATGATAAGGAATACAGTTTCTGCATCAGTGCCTACCAATTTATCTGGCAACATATATACGTGACCAATGAGGCCAACTGCAATGGCTGCCATAAGGGATAAGATAACCCAAACCATGGCGATGTTTGTAGATTTCTTAAGTTCTTTAGCATCAGAGATAGCCATGAATCTTACGAGGATATGAGGTTGACCGAAGTAGCCAAGCCCCCAACCAAGAGAAGAAATCAAGCCAATAATCCAAGTGAACCAATCAGATGGATCACCCGAATAGGCTAAGTCCTTGAGGAAACTCGTGTTGAATGAGTTGGAATGTTTCAATAGGACCACCCATAAACATGGCAGCTGTAATTGGTACCGCTAAGATAGCGAAGAACATCAATGCCCCTTGAATACAATCTGTCCATGATACGGCGAGGAAGCCGCTGAGGAATGTGTAGAATACGACGATACCCGCTGTAATAAATAGAGATACGGTGTAATCAAGACCAAAGATGGTGTTGAACAGTTTGCCACCTGCTACGAACCCTGATGATGTATAAATCAAGAAGAAAATCAAGATAAATAGGGCGGAGATAACGGCTACCGAATGAGATTGATCGTGGAAACGATTTTTCAAATAGTCCGGTAAAGTTAAACTGTCACTAGCTACCTCAGTATGGTTACGCAAGCGTCTAGAAACAAACTTCCAGTTTGCCCATGTACCTAATGTAAGACCTACGGCAATCCATACACCAGAAATCCCCTGTAGTATACGCTAGGCCAGGCACACCCATGAGCATCCAACCACTCATATCTGATGCTTCTGCACTAAGTGCTGTGATCCATGGTCCTAGTTGTCGGCCACCGAGGATGTAATCACCAATGCTGTTAGATTTCCTGTAATAGTAGACCCCGATATACATCATGAGTCCTAGGTATAAGGCAAAGGCGATGATAATCATTAAGTTGTCTTGTGTCATGCCTATATAAGACCTCCTTAGGTTGTAGTTTCATTCTATAGTATTATAAATAATTTCTATTGTACCATATATTAGTGCTTTAGAGTGTAAAAATTTGGTGAGATTGTATTGATTTCTATACGAATTTTAAGCATATACTTTTATCTTGGGTATTAGAGGGTTAACCTATAAATTGTATATACTAATAAACCGAAAATACTCGAAATATGATAAAATAATAGAATGGAAAAATGACACGTGAAAGGAGGTACTCATGAATCAACAGGGACAAGAAAACAAGAAAATCTAAAACAACCAGTTGTGACAAAACAACAAGCACTACGCATGTTAGAAACTTACTTTGGGTATACCTCCTTTAGACCGGCTCAAGAGGCTCCCATTGCCTCCTTATTACGCAATGAAGATGTAATCGGTATCATGCCGACGGGGGCTGGTAAGTCTATCTGTTTTCAGATACCTGCACTCTGCAAATCGGGGCTTACTATCGTATTTTCACCACTTATTTCTCTTATGAAAGACCAAGTAGATGGTCTTTTGGTGCAGAACATTCCAGCGGCGCTCATCAATAGTACCCTTACGCAAGCGGAGTTTAATAAAACGATGTACGAAGTGCGTAGCGGTAAGATTAAACTCTTATATATTGCACCGGAGCGACTAGGTTCTAATTTCTTCTGTAATGTGCTAAGAGCGTTGCCTATTGCTCAAGTCATTGTGGACGAGGCTCATTGTATCTCCGAGTGGGGCCATGACTTTAGACCGTCCTATCGCCTCATCGGTGAGTGGCTCAACTCACTGCCTAAAAAGGCCTATTGTAGGGGCTTTCACAGCGACGGCGACGAAATATGTAGAAAATGATATCAAAAAACTATTAGGTTTAGATAAGGCAAATGTGTATGTAACGGGCTTTGATCGGCCTAATTTATCCTTCTCTGTCATCCGTACACCTAAGCGCATGGATTATGTGGTTCACTATGTGCGGCAACATGCCAACGAAAATGGTATTATCTATTGTGCGACGCGTAAGGATGTAGATCGAGTGTATGAAAATCTAACCCGTGCAGGCATTAAGGTGGGCCATTATCATGGAGGTCTCAGCGATGAGGTGCGCCGTGAGATGCAAAACGCTTATGCAGATGATAAACTGCAGGTCATGGTGGCTACTAATGCTTTTGGTATGGGCATAGATCAAGAGTAATGTGCGCTATGTGTTGCATTACCAAATGCCGCGCAATATGGAGTCCTACTATCAAGAGGCAGGCCGTGCAGGTCGCGATGGAGCACCTGCAGAATGTATCTTGCTCTACAGTGGGCAGGATGTACAGGTTCATAAGTATTTGATTGAACAGTCCATCGAGACGCCTGAGCGACAAGAGGTGGAGGCTCCGCAAGTTACAGTCTATGATTGATTACTGTTTCTGCAGTAATTGTTTACGTAAATATATGCTTAACTATTTTGGTGAAAGCACCGTCTGGACCACATGTGACAATTGTAGTTCCTGTAAAGGATCCGGTGATAAGGTCAATGTAACAAAAGAGGCGAAGGCTATCTTCCGTGCTATTATGGGCACTGATGAGCGCTATGGTGCTTCTATGATTACCTCTATCGTGCGCGGTGAGCGAACTGACCGTATTATGCGAGCAGGCCACGATGCACTCCTGTATTTGGTTTACTAAGTAATGTAGACGAGAAATCGATTAAAGGGCTCATTCAACAATTTGTAGCTTCTGGTTATTTGCGTAGTTCTTCAGGTAAGTATCCTGTGCTATCTTTGACGGCTGGCGCTGAGGAGGTCCTCGGTGGGCATAAAGAGATGGAGGAAATCAGGCAACATGTGTCTGTACCATCTAGAACTAGTCGGTCTACGTCTACTACATCACGAGGAAAATCTAGTTCTGGGGCGGGTGGTTTATTTGAACATTTACGACAACATCGTAAGCGCTTAGCCGAAGAGGCAGGGCTTCGACCATATCTTATCTTCCCCGATACAGTGCTTATTGACCTAGCCAATTTACGACCCACTACATTAGGTGAGTTTGGCAATGTAAAAAGGGTGTAGGGGAAGCAAAATTGAAAAAATATGGCCTCAGTTTTTTACAGGCCATTGCAGAATATAAGGGATAATAAATTTTACTGTATATATGGTAGTACTATGTATTTTTTAGTATGATAGTACTATATATTGTAAGATATAGGTTAGTATTATTCGACGTATTATACATAGATTTAGGGGGACATATGAGTCTAGCAGATACACAATACCTCGGTATTATTGAAAATATTTTAGAACATGGCACGTATGGTCAAAACCGTACCGGTGTTGCAACTTATAAATTGCCACATCAAATTATGCAATTTGACTTGCAAGAGGAATTCCCAATTTTAACTACAAAATTTGTAGCTTTCAAAACGGCGGTAAAAGAATTGTTATGGATTTGGCAAATGCAGTCTAACGATGTACGTAAATTACAAGAAATGAACGTGCGCGTATGGGATGAGTGGATGCGTGAAGATGGTACCATTGGTAAGGCCTATGGTTACCAAATTGCAAAGTACAAACAACTTGATAATCTCATCAAGACTATAAAAGGGAAGATCCTGATAGCCGTCGTATGATTGTTACATTGTGGAATATTGAAGATTTAGATGATATGGCATTGCAACCATGTGCGTATGAAACATTATGGGATGTAGCTGATGGACACTTGAACTGCATGCTCATTCAACGCAGTGGCGATATGGGCCTTGGCGTTCCATTCAATACCGCTCAATATGCAGCGTTACAATGTATGATCGCTCAAGTAACAGGTCTCAAACCTGGTAAATTTACTCATGTTATCAACAATGCTCATGTCTATGAAAACCATGTAGAAGCATTGCGCGAGCAGTTAGCACGTCGCGATCAAGCGTTGCCAGCTCCAAAAATTATTGTGAATCCTGAAATAAAAGATCTTTTATGATTTCACACCAGAGGACATTACATTAGACGGGTATGAACATCTAGGTAAACTGTCCATGACTGTTGCCGTATAGAACTGAGTTCATGTCCATAGCTAAATGGAATTATATGTATGACTGTTGCCATATAGTATTAATCTGAAAGAGGGCAGTATGTTAGCATTAATTGTAGCCGTAGCACATAATCGTGTGATCGGTAAAGATAATACCTTGATTTGGCACTTGCCGAATGATTTGAAATCCTTTAAAGAGAAAAACTACAGGTCATGTCATCATTATGGGCCGTAAGACCTTTGAAAGTTTGCCGTTTCTGTTGCCCAATCGTGAGCATTGGGTAATTACTCGGGATAAAGGGTTTTGATGCGCCAGAAGGGGTTAAGATTTTCCATAGCCCTGAGGCAGCTGTTGAAGCCGCACGTGCTCTTGATGCGGCCTATGTCATCGGTGGTGCTCAAGTATATGAGGCTTTCTTGCCTTACGTGGATACGATGTACATTACAGAGGTAGACCACGAATTAGAAGGGGATGCATTTTTCCCAGAGTTTCCAGAAGAGGCTTTCACCATTGATTCTGTAGTAGATGGCGTGGTGGATGAAAAGAACAAATATCCTCATCATTTTGTAACCTATCGCAGAAAGGCATCTAAATGAGTGAAAGAATGTTTGCCATTATTGGCAATGAATTAAATGTTAAGTCAAAGCAGGTGCAAGCTGCCGTAGAATTATTGGACGAAGGCAATACGGTGCCATTTATTGCGCGTTACCGTAAAGAGGTAACAGGCGAATTGCAAGATGAGCAATTGCGTACCATTGAAGAACGCATTAAATACTTGCGCAACTTGGAAACACGTCGCCAAGAAATCATTGCGTCTATTACAGAGCAAGAAAAGATGACCGATGAGTTGATGAAATCCTTAGAGGCCGCAACAAAGCTTCAAGAATTAGAGGATTTGTATTTACCATATCGTCCTAAGAAACGTACCCGCGCTATGATTGCCCGTGAACGTGGCTTGGAGCCGTTAGCGGAAATGATCCTTAACGATACGGTTACCGCTGGTGATCCTTTAGAGATTGCAAAAGAATATGTAACGGAAGAGGTGCCCACACCAGAGGATGCTATTCAAGGTGCTTCTGATATCGTAGCGGAAATTGTTAGTGATAGTGCAGACTTCCGTGCGTACTTGCGCAAAAAAGATGTGGAACGAAGGCTTTATTCAAGCTGAGTTGACTGGTGATGAAGAGGTACAACAACAGTTCTTGCAATACGCAGAATATGCTGAACCGGTTCGTCAAATGCCATCTCACCGTATCTTGGCAGTTAATCGCGGTGAAAAAATTAGGTGCTTTAAAGTTAGCCCTCACTGTACCAGGTGATACCTATATTTGCTTACATGGTGCAAAAGTTAGAGAAAAATCCAAAATCCATATTCGCAGACTATAAAGCGGCTGCAGTAGCCGATGCGTACAAACGTCTAATTTTCCCTGCTCTAGAGCGTGATATACGCAATGAGTTGACGGAAAATGCGGACGAGCAAGCTATCAAGGTATTCGGTGTAAACCTTAAGAACCTATTATTGCAGCCACCTTTGGCAGGTCACGTTATTATGGGCCTTGACCCTGGTTACCGTACAGGTTGTAAGATGGCTATTATCGACCAACAAGGTAATGTGCTAGATTACGGTGCCTACTACTTAACTAATAGTGAAAAGCTTCGCAAAGAAGCACAAAAGGTATTAGCCGATAAAATCCGTAAATTTAAGGTTACTCTCTTATCTATTGGTAATGGTACTGCATCCTACGAAACAGAGCAGTTTGCTTCCACCATGATTGAAGAGGAAAAATTAGATTGCCACTACATTATCACTAATGAAGCAGGCGCATCTGTATATTCTGCTTCTAAATTGGCTATCGATGAATTACCAGATTTAGACGTAACCATACGCGGTGCCGTATCCATTGCACGTCGTGTACAAGATCCATTGGCTGAATCCGTTAAGATTGATCCTAAATCTATTGGCGTAGGTCAATACCAACATGACGTAAACCAAAAACAATTGACTCATACCTTAGATCAAGTGGTTGAAACTGTAGTAAACCACGTTGGGGTAGAGCTCAATACTGCATCTCCTGCTATTTTGCAACATATTGCAGGCATTTCTAGTACAGTGGCTAAAAACATCGTTGCATATCGTCAAGAGAATGGTGTATTTAAAAGTCGTAAAGAATTGTTGAAAGTACCTCGCTTAGGTCCTGCGGCGTTCACACAATGTGGGGGCTTCCTTTCGCTTGCAACACGGTAAAAATCCATTAGATAATACATCCGTCCATCCTGAGTCCTATGAATTGGCAGAACGCATTATTGGTGAATTAGGTTTTACCTTGAAAGATTTGCAAGACAAAGCACAATTGGAAGCATTACAAGTGAAATTACCGCTTGTTGATGCCGAAAAATGGCCGCAAAACTTGATGCGGGTGTACCAACGGTACGAGATATCTTAGGGGCTTTGGCAAAACCAGGTCGTGACCCTCGTGAAGATTTGCCAGCACCACTTACTAGAAAACATGTAGTAAGCCTTGAAGATATCAAGGTTGGTACTGTGGTAAAGGTACAGTTCACAACGTAGTTGATTTTGGTGCATTCGTAGACTTTGGTCTTAAAACTAATGGTCTTTTTGCATCGCAGTGAACTCTGTAACAGTCGCCAACATCCATCTGATGTGCTGGCTGTAGGTGATATCATTGAAGCTCAAATTATTTCTGTTGATGTAAAAACGCAATCGTATCGGTTTATCTGTAAAAGCATTACAACCAGAAAAGCCAAAGAATAACGATAATAACCGAAACAGAAATAACAACGGACAACGCCGAAACAACGATCGTAACAATAACCGTAATAATGACCGTAATAATGGTGGTCGACAAAATAATAATCGCAATGGTGGGAACCGTAATAATGGGGACCGTCGTAACGGATAATCTCATATATTTTTGGCTTCAAGAATAGAATTTTATATTATATTACATTATATAAATAAAATCAGTTGAGAATTATTCTTGACTAAAAAAGTCCCCGAAACCGCCTCACTATGGTTTAGAGGGTGCGGTTTTTCTATATAACCTAAAACTATGTATAATAATGCGGAATGGATATATCGAAAACGATATATCTTATTGAAAATATTTAGATATAAGGCGTATGATGAAATTACAGAGGAGATCTTCCTCAATATATGTTCCTAAATAGGAGGTAATGCTATGAGCTTAAACCTTAAAGAAAGATATGGACTTTTAATTAATAATGAATGGGTAGCGGCATCTGATGGTGCTGAATTTAATGTATATAACCCTGCTAATGGCGAACAACTTGCTATCTGTGCAGAGGCTACAAAGACGATGTTGATAAAGCGGTAGACGCTGCAACAGAAGCTTTTAAAACTTGGAAAACAGTATCTCAAAGTAGAGCGCGCTGATTACTTGTTAAAAATTGCTGACGCTATTGATGCTCATAAAGAGCATTTGGCACAAGTTGAAACATATGACAATGGTAAACCAATCCGTGAAACTTTAAATGTAGATATTCCGCTTGGTGCTGACCATTTCCGTTACTTCGCTGGTGTACTTCGTTCGAAGAAGGCTCTGCACAAGTATTTGATGAAAATACCTTGAGCCTCATCGTTCGCGAACCGATTGGCGTTGTAGGTCAAGTCGTGCCTTGGAACTTCCCATTCCTAATGGCTGCTTGAAATTGGCACCAGCTCTTGCAGCAGGTTGTACAGTTGTTATTAAACCTTCTAGCCATACATCTCTTAGCCTTTTAGTATTAGGCGATATTTTGAAAGACATCTTGCCAGCAGGTGTTGTGAACATCGTAACTGGTAAAGGTTCTAAATCTGGTCAATATATCCTTGATCATCCTGGTCTTCAGTAAACTTGCTTTTACAGGCTCCACTGAAGTAGGTCTTGATGTATATAAAGCAGCATCTGAACGCTTGATTCCTGCTACATTGGAATTAGGTGGTAAATCGGCGAATATCTTCTTTGACGATGCGAACTGGAAACAAGCTCTTGATGGGGCAATGCTCGGTATCCTATTCAATCAAGGTCAAGTATGTTGCGCCGGTTCCCGTATCTTCGTACAAGATACAATTTATGATAAATTTGTAGCTGAACTTTCTAAATTATTTGATAAGGTAAAAGTTGGATTGCCTTGGGATGAATCTACACAACTTGGTTCTTTGATTTACGAAGCACAAGTTGAGAAAGTACTTAGCTATGTAGAAACTTTGCTAAAGAAGAAGGCGCTCGCGTTGCAGCTGGTGGTGTACGCGTTACTGACGGCGAACTTGGTAAAGGTTGTTTCATTAGACCTACACTTATCGTAGATGCTACAAATGACATGCGCGTAGCTCGTGAAGAAATTTTCGGCCCTGTAGCTGTTGTTATTAAATTCCACAGCGAAGAAGAAGTGATCGAACAAGCTAATGACAGCTTATACGGTCTTGGCGGCGGTGTATTCACACAAAACCTCAACCGTGCAATCCGCGTAGCTCGAGCAATCGAAACAGGTCGTATGTGGGTTAACACATATAACTCCATCCCAGCAGGCGCACCATTTGGTGGTTACAAACAATCTGGTATCGGCCGTGAAACTCACAAAGTTATCCTTGAACACTACACTCAAATGAAAAATATCATTATTAACTTGAGCGATAAACCATCTGGTTTCTACGATTTAGACTAAAAATATAAATCTCTCCAATAAACTATAACAATAAGGCACCTCAAATGAGGTGCCTTTTTTTGTGCTTAACAATAGCTTATTATATTTGAAAGGATACGGTATGCTATAATTGTAGCCATATAAAAGCGTGTTGTTTAGAGAGGAATATTATGAATTTTAAGAGAGTGTTTGATTCCTTTAACGAGTTTTCTGATTTTGATAAAGATACCTTTGAAGCATTAGCTATTAATGCGATTAAAAATAGTGGAACGCTACAATTAGGGCCATTAGAAAATCAAACCCTAAGTCAATACTTAAGTAAATAGAGTAAATACATAGTGATGAATATTTGTACTAGATAAAAATAAGGATGGTATGAAATTAATGAATCCTATTCCCATCAAAAATTGTATAATCCCCAATATGATTTGTTATCTACAAGCATGATAGAATGGAATTATTAAATAAGATTGGAAAATATATAATTTAGAATTAATCTGCTTTAAAGAATTTACTGCCTTTGGAAAATGCACATATACGGCGGTATATCGTTCACATGATGGTATAGAATTTGTATTTGTTCCTGGAGATACTGTTTCGTTAGGGTTTGATTTTAGAAATAAACCATTTCAGGATATTTTTAATGATGAAAATTTAGCGGAGCTTGCCTATCCATTTGTCGAGGGATATGAAGAGGAAATCTTTAGTGAAGACGATGTTCAAACTAAGATTAGGAAACACTAGAAGATGAAGAGGTACTATCCAACATAGAAACGTATTTTTAAACATAATTTTACTCAAGAAGATGAGTTTGTAATCCATCCATTATTGGTACAAAAAGAGTATAGTGAAACTTGTTGGATACCTATTTCAGATGAGATACTCAGACAAAATAAAGAGTGGCAACAGATGATTTGTTCCTGGAAAAAAGCCGAAAGCGAGGGTCTTTCTGAAATAATGATTCATAATACCATTTGTTTATATAAAACAGACGATAGCAATTGGTGTGGCAAACTTTATGAAGAAACAACATTTAAGAAACTTTTACAGGATATAAAAGATAATAGATATTCTTTGCCTACACAAAGAGAGTGGGAGTATTTAGCTGGCAAGGGGTGTAGAACTATCTTTCCATGGGGAAACAATATAGATTTCTCTATGAATTTAAAGCATATGGAATGGATGGATAATGATGGAGATTATACGTTAGAAAAAGAAAACTTTTTGGCCTTGTTATAGGTGACGATCCGTATTGTAGAGAAATTGTATATGATGAAGATGAATTTTCCTATAAAGGTGGAGACGGTGGCCGCAATATATGTGGAGGCTTAGGGGTTATGTGGGGCTATTTCCTATTTCACCATACTTTCAAGATAGTGAAATGGAATTGGCGATAATATAAATGGTGGATATGATTTCTTTAGGAGGATTATAAGAATTGTTGATGATAGTGTGAAATGATGTCACATATAATAATTCTAGAATATCAAATGGCAATATCGTTTCATAAATAAAATAGGTGCCTCTTAGGAGGCACCTGTTTTATTAATAGTGGGATAAACGGAATACTCTTCTATATTCTTCAGGCGAATCAGAACCATCAGCAGGTTTTATGATAATCCTAATAAATATCTTTTTTTGAAATCTGGATATGTTTTAGCATATTCTTTGCAGAATTTATCCATACGATTATAAAAGTTTGTTACATCTTGGTTTTGTATGGCTGAATAGGGGATAGGTATTTCAATATACAAAGAAGATGTATCATATGTGGCATAGGATAACTCCTCTGCCGTTAGATAGTTTTTCATTAATGGAAATGCTGTTATCAGCGGAATGTTGGTTGTCAGTATTCGATCAACTTGTGGTACAATATAGGTGCAGAGGTGTGCATGACTTCAGATATTTCAATGGGCATTTGAGGATACTTGTCAAATGTGACTTGCCATCTATTGTTTCTTTGTGAGACTCCAATTGATATGTTAGATTAGGATAATCCTTATTTATATATTGTTGTACCTCATCCTTACTATAATGTGATAGAAGATGACAACCCGTTGTTAGTATGAGGGATAGTATAATCAACGGTAGTAATACAAATCTTTTAAGCGTAAATGGTTTCATTGGTATTCCTTTTATACTACTTTAGAAAGTTTATTAAATCGTAATTGCTTAACAGGCATTGTTTAATTATTGGCGGTATTTTGAAGTACGTTCATTTAATTATATTATACCTAAAATATATTTTTTACTTATATAGTTGATTAATACCATACAAGTCTCCAATAAACTATAACAATGAGGCACCTCGAACGAGGTGACTTTTTTGTGCATCAGTATCTTATAAGTGTGGATCTTATCGTTATATAGGGTTGACCTATGTTATAATTAATGACATCTAAGAGTGTATTGTAAAAGAGACTGGTAAAAAAATGAAAAAACTTGAAATATTAGGATATTTTTGGATTTTTATATCTATGTCCTTATCCATAGGGGTATATAAACTTGATTTTTGTTTTTTGCATCTATCATATCGGGAATAGTAAACTTGTTATTGATGAAGAGTATGAATACATCAAAAACATAGAGCTTTTGGTAATTTAACCAAGTATTTAACAATAATTGCAATTGTAAGTATGGTACTATTAAATTGTAAATTTTTAATTGATAAAGATTATTTATTTATTGCGAGATATGGTGTTGCTTGGAGCATTTTCGTGCTTTTAATAATGTGTACAGGTTTTTATCAAAAGCGAAATAGTTTATATTATAAACGCGGCCTTTTTGCTATTTTTTCTATATTAATTGGTATACTATAATAAAAACCAAAGGTTTAGGTTATGCATTAAAGCATATGTTCTTTAACTAGTAAGCATATACTTTAAAATGGTTATTAATTTAATAGCGTTCACCTAAATTTTTGAAATATGATATACTATTCTAACGCGCATAATTCGTGCGCAATAGGAGGAAACACATTTAGATGTTAGAAAAATTTGAACAATTAATGATTAGCGAACCTGTTCTAAGAGCGTTAAACGATATGGGCTTTGAAGAGCCTACGCCAATTCAACAGGAAGCTATCCCAGTAGCCATGAGCGGTAAAGACATGATCGGTCAAGCTCAAACAGGTACTGGTAAGACAGCAGCATTTGGCTTGCCTGTATTGGAACGCGTAGACGGGAATGAGCGTCACGTTCAAGTAGTTATTTTATCCCCTACACGAGAATTAGCTATCCAAGTAGCTGAAGAGCCTTAACAAAATGGCTCAATACACGAATATCACTGCACTACCTATTTACGGTGGTCAAGATATTAATCGTCAGTTCCGTGCCTTGAAAAAGAACCCTCAAATCATCGTTGCCACTCCAGGCCGATTGATGGACCATATGGATCGTGGTTCTATCCACTTTGACCATGTGAAAGTTGTGGTATTGGACGAAGCCGACGAAATGTTAAACATGGGCTTTGTTGATGATATCAATAAAATCTTGGGTGTTATCCCAGAAGACCATCAAACATTGTTGTTCTCTGCAACTATGCCTAAAGCTATCCAACAATTAGCTGAAACATATTTGACAGAGCCAACATTGATTCGTATGAAACCGACTCAAGTTACGATGGACTTAATTGAACAATATTATATCGAAGTGCAAGACCGTCAAAATTCGATGTTCTTTGCCGCTTGTTCGATATTCAAACACCTGAACTTGCGATTATCTTCACACGTACAAAACGTCGTGTTGATGAAGTAACAGAAGGTCTTAAGAAACGTGGTTACATGGCGGAAGGCATCCATGGCGATTTGTCTCAACAAAAACGGGACAGCGTAATTCGTCAATTCCGCGAAGGTACCATCGATATTCTCGTGGCTACTGATGTGGCAGCTCGTGGTCTTGATATTTCTGGCGTATCTCACGTATATAACTATGATATGCCTCAAGATCCTGAAAGCTACACACACCGCGTAGGTCGTACAGGCCGTGCTGGTAAAGCTGGTCAAGCTTTCACGTTCGTTATCCTCGTGAAATGGAGCATTTACATGCTATCGAGCGTTTAACAAAACGTAAAATTGCACGCCGCCGTGCACCTTCCTTAGGTGAAGTTCTTGAAGGTCAACAACGTTTGGCAATTGAAAGCCTCGTTGAAATGACAGATAATTTAGAAGCATTAGCGCCATTCAAATCTAGTGCAGAGGAATTGTTGAATGATACAGATTCCGTAACACTTTTTGGCAGCAGTTCTTAAATTGTTAACAAAGAACCAGATACGACTCCTGTAAATATTACAGAAGAAAACCATTACGCGTACGCCGTCGCCGTGAAGGTGGCCTGTAGTGACCGCCGCCGTGGTGACCGTCGTAGAGATGGCGATCGCCGCCGTGACGGGTGATCGTCGTCGACGATCGTCCTCGTCGCAGCCGCGATGACCGTAGAGGTGAACGTCGTGATGACCGTCGCAGAGATGATCGTGATCCGATCGTCCGCGTGGTGACAGAAAACCTCGTCATCAAGGTGAAGGTTTCAAACCTTACTTTAAAGACTAATAGAATGTGGATTGTTTTCAGGCAATCCACATTTTTTATTACTTAATAGTTAATACTATCTATCTTGATAAGTGTTGAGAATTCTGTTATAATAGATAATAATTATTTCTTGTGAATGGCCGATAATGGTCGATGCCTTATAGATTTCAAGTGGAGAAAGGTAGAGTAGAGTATTATGGATATCGCACAAATTCTGCGTAGCCAAGGGTTCAAAGTAACCCCACAACGTATTGCGATTTATGATGCCTTTTGCGTGGTCATCACGATCATCCAACAGCAGAAATGTTGTATCATACGTTGCGCCCTGAACACCCAAGCATGAGCCATAAACCGTATACGTGTAAGACGATGGAGATTTTTGAAAAAATCGGTCTTGTAAAAATTTTAGAAGTAGGTGATGAGCGCGCTCATTACGATTGGGACACAAAGTTCACTCCCATATTCGTTGCATCCGTTGCAACAAGGTAGAGGATATGATGGGCATTGATTTACAAGCTATCAAAACAATTGCGATCAAGGTAGCGAGTACCAAATCACAGGTCAACATATTACCTTTGAAGGTGTATGCCCTGAGTGTGCTAAAAAAGAAAAGCCATTAATACATAACCCCTGTCGCGAAGGGCTCCTTCACGGTAGGGGTTTTATTAGTTATTTCTATTGGCCATCGTTTTAGTTAGTATTTAATTATTATTTCATAAGTATTTAGTAATAAGATTTTAGAATCATATATAAAGGAGTATTATGTTTGTCATCGGCAGTCACTTATCAATTAGCAAAGGTTATTTAAACATGGGGAAGGAAGCTACAAAATTGGGGGTAATACATTCCAATACTTCACGCGTAATCCTCGTGGTGGTAGTATGCGTGCCCTCGATGTAGAGGATATGAATAGCTTGAGTGCGTATATGAAAGAACATAACTTTGGCACCTTTATTAGCTCATGCACCTTACACGTATAATCCATGTGCAGCAAAAGAAGATTTGCGCGCTTTTGCAAAACAAGCCATGACAGAAGACCTAGAGCGTATGGAATATTTGCCAGGCCAAATGTATAACTTTCACCCAGGCAGCCATGTAAAGCAAGGTGTAGACCAAGGCATCGAATACATCGTGGAGTGCTTGAATGAAATCTTATTCCCTGGCATGAAAACAACAGTTCTCTTAGAAGTCATGGCAGGTAAGGGCACAGAAATTGGTTCTCGCTTTGAAGAAATTGCTCGCATCATCGATGGTGTAAAATTAAAAGAATACATGGGCGTATGTGTTGATACATGCCATATCCACGAAGGTGGTTATGATATCGTCAATAATCTTGATGGTGTTATTGATGAGTTTGACCGTATTGTAGGCTTAGACCGTTTAAAGCCATTCACTTGAATGACTCTAAAAATCCTATGGGCGCTCATAAAGATCGGCACGAAAAAATTGGTGAAGGTCACATCGGTATCGATGCCATTGCTCGTATTGTGACACATCCTAAATTGACGAACTTGCCGTTCTATTTAGAAACGCCAAACGAATTAGATGGTTATGCAAAAGAAATTGCTATGTTGCGCTCTATTGTAGAGAATAAATAATTAAGTTAAAACGCAGTCTTAGTTATATAATTATTTATATAACTACATTCAGATAAGGTATAGGGGAGAGCTGGAAAAGGGGGATAAAATGCGTTTTTTTACATACTGCTGATTGGCATTTAGGACGTATTTTTATGGTCAGTATTTAACAGATGACCAAGCTCATGTGTTGGAGAATCAGTTCTTTTCTATTTTGAAAGATGAAAAATCGACGGCATATTGCTAGCCGGGGACGTATTTGATAGAGCGGTACCTCCTATTGAAGCTATTGAGTTATGGGATTCCATCATTACCCGTCTCGCTATGGATTATAAGGTACCACTCTTCGTGGTAAGTGGTAATCATGATGGAGCTGAACGCCTTGAAGTGGGGGCGCTCTATGTTAAGTCGTTCTGGCATCCATATTTGGGGATCCCTCATCATGCATTACAACCCTTTGCATTTGAAGGTGCTGATGGCTTAAAAGTGGCCATTTGCCCTATGCCCTTTAGTGAACCTCGTCGCATTGGGGATGCATTAGGCTTTGGTTCAGCTAATATCTCTTTAGAGACTATTCAACATATAGAAAATGTAGAATCATCAGCGACGAAGACTAAAACAAAATCTAAGCGGTCTAAATCTAAAAAGCATCTGTAGATGTTGTGGAGGACTCTTTGTTTGCTGGTGTTGATATGGCCTATGAAAAAATTGCTGCTATAGAAACATCTAAGGGGTAACACAAGATTTGGTCGCTCATAATGAAAGTGGTCTCAATCTACATAATTACGACCAAATGTATCAGGCTTGGAGCAACCATTTACGCAATCAAGTGCCAAAGGGAATGCGTAGTATTGCTATTAGTCATGCCTTTGTAATGGGCGGTGATGTAGGTGGCTCTGAGCGGACCTTGTCTATCGGTGGTAGTGAACAAGTAAGTCCACAAGTCTTTAAAGACTTTCACTATACAGCCCTTGGGCCATTTGCATGGGCCTCAACGAATGGGGGCAGACTATATTCGTTATAGCGGATCGCCATTAAAGTATTCCTTTGATGAGCATACGCAGAAGAAATCTTTACCATCGTTGATATGAATACAAAGGGACAAGTAGATATTAGCACCATTCCTGTAGAGGCGAAGCGCGACGTTGTAATATTGGAAGGCTATTTTGAAGACTTACTAAATAATAAGGAATTACAGGCTAAGCATAAAGACAATTATGTGCAGGCTCGATTGCTTGATACGATGCCTATAATGGATGGGATGGCTAAGCTGCGCCAAGTGTATCATCGATGCATGACTATTGATTTAGTAGGTCGCGTGGCAACTCCTATGGCAGATATGGATGAAGCCGTTTTTAAAGAGTTAAACGAACGCGAATTATTTAATCAGTTTGCTGAAACCGTGTGGAAAGAACCATTAACAGAGCGTGAGCAACAATACATCAACTCTGTATGGGATCGAATTCTAAAGGAGGACTAAATGAAGCCTATATCTTTAACTATAGAAGCCTTTTGGTCCGTACCGCGATTCGGTTACCTTGGACTTTAATGAGCTCCAAAATCATTCCATGTTCCTCATCTCTGGTCCTACAGGGGCAGGGAAAACATCCATACTAGATGCGATGGTGTATGCCTTGTATGGTGAGCCTAGTGGAGAGGTGCGCAAAAACAGATGCTATCCGTAGTGATTTTGCAGAACCTCAGCGTATGACTCGCGTAGATTTTTTCCTTTGCTATCGGTGATGCTCGGTATCGTGTTGAACGATTGCCAAAACAATTGGTAGCTAAAAAACGTGGTACAGGTATGCGTGAGCAGAATGCTAGTACTACTGTATACGAAATGAAAGATGGCGAGTGGAAAGTTATTGCTACCTCTGCCACTGCTATTCGTGATACGATTCAACGAATTATAGGTTTTCGTAAAGATCAATTCTTACAAGTAGTACTTTTTGCCGCAAGGGAGTTTAGAAAATTATTAGTAGCCTCCACCAGTGAACGAGAGGAGTTATTACATACACTCTTTAGAACTGAGTTATATCGAAGATTACAGGATGCCCTAAAATCTGCTTATGATGAGGCAAAGATCCGGTATTGAAGAAAATCTAACAAAACAGAATGCATTGCTGCAATCCATTCCACATGACGAAGACATACCCGTACTAACCATTGAACATGTACGAGTTACTTTTGAAAGATAGAGAACCTCGTCGTGATACGATTGTTGTTGAACGTGATAAAGCTGTCGATGTGGTGGAACGATTCAATGCATTGCGTAACGAGTGGGCCTTATATAATCAGGCACAACAATCTCTTACCGGTGCTACGAATAAATTAGATTTGGTAAAAGCCAGAGAAGCGGAGCGTGCTAGCTTACGTGAAAAGGTTCAGTTCCTTACTGGTTTAACACCAAGCTATGAATTGTATAAACAACTTAGTGATAAACAGGCTACATTAAAAACCTTTGAAAATGGCACTTTCAGATGCAAAAAAAGGTGTAGATGTCGCAACTCAACATGAGTCTAAATGTACAGAGGCTTATGGAATGTTAGAATCTCAAGCTGAAACTATGCAAGCTAAGAGGACTACGTTGGCCAATTACAACAGCAGGCAGAACAATTTACAGAGTTATCCGTGCTAAATAAGGAATTAAGCACATTAAATAGCCAGTTAGAAACACAAGACCGTGAGAAAAGTGAAGCTAAGTTGCAGGCTCAGCACAAGCTAGTAGCTGATTTAGAGGCTAAGTTAGTTGAAGTGAGAAAACAGTTTCAAGCCAATAGTAAAGCATTAGAGTCTATTCCTCACATCCAAGAGCAGTTGAGCCAGTTGCAACGATATTCTGAATTGTTATCAGAGAAACAAAAGGCTCAAAACGATATTGATGCTAAGGAAGAGTCTTTAGCGACTCTAGATGAATCTGTAAAGAACTCAACGGTACAGCTTGAACGTTTAGAACATCTGATGGCAGAGGGCGAGCCTTTTGAACTGGTTCATTTGGTAGTAGATAATGAACCATGTCCTGTATGTGGTTCTACAGAGCATCCACAGTTAGCATCCAAGCCAGAGTTATACCCTACCAAAGAGGAAGTAGAAGAGGCACGCGCAGTGCGTGATGAGATGATTACAAAAGCGGGCTAGCGAAATTGGTCAGAAAGAAACGTTATTGTTCGTCTACATGAGTTAGATGAGGGGTTAAAGAACAAGTTTCTAAACTTAAATCACATATTGCTGATTTTTCAGAAGACACTTTTGATTCTATTCAACAAGACTTGTCATCCCAAAATGGAATCGACTTACAGCTTTGCGTAAAGACACTGAACAGTTGAGCAAAAGTTATAACTAAAAATGAGCATGAACTTGATTGAGGGTAAAGATAAATTAGCGAAATTGGAGATGGTCATAATGAATTACTTAATAATTTGCATGATTTAGCGGATTCAGATTAGTTCTGTACAGGCTAAGATTGATGGGTTATCTAAAATTGCCAACTACGGATCTTGATACATGGCATAAACAAATCGAATCATTAGAGACTGAAATTAACACATACGATGAGCAGTTGAAAGCTTTGTAAATCAAGTCTAGATGCTGCTAAAGAGCAGCTCAACGCTAAACGGGGACGTTTAGAAATCTTATTTGCACAAGTGCAGGAAGAAACAAAAAATCTTGATGGATTTTACCAAGAATATGTAAAATCATTACAATCAATTTCTGTATCTGAAGATGACTTTATAGATGCGCTAGGTGATTATAAGGCATTAGATGCGTTTAGAACTGAACTACATGCATTAGATGAGGCTTTTAGTAAGCTCAAGCTGTATATGATGCGGCTTTGAAACATGCTCAGTCTGTAATAGAACCAAGTGATACGATTTCTGACGAAGTATATGATACGGCCGTAGAGAAACGTGATAATTTAGTAGGTTCTCTTGCGGCTTGGGATAAAGAAACAAAACATATTGAAACCACATTAGCATCATTAGAAGAACTGGAAAAGGCTATGGGCGAAGCTCGTGAGGAAATCACTTTCTTAAGCCGTCTTAACGACTTAGCCAATGGCGGTGAACAAGGCTTTAAAAATGTAACCTTTGAACGATATGTGCTGGGTGCTATTTTAGATGAAGTTGTGTATGCTGCCAATTTACGACTTCAAAAGATGAGTCGTAGTCGATATTCCTTGGAGCGGTCTGACTATACTGGTGGTGGTCGTGGCAAACAAGGCCTTGATTTGGCCGTTATGGATGCTTTCACAGGTCAATCAAGACCAGCGAACACCTTGTCTGGTGGCGAAACCTTTTGGCATCGATGGCTCTTGCCTTAGGTCTTGCGGATGTTATTCAAAGTTATGCGGGTGGTATTCATATGGATACGATGTTCATCGACGAAGGCTTTGGTACTTTAGATCCAGATACATTAGAACTGGCCATGGAAACATTGGTACAATTACAATCTTCTGGACGCCTCATCGGCATGATTTCTCATGTACCTGAATTAAAGACTCGTATACCTGCCCACTTAGAGGTCACACGTGGTGATGAAGGTAGTATGGCAAAATTTGTGATTAACTAGCTATAGAATTATAAAATGTGATACTATTAAAAGAGGATAATACCTACAAAAACATACTGGAATTAATTAAGGAGGTCCTATGAAATTTTCATTTGCTCACAATAATATAAATGTTAAGGATCTTGATAAAAGTTTAGCTTTCTATAAAGAGGCTTTATTACTTGAGGAATCTCGTCGCTTGGAAGACCCAAGCGGTGCTTTTACCCTTGTATATTTAAAAAGTCCATATACGGCACATGAATTAGAACTTACATGGTTGCGCGATTGGGATCGCCCTTATAATTTGGGAGACAATGAATTCCACTTAGCATTTTATGTAGATGACTATGAAGCAGCTCTTAAAAAACACAAAGAGATGGACGTTGTAGCCTACGAAAATGCCTGATATGGGGATTTACTTCATTGCCGATCCAGACGGTTATTGGACAGAAATCATTCCGGCGGGTAAATATTAATGGAATATATGTTAACTCGTTTAGAATGGTTAGTTGGACCAGATAAAATCCAAACCTTAAAGAATACATCTGTGGCTCTCTTTGGTGTCGGTGGCGTTGGTGGTGGTGCTCTTGAGGCTCTAGTACGTGCAGGGGTTGGGCGGATCGTTCTTATCGACGGAGACTCTATAGCACCTAGTAATTTGAACCGCCAAATGATTACAACTCACGACACGATTGGTGAGCGTAAGGTAGAGGTAGCTAAAAAGGCGCGGCTCTTTCTATTAATCCGGATGTGGTGATAGAAACTCATGATATTATGTATACTGAGGAAAGTTATCCTGGATTCATTCAAAGCTTACACGTTGATTATGTTATCGATGCTATTGATATGGTAACGGCAAAACTAAATATTATTGAGGTTTGTCAACGTGAAAGTATCCCCGTTATTTCTTGTATGGGCGGCGGTAATCGCTTTTACCCAGAAAAACTTATGATTGCTGATATCAATAAGTCTCATACATGTCCTCTTGCGCGCGTTATGCGTCGGGAGTTAAAAAAACGGGGCATAAAAAACAATTAGTTTTATTTTCTACAGAAAAACCAACAAAACCACAGTTCCGTGGGGAAGCAACAAGTCCTGGAACATGTAGTTTTGTGCCCCCAGTGGCAGGTTTTATATTAGCAGCACATGTGTTGCGTACAATTTTGGAGGTACCTGAACAATGAAAAAAGCAAAAATCCATATGGCTGACGGCGGCGATATTGTAATTGAATTATTTGATAAAGAAGCTCCTGGCACAGTACAAAACTTCATTGATTTGATCAATAAAGGTTTCTACAATGGTCTTCGTTTCCACCGTGTAATTCCTGGTTTCGTAGCACAAGGTGGTTGCCCTAATGGCAATGGTACAGGTGGTCCTGGCTACACAATTAAAGATGAATTAATTGGTAACCCACACAAACACGAACGTGGTGCATTGTCTATGGCTCACCGTGGTCCTAATACTGGTGGTAGCCAATTCTTTATCGTATACGAACCACAACCTCATTTGGATGGTGTACATACAGTATTTGGTAAAAGTAATTGAAGGTATGGACGTAGTTGATGGTATCCATCAAGGTGCTATCATGGAAACTGTTGAAGTAATCGAAGGTTAATCTCATGAATGATGTATCTATTAAACATCCGGAATGGCTATATATTGATGTAGACGGAAAGACATCATATGGGTATGACCAAGAATGGTTCACTGATGAGTGGCAACGCTTTGTCTGGTTGTGGTCCCACATCGGCATCACAAGTATTGGGTTATTCGCTGTTTAGGGATGGCTTATTAGATCTGGAAACCACATCCGATCAAACGCTTGCTTTAGAACGGATGAACTTAGTTTGGAAATATGTAAAGCCACGCTTTGGTGGTGGTGTTTATAAAACTCAATGGATGGAACGTGGTCTTACTCGTTTACTGGAGGATAAAGGCCTATCTTATGATGTACATATGTTGAATGTATCTCCGTTCTGCGCATCTCGTGTAGAGGTGGAGGCTGCAACTCAGTTTATTCATGATGCATTGGCACAAGATGTGCCTGTAGCATTTTTGAATCGTCATAAGGGTAAAGAGAAAGGCTCTTTATACATGGCATTGGGTTCCAATTCACAAGATATTTATGGATGGCGATGATATTCGCTGTGGCATCTTTGATGAAGGTGAAATCCGTGATTTTTCATTAGCGAATTGGATGAAAGATACCATTTTAGGTGGCGGTTTCTGTTATATTAGCCGTAAAGGTTAAGTAATAGAGCAATTAAAGTAATATACATACGCATCGCAATAATCTGCGGTGCGTATTGTAGTATAAAAGTAGGAGGTACTACATGAGTCAATGGATTACAGAGGAACAAACTCCTCATTTACGTCTCAGCGCTGAAGCAGAAGAAGTATTATATTCAGGTGAATCTGAGTTCCAAAAAAATTGAAGTATTTAAATCTAAAAGAGTATGGTACAATGCTCGCATTAGATGGCGTATTCAAACATCTGAACGTGAAGAGTTCATCTACCATGAAATGATGAGTCATGTTCCATTATTCTTACACCCAAATCCTGAACGAGTACTGATCATCGGTGGCGGTGATGGTGGCGTAGCTAGAGAATGTGTACGTCACGACTGTGTAAAAGAAGTGACTATGGTTGAAATCGATGGCAAGGTAGTAGAGTTGGCAAAACAATATTTACCAACTATTGCTAAAGCTATGATTGAAAACCACCCAAAATTGACTGTAAAAATTGGTGATGGTATTGGTTTCATGGCAGAAGCAGAAGATTACTATGATGTAATTATAGTAGACTGCTCTGATCCAATCGGTCCAGGTGAAGGTCTATTCACTGAAGAGTTCTATAAGAATACCTTGAAAGCTCTTAAAAAGACGGCTTGTTTGTACAACAAACAGAATCTCCTATGTTGCATCAACCGCTTGTAGAGAAAGTATTTGGGTTATGTAAATAATCACTTCCCAATTGCGCGCTTATATACCGCTTTCATTCCAATCTACCCTGCAGGGATGCATTGTTTTACATTGGGTTCCAAAACATATGATCCTCTAACATGGACTCCAAACCGTGAACAAAACTTTGAAACTAAGTACTATAATGCTGAAATTCAAAAGGCTGCTTTTGCTTTGCCAAATTTTGTAAAAAACTATTTGCCAACTAAGTAATTTATATGTATAATGGGGAAGCACCATTCGTGAGGCCTTTGCTTCCGAAGTGCTTCCTTATTTATATAAGGCTAAAGAGTTTATATTAGAGATAATACATTTTTTAATTTTGATTGTAAAAGTTAAATGAAATTGAGAAAAGGTGTTGACACAAATCTCTAGAACAGATATAATTCTCTTTGTTACGAAGACAACGTCTTCGATACCTGCAAGGTGGTGGGTATGGTGAAGTGGTTAACACGGCGGATTGTGGCTCCGTTACGCGTGGGTTCGATCCCCACTACTCACCCCATAACCTACACATCATAATCACTGTAGGGGTGTCGCCAAGTGGTAAGGCACCGGACTTTGACTCCGCTATGCGCTGGTTCGAATCCAGCTACCCCTGCCACTATGATTCACTAGCTCAGCTGGCAGAGCACCTGACTTTTAATCAGGGTGTCCCGAGTTCGAGTCGCGGGTGAGTCGCAAATTAAAACTCACAAACTTCGGTTTGTGAGTTTTCTATCTCTATTTCTAGAGGATTTGGTTATGATTGTATGTATAAAATCAATCAAAAATAAGTTAGAAGAAATCTTTGAAAAAGAGGTTGACGATTTAAGACTTAGATTGATATACTTATACAAGTCGTTAGGGCAACAACCTAACGTAACAGATCTTTTGAAAACTGAACAATGATAGGTAATCAATCATACGATTGAACATATGCCAGAGTGCGGGTTTTGACATAGTCAAAACCAACCATAATTCAAAGTTACTTAAATGTAACGACAACAAATAATGAGCTATTCAAATAGCTTCAAGATATCTTGGAGAGTTTGATCCTGGCTCAGGACGAACGCTGGCGGCGTGCTTAACACATGCAAGTCGAACGAAGAGCGATGGAAGCTTGCTTCTATCAATCTTAGTGGCGAACGGGTGAGTAACGCGTAATCAACCTGCCCTTCAGAGGGGGACAACAGTTGGAAACGACTGCTAATACCGCATACGATCTAATCTCGGCATCGAGGATAGATGAAAGGTGGCCTCTATTTATAAGCTATCACTGAAGGAGGGATTGCGTCTGATTAGCTAGTTGGAGGGGTAACGGCCCACCAAGGCGATGATCAGTAGCCGGTCTGAGAGGATGAACGGCCACATTGGGACTGAGACACGGCCCAGACTCCTACGGGAGGCAGCAGTGGGGAATCTTCCGCAATGGACGAAAGTCTGACGGAGCAACGCCGCGTGAGTGATGACGGCCTTCGGGTTGTAAAGCTCTGTTAATCGGGACGAAAGGCCTTCTTGCGAATAGTTAGAAGGATTGACGGTACCGGAATAGAAAGCCACGGCTAACTACGTGCCAGCAGCCGCGGTAATACGTAGGTGGCAAGCGTTGTCCGGAATTATTGGGCGTAAAGCGCGCGCAGGCGGATTGGTCAGTCTGTCTTAAAAGTTCGGGGCTTAACCCCGTGATGGGATGGAAACTGCCAATCTAGAGTATCGGAGAGGAAAGTGGAATTCTAGTGTAGCGGTGAAATGCGTAGATATTAGGAAGAACACCAGTGGCGAAGGCGACTTTCTGGACGAAAACTGACGCTGAGGCGCGAAAGCCAGGGGAGCGAACGGGATTAGATACCCCGGTAGTCCTGGCCGTAAACGATGGGTACTAGGTGTAGGAGGTATCGACCCCTTCTGTGCCGGAGTTAACGCAATAAGTACCCCGCCTGGGAAGTACGATCGCAAGATTAAAACTCAAAGGAATTGACGGGGGCCCGCACAAGCGGTGGAGTATGTGGTTTAATTCGACGCAACGCGAAGAACCTTACCAGGTCTTGACATTGATGGACAGAACCAGAGATGGTTCCTCTTCTTCGGAAGCCAGAAAACAGGTGGTGCACGGTTGTCGTCAGCTCGTGTCGTGAGATGTTGGGTTAAGTCCCGCAACGAGCGCAACCCCTATCTTATGTTGCCAGCACTTCGGGTGGGAACTCATGAGAGACCGCCGCAGACAACGCGGAGGAAGGCGGGGACGACGTCAAATCATCATGCCCCTTATGACCTGGGCTACACGTACTACAATGGGGAGTTAATAGACGGAAGCAATACCGCGAGGTGGAGCAAACCCGAGAAACACTCTCTCAGTTCGGATCGTAGGCTGCAACTCGCCTACGTGAAGTCGGAATCGCTAGTAATCGCAGGTCAGCATACTGCGGTGAATACGTTCCCGGGCCTTGTACACACCGCCCGTCACACCACGAAAGTCGGAAGTGCCCAAAGCCGGTGGGGTAACCTTCGGGAGCCAGCCGTCTAAGGTAAAGTCGATGATTGGGGTGAAGTCGTAACAAGGTAGCCGTATCGGAAGGTGCGGCTGGATCACCTCCTTTCTAGGGAGACATACACTAGGCCAAGAGCTTAGATGTCACTTAGGTCGACACTTTGGCACCTAACATTGTTCGGTTTTGAGATGATCTGTTATCTACAAGATAATAAATTTCTCATATATTAAATGGGCCTATATTCAGCTTTTAGAGCGCACGCCTGATAAAGCGTGAGGTCGGTGGTTCGAGTTAATACCACAATTTAATACATTTCGGGGGCGTAGGCGCAGTTGGGATGAACGACGTCGCCGCGTAATGGCCTTGCAAGACAAGGTGAAGTCTCCACCATTTAGTATATGACAACTAGTCTGTGATATACTAAAAATAATTAAACTGAAATTTAAACAATGTTACAATTGTTTGTTCTTTGAAAACTGCATAGAAGATAATTATATATATTTGTAAGGTCATCTCTTAGAATTTCTAAGTAGGTTGACCCTAGCACATAGGAAATAATTCTCTGACTTAATGGTGACGTACATGAAAATGTACGGCTACAAAATAAACGACAATGTATCTAATGCATGTCTAAAAATCGTAAATTTTCATCAGATTATTTGATGGATATCGAGGCGTACCAGTGAAGAAACCACCGCGTATTTGTATACGCAAGGACAGGCTGAATGCACAACGAAGATAACGCGCAAATTATGGTGTAAAAATAAGTAAAGATTTTAAGGGCGTACGGTGGATGCCTTGGCGATATCAGCCGAAGAAGGACGCGGTAAGCTGCGATAAGCTACGGAGAGGTGCAAGCAACCTTTGACCCGTAGATTTCCGAATGGGAGAACCCGGCAGTGGTTATGCACTGTCACCCATACCTTTGAGTATGAGGAGGGCACCTGGGGAACTGAAACATCTAATTACCCAGAGGAAAAGTAATCAAACGAGATTTTCTTAGTAGCGGCGAGCGAACGGGAAAGAGGCCAAACCGGAGCGGGCAACCGCACCGGGGTTGAGGACAGTCATCAAGTGTAAATGAGGTAGAAGAATCGAGTTGGAAAGCTCAGCCGCAGAAGGTGAAAGCCCTGTAATCGAAACCTTGCATACATGGGACTGTATCCAGAGTACCACGAGACACGTGAAACCTTGTGGGAAGCAGGGGGGACCACCCTCCAAGCCAAAATACTGATATCGACCGATAGCGCATAGTACCGTGAGGGAAAGGTGAAAAGAACCCCTGGCGGGGAGTGAAAGAGAACCTGAAACCGTATGTCTACAAACAGTCGAAGTCTGTATATATATCAGGACGACGGCGTGCCTATTGAAGAATGAACCGACGAGTTACTGTTGCTAGCGAGGTTAAGTGGAAAACATGGAGCCGCAGCGAAAGCGAGTCTGAACAGGGCGTTCAGTTAGTAATAGTAGACCCGAAACCGTAGTGATCTATCCATGGCCAGGTTGAAGCACAGGTAAAATTGTGTGGAGGACCGAACTCGTGAGCGTTGAAAAGCTTTGGGATGGGTTGTGGATAGGGTGAAATGCCAATCGAACACGGAGATAGCTGGTTCTCCCCGAAATAGCTTTAGGGCTAGCCTCGAGGTTGAGAGTATAGGCGGTAGAGCACTGATCGGGCTAGGGGCCATACCGGTTACCGAACCTAGTCAAACTACGAATGGCTATACTTATACTCGGGAGTCAGACAGTGAATGATAAGGTCCATTGTCAAGAGGGAAACAGCCCAGAACACCGACTAAGGTCCCAAATGTTACACTAAGTGGCGAAGGATGTGGAATTTCCAAAACAACCAGGATGTTGGCTTAGAAGCAGCCACCATTTAAAGAGTGCGTAATAGCTCACTGGTCGAGAGACTCTGCGCCGAAAATGTCCGGGGCTAAAGTGTAAAACCGAAGTCGTGTCATATGCAGCAATGTATATGGGTAGGGGAGCGTTCTCATCGGGTTGAAGCAGTACCGTAAGGAGTTGTGGACTGATGAGAAGTGAGAATGTCGGTATGAGTAGCGAAAAGAATGGTGAGAATCCATTCCACCGAAAGCCTAAGGGTTCCTGAGCAACGATCGTCGTCTCAGGGTAAGTCGGGACCTAAGCCGAGGCGGAAAAGCGTAGGCGATGGACAACAGGTTGAAATTCCTGTACCGGTGTGAATCGTTTGATCGATGGAGTGACACAGTAAGGTAGGTCAGCACGCGATTGGAAGTGCGTGTTTAAGCATGTAGGTTGAGTTATAGGCAAATCCGTAGCTCTAAAAGCTGAGATGTGATGACGAGTTACTAGCGATAGTAACGAAGTGATTGATCCTACACTGTCGAGAAAAGCTTCTAGGTAGAGACACATCGCCCGTACCAAAACCGACACAGGTAGGCGGGGAGAGAATCCTAAGGTGCGCAGGGAAAACCCTCGTTAAGGAACTCGGCAAAATGCCTCCGTAACTTCGGGAAAAGGAGGACTCATGTAGTGTGAAGAGCAGCAACGCATGGAGCATGAATGAGTGGCACAAGAGAGGCGCAAGCGACTGTTTACCACAAACACAGGTGCCTGCTAAAGCGAAAGCTGATGTATAGGTGCTGACACCTGCCCGGTGCTGGAAGGTTAAGAGGAGGGGTTAGACTTCGGTCGAAGCTCTGAATTGAAGCCCCAGTAAACGGCGGCCGTAACTATAACGGTCCTAAGGTAGCGAAATTCCTTGTCGGGTAAGTTCCGACCCGCACGAAAGGTGTAACGACTTGCGCACTGTCTCAACGAGGGACCCGGTGAAATTGAAGTACCTGTGAAGATGCAGGTTACCCGCGACTGGACAGAAAGACCCCATGGAGCTTTACTGCAACCTAAGATTGAACTTAGTTAATGAATGTACAGGATAGGTGGGAGACTTAGAACCTAGGACGCCAGTTTTAGGGGAGTCGTTGTTGGGATACCACCCTTTCATTAATTGATTTCTAACGGGCCGAGTAACGACCGGCCGGACAGTCTTAGGCGGGCAGTTTGACTGGGGCGGTCGCCTCCTAAAGAGTAACGGAGGCGCCCAAAGGTTCCCTCAGAGCGGACGGAAATCGCTCGAAGAGTGTAAAGGCAGAAGGGAGCTTGACTGCGAGACGGACAGGTCGAGCAGGGACGAAAGTCGGGCTTAGTGATCCGGTGGTGCCGAGTGGAAGGGCCATCGCTCAACGGATAAAAGCTACCCTGGGGATAACAGGCTAATCTCTCCCAAGAGTCCATATCGACGGGGAGGTTTGGCACCTCGATGTCGGCTCATCACATCCTGGGGCTGAAGTAGGTCCCAAGGGTTCGGCTGTTCGCCGATTAAAGTGGTACGTGAGCTGGGTTCAGAACGTCGTGAGACAGTTCGGTCCCTATCCATCGCGGGCGCAAGAAACTTGAAGGGGCTGCTCCTAGTACGAGAGGACCGGAGTGGACGAACCGCTGGTGTACCAATTATCCTGCCAAGGGTACAGTTGGGTAGCTACGTTCGGGACGGATAAACGCTGAAAGCATCTAAGCGTGAAACCAGCCTTGAGATGAGGTTTCTCATAGCATAAGCTAGTAAGATCCCATGTAGACGACATGGTTGATAGGCCAGGTGTGGAAGAGCCGTGAGGTTTGGAGCTGACTGGTACTAATAGATCGAGGGCTTTACTTAAGCAGTGTAGCCAATGTAAAGGAGCATTGCGACGCATACATTGCGCGTAATCGCTTACAAGCGTAAGATTTTTGTGAAACAAAATCCACAGCTGACGACGAAAACAAATTAGTCTAAATTTCTAGTGCAACAAATATATATAACTTCTATGTGGTTTTCAGAGTACAAACTCTGACAGATTCAGTGGCGATGGCTATGAGGATCCACCTGTTCCCATCTCGAACACAGTAGTTAAGCTCATAAACGCCGAAAGTACTTGGGGGGAGGCCCCCTGGGAGGATAGGAAGCCGCTGATTAAGGAAAGAAAAGGTCTACCTAAAGGTAGGCCTTTTTCTTTTTGCTAGTCTTCGACTAGCTAACCCTGCTAGAGACGCCTCCAGCCAAGGTTGTAGAGGTATTATCTATGTACGTGTCCGTGTAAGACGGCATTGGGAAAAGCAGGGCAGTAGAAGATGGAGGAGTGAAACGACGACAGATTCACTGCATCGCTTTCTTCCGAACGTAAGATTTACCGAGCTGCGAAGCAGAGCAGGGAAATCCACAGTGAGGAAGCAAGTAGAACAACCGCAGAGGACATAGAGTCACCCGACGCAGACGAACCATATGAATGCTTCCGAACGTAAGATTTACCAAGCTGCGGAGCAGAGCAGGGAAATCCACAGTGAGGATTGATGCGACGAAGCCGCGGCTAGTGGTAGTATCAACTCTATCCATACGGTAACGTGGCACAACGTGCCAATGTTACCGAATCGTACATAGTTGAGTAGGCTCCAAATTTATGTAAATAAACTACATCTAACCGATACCGCGGTGCGTAGCACCAATGGTATCGTACCGTAAAAGCCGCTGTATAACTTTAAATATATGTAAATAACGATCCCTATACTCTTGATCTCCCAAGTTTATAGGGCTTTTTATGTCTATTTTTGCATATTACTAATAAATATTTTCATTCATAGATTAATATGAATATCTTGTGAGGGATTTTCTTGATAATACAAGGTATGTGTGATATTCTCATTATATGCTTAAGTGGATTGGAGTGATTAGTTTTTATGTATAAATATGGCAAGAGCTGTATTAAAAAATTATTATATTTTCTTTCAATATGTATTGCAATTTTAGCTATCTCATTTGGTGTTATGTGGGGGCTGTCTACTGATTATAAGATTTATGGTGTCCCTGTACTAAACTATCACCAAGTGAATGATGAAAAGCATTCTGCTTTGACGCTTCATGTTGATCAGTTTAGAGAACAAATGGAATATCTTCATAATCAGGGATATAACACGATTACGTTGGCTCAATTATATGATTATTTAGAAAATGGTGCTGAATTACCCAATAAGCCAATTGTTATCACCTTTGATGATGGCTATGTAGATAACTATAAAAAAATGTATTGCCTATTTTAAAGGAATACAACATGAAGGCTACCTTGTTTATGATTAGTGATGCAGCTAATACGCCTGGTTTTGTTTCTACAGAACAAATGCACCAAATGGAAGCGGGTGGATTTGATATTCAAGGGCATACAAATCATCATAAAATCTTAACAAAAATTGACCCTACCGAATTACCAGATGCTCTTCTTGGAGGGAAGACTTCTTTGGAGGGATTTTGGGTGAGCCTATTGAGTATCTAGCATATCCTGGTGGATTTAACGATATGCTCGTTCAATATGTTACTAAACAGTCTGGGTATAAAATGGCTTTCACAGTTCAACCAGGTACAGTACAGACAGGCGATAATTTATATGCCTTAAATCGATTGGCTATATTCCAAGGTGACACACCGTACTTATCGTTCTGGTTACGCCTACATTGTGCACCATTTATTCACTATACATGGTCATTACGTGATTTTTACGTGATAATGGATGGCCTACATTAGCATCTATTATTCCGTTATTCTAGGAGGAACTATGTCTTACGAAGTATTAGCAAGACCTTTGCGTGTTGCTATTTTAACAGTTTCTGATACGCGTACCTTTGAAACTGATAAAGGCGGTAATAAAGTACAAGAATTTTTAGAACAAGCAGACCATATTGTGGCAGATCGTAAAATTGTCATTGATGATTACAATGAAATTAGAAATGCAATGATCCCATGGTGTAATGATGAATCTATTGATGTTATCATCTCTACAGGTGGTACGGGAATTGCTAAGCGCGATGTAACAATTGAAGCAGCGAATAGTCTCTATGAGAAACATATCCCTGGTTTTGGGGAAATCTTTAGATATTTGTCCTATACAGAAGATATTGGGACTAAGGCAATGGCTTCTCGTGCAGAAGCAGGTGAACAATAATACGTTAATGTTCTCTGTTCCTGGCTCTGTAGGTGCCGTTACTTTGGCAATGGGTAAACTCATCATTCCTGAAATGGCACATCTTGTTCTTGAAATTACAAAATAATAAATTAAGACTGCTCATACGTGGGCAGTCTTTTTTGATAATATAAATCAAAAAAGTGATTTTATGGATATAAAAATATTCAGGTATAATCTAATTTATAGGCTTAAAATTTATATATGCTAATTCTCAATATATAAAACAATACCATTGCAGTATTGTTTTATTTCGATTATACTAGATTTAGTAATACGTTTGTCCGAGTGCACGAGAAAGGAGACCTTATGAAGTTAAATCAGGCCACGGATTATGCATTTCGCATGGTCTTACATATGGCGCTCTTACCTTCGGGAACGAAGCTAACGGGTTCTGTATTGGCTGAGCAAGAATTGATTCCAGAACGATTTTTGCTCAAGATTATGCGTAGTCTCATTGCAGCTGGGATTATGAAATCCTTTCGTGGTGTAGATGGTGGGTTTGCCCTCAATCGAGACCCTCAAGAGATTTCATTGCTCGATGTAATTAGAGCGGTAGAAGGGGATGCGTATTTACAACGGTGTTTATATGATGTAGGTTCTTGCTCTAAGTCTTGTATGGGACATTGTGCTATCAATGAAGCGATGGGAACAATTCAGGACCAATTAATCAATCAGTTGGAGATGGTTAACTTTAAAACTCTTGCCCAACGTGAACAGTTGATTGAGTCTGAAGCGTTGCCATATTCACAAGCGCAATGATACAAGGTTTTTAGTGAAAAGCTCATCAAGTGATGTAGGTATTTTATTCTAAGGAGGAAAACACATGTTTGAAGCTGTAGATTTTAGCTCGATTACAATTTGCGCTAACATCTATCTATCACTGGTTGTTTGTGCCGTTCACACTAGGCATGACAGTGACTGTAGCTATCTTGGAGTGGACATATGTGTCTACTGGTAAAGAAGTTTACCAAAAAATGGCAAAATTCTGGGGTAAATTATTCTTAATTAACTTTGCCATGGGTGTTGTAACAGGTATCGTTCAAGAATTCCATTTCGGTATGAACTGGGCTGAATATTCTCGTTTTATGGGTGATATTTTTGGTGCCCCGCTTGCCCTTGAAGCATTAATGGCATTTTTCTTGGAATCTACATTTATGGGCGTTTGGATCTTCGGTTGGGACCGCTTGAATAAAACTGTTCATGCCGTTGTAGCTACGTTGGTGGCATTAGGTACAAACCTATCCGCATTCTGGATTCTCGTAGCAAACTCCTTCATGCAACATCCTGTTGGTTATGTAATCCGCAATGGCCGTGCAGAAATGGACAATTTCTTAACAATTGTTCAAAATGGTTATGTACCAGGCCAATTCTTCCATATCGTGTTAAATGGTTTATTAACAGCAGGCGTAATTATCATGGCCATCAGTGCTTGGCACTTATTGCGCAACAATGCGACAGACTTCTACCGTCGTTCCGCTAAATGGGGCATGGTTATTGCTCTTGTATTCGGTACTTTAGGCGCTTTGGCAGGTCATCATCAAGGTCAATACATTACAAAAGTACAACCTATGAAAATGGCTGCTATGGAAGCGTTGTGGGAAACACAAGATCCTGCTCCATTCTCCTTTGGTAGCTAACATTGATACTAAAGCTCAAAAGAATACGGGTGCACTTGAAATCCCTGGTGGTTTGTCCTTCTTAACTCAAAACTCCTTTACTTCTGGTAAAGTAGAAGGTATCAAAAGATCTTCCAAGCTAAATCCGAGGCTCAATATGGTCCTGGTAACTATATTCCAGATGTTCCAGCAATCTTCTGGACATTCCGTGTCATGGTTGCAGCTGGTTCCATTATGTTGCTTGTTGCATTCGTAGGTCTTATCCTTAATGCAAAAAAGATAAATTAGTTGGCAATCGCACATTCTTAAAAATTATGTTCTGGACACTGCCATTACCATTCATTGCTCATTCCACAGGTTGGTTTGTAGCAGAAGCTGGTCGTCAACCATGGCTTGTATATGGCTTGCAATTAACTGCAGACGGTGCTTCTAAATCCGTTACGGCTCCAGAAATTATGACTACAATCATCGGCTTTACACTTGTGTATATCGTAGCAGCTATCGCGGCTATCTACCTTGCTGTAGAACACATCAAAAAAGGTCCAGATGGTAACCCATCTCACGATGTAGTTGAAAAAGAGGAGGCGAGATTATGGAATTAATTTTAATAACCTTGAAGTGGTATGGTTTATTTTAATTACTGTACTATTCTGGCTTCTTCTTATTAGAAGGTTTTGACTATGGTACTGGTATTTTATTACCATTCATCGGTAAAACTGACGTTGAACGTCGTCAAATGATTAATGCCTTGGGTCCTGTTTGGGATGGTAACGAGGTATGGATGATCACTGCCTGGTGGTGCATTATTTGCATCTTTCCCTCATGTATATGCTACGTTGTTTAGTGGTTTCTATTTAGCGTTATTCTTAATGCTTGCGGCTCTTATTATCCGTGGTGTATCTTTTTGAATTCGCTCCAAGAGCCCTAACTTGTTATGGCGTAAAACTTTTGACTACTGCATCTTCTTTGGTTCCTTGATTCCTGCATTGTTGTGGGGTGTTACAGTCCGGTAACTTGATTCAAGGTACTCCAATTGATGCAAGCATGACATATGTAGGCACATTCTTTGATTTGTTAAGCCCATACACAGTACTTTGTGGCATTGCGTTTATCTTGGTATTTACATACCATGGTGGCTTGTTCACTTCTATCAAAACTGCTGGTGCTGTTTCTGAACGCGCTCGTGCAGCTTCCTTAGTAGTAGGTGTTCCTACAGCTATCGGTGCATTAGCATTGGTAGGTGCAACTTATGTATTTACAGATTTGTTCAACTCTGTATTAGCAATTGTATGCTTTGCGTTGGCAATCGTGTTCTTCCTCATTTCTTGGGGTGCAACACGTACTCGTAATACAAAATGGGGCTTTGTATTCAGCTCCTTATCCGTTATTTCTGTAACGGCTGCTTACTTTGCTGGTTTGTTCCCTCGCATCATGGTTTCTTCTTTGAATCCTGAGTGGAGCTTGACTATTACAAATGCAAGTAACTCTACTTACACATTGACATTGATGACTTGTGTAGCTTTCGTATTTGTGCCAATTATCTTGGTTTTACCAAAGCTGGGTATACTGGACATTCCGTCATCGTGTAACAGAAAAAGATTTACACTATTAATAGAATAGCTTTATAACTCTGGTGAGTTGTAAAATTTAGGTCTCAATGTGAGGCGTGCCGTAGCGGCACGCCTCTTTTTAATCTTAAGATGAATATAATATTGATAAATTTAGATTCATTTGATACGTATATATTAGATTCTAAATTCATATGATTTTTTATATTAACTATATTTACCATAGGGGATACTATGATACAGCGTACCGCCTTTTAAAGCGTTGCTAGAACATAAAGGTCAGCTTTTATTACTAGGCTTAACCTGTTTAGTTGAAAGTCTATCCATTGTTGGGCAAGCTTGGTTCTTTGGAACCTTAATTAATAATTTTATTTTTCTGAAAATACCTTACAAGATGAAAGGTATACCATTATCTATTTAGGGATTGCTATTATTGTGAGATTAATAGCACATTATGTGCAAGAATCTGTAGCCAACCGATTGGGTAGTGCAGTAAAAGCAACCTTTAGAAAACGTTTTTAGCACATATGTTTAAGCTAGGTGTTCAACATAAGGAGCGCCACGGCGATGTAATCCATATGCTTACAGATGGATTAGAGCAAGTAGATGCTTACGTTCGATATATTCCGCAAATTTTATATGCTATTATGATTCCTCTTATCATGGGCATTGCTATTGTAGATACATTGCCTATAATTGGCATCATTCTAATTGTTACAGTACCATTGATTCCATTCTTTATGATTTTAATCGGCAAGCAAGCGGATCGCCTTAATAAAGAACAGTGGGAACGTATGAGTTTCTTGTCTGGGCATTTCCTCGATGTATTGCAAGGTATCACCACATTAAAACTTTTTGGCCGTGCAAAGGATCAAATCAAGGTCATTGGTCGTTTATCTGAAGAGTTTAAAGACTCTACTTTGCGTGTGTTGCGCGTGGCGTTCTTATCTGCATTGGTTCTTGAACTCGTAAGTACTATTAGTACGGCATTGATTGCAGTATACCTAGGCTTAACATTATTGGATGGGGAGATTCCATTCTTTTCCGCCTTCTTTATTTTGTTATTAGCACCAGAGTTCTATACGCCATTTAGACAACTGGGGGCTGCATTCCATACGGGAATGGCAGGAAGACCTCCATTTTAAAATACGAAGAGTTTATGAATCGCCAGCCATCATTGCCTATAGGTGGGCAATCTAAACTTCAAGGACCTATACAAGCTATTGAAATTAAGGATTTAACATTTACCTATGAAGGTAGTGAAAATGGGGTACAACATATTTCTTTAGTGGCTAAACGCAATTCTCCGATTATGCTTGTTGGTGAAAGTGGAGCCAGGGAAATCTACAATCGCTCATATTATTGGAGGATTTTTAACTGCTCCTAAAGGTGCTGTTACCATCGATGGTCTTGATGTTTGTAATATCGATATTGAGTGGTGGCGCCAACAAATCACCTATGTATCCCAACATCCTCATATCATGAAAGGGACCTTGCGTGACGTAGTATCCTTTGGGATGAATGTAAGTGATAAAGAGATTATAGAAGCATGTAAAGAAGTACAGCTACTGGATGTGATCAATAGACAACAAGAAGGACTTGATACGATTATTGGTGAAGGTGGCTTGGGTCTTAGTGGTGGCGAACGTCAACGGGTTGCGTTAGCACGTGCGTTTTTACGAAAAGGGCAAGTGTTAATTCTCGATGAGGTAACGGCACATCTTGATGTAAAAACAGAATCTATCATAAGTAGTGCTATCCAACGTTTGATGGAGAATAAAATCGTCATTATTATTGGTCATCGCCTACAAACGATGCATTGGGCTTCTACGTTATACGTTTTAAAACATGGACGTATCATTCAACAAGGTTCTTATGAAAGCTTTTATTGCGTTAGATGGATATTTTAAAGACCTTGTCACCTCTGGTTTAGGAGAATTTTCTTCAACTATCGAAGAACAATTAAAAAACAGGGAAATCATTTGATATTCAAGATAGAGATGAGATTAGATTATTCAATTTCTATTGATAAAAAGATGCTTATGTACGCGGAAACGATACACATACATCTGAAGTTTCAACGTCTAATATGGGCATACAAGGATGGCGTTTATTATTCACTGTATTAAGTCCTGCAAAGTGGTCCTTGGTATTAGCTTTGATTTTTACATTCTTAACGGTATTCATGAATGTGGGCTTTTAACTGTGTCTGCATGGTTATTGGCCTCAGCTGCATTGCAACCAGGCCTTACTTATTTGAGCCTTGCCATTGTGGGGTCCGATTCTTCGGTGTTAGCCGTGCTGTATGTCGTTATTTTGAGCGCTATACATCTCATCGGATGGCATTCCAAGGATTATATGGTTTGCGTGTATGGTTTTATGCTCATTTAGAACCATTGGCGCCGGCTATTCTTAAACGTTTTGGTGCAGGGGGATATGCTAGGCCGCATTATGGGGGGATATAGAGGTACTACAATTTTTCTACTTGCGTACGTTGATTCCGCCTGCAGCAGCCATTGCTTTAACTATTTTAGTTGCCTATGGTGTGTCTACGATTGATAATAGTTTGGTTGCGCCTATAGTTTTAGCAGCCTTTATATTAGGTCTAGTTTTGCCTTTAGTTGTATATGCTCATAACAAACAATCGTTGACGGCGATTGGACCTCAACAAGGGAATATAAATCCTTATTAAGTGATACCATGGATAGCTTGGAGGATGTCATTAGCTACGGCAATGAACAGTTAGTATACGATCGTATTCAACATATGATGAGTACTGTGGATGCTAATAAAGGTATTATCGAGCGAGAGGTATGAACTTAGGCAATACGCTGTTCCTAGGTGGAGTCCAAATTACAGTTGTTATTGTAGCCATATTGGCAGCCAAATGCGTTGACCGGGCTTGGGCCAGTGTTATGGTAGCAGTTGCTGCTATTGGTACACAAGCTTGGTTTGAGGCCTTACAACCTATGATCGCTGCCGTTCATCATGGTGCTGAAAGTAAAGTGGCTACGAGTCGTCTCACAGCACTTGCACATGAGCCAATTCCAGTAGTAGAACCAAACGCACCAAAACCATTTAATGCTAATCGAGAGAGATTACATTTTCTGATGTATCCTTTGGTTATGATGCACATCGTCGTATTTATGAACATCTTAGATTAGACATTAAACAAAGGTCAATCGATTGCTATTGTTGGCGCTAGTGGATCTGGTAAGACTACATTGTTTAATATGCTTGAGCGATTATATGACTACAGTGGCTCAATCCATGTTGGTGATGTAGAGTTAAAGGATATTTCTATCGATACATGGCGTAATGCTTTAGGCACGATAACGCAAGATACTTATATTTTCCATGCGTCCTTTGAAGATAATATTCGACTAGCAAGACCGGATGCCTCAGAAGCTGATTTAGAGTATGCTATTGATCGTGCTTCGTTGCGCTCTGTAGTAGAACGCTTGCCAGATGGTATTCATACGATTGTTGGTAGTGGTGGTCATGATGGTCTAAGTGGTGGCGAACGACAACGGGTTGCTTTAGCTCGACTATTCTTGCGAAAACCTCAAGTTGTTTTGTTAGATGAACCATTAGAAGGTTTAGACCAAGTAACGAGGAAGGCTCTGCATCGTGATTTGATGGAATATGTACAGGATAAAAAACATGTTTATATATTACACATCAGTTAGAAGGATTAGAGCATATGGACCGTATCTTATTTATGGATAAAGGTCAAATTATAGAAGATGGAACTTACGAAAAATTAATTGCCCTTCGTGGTCACTTCTATGAATATTGTTATCTATCCATGGCAAGTATTCAATAAAATAAATATCAATTAAACTATCTATTATAAATACTAAATTATAATAGTCTGAATGTTAAACTGCAGTAATAAAGCCCCTTTTACTATGTAAAAGGGGCTTTATGTCTCTATATTTAATAGTATATGTAGTAGTCTTTTATCGATAAATCATGCAATATATGGTATAATTTGTATATCAAAAGCTGTTTTTTACCCTTGGAGGGATTATGACTAAAATCTTCACCAAATTACGAGCATTGGTGGATGAAGCATTATCTGATAGTGATACGACGGTGAAAAAGGTAAGCCCTGTTCAACAAGTACCTTTAGAACAAGATTTATTTGATCATCGTTTGTTATCTATAGAAGAAGACGTGGTTAATCGCATGTTGCGTGCTGCTCTTCGGAATCATAAGTTCTTTTATTCTATAACTTTTTTGAGTTTGAACCAAATAATCAAATATTCCTATCCATTATTACTAAATGGGGGAATGTGATTACCGCTGAATTTACTTTAGAAGACTTATGGTTTGATGATTACTCATCATCCTTTGCAATTCGGCTCGATACAGAGAATTTAGATACGGGTGGATTTATTTTTAAATTCCATCTTACACTTACTAGGTAACTGGTTCCTTAGTCTTTTTGGCATCTTTTTAATCCTATTGCATTAGGCGAAAAGGATCTACCGTACGCTTTGAAAAAAAGGTATTATTCGCTTTGATTTAATACCCAATACGCAACTTAAAAGTTTATACCTTTGCCAGAACGCTCCATAAGGAGTGTAGGCCCTGTACTTTTAGCTAATCCTCAAACTAGTCAATCGGTATTGCAAATAGATTATTATGCATTTCATGATCCAGTAGATACATTTACGGTGCCAGATGTTCCAATTCGTACTAGTTGGCTTCGATCCATTGATATTGCGGCAGTGCTCTTGATGCCAATCGGTGTATGGCTTACCTTTATCTTTGCGCATCATTACTTACCAACTGAAACACTAGAGTTTTCATTCTCTACATATTTTTCTTAATATCTTTGGGGATTTTTATTCTTTCTTTACTACTAATGAATACACCACGATATTTATATATGTATTTTGACTCTAGAAAACAGTGGCAAAGTGCGTTTGTTCATAACAATATCAAGATTCAAATGCGCAAAGCTCCATCGGCGCATCTTCATGCAGCAAGCTACCTTGACCTCTGATAGCGGCGAGTGTAATGCCGCTGAAGCTCAAGAACGTATTAAACGTTTATTGTTGCAAATCCGGGATAAGCGCTTCCTAGAAAATAGACTTAAGATTTCTGATGATGATAGAGCGCGCAAACAAAAGGTTAAGTTTATCATTGCTTATATCCTTTGCACTATAATAGAGTTGATATTATTGACTTAAGTTTGTAAAAAAAGAATCAGGTTGAAACTCTTTTTAAATTATTTATGGTATAGTTATTAAGGTAATAAAGAACTATATATAATAAGACATGTGATAAATAAAAACGTATCTCTTTATGAAGAGATACGTTTTTTATTTTTATTATTAATTTTGTTATCGTTTTTTACGTCGTTTACGCACCGTTTTGCGGATTTCTTTTTTTCCCTATGAGATATGGACGGTTGCATTGACTCATAAGTTGGTCTATTCACAGGCATAAATGGAGGATTACCATATTGATTCGGTTCTGGCTGACCAGGCAATACCCAAAATAGGAAGCCTATGAGCCATACGAAAAGTTCAAGCAAGTAATTGAATGGCGATACAGCAGAATAGGTATTGATGAAAATGATGATTACCGACCATAGAATCCCTGCCCAAGCATTAAAGCCGATATCATGAATACGACGGCCAAATAAGATGCAGGATAATGGGAATAAGGATGCTAATAAAATCCATATAACAACCCTTGTCAAACCAATAGGCAGGTAAAGAAACAACAAAGTCCAAGAATACATCATCAATGTAGTGAACGATGTGGAATAAAATCATTAAAACAATGAAGCATATGATAAATTGTAGTCGATTTAACCGTCCCGTTAGATTAAAAATCGATAATCCCATGACGTCGACCTTGGAATGCAATGAGCAAACCGATGGTACATATGAGCAGTGTTCGTAATACAACATAGAGTAAATCCATAAGTTCCCCTTTATTTATAGCTTATAGTTGAGTTAATTCTGGCAAGACTAGCTCAAAGGCTACACCTTGTTTCATTGATTTTACAGTATCCACTGTGGCTTGAATTGCTTTGGTAGTAAAATTCATTGCCAGTTCTGCCGCATCATAAGGTGAATATCCCCTCATTACTGCACCGGATAATACAGCAGTAAAAGATATCCCCAGTTCCTGTAGCTTTTCACAGGGATAAGAGGAATATCAGTAAGTTTTTAAGTAATCAGTTGGCCCATCATAGACGCGATAACCGCATGCGTTTCCGATGGTACGCTGGTCATGATAACCATGTCAGGCCCCATTTGGTGTAATCTTTTGCAACGCTCACGTAATTCATCATCGCTAATAGGATGCGTAGAGAATGGAATATCTAATAAGAAACAAGCCTCCGTGTAAGTTTGGTTTTACAATGTGAGCCTTAGAAACAAGTTGGCGCATAGCTACACTACCATATCAGGTGTATAAATGGAATAGAGGCGACCATCATCGGCCATTGCAGGATCGACGATAATCATTTGGACCATTAGACCAAATCGATTGATGGCTTCTTCCACGAGATGAATTTGTTCTGGCGATGCCAAAAACCACTTACGATAGCGTGAAAGTCAATTTCGTTTTTATCCCAGCAGTCCATAAAATCTCTCTCATATGAGCAGATAAATCTACAAATTCATAGTGTGGATATTCTAAGTGATTGCTTAGTACCGCTGTTGCCAATGGAACCGCTTGGCAACGCATAGCACTGATGATTGGAATCATAACGGTTAGGGCACAACGTCCGATGGAGCTCATGTCTTGAATTGTTAAAACTCTAGGTACTGTTGTCATAGACACCTCCAAAAATATATATATTTTATTGTACGTTATGTGAGGCTTTCTGTAAATGTAATGATGTTATTCATGAAATTAACTTCATAATGTAGTATAATAAAACGAATAGACTTTTTTTTATGGAGGAAAGTGACAATGACAAGGTATGTATTTCGACGCCTAGGTGGCGCAATCATAATCTTATGGGTCATCATTACCGTAACATTTGCATTAATGCATGCAATACCTGGGGGACCTTTTACAACTGAAAAGAAATTACCGCCTCAGGTGAAAGCAAGTATTGAGGCTAAATATCATCTTGATGATCCTGTATGGAAAACAGTATGGTGATTATTTAGGTGGTGTTATTACTGGTGATTTGGGACCATCATTTAAAGTATGAAGGCCGTAGTGTAAATGATATTATCAGCGATGCATTCCCAATTTCTGCACAGCTCGGCTTATTATCATTAATGGTGGCTGTAGTTGGTGGTATTACAGCTGGTGCTATTAGTGCTATGCGCCCTAATGGTATTGTTGATTATGCGGTAACTATATTATCTACAATTGGTATTTCTGTGCCTACCTTTATTATTGGTGCCGTTCTTGTATATGTGGTGGGCTTTGAACTAGGCTGGTTCCCAGTGGCCTTATGGCGTGGTCCATCTTATATGGTGCTACCAGTATTAACGTTAGCTGCACAACCGATGGCATTCATTGCTCGTTTAACGCGCAGTGGTTTGCTTGATGTGTACCAACAAGAATACATCCGTACAGCTCGTGCCAAAGGCTTGAGTTCTTGGACTATTTTGACACGTCATGCGTTAGGGAATGCTATTTTGCCAGTTATTACCTATTTGGGCCCATTGGCAGCTAGTTTGTTAACAGGTAGCTTTATCGTAGAAACGATTTTTGCTATTCCTGGTCTAGGACAGTATTTTGTAACATCTATTTATAACCGTGATTATACGGTTATTCTTGGCATTACGATTTTCTATAGTACTTTGCTTGTAGTATTTCTTAATATTTTTGGTGGATATGATTTATCCATTAATCGATCCACGAGTTACGACAGAGGAGGGACAGATGAATAAGGAAGATTTTTTTTACCTATTGAACGAACCCCTCAAGAAGAAATTACAAGTTTTATAAAACGTCCTAGTAAATGGGAACGATTTAAGGTAAATCGTTTGGCCGTAGTTGGGGCAACCATCATTTTGGTGATGATTGTGTTGGCTATTTTAGGCCCCTAATTTCGCCGTATACCTATGCGGACCAATCTTTAATCGATGCGAACCAAAGCCCAAGCTTTAGTCATTGGTTTGGTACCGATACATTAGGTCGTGATATTTACACTCGCGTTATGTACGGTGCTCGTATTTCCTTAACCATTGGTTTTGTAGCAGCTTTTATCAATCTTGTTATCGGCGTTACTTATGGCGGTATTGCAGGTTACCTTTGGTGGTAAGGTTGACCGCATCATGATGGGCTATTGTAGATGTTTTGTACGGTATTCCACTTTTACTGTATGTAATTTTGTTGATGGTTGTACTTGGCCTGGCTTAACATCTATTTTCGTAGCATTGGGCATTGCGTACTGGCTGAATATGGCCCGTATCGTACGTAGTCAAATTTTGAAAGTTAAAAACGAAGAATATATCATTGCTGCTGAAGCGATGGGTATTCCAAAATATCGCATTTTATTGCGTCATATTTTGCCAAACTGTGTAGGTCCAATCATTATTACTTTGACATTGGCCATCCCAGAGGCTATTTTTACAGAAGCATTCCTTAGTTTTATCGGTTTAGGTGTAAATGCACCTATGGCGAGCTGGGGTGTATTAGCTTCTGAAGGGATTAGTAGCATGCGCTCTTATCCGTTCCAATTGATTTTCCCTGCTGTTGCCATTAGTGTTACCATGCTTGGTTTCGCATTCCTTGGCGATGGCTTACGTAATGTGTTAGACCCTAAGGAAGGAGATAGATAATGAATAACGCAATTGTTGATGTGCGCAATGTATCCATTACCATCGATACCTTCCAAGGCCCTTTGCGGGTTATTCGCAATCAAGATATCTCCTTACAACCAGGTGAGATTTTAGGTATTGTTGGTGAATCCGGCTGTGGTAAATCCGTGCTAGTTAATTCTTTAATGGGATTGCTACCATATGGTAAAAACAAAAATCAAAGCGGATACATTTATGATTGATGGCAATGATTGCCTTGAATTTACTGAAGATGACTGGAATGAACTCCGTGGTACTACTGTTGCCATGGTATTCCAAGATCCTATGACATCTTTGAATCCAATCATGACGATTGGGGAACAAATGTATGAGGTTATCCATCGTACCAATGCATATGGTGAGGATTATGACGAACGAGGCTATCGCCATCGATTTGTTAAAGAAGATGGGCCTTTCTACACCGGAAAGACGATTATCTCAATATCCTCATGAGTTGAGTGGTGGTATGCGCCAACGCGTTTGTATCGCCATGGCTGTCGCAGGTCGTCCAAAAATTTTAATTTGTGATGAACCTACAACGGCGCTTGATATTACAACAGAGGCTCAAATCTTACGCCTTATGCAAACATTAGCTGTAGAGGCTGGTATTGGGATTATCTTTATTTCTCATAACTTACGTGTTATTGCTCAAATTTGCGACCGCGTTATGGTTATGTATGCTGGTAAATGTGTTGAATCTGCTACGGTAGAAGGTATCTTTAATGAACCTCGTCATCCGTACACATTGGGCTGTTGCTTGCTTTGCCACAAGGTAAATGGCATGGTGAATTAAAGGCCGTTGAAGGTCAACCGCCAGATTTTATTTGATTTGCCGCGAGGTTGTGCATTTAATCCACGGTGCAAGTGGGCTATGCGTATCTGTGGTAATCGGATTCCTATGGTTACAAATGTTGGTGAAAATCACCAATTTACATGTTGGTTAGCTAAGTTGGAGGGACTTTAATGAGTTACGTATGGGAAACTGACAATCTCGTTAAAGAGTTCACCCTGTCAGGCGGCTTATTTAAGCCAAAACAAACGGTACATGCTGTACAAGGCGTGAGTCTATATCAATCACCAGGGAAACCCTAGGTATCGTAGGTGAGTCTGGATGTGGTAAATCTACATTTGGCTACACTTTGATGGGTTTACATCAAGCTACATCAGGTTCTATTTATATGAATGGTCGTCACATCAATCCATATATGTGGATAAAGAGTCTGTTCACCCGGTGATGCAAATGGTATTCCAAAATCCTTATGCATCTCTTAATCCACGTCTTAAAGTTAATGCGATTTTAGAGGAGCCATTAGAATTAAATCCAAATATATACGCCTCGAGATCGTGTTATTCGTGTAAAAGAGGTGCTTGAACAAGTTGGTTTTGAATATGTCCTTTGGTGAGCGTTATGCTCATGAATTATCTGGTGGGCAACGTCAACGTATCGGCATTGCACGGGCTCTTATTATGGAGCCTCAATGTATCATCTGTGATGAACCGATTTCAGCACTAGATGTATCCATTCAAGTACAAATTATGACCTTGCTTGAAAATTACAAGAACAACATGGTATTTCGTACCTCTTTATTTCTCATGATTTAAATATGGTGCGCTACATCAGTCATCGCATGGTAGTTATGTATTTAGGCGCTGTTATGGAAGAAGGTCCAGCGTTGGATTTATATGAATTCCCCAGCAACATCCGTATAGTCGTGCTTTGACGGCCTTAAATGGTCCTGTTATACCGCATGCTCCAATTGGAGCACCGCTTAAAGGGGACCCACCAAATCCACTAAATCCACCAAAAGGGGTTGTTTGTTTAGTGGTCGATGCCCAGAGGCAGAAGGTCGTTGCTTTACAGAACGTCCACCTCTTCGTGATTGGGCAGATCGCCGCATCGCATGCTGGCACATATAATGGGAGAATAGTATGGAAAAGTTACTTGTTGGCAAGTCCTTAGAACATCAACTCGATACAGTCATAAAAGAATTAGCACCAAAGGGAATATATCCTATGTAGTACTTCAATTTGACGATGAAGAGGAGCCGACTATTATTGCTTCTAAAGGGGAAGATACGGTACACTCTAGTGCAAGTTTGATTAAGGTACTCATTATGGAGTATGTATTCCATTTAGCTCGTACAGAACAATTGGACATTAATGATACAGTTCCTCTATCTAGAACACCACGTGTTGAAGGCGGTGGTGCATTACAAGAACTGGTAGCAAAGCATAGCTTTACATATCTTGAGTTATGTCGTCTTATGATGGTTCTTAGTGATAATATTGCGACAAATTTACTCATCACAGTTCTAGGCATGGAAAATATCAATGCTCGTGCAGAACAGCTTGGTGTAGATGAAATAGAACTCAATCGTATGATGATGGACTTTTGACGCTCTAGCAGAAGGCCGTGATAACCATTTGACTGCATGTCATTGGCTCGTTTGTATAAACACATTTTTGAATGTCGCGATAGAGATGCTTATGGCCGAGAAATGTGGAATATTTTAGGTCGCCAACAATTCCGTGATATCTTGCCATTTTATTGGGGAGAAGATACGCTTTCACCATAAAACAGGATCCCTTGATCGCGTAGAGCATGATGGGGGGTATATAGAAACATTTAGAGGTCATTTTGCTTTATCCTTTTGATGAGCGATATCGATAATGACCGAGGTAAAGAGTTAGGCGCTCGAGATGGGGCGCATCATGAAAGAATTTGTAGAGGAAGCATTGCCATGATGGATAAACGAAATTTGTTAAAACTCATGGTCCTTGCTCTTGGGGTGAGTGTGCTCTTATTCGTATTTGGGTACCCTCGTGGTGTTCAACCAATCGATGAACACACAATCCGCTATGTTATTGAGCAGGAACCATCCACATTGGATCCCGCAAAGTCTACTACCTCTCCGGAGGCTACAGTTCAACTTCAATTATTTGACGGTTTAGTTCGTTTAAATGATGAAAGTGAACCAGAGGCAGCACTAGCTAAAAAGCTGGGATATTTCTGATGATGGTCAACGAGTATACCTTCCATTTACGACCTAATTTAAAATGGTCTCAATGGAGAGCCTTTGACGGCTTATGACTTTGAATACGCGTGGAAACGCGTATTAGACCCTGAAGTCCATGCGGACAATGCATATATGTTATATGTATTAAAAAAATGGCGAAGCCTTTAATAATGGTGACGCTTCAGCTGATGATGTTGGCGTTAAGGCCACTGATGATAATACATTAGTAGTTACCTTAGAGAATCCAACAGCGTATTTCTTAAAATTATTAGCTTCTCATAGCTATTATCCAGTGAGTAAAAAAAGATGTAGAGGCTCATGAAAACTGGGCTGCCAATGCAGATACATTTGTATCTAATGGTCCATACCGTTTACTTATCTTGGAAGCATAATGGAGAAATGGATTTCATTAAGAATGAAAACTATTGGGATGCAGATTCTGTGAAAACAGAGAAAATGAATTGGCCTATTAGTGAATCTCAAAGCACACGCCTTACATTGGTTGAAGGTGGCGAAGCAGATATGACGGTTGAGCCTCCTGTAGCGGACCAAAACGATTAGAAGAGGCTGGTTTATTACATATTGGACCTATGCTTGGTAACTATTATTACGTATTCAATGTAAAAGCAGAACCTTTCACAGATCCTGATGTGCGTAAAGCTTTTTCCATGGTTATCAACCGTGCTAACATCGTTAACAATATTGTTCGCGGTGGTAAAGAGGCGGCCTATGCATTTGTTCCATACGGTATGCTTGAAAGTAATGGAACGTGAAGATTTCCGTGAAGCGGGTAGCTATCTTGTTTATGAAGATGTAGAACAAGCTAAAGAAATTGAAAAAGCTGGCTATGATAAAAATCATCCATTGCCTCCAATTACGATTTTGTATAATACAAGTGAATTACATAAAGCGATTGCCGAAGCTGTACAAGATGCATGGCATAAATGCATTTGGTGCAGATGTACGCTTACAAAATCAAGAGACAAAAGGTGTTCTTAGCCGACCGCGAAGCTGGTAAATATCAAGTTGCTCGTGCTTCTTGGGTTGCGGATTATAGGGATCCACAAAACTTCTTAGAAGTATTTTCTGCTGAAGACAATGATAGTCAGTACCATAGTGAAGACTATAACGAGTTAATCGCTCGTATTCGTACGACACCAAATGGGGCTGAACGGGATGCGTTGATGCATAAAGCAGAACAGATGATTTTTGATGAAGCTCTTAGTAATGCCATTGTATTTCACAACGCAACCATATGTAACAAATGGAAGTATTCAAAATTATTTCTGGACTACATTGGGCCTTGTTGACTTTAAAAAAGCATACAAATAAGATACACTTAAGACGTACACTATGTGTACGTTTTTTTTGTTGTATTTTTATGAGGATATATGAACTGGATTGAACCAAAACGTTTAGCATCGGGGATGACCATAGGTATTATGGCACCTGCCAGTGCAAGCGATGAAGATTTACATAGAATAGAAGAAATTTGTAACCTAAGGGGATATAAAGTACTCTTTGGTGAAAGTGCACATCGCAAAGGCTTGTATGGCGGTACACCAGAGGAGCAAGCCGAGAGTTTCAATATATGATGACAACCGCACCTTGTGAGGCGGTACTAGCTTTACGCGGTGGTTACGGAACAATGCGTTATCTGGATTTATTAGATTATACAGCAATCCGTAAGCATCGAAAGGCTTTTATTGGTTATAGTGATTGTACAGCACTTCACATGGCTATCAATCGATATAGCCGACTCATTACCTATCACGGGCCGATGGGCGTAGATTTTAAGCCTGAACGCAAAGCAGATATTGATGCTTTATTTAATACTTTAGAAGGTAAATTACAAGTCATAGAACCCTTACCTGAACCGCCTCGTGGTGCTATTGGTACTGAGCTAGGCGAAGGTATTTTACGGGGTGGCAATATGACGATGTTATCTATGTTGTCGGGAACACCATATTTTTTAGAGGATGCATCTTGGGAGGATACATTACTATTTATTGAAGATGTAGGAGAGGCACCTTATAAGCTGGATCGTATGTTGCAACAATTTCGCCTCAGTGGTTTATTGAGTCGTATTAAAGGTTTAGTGATTGGTACTTTTACAGATTGTGAAGGCGACGATGATGAGCGTGATTACGATTTAGGCTATGAAGCGTTACGCTACATGGCGGAAAATAGAGACCCTGAATTGTTGGAGCCTTTTGTATGTTATGCCCCAACAGGTCATGGAACACCGCATCAAACATTACCACTAGGAGCGATGATTAACTTTAGGTATATTTCAAATACCATAATTGTTCATCCCTATACGAAAATAGACACATTCTTCTTAGATAGAATAAATAATAAACAGTATAAATTAGAAATTAAAAAGGGAAGTTATGACATTACAAGAACGAGAGGCTCGTGCCTGTGCCATCATAGATAGTATGGCTGAGGAATTGCGCGATATCTCCTTATATTTACACGATAACCCAGAATTGGGCTTAAACGAGCATAAAGCCGTTAAGGTAATTAACCAATTCTTAGAAACACATAATTTTACATCTCAAGTGGGGCTAACTGATTTTCCAGAGTTACAAACGGCGTTACGTGGTGACTATAACAGTACTGCACAGCATAAAATAGCCTTTTTAGGTGAATATGATGCACTACCAGAACTCGGTCATGGTTGCGGCCATAACCTCATTGCCATGATGAGTTTAGGTGCTGCTGTTGCCTTCAGTCAAAGTGCACCGGAATCATGGGGAACGACCTTCTTTGGTTGTCCTGCGGAGGAAACTATTGGTGGTAAAGTATACATGGCTGAGGCTGGTTTGTTTAAGGGCTATGAGGCGGCACTAATCATTCATCCAGGCGGTGAAAATGAGGTGGGGGGGGCACATCCTTAGCGACGCATCCACTAGAGATTACCTTCCATGGACGGTCTTGTCATATAGCATCATTAACTGACTCTGGTATTAATGCCTTAGACTGTGCTGTAGATTTATATCAAAAAATAAAAGAGTTAAAGAAAACATTCCCTAAAGGGGCTATTGTAGGGACCATTTTTACCGAAGCCGGTACAGCACCAAATGTAGTAACTCCTAAGGCTACGATTCGCATGACTGTTCGCGGTAGTACGGTGGACGATTTAGAAGGTATTATTTTGCCGGCTATCAAAGAGGCGGCTCAAGAGATCGGAGCATCTTATGGTGCCCGTGTTGAGATGCATCATTATGAGCCTCTCTTTAAGGATATGCGTCAAGATAAACAGCTATTAGATCTCTTTAACGATGTAATGACTGAATTTGGTGAAACGCCCCGTATATTGCCTGATGATGAGGCTGATGGTAGTACAGATGTAGGAAATGTATCTTATGAAGTACCAACAGCACAGCCTACTTTGCAGATTGGGTTAGGTTTAGAGGCTCATACACCAGAGTTCACTTGTGCAGCAGGTTCCGACTATGGATTGGAGCAAGCGATTAAGGGCGCTAAGATTATGGCTGTGGTAGCCTTGCGTTATACAGTGGGTAAGTGATGTTCAATTTTTGACATATAGAGGTCAAAAAAGGTACAATAGATATAATATTTTTAAGTATGAAACAAGCCGTCTTCAACAAGACGGCTTTTTATTCCGGTGGAGATAGATATGAGTGTTTTAACCGTTTCAAATGTAACCCATGGTTTTGGAGCGCGACAAATTTTAGATGATGCATCATTCCGCTTGTTGAAAGGTGAACATGTAGGGTTAATTGGTGCTAATGGTGAAGGCAAGTCTACATTCCTAAATATCATTACAGGCAAAATACCTCCTGATGAAGGTAAAATTGAATGGTCCAACCAAGTAACTGTAGGTTATTTGGATCAACATGCGGTCCTTGAAAAAGGCATGACCATTCGCGACGTATTGCAACGAGCCTTTGATGATTTGTTTGTAATGGAGCAAAACATTAACGATGCGTACAATCGCATGGGTGATGTGTCTGAAGATGAAATGAATAAGCTTCTCGAGCAAGTCGGGGAATGGCAAGAAATTCTAGAGCAGCGTGGCTTCTATGAAATTGATGCGGTTATTGAGCGTACAGCTGCAGGTTTGGGCCTTATGGATATTGGGCTTGACCGAGATGTTACGGAGCTCAGCGGTGGCCAGCGTACAAAGGTTTTACTTACAAAACTTTTACTAGAAAAAGCCGACGATTTTGCTCTTGGACGAACCGACAAACTATCTTGATGTAGAGCATATCCAATGGTTGCAAAACTATTTACAAAACTACGAAAAATGCGTTCATCTTAATTTCTCATGATATGGAGTTTTTAAATTCCGTAGTCAACGTGATTTATCATATCGAGCAAGCAGTTTTAACGCGTTATACTGGCGACTATCATCAGTTCCAAGCGGCTTATGAAGTGAAAAAAAGCGCAAGCGGCTAAGGCTTATGAGCGTCAACAACAAGAAATTGAGCGCATGGAAGACTTTATCCAACGCAATAAGGCTCGCGTAGCAACGCGCGGTATGGCAAATTCTCGTGCTAAACGGTTAGAGAAAATGGAAATTTTGGAAAAGCCAAAAGAGTACATTAAACCAAGTTTTGGTTTTAAAGAAGGTCGTACGCCAAGTCGTTTTTTTATTGTAGAGGCCTTTGGTTTGGAATTAGGCTATGATGAACCGTTGACTCGACCAGTAGACTTTCAAATTGAAAGAAATAAAAAAATCGCTATTCGTGGTGTTAATGGTCTAGGTAAAACGACATTATTGAAAACAATTTTAGGGTTATTAAAACCGGTGAGTGGTGAGTTGGTAAAAGGTGATTTCTTACAAATTGGCTATTTTCGCTCAAGAAGATACACCATCTAATTCTGAAACTGCGTTAGACTATATTTGGAACGAATATCCGGCAATGACTAATGCAGAGGTGCGTGCAGCCCTTGCTCGTTGTGGCCTTACTAACGAGCATATTACATCGCAAATGCGCGTGTTATCTGGTGGTGAGAATGCAAAGGTTCGCTTATGTAAACTGATGCAAAATAAGTACAATGTACTCGTATTAGACGAACCAACGAATCACTTGGACATTTATGCAAAAGAAGAATTGAGTCGTGCTTTGCGTGAGTTCAAAGGAACTATCGTTTTAGTAAGTCATGAACCTGAATTTTATAAAGATTGGGTTACGGATATTTGGAATATTGAGGATTGGACGACGAAAATCGTTTAGAGGACCGATGAATCAACGTGCAAAGGACGGGATAAAGCAATTTTTAGCGGCTTTATCTGTTGATACTGAGGCGCCAGAATTAGAGAAAACACCAAGTCGTGTAACAGAATTATATAGTGAATTATTCAGTGGCGTAGGATTAGATACAAAAGTCAGCCTGGGGTGAAACATTTAGTACTGATTATAAGGGTCTTCGTAGCGGTTACAGGAATTCCTTTTACTCTATGTGTGAGCACCACTTGTTGCCATTCTTTGGAACCGTGGATATTGTGTACCAACCTAAGGATGGGTGTGTGGCAGGGCTTAGTAAGTTTCAAGATATTGTTAATATTGTTTAGCCGGAGGCCGCAACTACAAGAGCGGTTAGCATCAGAATTAGCAGATGCAATTATGAATGATTTATCTGCTCATGGTGTATTCGTACGCATTACATCGACTCAGTTGTGTATGCTTATCAAAGGGACCATGCAGCAAGATTCAAAGGTTATTACATTAGAAAGCCGTGGTGTACTAGCAGAGACTGGTACGTTACGAGATGAAGCGTTGGCAATGTTAGGTGGAGGACAGGCAAATGTTTAAACGTAGAAATTATACATGGAATGATGGCAAAAGTTTATCTTTGTGCGATCGTACCCTTTATTATGGGGTATACTAAATGGTACGCCTGACTCTTTCTCTGATGGTGGTAAATTTAATACCCAGAAGCGGCAGCAGCACATGTAACGCAAATGATTGAAGATGGTGCTGATATCATTGATTTAGGCGTAGAATCTACGCGCCCTGGTTGCACACCATTGACAGCAGATGAAGAAATTGAACGCTTGTCCCAATTGATAGACCCTGTACTACATGCATCTACAGTACCTGTATCTATCGATACCTATCATGCTAAAACTGCGGACTATGCATTTTCAAAGGGGGCTCATATTTTAAACGATATATGGGGATTACATTATGATCCTGATATGGCAGCGGTAGCAGCAAAATATAAGGTACCGGTAATCATTATGCACAATAGTAATGATACAAACTATGGTGACATCATTGAAGATATGAAGGCATACTTCTTCTTTGCTGTAGATAAAGCCTTAAAGGTTGGTGTAACACCACAACAAATTTGGCTTCGATCCAGGTATCGGATTTGGTAAAACAGAAGAACAAAATATTGAAGTTATGCAACGTTTAGGCGAATTAACGGCTTATGAATATCCTATTTTACTTGCGCCTAGCCGTAAGCGTTTTATCGGTTCTATGTTGGGCGGTTTACCTCCAGAAGAACGCGATGAAGGCACGGTAGCGGCTTGTATTACGGGTGTATTCCAAAGGTGTTGATATGGTGCGTGTTCATAATGTGAAAATGCACAAACGTGCCTTAGCCGTAGCAGATGGCCTATTACGAGGTGAATAATGGATAAAATCGTTTTAAAAAACATGGCATTCTATGGATACCATGGAAATTTGACATCTGAACAAGAACAAGGACAACGATTTTTTGTAGATGTTGAAATTAATAACTGATCTTACAAAGGCCGGTCAAAGTGACCAGTTAGAGGATTCTATCAATTATGTAGAGGTATATGAAATTGTAGAATCTATTATGACTGGAGAAAACATAATTTATTAGAACGTTTAGGTGCACTTATTGCCGACTCTTTATACCAATATTATCAAGGTATCGTTGGCTTATCTGTAACGGTGCGCAAACCATCTGTACCTATTGCTGGTATCCTAGATTATGTTGAGGTTGTCACTACAAGAGGTCAAATTTGATGTATACCTATTACATCAGTGTAGGTTCAAATATAGGTGATAAAAAGAGACTACATTAGTTCCGCTTTTCACCTATTACAAGGGGCATGAGGCCGTTTCAGAGGTTATTAGTTCTTCTTGATAGAAACGGAACCTTTGGGGATATACAGATCAGGCGTCATTTATTAATGGCATGTGGTCTTGTAAAAGTACATTGAATCCTCATGAAATGTTAAGTGTCCTTCAGTCCTTAGAACAAGGGGCTGGTCGTGAACGACTCATTCACTGGGGACCACGTACATTAGATTTAGATATTATCTTGGCTTTTGATGAGGGGTTCTATGATTTCCATTTGTGCTGAAACTCTAACTATACCGCATCCTTATTTTTGGGATAGAGCCTTTGTCTTAGAACCTTTACATGAGTTGTTACCAACTTTACCTATAAGGGTATGTCAATTAGCGAGCGATTTACATTAAGTTTGGCATAGAAATCCACAAAAATATTAAAAATAAAATTTACAGTTATACCTAGAATTGGGATTATATTAATAGGGACTTACTGTAATGGCAATATATTATTACGTTTTATGCTTGGGGATTCATGGGAGTATAAATGAATATAAAACGTATTGGTTTATTTGTACTAGCATTAATTGTAGTGGGGCTGTCCTATTGGCTTGCAGTAGGTGGGAATTACGACAGTAAAAACAGTACGCATAGACCCAGAAGAGCATACATTAGTAAATTCTAGTGATGCCATCATTTCAAAACGAATATTAGCGATGAAGTCCATCGACTCACAAGTGTACTTTTTAGGTTATGAAGGCTATGGTATTTATAATTTATCTGATAATACACTTCGGTTGATGCCCATTACCTTTCGTGGCCAACATATTGAGCCACCGAAGACCGAGAATTACCAACGTGGTTTACGGAGATTACTATGGTAAAAACTTTCTCTGATTTTAGTGGTCCAGAACAATCCGTACTCAAGGATTTGTTGGAATCTACAGATAGAGGGGCTCATTATTATGGGGACTTTTACCATTCAGGTTATGAGTCATCCCTCATTGATATGAAGGACCAGTATTTTATAACGAATACGGTACGTGTTTTAAAACGTATAAATCATACATTATATGTATATGATGCGTCAGGGTTTATTATCATTGATTTAGATAGTCGCCGTATTCAAGGGTTCTTTAATAATCGTCTAGGTGGAGAAGGACCCAAAGGAGTACCTGATAGCTTGCGTGGACATTATGGTTCAGATTTCACGATGATATATGCATTGTCCAAGTTGATCCAAAGGATTTAGAGATTTTATGGTCAATGCGAAAACAATATTTAGAAAAGTCACCACAAGTGATGGAGAATAAGGGATTTATTCCCTCTTAATCTTGATGAGATGACTTTATAGGAGGTATATTATGCTTTGGTCAATTATTGTAGGCGGATTCATTGGTTTTGTAGCTGGTCGTATTACTAAAAAGGCGCAAAGCATGGGGATTTTTTCTTCGTGTTATTGCTGGTTTGGTAGGGGCTTTGTAGGTCAAGCTTTGCTTGGTACTTGGGGCCCGAGTCTTGCAGGCATGGCATTAATTCCGTCCATCGTTGGTGCAGTTATAGTGATTGCTGTAGTAAGCTTCTTTACTGGACGAGACTAACTATATAATAGAAGGACTATTATAGGATTTCCTATAATAGTCTTTTTTTATCACTATAAATCTATTTTCTTATATACCTATGAGAAAATAGGTATATAATAGTTTATGTATTTTACAAGCAATATGTTTTTAATATAACTTAACATTGTCGATTCACATACTGGTAATCGCTGGTTTAAGTGGAATTGAATTAGAAGATGTATATCTTTTAGTACGAATCGTAGGAGGCCCTTATGAAGTTACGTAAAGTAGGTATTATTGGCACTGGACATGTAGGTTCTCATGTAGCATTTTTCTCTTGCTCTACAAGGTGAAGTAGATGAACTATATATGATGGATATTGACGAGAAAAAAGCTAAAGCACAAGCAATGGATATAAATGATGCTGTTAGCTATATTCCTCATAAAGTAACAGCTACTGTAGGTCCTATTGAAGATTGTGGGATTGTGATATTCTCGTATTTAGCGCTGGTCCTTTACCAAATTTATATCAAGATCGTTTAGAAAGTCTTGGTGATACAGTAGAGGTTTTAAAGGATGTTATTCCGCGAATTAAAAAGTCCGGCTTTGATGGTTTTATTATCTCTATTTCTAATCCTGCTGATGTTGTTGCTACTTATTTATGTAAACATTTAAATTGGAACCCAAAACGTATTATTTCCAGTGGGACAGCTATAGATTCAGCGCGATTACAAAAAGAATTTGCGCGCGTTTTTAATATTAGTAACCGTACAATTACAGCGTATTGTTTAGGTGAACATGGTGGTAGTGCTATGGTGCCATGGTCTCATGTTTATGTACAAAGGAAAACCGTTAGTACAATTACAACAAAGAATTGCCTCATAGATTCCCTACACTTGATCATACTCAAGTTTTAGATGATGTAAAAAATTGGTGGTTACCATGTATTGGCTGGTAAAGGCTCCACAGAGTTTGGCATTGCTAGTGCAACAACAGAATTAATTCGTGCTGTATTTCATGACGAAAAGAAAGTGTTGCCATGTTCTTGTTATCTAGATGGCCAATATGGTGAAGAAGGAATCTTTGCATCGACTCCAGCAGTTATTGGCAAAGATGGTATCGAAGATGTATTTGAATTGAAGCTTACTGAAGATGAATTAGCTTTATTTAAAAAGTCTTGTGCCGTAATTCGTGAATATGCTCATAAAGCAGAGACTTTATAAGGCCATAGTGGCTGTTACTAATAAATCTATCTCTGATAAGACCTTTTTAACTATATGATAGATATAAGATAAACTATAGATAATTTTATTTAGTCCCTAACGAGGTTCTGTGATATAATTAAAAAATGACAGTATACAGATGATGAATATTTTTGGGGGATATTATGACTCAAGACACTATGGAAGTACAACGTCGAAAAAAGCCGCGCAAACGGGTTAGACCTAATCGCAAAGCGCAGGATCAACGTATTATCCTCATGGAAAGCGAATTGGTATAGGGATTATGGTGCTGCTATTATTAGGGCAAGCCTATCGCTTGGTGGCTGTATATCAAGAAAAACAACATATTGAGCAACAATTGCAAGAATTAAAACAAAGCGAAATGAAGAATTAGAACAGGAAAAAGGCTAAGTTGCAAGATCCAAAGACCATTGAGGGGGTGGCTCGTGAGGAGCTCGGCCTTGTAAAACCTGGTGAAGTGCCTTATGTAAAATAGGTTTGACTGTAGTAATTTAGATTCGCATTAGTTTGTAGTTTGAGGTTTCCGCATTAATTAGGAGGTTGCATGGCAATCGAAGTTGGTAACATTATTGATGGTACCGTATCTGGTATTACAAAATTCGGCGTATTTGTTGATTTAGGAGAGAAGCAAACAGGTCTAGTTCATATTTCTGAAGTAGCTCATGGGTATGTCGAAGATATTAATACCGTATTAAAGGTTGAAGATCCAGTAAAGGTTAAGGTTTTATCTATTGAAGGTAATAAAATCGGCCTTTCTATTCGTCAAACACAACCTAAAGAGACAGCAAGTGAAGAGCGACGTCCTCGTCGTGTTCAATCTAAACAAAGCACAGAGGCTTTTGAAGCAAAGATGAAATCATTCTTGCGCGATAGCAATGAACGATTACACGATTTAAAAACGCAATACAGAAGGTAAACGCGGAGGCCGAGGCGGTCGTCGAGATTAATAGTGAGAGATGGCATTGAGCCATCTCTTTACTTATGTATAGGTCTTAACAGTATAATAGTGTTAGAGGCATACTAATTATGTAAGGAGCAATTATGAAGTTAGCTATTATTGATATTGGATCAAATTCAGTACGCTTATTATTGGCTACTTATGAAAATAATATATGGCACTATGAGCCGAAACAGTTGTGGACTACTCGTTTAGGCCAACGTAATTCAGATGGTACATTGCGCACTGAATCGATGGAAGCGTCCTATCAAGCTTTTACAGAAATAAAAAACTAGCAGACCAATATGGGGTGGAATGCTGCTTTGGTTTTGCAACGAGCGCTGTTCGTGAAGCATCTAATGGCCTTGAATTTATGGACCGCATTAGCGAACATTGTCCGATGGAATGGCGTATTCTCACGGGCGATGAAGAGGCCATTTATGGCTTTAATGGTGCCTTAGGAGATCAGTTGAATGATGGTCGTCACTATACAACTATCGATATCGGTGGCGGTAGTACAGAGGTTAGCATTAGGCAATAAGGACGGCGTTTACTGGAGCCGATCTTATCCTGTAGGGGCTGTACGCCTTCAATCTATGTCTGATGAAGGTCCTCAACGAGTATGGGAAGAAACTCGATTCCTTTGGGATCCGATGATGATTCAAGGTGAATTTGGTGAATTCATTGGTATCGGTGGTACGCTAACGACGCTAGCGGCCATTGATTTAGGCCTTGAAAACTATGATGGTACGAAGGTACAAGGTCATAAATTAAGTCGTGAAACAGTAGAGGGCATCATTCTAAACTTACGTTACATGAGTCGCGATGAGCGATTACAAGTAAAGGTTTACCTGCAGGACGTGCCGATATCATCGTAGCTGGTGCAGAAATTTTAACGTCCTTTATGGATGCTTATGAGGTTCCTCATGTATTTGTGAGCGACCAAGATGGTATGGAGGCGATGGCTCGTGAATGTGAAAGCGCTCATTCGAAGAGTTAATCACACTTTAAAACTACATAAGCTATTTCCTGAACATAGCCGTATATTGATAGCTTGTTCTGGTGGTCCAGATTCGATGGCTTTATTACATTTATTACAAGACATTGCTGCGCATCGCCATACAAAATATAAGCTTGGTATTGCTGTCGTAGACCACTCTATTCGCCCTGAAAGTAAAGATGAGGTTCTATGGCTTCAAAATCAGGTAGATGCATTAGGATTGTCGTTTTATACAACTACCTTTGATGTGCCTACCTTGAGTAAAGATCTAAAGCTATCTGAGGAGACCGTTGGTAGACAAGTTCGCTATCAATGGCTAAATGAAATTGCCCATTCTGAGGGATATGATTATATTGCAGTAGCTCATCATAAAGATGATCAAGCTGAGTCGATTCTAGCGCATCTCATTAGAGGTACAGGATTAAATGGGCTAATAGGTATGGCTGTAGTCAGCAATGACTATGATATTCCTGTGATTAGACCTTTATTAGATGTTACAAAAAAGCAGAATTATTAGCTTATTTAGCCGATAGAAATTCACGTATTGTATTGATTCTACAAATGATGATATTCGATATCAGCGAAATAGAATTCGTCATCGCATTATACCGGAGTTAGAATCGATTAACCTAATGTAGTAGATGCTATCGCTAGATTAGGAGGTTCTGTAAGTGAAGATTTAGCTGTGATCTCTGATTTGACGGTGCAAGCTTTTTAAGCGATTAGTGACTATTGATAAGGGTGAAATGCGTTTATCTCGTAGGGCTTTACGAAAGAACCATTAGCCATACAACGTCGTTTGTGGCAGCGTTTGGTGAGCTCTATTGACTCTGATATAACGCTTACTACAGCCCATCAAGAGCAATTACTAGATATTGTTAACACCGGAGAAGCGAAAACTTTCACTATAAAAAGTATAAAAAGTAATTGCTCAATGTGATACAATAAAGGTATATTGCAAACATTAATATGAATCGTGGAGGTCATATAGATGCATCAAGACGCAAAAGAGATTTTATATACAGCGGAACAATTACAGGCTCGTGTAGCCGAGTTAGGTAAAGCAATTAGCGAAGACTATAAAAATGAATCTGTAGTGCTTGTAGGGGTGTTAAAAGGAGCCATCGTTTTCTTTACAGACTTAGCTCGCGCTATTGATGATAGCGTAGATGTAAGTTTTGATTTTATTTCTTGCTCTAGCTATGGTAGTGGCACAACTAAAATACAGGTGTAGTACGAATTCTAAAAGATTTGGATCGCTCTGTAGAGGGTAAGCATGTACTCGTTGTAGAGGATATCGTTGATACTGGTACGACATTGCATTACTTGCTAGAAAATTTACATGCTCGTGGTGCTAAAGCGTACGTCTTGCAGCGTTATTGAATAAACCTGAGCGCCGTAAAATGGACGTAGAAGTAGACTATGTAGGCTTTATCATTCCTGACTACTTTGTTATCGGTTATGGTTTAGACTACGCGGAAAAATATCGTCACTTGCCTTATATCGGTATTTTAAAGGAAGAAATGTATCAAAATTAAAAATATGATATAATATATGAGTGCATCTCTCGATGAGATGTACTCAATTCGTTTATACAACTAAATTATTATTGAAAGGGGTAATCTTTTGGGTCGATTTACAAAAATATCGTCCTTTATTTACTTATCATTGCCGCTTTCGTTATCGCCATTGACGCTTTCTCTGGTCAAAGTGCGAATAAATCTGAACTAAGTTACACAGGATTTATTCAACAAGTACAACAGAAAAAGGTTGAGTCCGTAACGATTACCAATGATCATGGTATTAAAGGTAAACTAAAAAATGGAACAGAGTTCAATTCTTATGCGCCAAGTGATGAAACATTAATTAAAACATTACAAGATAATGGCGTAGAAATTACAGCAGCTCCACCTGAGCAACCAGCTTGGTGGATGAGCCTGTTAGGTTCTGCTATTCCTATTATCATCTTGGTTGTATTGTTCTTCTTTATCATGCAACAAACTCAAGGTGGCGGTGGCCGAGTGATGAACTTTGGTAAAAGCCGTGCTAAATTGATGGGTGAAGGTAACGTAAAGGTTAGCTTTAAAGATGTAGCAGGTGCTGAAGAAGCAAAACAAGAATTAGAAGAAGTAGTAGAATTCTTGAAGGATCCAGGTAAATTTACAACAATCGGTGCTAAAATTCCGAAAGGTGTATTGCTCGCTTGGTCCTCCAGGTACAGGTAAAACATTGCTTGCTAAAGCCGTTGCTGGTGAAGCAGGGTACCATTCTTTACGATTTCTGGTTCTGACTTTGTAGAAATGTTCGTAGGTGTTGGTGCTTCTCGTGTGCGTGATTTTTTCACACAAGCGAAAAAGAATGCTCCATGTATCATCTTTATCGACGAAATTGATGCGGTAGGTCGCCAACGTGGCGCAGGTCTTTGGTGGTGGTCACGATGAACGTGAACAAACATTGAATCAATTACTCGTTGAAATGGATGGTTTCGGTGCCAACGAAGGTATTATTACTATCGCTGCAACAAACCGCCCAGATATTCTTGACCCAGCGCTTTTGCGTCCAGGTCGTTTTGACCGTCAAGTTATCGTAGGTCGTCCAGACTTACGCGGTCGTGAAGCAATCTTAAAAGTACATGCTCGTAACAAGCCATTAGCTGACGATGTAGACTTGAAAACAATTGCTAAGAAAACTCCAGGCTTTACTGGTGCTGACTTGAACAACTTGTTAAATGAAGCGGCTTTATTGGCGGCTCGCCTTAACAAAAAAGTTATCACTATGGCTGAAGTTGAAGAAGCTAGTGAAAAGGTTAGCATGGGTCCTGAACGTCGCAGTCATATTGTGAGCGAGAAAGACCGTAAGTTAACAGCGTACCATGAATCTGGTCATGCCATCGTGGCACATTTGTTGCCTCATGCAGATCCTGTTCATAAGGTAACAATCATTCCTCGTGGCGCAGCAGGTGGTTACACTATGATGCTTCCTACAGAGGAACAAAACTACAAAACAAAATCTCAATTATTGGCAGATATTCGCGTAGCCCTTGGTGGTCGAATTGCAGAGGCTTTGATTTTAGATGAAATTCAGTACAGGTGCTTCTGGTGACCTTCAAAGTGTAACGAATACAGCGCGCGCCATGGTAACGCGTTGGGGCATGAGCGATGAGCTTGGTCCTATCGTATTTGGTGAACAACAAGAACAAGTATTCTTGGGTAAAAACCTTGGACATGAACGCAACTACAGTGAAGAAATTGCTGCAAAATCGATGCTGAAATTCATCGCATTGTAGAAGAAGCGTATAAAGACGTAACAAAACTTCTTAGCGATAACGAGAAATTCTTACATGATATGGCAAATGCTTTATTAGAGGAAGAAACAATCGATGCGAAAGCAGTAGATAATCTTTACAAATATGGTACAACAAAAGCGCCAGAAACTGAGGAGCCTAAAGTAGGCTCTAGAAGCGGAAGGTATTGTAGTACCAGAGGTGGTTGAAGCTAAAGAAAACACTGCTACAGTGGATGCTCCTAGTGAAACACCTTCTAACGAAATTAAATAATGGATTGTCCAAATAAAAAGAGCTGTCTCAATTTGAGACCAGCTCTTTTTTATTGTCCATCATTGATATGGCGGGTTGCTAAATATTCTGTATACGACGTTCCTTAAGTGATTTTAAGTATTTCTGTGCTAATACATTAGGAATGGCCACACCGATTGCGATGCCAACGATTGTTAAAATGTGCCTGTTACACCATTTTGTACCATATGTACGAGACCGGATTCGTTGAGTGCGTTGATGTGAAGCATATCGAATAGAAAACGATAATACAGAATACCAGGCATTAAGGCTATGGCAGATGGGACGATGATAATTGTGCTAGATGTTCTCAACCAAGTAGAAACTTTTACATAGATAACGCTCATTACAGCAGCGCCTACAAAGGTAGCACCTGGAATGGAAAAGCCAAATTCAACAGCTAATAAATTGCGGATAAATACGCATAATATACCACCAATACCAATGGATACTAGTAACCGTACAGGAGCGTTAAATAATACTGCAAAAAAGGATGCGGCTGCTGTAAAAGAACCTATAATTTGCTCAATGGATAATACATGAGGTTTAATATCTACAAAGCTAAAGGCCGGCATAGGGCTAAAGTATAATGCCATGGCCATGCCTAAGGTCATACTGCCTACAATGAGGATAGTTCTGATTGCCCGCGTAATACCTGATAGAATATGGTTATTAATGGTGTCGATAACAGCGTTGATGAGTGGTACCAGGAATCATGAATAAGGTACAACATACGAGTACATAGACTAGTGAAGCTTGTTCAATATGAGAATAAAAACCATAGGCGGATACCATGGCGGCAAATCCACCTAATGCAATACCTACATATTCATTGCAACCAAAGCGTACCGATAAGGTGCGACCAAAAAATAACCGATTAGAGAACAAATAACAGTTACAATAAAAGCTATCATATCGCCACTATACAAAAAAAGGCAAGGCCTGCTGATCCGAGGGCACAAGCAATACCCTTTATCCAATCAGGATATACTGGAATAGTGGAATCTAATTTTGAAATTAACTGTTCATAGGTAGTGAGCGAGTAATGTCGTTCAAAGGCGCGCCATGTGAGTTTAGATACGGCATTGATCATGGCCATATTGGGAACATGAACCGGTGTTTTTCTAAAAACTGTTATGGAACGCTCTTTATGCAATAGATTCACCATGATAGTGGTATATGAAATATGAATATTTAAGTAATTATGAGGTATCCCCATGAAAGTGGCTGATTTTAACATCTCTTCAATGATTCGATTTGTATCTGCACCACATTCCATGAGTAGTTTGCCTATGTTTAATAGGACATCAAGTTTTCTATGAATATGGATAAAGGGATTCTCTAGAACCTCATTTTTTTCTTCTAATGTAAATTGTCGCATATATCTCCCTAGATAATGATAGACCATACTATTGTTATCTTTTGCATAAGGTATAACTTAATACTACATGTATTATACCATTAATTCTTTTAAATACCCCTTGCATTTTACAGGGTACACTTGTACAATCGAATTGTAAACCTAGGTTGACAAAGAAAGGGGCTCTAAACTATGCGTGATGAAGTATTAGAATTCTTGAGACAAAACCAAGGTGGTTTCGTATCGGGACAAGATATGTCGGAAGCGTGTCATGTTTCGCGTACAGCTATTTGGAAGCATATCAAGGCATTACGTCAAAAGGCTATAAAATAGAATCTTATACCAAGAGGGGGTATCGATTATTGGAGGAACCTGATTTGTTGAGTCCATTAGCAATGAAGCAAATCTTAAAAACGGATGTATTTGGGAAAACGGTATGTCTATATGGACACTACCGAATCTACTAACCTAGAAGCTCGTCGCTTAGCACAACAAGGTGCAGAAGAAGGTACTGTTGTTGTAACAGAGGAACAGGCTGCTGGCCGAGGTCGTTTATCGCGGGGCTGGTATTCTCCATTTGGGAAAGGTCTATGGTTTAGTCTCATTTTGCGCCCTGACTTTTGCACCTGTAGAAGCACCAAAATGTACATTGATGGCAGCCGTAGCCTTAACAAAAGCGTTTCATAAAATGGGACTCACCGATGCAGGCATTAAATGGCCTAATGATATTCTTGTGAATGGTCGTAAATTAGTTGGCATCTTGACTGAAATGTCTGGCTCTATGGAGGAAATTTCCTATATTGTTATGGGCATAGGTGTCAATGTAAAGACTAAACAAGAAGAGCTCCCGGAAGAATTGAAGTTGATCGTTACATCCTTAACTATGGAAGGCATTGATATTGAACGGACGGAAGCTTTTAAAATTATATTAGAATCCTTAGAACATCAATATTATGAAGTCCTCGATAGTGGTTTTGAGGAAACTCTCAATGAATGGCGCCAATTATCGGTAACACTTGGTGAGGAAATTGAAGTAAGAGCACCAGGAAATACCTATGAAGGAGTAGCTACAGATATTGATGAAGATGGTAACTTATTAGTAAGAATCCCAGATGGGACAGTTAAACGTATTATGGCAGGGGACGTATCAATTCGTCCGCGCAAATAGGAGGCATTCATGTTATTAGTAATTGATGTGGGGAACACCAATATTGTTCTCGGTGTATACGACAAGACGGAGCTTGTAGGTCACTGGCGTATTTCCACGGATCGGGTTCGGACCACCGATGAATATGGCATGTTGATGATGAACCTATTCTTCCATGACCGTAAGGTTGATGTGAAGGATATTAAAGATATCATCATTTCTCAGTTGTGCCACCATTGATGCCTACATTAGAGCGCGTTTGTTTACGTTATTTCAATGTAAATCCTCTTATTGTTGGTCCTGGCACTAAGACTGGTATCGCCATTAAGTATGATAATCCTCGTGAAGTAGGTGCTGACCGTATCGTAAATGCTGTAGCAGCACATGAGCGTTATAAGGGTGATTTAATCATTATCGACTTTGGTACAGCTACTACCTATTGTGCGGTTAAAGGTAATGGCGATTATATGGGTGGTGTTATCTCACCAGGTGTTACCATTTCTGCAGAGGCTCTATTCAACGGGCTGCTAAATTACCACGTATTGATGTAAGAGACCCAGGTCAAGTCATTTGCCGGAATACCGTATCCTCTATGCAGGCGGGTATGTTCTATGGTTATGTAGGTCAAGTGGAAGGCCTTGTATCTCGTATGAAAGCTGAAATGGGTGACCCTGTAACTGTCGTAGCTACAGGCGGTTTTAGCACAACTCATTAGCAGTGCTACGGACTGCATTGATCGCGTAGAACCTATGCTTACATTAGAAGGTTTACGCCTTATTTACGAAAGAAATAAATAATGCTACTATAATATAGTTACGAATATGTAACGAAGTGTACATTCGGGTACAGCTTATGCTGTACCCTTTTTTATTAGGGGATATATATGAATAATAAACAATGGCAAATTGGGCTGTCAAAATTGACGGACAAGCCATATTAGCGCCAATGGCAGGGTCAGCGATATTGCTTATCGCTTACTTGCTAAAGAGCATGGGGCCGCCTTGGTTTGTACCGAAATGGTCAGCGCCATGGGCATTAAATATAAAAATGAACGCACCCATGAATTGTTGCGTATTGAAGAGGTAGAACGCCCTGTATCTATGCAAATCTTTGGTTCCAATCCAGAAGCAATTGCATTAGGCGCAAAGGTAGTAGCTGATGCAGGTGCCGATATTGTAGATATTAATATGGGCTGTCCTGTGAAAAAAGGTAGTAACCTCTGGTGATGGTTCTGCGCTTATGAAAAATCCAGATTTAGCAGGCTCGTGTAGCAGAGGCTGCGGTTAAGGCCGTCGATGTGCCTGTAACCGTAAAAATGCGAATCGGTTGGGATAGTGATTCCATCAATGTTGTGGACTTTGCTAAGCGCATCGAATCTACAGGTGTGGCGGCTATTGCAGTACATGGCCGTACTAAGGAACAAATGTACAGTGGGCATGCTGATTGGTCTTATATTAAGGCTGTAAAAGAGGCTGTGTCTGTACCGGTTATTGGTAATGGCGATATAGTAGAGCCTGAAGATGCAAAACAAATGCTTGATGAAACGGGTTGTGATGCGGTAATGGTAGGCCGTGGTGCACAGGGAAATCCATGGATCTTTTAATCGTATTCATCACTATTTGGCGACTGGTGAAGTATTGGCGGCGCCGAGCGATATTGAACGTCTCGACATGTTGTTAAAGCATTTCGATCTCTTATGTCAATATAAGGGTGAAAGTATGGCCGTTAAGGAAATACGAACTCATGCAGGCTGGTATATGAAGGGCCTCCCTGAATCTGCATATTGGCGCAATCGTGTGAATACAATTCATACTGTAACAAGCTTTCACAATGAGCTAGAATCATACCGTAAAATATTGTCTGAAATGTAGACAGATTGACAAATGAATAGTATTTTTATATAATGGTTGAGATAATTTAGAAAATAAAAGATAAGGTGTCATCTTACTATGGCACTTTTTTTCTTATTTAATTTATATGTAGAAAGAGTGGGGTACCCATGGCAGACGTAAAAAGAAACATTACTTACCGCCGAAGGTTTAAAGAAATTAGAAGAAGAATTAATGTATTATAAATCTGTACGTCGTATTGAAGTGTCTGAACGTATTAAGACAGCTATTGAATATGGCGATATCAGTGAAAACTCTGAATATGATGATGCAAAAATGAACAAGCTTTCATCGAAGGTCATATTTGCTTTTTGAAAAATAAAATTAACACTGCGAAAATCATCGACGAATCCGTAAAAGGTGATGTTGTATCCGTAGGTAGCAAAGTAACGGTACTAGATACAATGTACAATGACGAATTAGAATATGTTATCGTTGGTTCCTCTGAAGCGGATCCATTCAACAACCGTATCTCTAACGAATCTCCTGTAGGTAAAGCTATTTTGGGCAAACGTAAAGGTGATGAAGTAGAAGTTTCCACACCAGATGGTCCTGTTACATTCAAAGTGTTAGCAATCAATAATTTACATTTACTGACGAAGAGGCGATAACATGAGTGAAGAAATTAAAAATGTACAAGAAGAATTTGAATGAGCAAATGCAAATTCGCCGCGACAAATTGGCTGAATACGAAGCGGATGGCATCTATCCATTTGGTCAACGTTTTATTGTAAAAGATAATGCAAAAGACATTAAAGATGACTTCTTCTTGAAATATGATGGTCAACCTGTAGTTATTGCAGGGCGCTTGATGACAATCCGTTCCCATGGTAAAACAGCATTTGCCAATGTTCGTGATAAATCTGGGGATATTCAAGTATATTTCCGTAAAGATGTATTGGGCGAAGAGGCTTATAAATACGTAAAAATGCTTGATATCGGTGATATCATCGGTGTAGAAGGTCATGTATTTAAAACTCATACAGGTGAAGTTACAATTAAAGTTAACAAATTAACTTTGTTATCTAAATCTTTACGTCCATTGCCAGAAAAAAATGGCATGGTTTAAAGGATACAGAACTTCGTTACCGTCAACGTTATGTTGATTTGATTGTAAATCCTGAAGTGCGTGATACATTTGTAAAACGTTCCCAAATCGTTGCTAAAATTCGCGAATACATGATGCGTGATGGTTTCATGGAAGTAGAAACACCAATGATGCATGCTATCCCTGGTGGTGCTGCAGCTCGTCCATTCATCACTCACCACAATGCGCTTGATATCGATATTTACATGCGTATTGCACCAGAATTGTACCTTAAACGCTTGATCGTTGGTGGTATGGACCGCGTATTCGAAATGAACCGTTGTTTCCGTAACGAAGGTATCGACAACCGTCATAACCCAGAATTCACTACTATCGAATCTTACCAAGCTTATGGCGATGTTGAGGATGCTATTCGTTTAACAGAAAATCTTGTGTCCTACTGTGCACAAGAGGTTTTAGGTACACAAGAAATCACATACCAAGGTACAGAAATCAATTTGACTCCACCTTGGAATCGTATCACAATGGCTGAAGGTGTAAAAAAATACACTGGTGAAGACTTTGATGCAGTTACTACTGTAGAAGAAGCTCGTGCCATTGCAGATCGTTTGAATGTAGAATATACAGAAAATGATGGTATTGGTAAAATCTTAAATCTTTGCTTCGAAGATTATGTAGAAGAAAATTTGATTCAACCTACCATTGTATATGGTCATCCAAAAGAAATTTCTCCACTTGCGAAAGCAAGTCGTGAAAATCCATTGGCTACAGAACGTTTTTGAAGCGTTCATTTATGGCCGTGAATTGGCAAATGGCTTCTCCGAGTTAAATGACCCAATCGATCAAAAAAACAACGTTTCTTGGATCAATTGAAAGAACGTGAAGCTGGCGATGATGAAGCTCACCGTATGGATGAAGACTTCGTTACAGCTCTTGAATACGGTTTACCTCCAACAGCAGGTTTAGGTGTTGGTATTGACAAATCTCGTTATGTTCTTAACAGACTCTGCATCCATCCGCGATGTATTGTTGTTCCCATTGATGAAACCAGAAGCTCCTAAGCATATTGAAGCTGAAGAAGAAGCAGCTGAATAATCTAAAACCAAAAAGGCTCTCTATTCTTTGAGTAGAGAGCCTTTTATTCGTTATATGATACGAATATTATGTTTTTATGATTATTGTATTCTATGAATATTCTATTTATTCTATATGTGGTGTTGTAGTATATGTTGACTATGATATTTAGTTACGAAAGGAGAAGACTGTGAAACATTTTAAAGGTTGCTTTATCTGATTCCGTGCAATCCAAAATTAAATCCATAGCAGGACGCACATGTGTTGGCGTTTTTGAAACAGATTTTACAGATGTAGGTGCCGTTGTTATCGACGATGGTGAGCTGAATCTGTGAATAATAATCAAATTAGCTCCTTTGGTATACCTATTATTGTCTTAAGACTTGATGCATCTAAAGATATATCTCTTTATGAAAATCGTATTACGTCCATTATAGAGAACTCTTATCTATGAGTATCGACGACTGTACATCAGAGATAGAGAAAGTTGTAGCAAACTATGAAGCATCTATTTTACCACCATTTTTCAGGGCTTTATCTGATTATGTAGGGGATGAAAATTCACAGTTTGACTGTCCAGGTCATCAAAGGGGCCAATTCTTCTATAAACATCCTACGGGTCGTGCCTTTTACAATTTCTTTGGAGAGAATATATTTAAAGCTGACCTTTGCAATGCAGATGTAAAATTAGGGGATCTCTTAATTCATGAAGGCTATGCGTATGATGCTCAAGCACATGCAGCTAAGGTCTACAATGCGGATAAAACCTATTTTGTATTGAATGGTACATCTTCTGCGAATAAGGTGGTGCTTAATGCTCTTTTAACACCAGGGGATATTATTTTATATGATCGTAATAATCATAAATCTATCTGCCATGGTGGCCTCGTTATGTCTGGTGCTACGCCTATATATCTTGAAACAGCACGTAATCCTTTTGGCTCCATTGGTGGTATTTTAGATCATTGCTTTGATGAAAGTTATATACGTCAATTAGTGGCTGAAAAATCACCTGAAAAAGCAAATGCAAAACGTCCTATTCGATTAGCAGTTATTCAACTAGGAACCTATGATGGTACGATTTATAATGCTCGGCAAGTAGTAGATAAAATAGGCCATCTTTGCGACTACATTTTTTTGATTCTGCTTGGGTTGGGTATGAACAGTTTATTCCTATGATGAAAGACTGTAGTCCATTGTTGTTAGAATTAATCCAAATGACCCTGGTATTTTAGTTACTCAATCAGTACATAAGCAACAAGCTGGCTTTTCACAAACATCCCAAATTCATAAAAAAAGACAGTCATATAAAGGGACAAGAACGCTATGTGGATAAACGTTTTAATAACTCTTTTATGATGCATGCATCTACATCTCCTTTTTATCCATTATTTGCATCGCTTGATGTAAATGCGAAAATTCATGAAGGCGAGTTGGGACAAACATTATGGCGTGAATGTGTTGAGGTAGCTATTGATGCACGTAAAGCCGTATTGAAACAATGTAAATATTTACGCCCCTTAGTACCTCCAATTGTTCATGGTAAACCATGGGAAGAGGGAAATACCCAGGAGATGGCTTGTGATGTAAAATATTTTGCTTTTTTGAGCCAGAAGCCAAGTGGCATTCTTTTAACGGCTATGGTGAAGGACAGTATTTCATTGACCCATGTAAATTTCAACTGATTACACCGGGAATCGATGTGGAAACTGGAGAATATGAAGAGTTTGGCATCCCTGCGAATATTCTTGCTAATTATTTACGAGAAAATCGAATTATTCCTGAAAAATGTGATTTAAATACAATCTTATTCCTCATGACACCAGCAGAATCTAAGCATAAGATGGATGCGCTAGTAGCGGAACTCGTTCGGTTTGAAAGAACTCATAGATCGCGATGTACCGATGGAAGAGGTGTTGCCATCGATTTACTATAGTCATATAGACAAATATAAAGGCTACCACATTCGTCAGTTATGCCAAGAAATGCATGACTTTTATAAGTCTAGAAATATAAGTCTTTTGCAACAGCGATTATTCTTGGGTGAATACTTCCCTGACTATGTAATGAATCCACAAGAGGCAAATTTTGAGTTCCAACGAAATAAAGGAGAATTAGTACCGCTAAGCGAAGCAGAAGGACGTATTGCCCTTGAAGGGGCTCTTCCGTATCCGCCAGGTGTAATATGTGTGCAGCCAGGGAGCGTTGGTCCAAGACAGCTTGCGACTATTTCTTAGCCTTAGAAGAAGGTATTAATCGACTGCCTGGTTTTGCGCCGGAAATACAAGGTGTATACATTACTGAACAATCAAATGGATATAAACAAGCCTATGGCTATGTATTGAAAAAAGAATATTAAAGAAAATCTAGCGTGTTATTCGAGCATAGTGTTTTAGGGCTCTCATCACGCGAGGAGGTTATATGAATTCGACACTTATTTTAAAAGGAAATATATTATATACACCGCGGCCTTCAGAATTTATATCTATTCCACATGGCTATATCATTGCCGTTGATGGCGTGGTCGTATATTGTGGGGAAAGTATTCCGCCAGCCTATGCAGCGTGTGAGGTTACTGATTATGGTGATAATCTCATCATTCCAGGCTTTGTAGACACACATGCTCATGCTCCGCAGTATTGTAATCGTGGTCTTGGTATGGACAAAGAATTACTGCCTTGGTTAGAAACGTATACATTTCCTGAAGAGGCAAAGTTTAGTAATCCAGATTATGCACGGTTAGTATATGGCGCCTTTGTGCAGGATTTATGGCGCAATGGGACTACTAAGTATACTATTTGGTACCATCCATAAAGAAAGCACATTAGTATTGATGGAACTTTTTTACAAAAAGCAGGATTATCAGCCTATGTAGGGAAGGTAAATATGGACCGTAACAGTCCTGATTTTTTGATTGAAGAAACAATCAATCATTAGTGGATACTAAAGAGTGGTTAGAAAAATCTGTTCCATTTGGTCCTTTAGTAAAACCTATAATTACCCCTCGGTTTTGTACCATCCTGTACAAGTGAACTAATGAGTGGACTAGGGAAATTAGCAGAAGAATATAATGTACCAATTCAATCTCATTTGTCAGAAAATCACGGTGAAATTGATTGGGTTGCATCATTACATCCAGAGTCACCAAATTATACAGATGTGTACTATGAACATCGCTTAATGGGACAGGTACCGACAGTAATGGCTCATTGCATTCATTTAAGCGATGTAGAAATGGATCGTATGGCAGAAACTCAAACTATGGTATCTCACTGTCCATATTCTAATGTAAACCTATCAAGTGGTATTGCACCGATTCGTAAGCTAATGAAACGGAATATACCGATTGGCTTGGGTTCTGATATCTCAGGCGGTCATATTGTATCAATGGCGAAGGTTCTTACAGAAGCAATTGGATTATCTAAAATGAAATGGGTGGAAGTAGATTTAAATTATGCGCCTCTCACATTAAGTGAAGCTTTCTATATGGCTACAAAGGGAGGCGGTAAGTTCTTTGGTAAGGTTGGTAGCTTTGAAAAAGGTTGTGAACTAGATGCCCTTATCATTGATGATACATTACTATTTCGATCCTAATGAACGCACTTTAGAAGAACGATTAGAGCGTTGGTTATATGTTGGTGATGACCGACATATTGTTGAACGCTATGTAGCGGGACAGATTACCGAATCCTCAAGGTTTTCAAGGTTAATAGTTAACCCGTATTATCCATAGCGGGTAGTTTGTATAGCATGCAAGCTCTGTTTTATTATTGTCTTTAGACTGGTTCGCGACGTAGTCGCGAATCATTAAACCACCCGCTATGCGGGTGCGGCAACAAAGTTATACAAAAAATCACCTTGCTTAAGTATAATGTAGGTGTTCAAGCCGCATTATATGCAAAAGAAAGGTGATTTTATATGGCAACAAAGACACAGAGCCTTGCGCACACAAAATGGTTATGCAAATACCACATAGTATTTACACCTAAGTATAGACGAAAAGTGATCTATAATCAATACAGAAATAGTTTACGTGAAATATTGAGACGTTTATGTGAATATAAGGGCGTCAAGATTATAGAGGGGGAACTTATGGCTGATCATGTGCATATGCTAGTATTAATCCCACCTAAAATATCAGTATCATCTTTTTTATGGGATATCTTAAAGGGTAAAAGTGCACTAATGATGTTCGATAAACACGCAAACTTAAAGTATAAATTTGGAAATAGACACTTTTGGTCCGAGGGTTATTATGTTAGTACAGTAGGTTTAAATGAGGCTACAGTAAAAAATATATACGTGAGCAAGAGTTACATGACCAAATGAAAGATAAACTTAGTGTAAAAGAATATGAGGACCCTTTTAAGGGTAGCAAGTAATACATATCCCCTTTAAGGGGACCGTTACGAGTCAATGGCTATGCGGCTTGAACGTAGTGAAAGCCAGCGCCTTGAGACGCTGGCCTAGTACTACGGGCTTATAGCCCGTGAGCAAACCACCCGTTTTACGGGTGGTTCTGATTTTTAACCCTCATATTGCGCATCAATACCCTTGGTGTATAATAAAAAGACATACAAATTAAGAAAGTGGGGGACTTAATGGATATATTAGGGGCAAGACGCTCTATAGAACAGAAGTTACTTATGCAATCCGTAGGGTTAATGGCCCTTGTAGCAGTAAGTGGCACTATAATGGGTATTGTTACAGGATTCAGCGCGGTCTTATTAGATGGTGTATTTTCCTTTGTCGATGTTGTTATTAAAATCATGATGCTCATGACGGCCAAGTTAATAGCCCGTGAAACGAGTAAGCGCTTCCAATTTGGCTATTGGCAGTTTGAACCTTTGGTACTTGCCGTAGAAGGATTTTTTATATTGCTAATCGTAATTTATGCCTTATCTAGTGGCATTACGGACCTTATATCGGGGGGACGGCATGTAGATTTTGGACCAGCTATTTACTATGCCATCTTCTTTACAGTGGCGGACACTATATATTACTTATATGTGCGTCGTATTAATAAGAGTCTGCAGTCTAACTTAATTAAATTTGATAATGTAAGTTGGTATGTTGATGCTTTGTTAGAAGCAGCTATCTTGATCAGTTTCGTCGTAGCTATCATGTTAGAAGAAACTGAATATGCTGATTGGGCAGCGTATATTGACCCCATTGTTCTCGTTGTATTAGCGGTGCAAATGATACCGTCTGCGTTCCGCATTATCATCCCATCTGTAAAACAAGTGTTGGGGTGGGCACCAACTTCATTGCATAATGAAGTGCAGGAAATTATGGATCGCTTTATGGAAAAAGTACAATTTCAAAGGATTATGTTTCCAGCGTACAAGTATATGGCAACACTCGAATTATTGAAATTGATATTTTAGTTCCTAAGAACTTCCCATATCAGACAATTGCTGAAATCGATGCAATTCGCAATGAAATTGACCAAGAAATCGGAGGGAACCCAACGGAGAAATGGGTAACCATTTCTTTCACAGGAACCCGAAAAATGGATGGCAAGAAAGATTATTTACTAGAAGACGATGATGATGAATAGTATAAAAATTAATTAGAAATCTAGTAGATAGCTTATAATTTAATGATAAATACACCAATATATGGTATACTTAAACGTATTGAATATATTGTTCGTAGCATAGTTGGAAGATGAGGTTTATAGTATGTTAGACTTGAAATTTGTCCGTGAAAATATTGATTTAGTGCAACAAAACTTAGATAATCGTCATACAAAAGGCGATTTAGAAACCTTTGTATCCGCTTATGATGAACGTCGTCAGTTGATCGGTAAAGTAGAGGAGTTAAAAGCTCTTCGTAACTCCGTAACTGAAGAAATTAGCCAATTAAAACGCAATAAAGAAAATGCGGATGATAAAATCGCAAAAATGAAAAAAAGTAGGCGATGAAATTGCTGAGTTTGATAATCGTATTCGCGATGTAGAAGCAAAATTACGTGATGCGGCATTGATGTTGCCAAACATGTGTGATGCATCTGTTCCTGTTGGTGCTGATGAAGATGAAAATGTAGAACAACGCAAATGGGGCGAACCACGTCAATTCGACTTTGATGTACAAGCTCATTGGGATTTAGGTGAAAATCTCGATATTCTTGATTTTAATCGCGCTGGTAAAATGAGCGGTGCTCGTTTCACTGTATATAAAGGTTTGGGTGCTCGTTTAGAACGTGCTCTCATTAACTTCATGGTTGATCTTCATGTAGATAAACAAGGCTACACTGAAATGATGACTCCATACATGGTAACTCGTGAAACTTTGACAGGTACTGGTCAATTACCTAAATTTGCTGAAGATATGTACCATGTAGAAGATACTGAATATTTCTTGATTCCTACCGCAGAGGTTACATTGACTAACTACCATAGTGGCGAAATCTTGAGCGAAGAGGAATTGCCAAAATATTATACTGCATTTACTGCATGCTTCCGTGCTGAAGCAGGTTCCGCAGGTCGTGATACTCGTGGTCTTATCCGTCAACATCAATTCAACAAAGTTGAAATGGTTAAATTAGCTAAACCTGAAGATTCTTACAAAGAATTAGAAACATTGACTGATAATGCAGAAGAAGTATTGCGCTTATTGGAGTTGCCATTCCGTGTAATTACACTTTGTACAGGTGATATTGGCTTTGGTTCTGCTAAAACATATGATGTAGAGGTATGGATGCCAGGCTCAAGGCAAGTATAGAGAGATTTCTTCTTGTTCTAATATGACTGATTTCCAAAGCTCGTCGTGCAAATATTAAATTCCGTCGTGGTCCTAAAGGTAAACCAGAATTCGTTCATACATTAAATGGATCTGGTCTTGCTGTAGGTCGTACAGTAGCAGCTATCTTGGAAAACTATCAACAAGCTGATGGCTCTGTTGTGATTCCTAAAGTACTTGTACCTTACATGGGCGGCGTAGAAGTAATTAAGGCTGGAAAATAAGAGGGGCATTCTATGAAGTTCTTTATTGATACAGCAGAATTTGATGAGATTAAAAGAGGCGTATGCTTTTTTGGTTTTATCGATGGTGTTACTACTAATCCATCCCTTATCGTGAAAGCTAAACGCGATTTAAAACAAGTTATTTCTGAAATCGCTAATTTGGTAGAGGGCCCTGTGAGTGCAGAGGTTATTGCTTCTGATGCAGAAGGTATGATCGGGGAAGCTCATGAGAGCTTGTAAAATTAGGGCTCTAATGTAGTTATTAAAGTGCCTATGACTCCAGAAGGTCTTAAAGCTGTTGCAGTTTTAAGCAAAGAAGGCATTAAAACTAATGTAACCTTAATCTTCTCTGCCAACCAAGCCTTATTAGCTGCTCGTATAGGTGCTACCTATGTGAGCCCATTTGTTGGCCGTATTGATGATATCAGTATGGATGGCCTTACATTGATTCAAGATATTGCAGATATATTTGCTATTCATGGCATTGAAACTGAAATTATTGCGGCTAGTGTGAGAACACCATTGCATATCATTCAATGTGCAAAAGCTGGTGCTCATATTGCAACTGTGCCATTTAAAGTGCTTATGCAAGCTATGAAACATCCACTAACAGATGCAGGGCTTGAAAAATTTATGGCAGATTGGAAACAAGCTAATCAATAAGTTAAGTATTCGGCTCGATGTAAGGGTCATATTACAATACACACAGGACTTATAAGGAGGCCTATTATGGATCGTACATTATCTTTGGAATTTGCTCGTGTCGTTGAAGCGGCTGCTTTGCGCAGTGGTCGTTTGCTTGGTCGCGGTCAAAAGGATGCAGCGGATGGTCTTGCTGTAGACGCAATGCGTCAAGCATTTGACTCTGTTCGTATCTCTGGTACAGTAGTTATCGGCGAAGGCGAAATTGATGAAGCGCCTATGCTTTTACATTGGTGAACATGTAGGTGCTGGTGGCCCAGAAGTAGATATCGCAGTTGACCCTATTGAAGGCACAAACTTGATTGCAAAAGGCCAAAATGGTGCGATTGCAGTTATGGCTATTGCTGAAAAAGGTGGCTTGTTACATGCGCCAGATATGTACATGGAAAAACTTTGTGTTGGCCCTCGTGGTGCAGGTGCTATCGATATTACTAAATCTTTAACAGAAAATATTAAAAATGTAGCTGCAAAATGAATCGCAATGTTGATGAAATTACACTTGTAATGCTCGATCGTGAGCGTCATCATGGTTTGATGAAAGAAGCGTGATCTTGGTGCACGTATTATGTTAATTTCTGATGGCGATGTTAATCCAGCTATGGAATGTTGTATTGAAGGTTCTGGTGTGCACATGGTTGTTGGTACTGGTGGTGCACCAGAAGGCGTATTGGCTGCGGCAGCTTTAAAGTGCGTAGGTGGCGATATGCAAGCGCGTTTGAAACCAGAAACAGAAGAAGAAATTCGTCGTTGTCATGAAATGGGGATTACCGATGTAAATCAAGTGCTTACATTGGATGATTTAGTTCGTACAGATGATGTTATCTTTGCGGCTACTGCTATTACTCGCGGTAACTTATTGAATGCTATTCAATACTTCCCAGGTGGTGCACGTACACATACTATCGTAATGCGTTCCAAAACAGGTACTGTTCGTTTCTTAGATACAGTGCATATGGATGACAAAGTTAAAATCCTTAAAAGCAAAATAATAATTAAGCCCCTCATTTGATATGTACCCCCCTTTACTGGTTGTCCAGTAAAGGGGTACATATGAAAAATGAGGGCTTTTTTTTCTCAGTATTTTCTCACAGTCTCTTGATGAGATATATCGAAAAATAGTATAATAACAATTAGTATATGACGTTATAAATACAACGTCTTGTAGTTTATACAAGATGATCGATATAAAGTGTAGGAGGAATTCTGTTGGAAAAGCTAATCATTCAAGGTGGCAACCGGTTGGAAGGCCGTGTACGTGTTAGTAGTGCTAAAAATGCGGTACTCCCTATTATTGCCGGTACTTTGCTAGCATCAACACCTAGTAAATTACTTGAAATTCCAAATTTGGAAGATGTAGGTACAATTTGCCAAGTTATCGAGTCTTTGGGGGTTAAAATTACTCGTAATAAAGCAGATGATGAAATTATCTTCGATGCGTCTACATTGACTGGTACGGAAGCTCCTTCTGACTTGTACGCAAAATGCGTGCATCTTTCCTTGTGATGGGGCCACTTTTGGCGCGCAAAGGGAGGCTAAAATCTCTATGCCAGGTGGTTGTGCGATTGGTGCACGTCCTATCGATCTTCATCTAAAAGCTTTCGAAGCGTTAGGTGCTAAAATTGAGGTTACTGAAGATTATGTATATGCTCATGCTCCAGAAGGCCTTAAAGGCACTCAAATTTACTTGATTTCCCCAAGCGTAGGGGCTACAGAAAACGTAATTATGGCGGCTTCCATGGCTGAAGGTAAAACTGTTATCGAAAATGCTGCGGAAGAACCTGAAATCGTTGATTTAGCGACATTCTTGAATGCAATGGAATTTTAATATTCGCGGTGCTGGTACAAATGTAATCCGCATTGAAGGGTGCCTCAATTACATGGTGCGATTCATACAGTTATTCCTGACCGTATCGAAGCTGGTACATATTTGATTGCCGCTGCTATGGCTGGTGGCGACGTATTTGTAGAAAATGCATTGCCAGAACACTTGAAACCAGTAGTAGCTAAGTTGAAAGAAGCTGGTGTTACTGTAGAGGAAGAAATTGATGGTATTCGTGTTATCAGCACTGGCAAAGGCATTAAAGCTGTTGATATCAAAACATTGCCATACCCAGGCTTCCCAACAGATATGCAAGCTCAATTTATGGCGCTTACTACAATTGCTGAAGGTACAAGTACTGTAACAGAAACTGTATTTGAAAACCGCTTCATGCACGTTGCAGAACTCCGCAAAATGGGTGCCCATATCGATATCGACAATCGTCAAGCGATTGTAGAAGGTATGCCACGATTACATGGTGCTGTAGTTAATGCTACAGACTTGCGTGCAGGTGCGGCTCTTGTTTGTGCTGCATTGACTGCAGAAGGTAAAACTGAAGTTGGTCGTCTACATCATATCGATCGTGGTTATGATGATTTTGTAGGTAAATTGCAAAGGTTAGGTGCTGATATTGTTCGGGTTGACGAATAAAAGTACAGAGCCAAAACAGAATAAAAAGAAACGAAGCCGGCGCTCAAAAGGGCCGGCTTTATACAACGAGCAACAAAACTTAGGTGCTGCAAAGGTTGAAAATGCTAAAACTAGTTCTAATCGCAAAGCCATTACGGAGGACGAAACGCAAGTCTACGAAGCTTTCAGAGGGTGTAGCAAAAGCAAGCTAGCCATTTAGCTTCCAATATGCGTGAAGCCATGGTTAAAGTCACCAAAATGCGCCGTATTGAGCGTCGTAATCGTGAAACCGTTGCCATAGCGAAAACTACACCAGCTATGACATTAAAGCGTCTAGTTCGTCCTGAACAGGTGGGCGATTTAATGGGGCGATTGAATCGTTCTTTAAACTTTGACTTAGGCATAGATTTGGGAACTGCTAATATTCTTATCTTTGCTAAAGGGAAAGGGCTAGTCTTAGATGAGCCTGCCTATATTGCACGGGATGATAAAACTGGAGATATTCTTGCCTTAGGTGAAGCTGCACGTTCTATGGTTGGACGTACACCTAAAGGAATATCTGTTATTCGTCCTGTTCAAGCGGGAGTTATCGCAGATTACGATATGACCGAATTTATGTTAAAATACTTTATTCGATCAGTTGTGCCTGCTTCCAGATTAATGAAAACACGTATTATCGTATGCGTACCGTCTGGAATTACGCCTGTTGAAAACGTGCTATTTTAGAGGCATTACTTAGAACAGGCGCTAAAAGACTGTTCTTATAGAGGAACCATTAGCGGCAGCTATGGGTACAGGCCTTAATGATGCTGACCAAGTTGGCGCCATGGTTGTCGATGTGGAGGCGGTACTACAGATATTGCTGTTCTTTGTGATACGGGCGTTGTTGTAAGTGAATCCTTCGTATTGGGGGCGATTCTTTCAATGAATCGATTATCCGTTATATACGCCGTAAGAAGAGACTAGTTATCGGACCATTAACAGCAGAAAAGATTAAGATTTCTGTAGGTACTGTGATCGACGTGCTAAGGAGCGAACTATAGAGGTTAGAGGACGTGATGCTTCACCTCTGATTACCTAAGATGGTTGCTGTTAATTCTTAGAAATTCAACGTGCCTTAGAGGCGCAAGTGATGAATATTCTAGAAGGTATTAAATCGATTTTAGAAAAACACCTCCAGAATTTGTAGCGGCCATTAATGATCATGGTATCATTTTGACAGGTGGCGGTGCTCTCATTGATGGTTTAGATCGTGTTATTACACGTTCTGTTGGTATTGCATCTTATTTGGTAGAGTCTCCGCGATATGCTGTTATCAAAGGGGTTGCAAAGGGCTCTTGATGAAATGTCACAATTGCGCGATACATTGGATGAATTACAATAAAATATTTCATTGAAATAATGTAAAATTTGAGGAAGTTACTATTTATAGTTAGGCCATTGATGATTGGAATAACTGTAGATAGTAACTTCGTTTTAGTGCCCTCTTTTGTAATTTTCATCTTTATGATGTATACTATAGTAAAAGTATATTGCATAAAATTGATGTATAAAAATTAAACTTTATTAATATGGTTTGTCGCTATAGAGGAATTGTATATGAAACGATATTTATATATGACTTTTTGCTGTTTTAGGTTTTCTAGGCAGTACCATACCTTATGCTGAGGCTGGGAATTTAACAGGCGTACGTGTATCTAATCATGAAGGCACAAGTCGAATTGTATTGGATGTATCTGAAATGCCTGTATCTTGGACTAAGTCTTATAATGAGTCCACACATGCCCTTACACTTAACCTTGGTGGTACTACAAATGGATTGACGGGTCCTATAGCGCAAAATAATACAAAAAACAGGGTGTTTTAAAAGGCATTGGCTTACAATATGTTAATGGATCTTTAAAGTAACATTGACGGCTAACAAGGATGTACAACATCATGAATTTACATTGGAGAAAACCATCGCGTATTGTAGTTGATTTGTTTCTAGCTATGCTCAACAAACAACAAAGGATGTAAATAAATCTGTTACGTATAGCAAGATTAATAACACTGTAGCAGAAGGAAAAAATCCAAGCCTTTGCATTTATTCTGTGGACAATGATTCATCTATGGTGGTCGCTCATGTTTCGGAAGGTAAACCCTTATCATCTGTAGTTCAATCGCATACTGCTATAATTGGGGCAAAGGTAAAAGGTAGTAGTTTTGACGCCCTTATTCGGTAGCAAGTGATGGAACTATTGATTTAAGCGTATTTCTAACCGTGGCACCTTGCGATATACACCAAATCGTGGATATTTTATTGAAGAAAAAAGACCTTTACTACAGGCTAAAAACACAGAAGGATACATTCCTGATTACCTCTGTTAATACAAGTCGTAAAAAGAAAATGCTTTGACTCTATATACATCAGCGTATGGGGCATCTACAAAGACTAATGACTTTGGATACGAAGTGACTGTTGCTAATGGCAAGGTCGTTAGTGGTCAAAAGGAAATTCTAAAATTGGAGAAAACCAATATGTATTATCTGGGCATGGAGAATCAAGAGATGCACTGCGTAAATTAAAAGTGGGCACACCGATTACGATTCAAAATAGACCGGAGTTAGCACAAGTTAGCACCACTGGTGGTGCGCGCTAAGCGGGTACTATATGGTATTAAAGAATGGCAATTATGTAGGTGCTGATGGGACCCATAATAAAGGCTCGTAGTTTCATAGAACTACAAAAGATAAATAATTTAGTGGTCCTCACTGTTGATAAAGCAGGCCTTCAATCCGTAGGGGTCACACAACAAGAAGGGGCCAAACTATTATCTAAGCTAGGCGTCGTAGATGGTGCTGAATTATCGAATCAAGGTAGTGTTGATTTAGTAGTCAATGATACGTACGTTCATAAAGCGACTTCAAATCCTACGACCTATGAGGATATTGTAATTATAAAATGAATTCGTTGCATACAATTTTGTTTGAAATATTAGTAATAATTTAGTATACTATACATACATAACTAATTTTGTAAAAGGAGGGATCGTTATGAAAAGAGTAGTGTTGGCATTAGCTGCTTTAGGCATTTTAAGTGTTAACTCTGTAATGGCGGCCCCTGTATCATACCAAAGTGTATTAACAGGTAAAGTTGCTTCTACAGTTTCTGTTGGCTCTGCTGTAACAGAAGGTCAAACATTAGTAACTGTAGAGACATTGGCTGGCCCTATGGCTGCTGCTAAATCTACTGTAACTGGTACTGTAACGGCGGTTAATGTTACAGTGGGCTCAGACGTTTTCTCGTGATCAAGTCGTTGTCACTGTAGAAAGTAAATAAAGGAGAGAAGGAATGAAGTTTTCTCATTCTTGGCTTCGGTATAGAAAAACGATACTGGCGCTTTTCTTCTGTACTTCACTTACAGCTGCACAGGCTGTTGATTTCATGCCTGTCAATGATGTAACTCAGGTATGGAAGGCATTGCAAAAACTGTAATTGTAGGAGATACCATTTCTACCTTTGATGTAAAAAGGTACTTGGTGTCATGAAGGATAAGGGGCCATCTGGTCACCTTATTTTAGCGAAGTTCTCTGGTCCTGTTATGGAAAAAACAGGCGGCATCGCTCATGGCATGAGTGGTAGTCCTGTATATATAAATGGCTAAGCTCGTTGGTGCTGTTGCTTATGGCTGGGGCTTTGCAGATGGTACGATTGGGATGATTACCCCTATCGAGGATATGGTGAAATTATGGAATATTCCATATGAGAAGAACCTATCTAAACCATGGGATGATAAACAGTTAATCCCTCTTGGCACGCCACTTATGGCTTATGGCTTTGATGCAGCATCCATGGATTACTTTAAATCCAAGTTGCCACAATATAAATATGAAACATATGATACGGCAAGTGCTAGTGGTGATGAAATTGCTAAACCTCTAGAAGCCGGTGGTGGTTCTGTAGCAGCATTACTAGTTGATGGTGACCTAAAACTGGGGGCTATTGGTACTGTTACCTATGTAGATGGTGAAAAGATTGTTGCCTTTGGTCATCCGTTCTTAAAACATGGCTCCTCAAACTACTTCATGCATAATGCAAGCATCTTTACAGTAGTTAAAAGTTATGATGCTGCTTTCAAATTGGGCTCTATGGGCAAGGAAGTTGGCTCTGTAACTGAAGATAGAGGTGCTGGTATTGCTGGTGTTTCTGGTGTGATTTCTCCAGGGATTCCTATGCGATTCCATTTAAAAGACCTTGATATGGGACGTGATAAAACTAGCTCTGTTAAGGTTATTGAAGATAGTGAGATGACACCGACTTTAGCAGCTACATCTCTATATAACATGTTGAATAAAACGTTGGATCGTAGTGGCGCTGGTACGGCTACCATTTCTTATACGATTACACCAAGAGGTAAAGAGCATAAACCGTTGACACGAACTAATATGTTCTATAGTTCTGACTCTATCTCTGAGAAGGCTGTTGATGAGTTCTATAATGTTATCGACGTTCTTATGAATAACCGATTCATTAATTATGAAATTTCTGACATCTCTGTAGAAACTGAGGTGACACAAGATAAGAAAACAGCTAAGCTTGTTGATGCCTCTGCATCTTCAACCATTGTTTCCCCTGGTGATACAATCGTTGTAGATGTAACGTTGGAGCCGTTCCGCGGTGAGAAGGTCGTTAAACAAATCTTCTTTAAGGTTCCTGAGGATCAAGCTGTTGGTAAGTATACCTTAGAGGTGCGTGGGGGCGGTGAAATCCCATTACCTTATGTATTAGAAAAAAAAATATAATTTAACTGATGAAATTTTACGTCGCTTAAAAGTTCATAAAGATTTTAATGAACTTTACGATGAAATTCAAAAAAAGACTGATACGAATAATCAAATCGTTGTAGAGTTTTTAGAAGATGGCATTAGTCTTGTTGATGAAGATGGTTCCAAATCTGTTAAAAAAAGCTAAACTTAAAGATGTGGAATCAAAACCTATGCCAGGGGATGTAAAGAAAAAAATTGGCCAAGAAGATTTGAGTTCTAGTAAGGACGATGATAATCAAATAGAAAAAACTGCTATTGACACGGAATACATCGTTCAAGGCGATGGTCAATTTACAATTCATGTTATGAAACCAGCCGATCGTGATAAAGCATTAGCTAAACGCGTAAAAGAAGTTAAAAATCAAAGCAAGATGGAACATAAGTTAGAATTGGAAGACCAATCTAAAAAAGGATAAATCCAGTAAAAAGATGTGAAAAAGTCTGATAAACAAGACCAAAAAACACCTGATAAAAAAGGATGAATCTAAAGTAAATGATACTAATGCAGCTGAATAAGCTGAAAATGTAAGGGAAAAAGGGCTAAACTGTTGAATTGGCTAGAATCGATAGGACAATCTGTAATGAATGGCCTATCACAGATGGGTAGTGCTACATTATTAGTGTGGCACACAATTAAACAACTGAAAATGATTAATCTGTGGCATGTATTTCAGCAGATGGCTCACCTAGGTGTAGATTCATTGCCGATTATTAGTTTAACATTACTATTTGCTGGTGCGGTTATGACCTTACAGATTACAGATGTATTGATTACATATGGTGCACAAAGCACTGTAGGTGGTCTTATGGCTGTTGCTATGGGGCGTGAGTTGGGTCCTATCTTAGTAGGTGTAGTATTAGCTGGTCGTGTTGGCGCTGCTATCACGGCTGAAATTGGTACAATGAAGGTAACCGAACAAATCGATGCGCTTCGTGTTATGGCTGTCGATCCTATAGGTTATCTTGTGGTACCTCGTGTAGTAGCATGTATGATTATGGTGCCAATTTTGGCATTTTATGGTGTTGTGATTGGGATTGCGGGCGGTTACTTTGTAGCTACTGCTATCAAAGGGTTAGCGCCAAGTACCTATTTAGATTCTATTCAAATGTTTTCCACCATTTCAGACTTTACACTTGGGCTAATTAAGTCCAGTGTATTTGGTGCTGTTATTGCATTGGTAGGGGCCTATAAGGGGATGGAAACTAAAATGGGCGCAGAAGCTGTTGGCTTCTCCACAACTAGTTCTGTTGTGACTAGTATTATTTTTAGTATTTGTATTAAATTACATTTTATCTACCTTGTTATATTAGTAGATACGCTAGAGGATTTATGATAGAACTACGCGATGTTGTAGTTGCCTATGAGTCACGTGTGATTTTAGACTCTATTAATCTCACCATTGATGATGGGGAGACGTTAGTCATATTAGGTGGTAGTGGTAGTGGTAAAAGTACACTACTTCGCTTATTGATTGGCTTGCAGCGTCCTACATCGGGGACAGATTATAGTAGATGGCACAGATATTACAACATTATCTGAAGATGAATTTAATACAGTACGAAGAAAAATGGGGATGGTATTCCAATACTCTGCATTATTTGACTCTATGTCGGTAGGTGAAAATGTAGCCTTTGGCTTACGTCAGCATACGGACTTAGGAGATGATGAAATAAAACGCATTGTAGCAGAGCGACTCGATTGGGTCGGTTTAAAAGGGTATGAATCCTATATGCCTAACGAATTATCTGGGGGCATGAAGAAGCGTGTTAGCTTAGCTCGTGCCATAGCGTTAGATCCGAGTTTAATTCTTTATGATGAACCTTCATCCGGGTTAGACCCTATTACATCAGGGTTTGATTAGTATGTTGATTAAGGGAATGCAGCAACGGCTCGGTTGTACTTCTATCGTTGTAACGCATGATATGCAATCTGCATTTTATGTAGCAGACCGCATAGCTTTACTTGATAAGGGGAAATTTGTGGAAATTTCTGATACAATAGACTTTAAGAATTCTACAAATAAAAAGGTACAACAGTTTATTCATGGTGAAGCAGAACCAATTAATGTATCTGCGATGGGAGATGTATAATGAAGTGGACGACGGAGGCCAAGGTAGGGGCTTTCACAATAATAGGTATAGCATTATTTATTGCTGGGCATACTGTTTTGTGGGTCGCATTGATATATGGGCTAAACCACAAATGACGATTACTGGTGATTTTGCTCAAGTTAATGGTTAAAAAATGGCAATCAAGTTAAATATTCAGGTGTGGCCATCGGTAATGTCTCTGATATAGAGATTACACCACATGGTGTAGTAGTAAAAATGAAGGTTGATGAAAAAACACAAATCCCAAGTGATTCTATATTCACTTTGGGATCAGATGGTTTTTTAGGTGATAAAGTTTATTCAAATTTCACCTGGTCAATCTAAGGTATTTTTACAAGATGGTGATTCCGTTAAGGGCGAAGGTGCAGACCCTATGGATAAAGCGATGCAAAGCGCTCAAAAATTAATGGATGGCACCGAAAAAATGTTGCAATCTATCAATAATATTATTGGCGATCCCAAGCAACGCAAAATGCATTAAACATTCCTTGCAATCTACGGCGACGATGGCTGATAATGCGGTAGCGATTACACAAAATATGGCTGATGTAACGGCACAGCTAAATCAAGTTGCTCAACAATTTAATGCAGATGGTAATGCAGGTAATGATATGCGTGCTATTTTGACTAACTTAAAACAAACTACGGATCGTGTAGATAATATGGCTCGTTCCATGGAATCTACAGTAACAGATCCTAAAGCACAAGAAAATATTAAGGAAACATTACATAATACGGCACAAATTTCTGCTCGTATCAATAAATTGATGGGTGGTAAGGCGTATCAAACTGATACAAATGGAAATATTGTAGAGGTTGGCGCAACTGAAAAAAGTCTTCCCCTAAGGTTGAACCATCTGTAGATTTGTTGTATAAACACAACAGATAATGAATTCCGTATCAATGGTCGACGTTCGTGCTTATAATGATAAAGGTATGGCTGAAATTTGGACTTTCCAATATTGGTGATGATACAAATTCGATTTAAATGCAGGAAAATTTGTTAGCAAATAAATGGTTAGTACGTGGTGGTATTTTTGAAAGTGAATTGGGCTTGGCGTAGATTATAATTTACGTGGTCCTGTTTCATTGTCCGCAGCGGTATGTATGACCTTAATCAATCGTAAATATCGTATTCGTAGTGATATACGTTTACATAAAGATACTTATGGGGTTATTCAAATGACCAGACCGTTCGGCTCCACGAATGGCGGTACCTACTTTTGGTATCAAACAAGTATTTTAAAGACTAATACATTCACTTTAGGTGAGTATGGAGGTACATGTTATGAATAAAAAGGTTTTATCCTTGGGTGTAATGCTCTCCTTGGTTACTACAGGTGCAATGGCTGCTGATGTAGTTACAACTTCCGTTAATAATGGAGACCAATTAAGCAAATATCAAAAAGAAGCTATTCAATTAACACAAAAAGCAATTAGCTGAAAAATCTGTTCAAGATAGCAAAACATATGAGAGCAAATTGGACCTCGATGAGTCTCGTACTATAGATTTGGCATTGGCGAATAACCGTACTGCAAAACAAACTAAATGGGGTTATGAAGCTGCTAAATCTGCAGTTAGTCAAGTAGCAGCAGCTAAGAACCCTAGTGTTAGCTATGGGTGGTCTGCTCAAAAAAACAGGCGGTGATACTGGACGTGGTAAATCCTGGTAGCCATAACTTCTCCATTAGTGCTCCCTGTATTTAATCCTCAACTTGATGCAAGTATTGATTCTGCACGTTATACCCGTGAAGGTACTGGCGCTAGCTATGAAGAAGCATTGCAACAAGCAAAAATACGATGCTATTAGTGGCTATTACACATTGATCATGAACCGTAATCTTGTTGATGTGGCTCAACAAGCTGTTAAAGATTACCAAGGTCATGTGGAAAATGTGCAAGCTCAATATAATGTTGGCTTGGTAGCTAGTTCTGATGTGTTGGCTGCTAAAACAAATCTTGCTGACTCTGAAACGAAGCCTTGTTAAAGCTCAAAATGCTGCAAATTTAGCAGAAGCAAGTTTAAATCAAGTCATTGCATATCCTGTACAAACAGCTATTAATACGGCAGAACATGATTTACAATATAAACCTTATAATGTTACATTAGAACAAGCTAAAGCATATGCTTTGCTTCATCGTTCTGCTCTTGTAAAATCTGCCCTTGATGTAAAATCTGCAGAAGAAGCTGTAAAATCTGCTAAATCTGGTTATTTACCAACTGTAGCGTGTAAAAAGCAGGTCGTGGCTATGCTGATCCAGATGGTTACTTTGGAACAAGTACAAAATCTTGGAGTGTAGGTGCTACTGCATCCTGGAGTTTATGGGACGGCGGTGCCAAACACAAAATGCTATTAAAAAGCCAATGCACAACTTGAACAAGCGAAAGAAGCTAATTTAGCTACTGTTGATGCTGTATTATTAGCCGTACAAAAAGCATACTTGAACTTGCGTTCTGCAGAGCAAACAATCCAAAGCACTCAAACTGCAGTCGCTCAAGGTCAAGAAAGCTTCCGCATTGCTACACTTCGTTATCGTGCTGGTGTTGGTACAAACCTTGATGTACTCGATGCTGAAACTAAATTAACAGATGCTCGTAATAATTATGTACAAGCACTTTATAATTACAATATTAGTATTGCTGCTCTTGAACAATTGACAGGTGTTCCTTTGAATACTCCAGTTGGACAAGGTGCAGAAATTATTGCAAACAGTGGTGCATCTGAACAGTTAGCACAACTTGGTGGCAATCAATAATATAATATGTAAAAAAAGACGACTTCGGTCGTCTTTTTTTATAGTATTTTATTTCGTATTTTAGATTATTTCATATTGGTTTAGATTATGTTTCGTAAAAAAGCAATTAATTTTATATGTTATCGTATAACTCAATGTTTAAAGCAATTTTATTAGCAGTGTATTATAGCAGAAAATGATTAGTAAAAAAATATATTAGTTTTATAAAATTTACCCTTAAAACACTATAGTTATTACTTTGTCTGTGGTAATATATAGTATATATATTTATTTTATTCATAATGTGTATGGGAGATCATTATGACCCGTAAAAAGTGGTGTCTCATAGGGGCTGCAATTTTAGGATTATGTGGTGTTGGTGCTAGCATAAACCCTATAGCTAAGACCTATGTAGAACCTATGGTTAAAGAACAAGTAAATAATACCATAAACGGATCTGTGGACTATGATTCTCTTCGTATCAATTGGAATGGTGATGTAGTTTTATCAGATGTGGTGATTAAAAGATCGAGATGGACACTTAGTAGGGACGGCACAAGATGTAGCTGTTGGGGTTAAACTATCTGCATTACCAAGTATAATTGGGGGTAACACATCAGGGGCGACAGCTATATCCAATGTTACCGTGGATCACCGGATCTTCATATATGGCAATTGAACGATGGATCTTGGAGTATAGAAAAGTTGTTAAACCATCTAATCCAAAATAAATCTGGTAGTTTTGATGGTGATATTACCATTAATAATGGTCATGTAGCGTTGCGCACTAAAGATGGCGTTAAAACGCGATATTGAAAAACTTGATGGTACTGTTGCTCTTAATATGAGTGGTATGTCCAAAGGGGCTTTTTACGGCCGATATAGATGGTTCATCTGTTCTTGTAAATGGCAAAATAGATATGGACGATGTGTCTAATTTTGATGTGTTTGTACAAGCCGATGAAATTGATACTGCTGGTATTATGAGCTTTGTTCCACTGCGCGAAGATCTTTGTTGTAACGAAGGGGAAATTACAAGATTTACATCTCAATGTTAAGAGTGAAGATGGACAATATATTATGAGTGGCAATGTTGGCTTTAAAGGTTTAACAGGCACTTATAAGCGGGGCAATACGATGTATACCATCACTGATGGTGAAGGTCGTATTATGCTCAATCATGACCAAATTGTTATTAGCCATAGCTCTTGGCGTATCAATGATCAAGCAGCGAAGCTCAATGGTCTTATTACATTGGGGAAAGCCGAAGAATATCTCAACCTTAATGTTGTAGCGGATAAGGTGAATCTAGCAGCCATTACCGATGTGGGGGGTTACTGGTATTGTCGGTGGTCGTGCTCATATTGGAGGCACTACTGTAGCGCCGCGGGTAGATGCAACTATAGGCAGTGATGGTATTTCTTATAAAGGGTACCGTGTGGACCGCGTACAAGGAAATGTAGTATACGATAATGGATTGGTTCGCATCGATGATGCTCAATTATCTATTGGCGCTGGTAATGCTAAAGTTAAAGGTCAATACGTCGTAGATACAGGTGATTTTGACGCCATTGCTAATGTTCATGCTTTATCGTTAGATACTTTCACACAAGATTTGACGATGCCTATTACAGGGACAGTTGATGGAGAAGTCCATGTTTTGGGAAAGAATAATCAACTTACGGATCTTGTAGGCGCTATTCAAGGCCATCAGATTGGGGTCCGTGGTGTAGTGTTGGATTCTGTAAAAGCGGATGTAACCCATAGTGACAATCTTACCAATATAACTATGGTTGGAAATATGGGAACTGGATCCTTTAGTGGATATGGTTCTATTCAAAATGGTCAAGTGGATGCCACAATTTCTGGTAATGCCTTGCCGTTGACATCACTTAGTCCAATCATAGGTGAAGATGTAGCTGGCACAGTTAGCACTTCTATTAATGTAAAAGGAGCCTTAGATAATCCTAATGTGACTGGTACTGTATGGGGACAAGAGGTTCTCTATAAGGGTGCTCATTTTAATGATATTCATAGTGATATTACTTTAGACAATCATGTTCTAACAATTACCAATGGTCATATTGGTGACGGTAGTGGTGGCTATGATATTACCGGTTGGTATAATATCAATACTGACGCCCTAGATTTAAATGCTAAAAGCTCGTGCTGTACGTATTGAAAATCTAATTCGTCCTGTAACCGATATTCCTATTACAGGATGGTTTGAAACTGATAACCATATAACTGGGACTGTAGCCAATCCTATTGTAGAAGGCCGGTTCATTTATGGGATGGGTCTGCATATGGAAAAAACTTATAACTAATGCTTTTGCAAAGTATAACTATAAAAATGAAAGATTAGAATTATATCGTTTTGATATCGAAGGTTATGGTGCGACTATTACTGGTGGCGGCACTGTGTCGAAAAGAAGCTATTAATATTGATTTTGAAGGTAAGAAAATCGATATGGGTAGATTGCTCATCAATACCGATTATAAGGTAGATGGTTTATTAGCAGGCCGCGGTACTATAACGGGCTCTCTATGGATAACCCTCAGTTCAATGGCTATATTTTATCTGATGCTTTATCCATTAATGGACAGTTATTGACGGATATTCATGGTCATGTTTATGCAGATAAATCCGTTGTAAATGTACAAGATTTCTCTTTTGCTGAATCAAATGGTGGGCGTTATGTTGCTAAAGGTGGCATGAAGCTTGACGATAGCAAACAATTATTTGGTGTTTTAGATGTTACCAATGGTAGTGTAAAGAATTTATTGGCATTACTAGATCGAGCCTAATGAACATCTTGATGGACAGTTAAATGGCTCTGTTGATTTTGGAGGATCAAAGGATAATCCAAGTGTTACTGTGAATGGTAAAATTAGCGACGTTACTATTGATGATAAGGTTGTTGGTGATGCAACGATTGATGCTAGTCTAGCTAATCGAAAGTTTAAAATTACCACTTTAAAACTACCTGTTGATGAAGGACTTATTGCAATGGGTGGTACTTTGGATCGGATGGGAAACTGATTTACAAGTAGCCTTGAAGGATGTCGATATAGTGCCGTTCTTGCCACTCATAGGTAAGGATATTCAGGCAACAGGCTGGGTAACTGGTGTTGTGAATGTTACTGGCGAAACGAAAATCCTTAAGGTTGAATTGTCCGGAGCAGTAGAGTCCGGTTCGTTCAATGGAATTGGCATTGATGAAGGTTTTGCGTTAGCTACAATGCAAGATCATGTCATTCAAATTCAGCGTATTCAAGGTGCTAAGGGTGGTTATAAACTTAGTATTTATGGCAAAATTCCATTGGCGGCTCTTTATACATCTGGTTATTTAGAAGCTAGTAATGCTAAATCTATGGATGTAACAATTGACTTTAACGAAGCTGATATGGCTGTTATTCCTCTTGTTACAACTCGAGTTAAGGATGCTACTGGTCCATTGAAAGGTGCAATCCGACTCACAGGGACTATTGACCAACCTGAGGCATATGGTACGGTGTCTGTACGCAACGGCACTATGAAACTTGCTGATGTGTATAGTGAAATTACAGGCATTGACGGAGATTTGATATTTTCTCAGGACAACAAGGGATTTCCAATCTCGCATTACCATGGGTAAAGGTAGTGCAGGTTTAGCTGCTAAGGTAAATTGGTCTGGCCATGACCTTACTAACTATAAGGCTGCCGTTCAACTAGATGGTTTAGATGTAGGTAGCGAATATATTAGGGACCGTTAAATGGGGAACTTTACATTGCAGAACGTGATGGATTACCTACCTTGATAGGTAATTTGGACCTAGAAAAATATCCAATTCAAGATTCTCTTTCTTTTTACAGTCTAGTGAAAGTAGTACTAATATGGGTGTAGATGTTAATATTCATGCTGGCAAAGGAGTACGCTTATACGATCGAACTCTATATAACATGTTTATCGGTGGTGATGTTCATTTTGGTGGCACATTACAAAACCCAACTGCTAGTGGCCAGTTTGATGTTAAATCTGGTACATTCAAATACTTAAGTCATGTATTTAATATTACGAAGGGGAATGCACACTTTGTAAGTGGCTCTTATTTACCAAACTTACAATTAGAGGCTGAAACGAATGTAAGTAACTTACAATATTATGCTTGGCGTAAAAGGGACTGTGGACCATATGGATTTACTTTGTCGTCTAATCCTAGCTTGTCTAGAAAGCAAATTATTTCCATGCTAACCTTTGGTCGTGGTGCAGATTCAAATAGTAGTACATTGACAAATGAAGATGTAAATGCTGTTGCTACAGCAGGGTTACAAATGTTTGCCTTTGGTTATGTACAAGATGCATTGCAAAATACATTAGGTTTGATAGAATTAATATTACGACAGGTTCCATTGATCCTGATGAACCAACTAATAGGGAAACGGCAGGTAATTTATAATATTGAAATTGGCAAGTATATTGTGCCGAAAGTTAATGCTTTACCTATTCTCAAGGTATCAATAATAAACAAAATAAATATGGTGTAGAATATTCTGTAAAAACGAAACCTTAAGTTTACTGCATGGCGCACATCGCAAGGAAACAATTATTTAGGTGGTCGTTGGACAAGGAGCTTTTTAAGTTTATGACTAGAATGCAAAATCCCATGGATATGCACATTCTAGTCATATTAATTTCATAAAATTTGTTTAATATAGTACTCATTCCCAGTATTTTATGCTATAATAATAAAGATTTATTAGTCTTTATAAAAACAAGATAAACTTTTATGGGGATGAGTTCTAGGAGGAATTTATGTTAAAACCAAAAGCTTATAAAAGTATGCTTGCAGCATCTGTGTTGACTGCTGTCATGGGGACAGGCAGTGTATTTGCTGCAGAGGTACAAAGTTGGCTATACTCCAGATTTAAATAGCACAACGACAAGCAGATGCAGCAACCACAAATGATGCAACGACTAAACAAGCTGCTTACAATGCTGATGCAACTGCACAACAACACAAGATGAAACTGATGCGGCAATCTTAGCTGCCTCGTGGTGATACGACTATATCTAGTGATGGTACTGTAGTTAAAGGTTCTGATGGAACTGTTACAGTCAATAATGGGCTTTAAAACAGATGATAAACAAGCAAAAAATGGTTTCAAAAAACTACTGGTGGTACTGACCTTGATAAGGCTGCTGAAAATGGCCAAACTCAAGCTGTTACAACTGTAGAAGCTATCAATATGTTACATCTGCTAATGCTGGAATCTGTTAATCCCATTTGTAGGTAAATTGATTACCGGTTTATCTATTTCTGGTAACAGCTGAACAACAAGCAAATTATTGCCTATGTTTAACAGAAAAAATCGGCGATGCTGTATCTGTTGATGGTGTATTTAAAGATGTACAAAACCTTGGTAATACTGGTTATTTCTCTGAAGTAAACCCCCCTGTATTTACTACAGTACCTGAAGGCGTTAAATTGGACTTTGCTGTTACAGTAAATCCGATTACTACTGGCGTGGCTTTCGAAGGTAATACAGTTTATACATCTGAAGTATGGACTAAATTCATGGACATTCAACCAGGTCAAGTTCTTGAACTCCGTATATGTAGGCCAAAAGGTACAAGGTATCAATGCTGCGTATGCTCGTGATGGTTATATGTTGGCACACGTTGATGGTATTCGCTGTAGATGACAATGGCGTGCTTCATGTATCCATATCGTGGAAGGCATTGTAGAGAGATATTATTCCTGCTGGTAACAAGAAACACGCGATAAAGTTATTACTCGTGAATTGTTCAAAAAAACTGGTAAACCATTCAACAAGTTCTTAGTTCGTCGTTCCGTAGAACGCGTGTACAACTGGGCTTCTTTGATGATGTAAATGTTCGTATGTTGCCTGGTGAAAAAGATCCTAATAATGTAATCATTGAAATCGATGTTTTTGGAACATAAAACACAGACTATTACATTGGGTGCAGGTTATTCTAAAATCTGATGGTTTGATGGGTATCATTGAATTTGGTGAAGATAACCTTCCAGTATTGGTGATAAATTCAAAGTTCACTGGGAAATCGGTGGTAAGAAAAAAATAAAAACTACCAAATTTTTACTTGAAACCTTGGATTGACCAAAGGTACTTCTCTTGGCTTCTCCTTCTTCAACCGTGAAGATGAATACACAGATTACAACGAAGACGGTAATGAAGTAGCCTGAATATAACAAAATCCCGTGGTTTCAATATTTTTCGGTCGTCAAACAGGGGGAATATACACGTGACTACTTGACATTGAATCTCGTAAAAGACACTTATAAGTGGGATAGCGATGATGGCTCTGGTTATCGTTATGATGCTGATGTTATTTCCAATACAACTGGTAGTGGCAATGATTGAATAATACTAATCCAAGTACTACTGGTAGTTGGAATTTTGCGTCTAATAATTATGTGAAAATAACTTTGGTCGTATTAATTCCATTACATGGCAAAGCATACGATTCCCGGGGACAATATCCATTTATCCAACACGTGGTCGTCGTATTCTATACAGCACAATGGCTGGTCATGGCTTAGGCGGTGACTTCGACTCTACAAATTCACAGCTGAAGCACGTATGTATAAAAAACTAGGTGCTAAGAATGTATTGGCATTCCGCGCACGTGGTGGCTTTTATCCAAGGTGATGCTCCTTATAGCCAATTGTTCACATTGCGGTGCAGACTCCTTACGTGGTTACGAAGATTTATCAATTCCGTGGCAAGTATATGCATTAAATGCTACACATTGGAATCCGCTTCCCCAATCGTTAAAAGGTTATGGTGTATTGTTCACTGATATCGGTGACGCTGATGCACCAAATGTATCTTGGTACAACAGCAAGAAAACATTTTAATCCATGGCGTTGGTGCTGGTGTTCGTATTACTACACCAATTGGCCCAGTTAAACTTGGATTATGGCGTGGGTAAACATAAAATAAATTCCACTTCAGCTCTGGCACACAATTTAATATAGTAAATGATGGTGGGAGGCCTCTTTTTCTAAAGAGGCTTTCACCAATATCTCTATATGGCATCCCTTTGATGTAGTAATTTAAAGAAATGAGGGCACTCTATTATGATGCGAATGATGAACAACAAGGCGAATGTGAAAATTTTCTCCATCGTCATTGCTGCATTTTTATTATTTCCATTGGTGCATTGGCATATACTCAAATGGCTACGCCAACTGGTAGTAGTGGTAACAGCACAATTGGTGTTATCGACATCTCGTATGATGTCTCAAGATAATCCAATTTATATCTTCTGCAGCCAAGAATATGGCCTATCAAAGCCATTACAACAAGCAGTTACAGCGAAAATTACGCAGCACAAGATGATGCGACTAAACAAAATTAGCTGAAGAAGCACGTCAAAACTTGGCAAAAAAGATCAAGAAATTGCTAAACTGTTCAAGATAAAGCTGATGGAAGCAGCAAAAGCTGTAGGTGATGCAGTGGGCCTTAGCGTTGTAATGACCAAAGACACTGTATTATATGGTGGTGTAGATATTACGAGTATTGAAAAAAACGACGAAAAAATAAACTGTAGTTCTGTAAGGGAGGACAATGGGAAAAAACGATATATCGGATTTGCCATATTTTGCGTTGCATTATGTGCTATGGTTTGGGCCTATGGATTTGTGACGAATCGTCAGCAGAGTCCTGGATGGGGTATCAATAGGTGTTGTACGTATTGATGATGTATTAGAGTTTAATCCTTCTTATGAGGATTATAAACAAGCTAAAAATGATTTGGACCTTTTACAACGTCAGTATGAACTTGAACAACAAGCTCTAAAATGCCAAGTCAGAGACACAAGAGGAACAGTTGAAATCTCTTGCATTAGATTCAACCTTGTCGATGCTCTTACGGTGGAATTGTAAACTCGTATTGGGTAAAGAAATGAACGAAATCAGCAATTAAATGCAAACGAAACGAAACTTTACGCAAAAATATTTGGCTGAGTTAAAAGTTACTTAATGAATATGATTTAGAAATCGTTAATCTACAGTTGAGATTCATGCGTTTATGATGCTCGTGTATACATTGATGATGCACAAAGAGAAGCAGCTATGGCAGAGAAGGCTAAGAAAAGAGAACGATTGAAGGGAGTTATTAGCTAAGAGAAACCATCTGGGAATCAGATGTGGACTCTATTAAGGCTAAAGTGCAAGCAGAACTTGCTCCTATGCAACAAAAAGGGCAAGAAGAAATTCCAACCAATATGCAAGTTATCTTTACAAAAGGAATTGGCTGCAAAACGGGATTATGAAAATAACAAGCACAATCTATTATTGTTAATAATAACTTACCAAGGCACAGGACTGGAATGATTCTTCGCTTAAAAACTTCAGATAAAGAAGCTGGAAGTGAGTGCACCTCATGAGGCCATTTTAGAAGATGTTCGTATGCGTGTAGCAATATATTGCAGGAACAACATTTAGATTAGTCATCATCGATGATGGTGTAATATTGGGGCGCTTGATATTACTGATGCCGTAAAAAGCGTCCTATCGAGTTCAATAAGGAGTTATATTATAAAACGTATTAAATCTTTAGTATTGAATCCTAGTGGCTTCTATGGCTGTTTTAGGTGGTTGTGGTTCTAATAATATTGGTTAAGTGTTGATAGCGCGTGAAAGCAGCAAAACAGCACTGAAAAAGGTATTGAAATCACTAAAGAAATCAATGCTAAGAAAGCTGGAGTTGATGCTAAAAATTGCAGCCGCAGATGAAGCATCTAAACAAAAATGTATTTAATCGTTAATCAGAGTTAAACGCCTTTGCCAATGCAAAAGTTACAAGAATATCGTCAATATCAAGAACAAAAACTTGGTGAAAAAGAGAAAAACTTGATGTTGTTATCAAAAAAAAAAGGTGCTGTTGTTGGTGGTGGCTCTGATGACTGATGATTTAATTGGTGAAGATGGGCAAAGCTTCTAAATGACCAAATTAAAGAAGCTGAAAAATGCAGCTGTTAATGGGGTTAAGAACAACAAGATGCACAACAAAATTTTCAACAAGCATAGTGTCAAAACTACAGCAGTTAATACAGAAAGTGCACACAATAATTAAGGATTATTACAGGGGGAGGAGTTTACCTTGGAAAAAACTTTACAGGAACTCCGCAACATTGGGTAGATGGTCGTGTTATGAGCGATGCATCTATTGTTATTACCGAGACGTGGAAGTTTTGAACAAGCCGTAAACAATCCATAACTTTTGCAGTAGGGTGAATATGCTGAAACATATTGCATTGTTGCATTATGCCGCTGTTTATCGTTGAATCTGGCGAATTCAGATGCACCGGGATGGCTCAAATTGTAGTTGATAATGCAAAAGCAGCATTTGCAATAAGCGTTAGAACCCCTTCCATCCACCGTTGTTGTTCCTAGAGAAGTGCATAGCACTGCTATTATTGGCGAAAATGTAACGATTGGAAAAAAAAAAAATGCTTTATTGGTGCCTATTGTGTTATTAATGATAATGCAGTCATTGAAGATATTGTAAAATACGCCGCCCATATGTTTATATTGGTCATAATGCACGTATTGGCGAAGGTTCTGATATTTATGCAGGCGCCATTGTTCATGAAAACTGTATTTTAGGTAAACGCGTTGTATTGCGTGCTAAAGCAGTAATTGCGGTGAAGGCTTCGGTTTTGCTACAGAGAATGGCGCGTACACACATATTCCACAAGTTGGAAATGTTATTCTTGAAGATGATGTTGAGGTTGGCTCTTGTACAACAATTGATAATGCCACGTATCTGACATTGTTCGCCGTGGTACAAAAAAATCGATAACCTTGTACACCTTGGTCACAATGTGGAAATTGGTGAAGATTGCTTCTTGATTGCTCGTTGGTATTGCAATAGTACTAAATGTGGTAATCATGTAATCTTTTGCAGGCCAAACTGGTTGTACTGGACATATCTGGTGGAGATAGTATACAATTTGCTGGAAAGACTGGTATTACTAAGGTAATGTACCATCTAATTCTATTTGGCGGGCTATCCTATGAGACCACATAAAGAATGGTTAAAATTGGCAGCTTATGAAAACCGTTTGCCGGATATGGTTAAAACAGTAAAACAACTACAAAAAAAGAAATTGACGCTTTGAAAGCACAGCTGAAGGAGAGTTTAATAATCCATGTATAGGTTTATGAAAATCTTAGTGCCTTTATTTGCTTATTTACCTAAAGGTTTGCAATATGCTATTGGCACATTGCTTGGTGAAATTGCGTGGTTAGCAGTGCCGCCTAAACGCAAGCGCCTAGCGATAGGCCAAATTCTTCATTCTGTAATATTACCGATGACCCAGGGTTTCGACGTATTGCGAAAGAAAGTACTACACGCTTTGGTCGTATGATTATTGATGTATTACGCTATCCTGAAATTAAGGATGGGCATACAAAGACATGGTAGAGTTTATTAACAAAGAGTAATTAGATGATGCTTTAGAAAATGGTCGAGGCGCAATCTTGGCGGCTGTTCACAGTGGCAACTGGGGAACCCCTTGGGGGGGTTCTTGCTTCGGAAGGGTATCCGTTGATTTCTGTGGCCATGAAACAGAATGGTGATGCCGATAAGTTTATCAATGAATATCGTCAGATTATGCACCAACATGTGACTTATAAAACTGGTGTGCGGAATGATCATGAGCCTCAAAAAAGGTGCTTTTTAGGCCTTATATTGCGATCCTGGTGATGATGGTGTTCTTGTACCATTCCTTGGTTATGAAACATTGACGGCTGCTGGTCCAGCTGTACTGGCTCGTATGCAAGATGTACCTATCATTTTTGTGACAATACATTATAGTCCATTTTCTGAGAAGCATGAGATTGAAGTGCATCCACCAATTTATGGAGCGTACAGATGATAAAAAAACGTGATATAGCGGTAACAACAACGCTTTTAAAATGAGTTTATTGAAGATTATATTAGAAGATATCCTGAAGATTGGTTCTGGCTTCATAACCGTTGAAGTGGACACGTCGTTTCTATGGCGAGCAGATTGAAACTCCGCCAGATGTATATCGCTAATTATTAAATATAAAGAGATTTTACATGTATATTTGTACAGTGTCGATTTAGATGCCGTATGAATAAAGCATAGTAAAGTCTCTTTTTTATTTTGCAGTGTATAAAGTACTAACTATAATTAAATTTATATAAAGTTAATTATGTGAAAAATGCTTTCAAAATCATTGAATATATGGTAAATTTTTGTATCACCTATGCAAATAGGGTATATAATACATATTGGTGTATAGTAAACGAATTCAGATTATGAAAGGACTTTTTTATGAGTAAGCCACAACAAACAATTAAACAGGCTATTTCATATCAAGGGATTGGCCTTCATAGCGGTGAACCAGTGAATATGGTTTTTAAACCCGCACCTGAAAATACAGGAATTGTGTTTATCCGCACGGACATTGAAGGTCATCCTTCTGTGCGAGCGCACATTGATAATGTGACGAACACTATGCGCGCTACACATTGGAAAATGGTGAAGCGAAGGTTTTCACTGTAGAACATGTTATGGCTGCGTTCAGTGCTATGAATATTGATAACTGTTATATCGGAGATGGATTCTCCTGAACCGCTGTAGGTGATGGTAGTAGTGCTATTTTTGTAGGCCTTATAGAAGAGGCTGGCATTCAAGAACAAACAGCACCACGTCATGTATATAAAATAACTCGCCCCATGTTATTTATGATGGGCGATCGTTTTATAGTTATTTTGCCATACGATGGCTATCGCATTACATTTACATCGGTTAACAGTCATCCGTTACTTGGTACGCAAATTTGGGGATTTTGAGGTTTCACCAGAATACTTTTAAAAGAGCATATTAGTGCTGCTAGAACTATCGGATGGCGAAAGAATTAGGAACAATTACATTTATGGGCCTTGCAAAAGGTACCTTTTAGATAATGCGTTAGTTTATGATGATGAGAAGTGTTTGTCTGAAAACCTCGCTTTGATGACGAATTAAGTTCTGTCATAAGGCATTAGACGTAGTAGGCGACTTATTCTTTATTAGGACGAATCGAAGGTCATGTAATTGCTATGAAATCGAGTCATGAATTAAACTCAAAAATTGGCTCGTAGTATAATGGAAGAAATGGCGGAGACACAGCCATGATTCTTAATCACGAAGACATTTTGTGAAATTTTTACCCTCATCGTTATCCTATGCTTTGGCGCAGATCGCATCGTTGAGTTAGAACCTATGAAAACGCGCTGTGGGCATTAAAAATGCTACATTCAACGAATTGTTCTTCCAAGGTCACTTCCAGGTAATCCAGTAATGCCAGGCGTGTTATTGACTGAGTTGGCTGCAATGCTGGTGGGTATTGCTTTTGCTATATCCCTGAAGAAAACCGCGGTGGTCTTTACACCCATGTTTGCAGATGATAAAGTTCGTTTCCGTCATCCTGTAAAAAACCCGCGCTTTATCAAGTGCGTATGGAAGTTGATATTGTAAAAAATCAAAGGCAAATGGGTAAGGTTGAAGGTCGTGCCTATGTTACAAATTGTGCGCTAGCGGTGAATACATGTTTGCCCCTGTATAATGATTGAGGAGTGATTGTAGTGATAGTTGTAGGCATGGAAAATGCAGAATCCAACATCCATAGTACAGTTTCATAGTCCATCCAAATGCTAAATTGGGCAAAGATGTAACCGTAGGTCCTGGCGCCATAATCGGCGAACATGTCGAAATTGGCGATGGTACACAAATCGGTGCACATAAAAATTGGTGGTTGGACAACCATTGGTAAGCGCCAGATTTACCCTAGCGCATCTATGGGGTTGGAACCGCCGCAAGATTTAAAAAATTCAAAGGCGAAAAAAGCTATTGTAATATTGGCGATGTTAAAAATTGGGGCCGCGCTACTGGCGAAGGTGAAGAAACACGTGTAGGCAAACTGCTTGCTTCAAGCATGCGCCACATGTGGCTCATAACTGTATTGGCAATACCGTACTAGTGAGTAACTGTGCAGGCTGGTCGCCATCGTTGAGAAGATCGTAAGCTGCTGGTGGCCTTGGCAGAGATTCATCAATTTGTTAAGATTGGTCGAAATGCTATGGTTGGTGGCATTTAAGGTGGTCCAAGATATTCCACCATACGTTATTTGCTGATGGTCAACCAGCGTGTTATTTGTGGCCTTAATCCCTGGTTTTTATCTCGTGCAGATTTTTGAAGAAGTACGACGAGATTTGAAACAAGCATTCCGTATTATTATCGTTCTGGTTTTAGTTTATCTAAGGCTATTGAAGAAATGGAAATGCAGCTTCGCTTGTAGAAATTGAAAAATTTATTACGCTTTTTACGCAATGCCGATCGTGGTATTTATGCGTACATCGTCGCGACTATTCAAAAGTCCCCGTACAAATGAGGTTTTTTGTGTAATTAACAAATATTAATATTTTATATTTATCTCCATAAAATTTAGCTTTTAATGGATAAGAATTTTATAATAGTAGTTCATTAATATAAAATATTTTGATAAAAAAATATTTGAATATATTTTTACGTTCCTGAGTTGTAAAATTAGATTAAAAATAATTTGTTAAAATGTTGAAGAAATAGGCATAAAAACATAAGTGTTTTAATGGTAAAAAAAGTATCTACTTTATAGTACAATATATTGTATATGATTATGTCTTTTTGAGGCATTATTTATTGTAAATTTGTAATTGCTAATTGGATATATAGGCCGTAGGTCATCAGGAGGTATAAGGCCTTGGCAAAGGTAGGGATTGATTGCAGGCATTGAGAGTTTCACCGTAGGAATTCATGCCGCTCAATGTATTAGGTCACGAGGTAAGCTGTTATATCGGCGTGGTTCCAGATGTAGACCCTCGGGTTTCTGAAGACTGAGGCCGATGCTTTCTATGATATTAGTAGCAGCAACTAGGTATCTTCAAAACCTTGAAAATACAGCGTGCTGTGAAAGCAACTTCATGTCAGGCAAAGTTACTAAAGGAAATTCTGCTGGGTCTCAGCTTTTCCGCCAGACTTGAAAAACATTAGGCGTGCTTTAAACGTTTGAAAATCGCAAGGATGATGCTGATCGCGCTTTGCCATCGTTGATGAAACGAAGAAGGGTTTAAAGTTTTTTGATGAAACCATTTGAAATGGGGTATGCTTTTCAAAAACAACCAACTGATGGGCGACATTGGTTAATGAAACTAGTGAAACAAATGCATGGCCCGATATTGGACAAACCGTTGTTGTTAAGTACAGCATACCAGCCATTGAGGAAATTGACGGCGGTTCACGTGGGAGAAAACAGAAAAGCAAACCAAGACGTGCGTTTCCGGATTGTTAACGTCATGGATTGACAGTATTGCAAGAAGAAGATCATTTAATCAAAGTAAGAAGATCGCATTTGATATGGCTAATCGCGGTCATTCAGAACGAAAGGATGGCTAATGAAAGTCGTTTTCCCAGTTTATGAAGCACCACATACCATGCGTCAGTGTTGCTAACAACGGTAAAGAAATTAGATCCCTACGATGCGGTTTGGTATGGTGAATCTGATGTCGCGCTGGTGTTCGTGACTGTATATGATTACAAAACGAAAAGTTATAGATTGTAGAGATTAACAACAAAATTTTAACCTATTTAAAACGCGTCATGATGAAAACCGACAGCCTCGCATGCACTATCCTGGGTTTAATATGAAGCTGGCAGCCGTAAATCAGGATCTGCCCATAATACATTGCCCTGAATAATCATGGCTATAGCACATTGATTC
>VOFH01000636.1_pt1 | contig 104502 bp, 150 predicted proteins | sample 5384091 | NCBI WGS metagenome assembly VOFH01 (sample SAMN12384727, study PRJNA508395) | human gut metagenome | isolation source: healthy gut G | host: Homo sapiens
GTCAGCCAGATTGTTGCCCCAAGGAACAGGATAATGCTCAGAACCAACAGCCATGTTGTTCCTTTAAAATACGGGATATTATTATCATAAGCTACCTTATTCTGATAAAACTGATCCTGGATCGTATAAGTTGTATCCACCGCAACCGCAAATACGCTGTTCCATTTCTTTTCACTGCTGTAACTGCGGAGTTTTTCCCATTTATCCGATTTCGATACATTCATATTACTGTTAAAATCTTTTAGCTTTGGATAAATGACCATATATTTAACATCTTTCTCCGAGATCAGATTCTGGACATTTTTCTCCAGCTCTGCATAGTTCTCGTAAGAAGTCTTATTCGTCACTACCTTTTTCGTGTCATTATTCGCATAAATGTAAGTAAAGTTTGTATTGCCTTCCTCTAAATGTTCAAATCCCATCTGATAATTCTGATAATCTGAGTAAATATTCCCCAAAGTATACGCAAGATCATCATAAATGACGGACAGTTTGCCATTCAGACGCGGACTGTTATTCACTACCTGCAAAAGGTTTTCTGCTCTGCGGTGCATATTTTTCGATTAATGCACTTCCAAAATTCCAGCAGTCTGTGTACAGGATATTTCCTTCCATGTCCACAATATCAAAATTATAAAAGCCTGAAGATGTATACTTACCGTTCTGAAGTTCCTGCAGAAATCCGTCAACATCACTCCCATCCTGCATGATAATATCAAATACTCCCGACTCTACCCGTGTCATGAAATCACTCGTATAGTAATACTCATATGTCCCTTCAGGCTTCTGACATACGATCACACTGTTCTTCGCATAATTATCGCTCTCTGCACTGTCAAAATCTTCTCCCCAGTTGATCAGTTCCTCCAGTGAATACGCAATACCCGAAACATTTTCTCCGTTGGCAGTATCATTCTTGCTGTACTCCATTACGTCGATCTCTTTGTTCCGGTTCATCATCCCATCTGTCTCAAAAAGATTTTCCAGCCGGATCTGCGTAAGGACATCATCCATGTAATTTTCAACCATGTAATTAAATTCCTGCGATTCCTCAAATGGCTGTTGGCTCATCGTCCATAAGGACGGCAGATCTGTGCTTCCTGCAAGATTCATAAGAGACAACAGATTCGTTATCAGCATTGCACCGCTGAGAATCGCCACAATAAGAACGATCGCCTTTACACCTGTCTTTCTGTACCACTTATTCATATTTCGTCCTTTCAGCCTTTATCAATTTTATAGCCTACGCCCCAGACTACTTTCAGATAGCGGGGTTCTCTCGGATTGATCTCGATTTTTTCACGGATATGCCGGATATGTACGGCTACTGTGTTGTCCGCTCCAATCGCCTCTTCGTTCCAAATCGACTCATAAATCTGATTAATAGAAAAAAACCCGTCCCTGATTTTTCAGTAATAACAAGAGAATATTATATTCAATCGGCGTAAGCTTCACTAACTCTCCGTCCACCGTCACTTCTTTCAGATCATCATTGATCCTGAGTCCGCCAACTTCATACACTTTTTCCTTTTGTTCCTGGGATGTTCCACCAAGCTCATTATAGCGACGCAGTTGAGACTTGACCCTTGCTACCAGTTCTAACGGATTGAACGGCTTTGTGACATAATCATCCGCCCCGATATTCAGTCCGAGTATCTTATCTGCATCCTCTGATTTCGCAGAAAGAATAATGATCGGTACACTGTTCGTCTCCCCTGATCTTCAGAGTTGCCCTGATTCCATCCAGCTTTGGCATCATCACATCAAGGATCAGAAGATTTACTTTCTCTTTCTCCAGAATATTCAATGCCTCAACTCCATCATATGCCTTCAGGATATGATATCCCTCCTGGGACAGATAAATATCTATTGCCTCTACAATTTCTTTATCATCATCACAAACTAATATATTATACATTTCAATCACCTCCCTTTTAGTATACATGATATCGGTCATTTTTAAAACCAGAGTGTCAAAATCTTAGAATTTTATTAAAAAGAAAAGTCCGCTGGATTTTCATCCAACAGACTCTTCTCTCTTAAACTTTCATATGGAAAACCGCTTATCTTCTTTTCCTTCTGAAGACAACCGTTCCGGCTGCCAGCGAACCACCAAGCATGAATACAAATACTGCCATATTTGTGCTGTCGCCTGTCTTGGCTGCTGCATTTTGCTTCTTATTTGTTGTTCCGGCATTATGATTCTGATCCTTAGTCGGATTATTTACACCGGCATTTCCGTTATTGCCATTATTACCGTTGTCTCCGGCATTTCCGTTATTGCCATTATTACCGTTGTCTCCGGTATTTCCGTTATCGCCGCCGTTACCATTATTTTCACTCTTTGTTGTTACACTCAGTTCTGCGGCTGCATGGCTCTGTTGCATTCTCATCATCGCCTACGGCAACAACTTCGATCTGATAAGTCTTACCGGCTTCAAGACCTTCTATCGTATATCCTGTAGCATCTGCCGGGATATACGTCACGTATTCTTTTCCATTTACATAGATCTTGTAACCTGCCAGTCCTGCTGTGCTTGCCGGTCCATCCCATTTCACTTCAACGGAATTTTTCGTAATTTCACCTGTCACTACATTCTCCGGTGCTGAAGGTTTGTCCGGCTGATCCGGCTCTTCTATTTTCTCGAATCTTGCAGTCAGTGTAATATTCTTCGTGATGGCTGTATCGAAATCGAACGCCGTATCACTTCCTTCTTCATACCAGCCAAGGAACTTATAACCCTCTTTTTTTCCGGATCGGCTGGCTTCGCAGCCTTTTCTCCTTCTTTGACGGTCTGTTCTTTTCCGTCGATCGTAACCGTATAGGTCTTATCTTCTGGCTGATCCGGCTCGCTTCCTTTTTTCAAATTTTTGCGATCAGGGTCAGGTTCTCTTCCGGAGTTACTGTATAAACGGCTTCATCACTTACCTTTGTTCCAAGGACATCATACCATCCGGTAAATGTAGCACCTTTCTTTGCTGTTGCAGTAAAGGTAACTTCTTCTCCCTGTTCGATCTTTTCTTTAGAAACAGTCGCTGTACCTTCTCCTTCTACATAAGTACTCATACGGAGTTGTGTCTTGTAAGATCCTGCGTTCCTGTAAGCACTCTGAATTCTGCTGCACTACCGAAACCATTCTGTCCTTCTGATACAACCAGCTTGATCTTGGATGTCTGAACCGGTGTAAAGTTTACCGTTTTTTCTGTACCTGTGCTTTCCCACGTTCCATTCTCTACAAGAGCTGTCCAGTTTTCATCCGCATCCCTCATAATACAGAGAATATTTCAGGATATATCCGTTATTTCCCGTCGGTCTCGGCAGATAATAGAATCCGTTCACATCATAGGACTGTCCCATATCAATCGTGATCGTTGCCGGCAGTGCTTTCTTACTCGGAGAGTACTGCGTATGCCAGATCGTTGACCGATCATTGTCAAATGCTGCACTGATTGGTCCGTCACTGTTCTGATTATCTGATGTCACTGTAAATCCGGATGGATCAATCGGTGAAGATTCCCCATCTGACATCGTAGAAGAAAGATTTACATTATCAATGATGGCATGTACCGCATTTGTATCAGAACCAATCCTTGTCAGTGGCAGAGAAAGTGTAGAGCTTGTAATACCGGTCTTCTTCACATCGCCTTCATATGTAAAACTTCCGGTTGCTTTATACTCTTTTCCATCTGCAATCAGGACAGTACTTCCGTTCTTTGTACGGATCTTTAATGTCATCTTCTGATTAACAGGAAGTTTATATCCAAAGGAATAGTCATATCCTTCTCTTGTAAATCCAAGTGTTCCATCTTCCATAATGCGGATATTATGAGTACTGTAGGCTTCATGATCTTCGTCCTTCTCAGCTTCAAAGAGAATCTGTCCCGGTTCTGCCGGCTGAGTCAGTGTGATATCAAAGCTCAGTTCTTTCTCAGGTCCAACTTTATCCAATGGAGTAGAGATATAGCTTTCTCCGCCCTTCAGAACAAGTTCTCCATCCTTCACTTCCGCATTCTTTTCCGTTCTCTGCATCATATTCATTTGCACTCTTATCTGAAAGTCCATCCTCAAAATCATAGGAAAGGATCTCATCTGTCTCACTGTCTGCTTTATCATATGCATTGACTCCTGGAGCTTCACCAACATTCTCGCTTGTCTGCTGTGCTGCTGCAAAGAAACTTCTCCCGATTTGCCCCACAACGCAGCCGCATAATACGGTGCAGCATCATTGAAGCGGTCATAGATCTCCATCTCAGTCAGTCCGTTCGCTCTCTGGTCAACCATATCGTTCCAGATCGCATAAGCTCCTCCCAGTGTCTGTTCAGAACCTGACGGAACACCCATACGTGTAGCCGGATCATAATTATACATGGACTGACGACTCAGATAATCTGCATAATATCCTGCTGCCGGTACGATATATACACTTCCGTCATTCATGTCAATCAGGTCATATCCCTGCTGATACATAGCTTTCGGATTTGCCCATCCATCGTTCCAGATATTCATCTGAACCCCTTCGCTTCTTACGGATGTGCTTCCGCTTCTTGCTGTAAGACTTCCCCACAGACGAACGGTATTTCCATTATCCTGGATATAAGCCAGAAGATCATCTGTAAACTTACGGAACTGCTCTGTATACTGTCCATCATACTCATCTGTTCCGATATTAACTATCGTATCCCGGTCAAATACCGGGTCATCACCCTTAATATACTCATCCCAGATGCTCTCAACAAATGCCAGTGACTCATCATACTTCGTATTCAAATTGAAATGGTCATTCTGACGTCCGGTCGTTCCGAATCTGAGATCCGGTCTTACCTTTGTAAATGACAGAGAATGTGCAGGAGTATCAAATTCGGGATAATATCCAGTCCTAACTTCCGGTAATTCTGGATCATGGACTTCATCTCAGCCTTGGTATAATACATATCGTCACTGGTCAGGTCTGCCTGATTCAATCCACCTGCTTTGACATCAGACTCCATACGGAATCCCTCATAAGCTGACATTGCACCCTCGGAAGTCGAATAATTTTCAAGGAAAATATAGTTATCGTTCAGATGAAGCTGCAGGTCATTCATCTTATACCACAGCATCGTCTTTGCAACTTCCTGAAGTGTCTCGCTTTCAAACGGTCTTCTTCCTACATCCAGCATAAAGCCTCTGACTTCATACTTTGGATAATCCCTGCATTCGCCCTTCGGAATGGTCGTACCATTCTGCTTCAGGATCTGAAGGATCGTTCTTGTAGACCAGTAAGCTCCTGCTTTCTGCTCTGCCTTCACTTCCACTTTATCCGTTACATTCATGGAATATCCTTCTTCTTTCAGTCCATTTCCGGCTGCTTCAAGCGTAAAGAAGAAATCTCCCGCTGATGCCTGATCCGCATAAACGATCTTGATGGACTTTCCTGTGATCTCTTTATAATCATTCTTAAATTCTTCAGCCATTGCAGATAATTCTGCCTTATCCTTGGCTGCTACAACGATACGGCTGGAATCACTGATCTCAAAGGAACCGCCCTTTGCACCTTTCCATTCTGCCAGCTCCGGCATTACATTCGGCTTTGCATTATCTCCGTCTTCTGCCGTATACTTTCCGGTTACAGTCATGGTATATTCTTTTGAATCTACTGCCGTACTGTCGTCACCGGCTTTCTTTACATTGAAGTTCATCTTCACAGTCTTTGTAACAAGCGGCTGATAAACTGTCAGATCCCTGTCTACGATCTGCTCATAATCTGCACCGACAAAACTGATCTCATATCCTTCAGGAACTTCCGGCATTGCCAGGTTTCCTGATGCCCCGTCAATACTGGAAGGAACTTCCAGGCTGTCCGCAATCTCTTTTCGGAGTTCTCTCCACCTCGGTTGTTCCAAGATCTGTCTCATAAGTCTCAAACTCATAGACAGAAACCGTCGGCCAGCTTACAGAAGCACTTCCTCCGGTGCTCCCGCCTGATCAAAGGACTCAATATATAATCTCAGATATCTTGTTGTTACTGCCTCATCAAATACGATCGTCTCTCTGTAATCTGAAGGACTTGTCGTAAATGCTTTTACTGTCTCCCAGTTTTCTCCGTCGGCAGACTTCTCGATCCGGTATGCAGTTGCATTCTTTCTCTCCCAATGGATCTTTGCTGTTCTGATGGTCTTCTCACGGCCATAATCCAGCTTCAGCCAGTGTGATCCTGTTGCCGCCGGGCTTGCCCAACGGGTCGTATCATCACCGTCAACTGCCTTGGAAGCATCTGTTCCGGCTGTCTCACTTCCATCTGCTGTTACAGTTGCAGCGGTACTTAAATTCTCTGCTTCTCCAAGGATCTTAAACTCATACAGGGATACAGACTGCCAGCTTCCAGGATTTACTGTATAACCATTGACTGTCAGCTTTACATACTGAGCTGTTACAGCTTCATCCAACTGGATATCACTCGTAACCGACGTAATATTTTCTCCGTCATTTTTACATAAACATCCCGGTATTCTCCATCTTCTGTATCACATACAGAAATCTTAAAGTTAGTAATATTCGTTCTTTTCCCATTCGATCACAAAATGATCAAACGTCTTCCGTGTACCGAGATTCACCGTCAGCGTCCTTGCTGCCTGACTTGAACTCTGATTCGTTGCCCATCTGGACTGATCTGCTTTTGCAGCATCTCTGTTGACGATTCCGTCGATCGCCTTATCTGCTCCCCAGTAATTCGTCTCCTGATCACTGACGGTTGCCGTTGCACTTAATGCATAATTGATCTCATTATTTGCCGCAGCACTTACTGTGGCCGGCGGAATGATTGTAACACCACTCAAAACCATGGCAGCAGATAAAATGCACGCATTCATACGCTTTACTGTCTTTAATTTCATTCTTCCTCTTTCCCCTTCCTTTTAGATAGGATATTGTATGGTTTTGCCTTAAAAGTAACAATCCATTTACATAGTTTGTGTTAATTATCTCATTCATTCAGAAACTTTGCAAGGAGTTTTTATTTGATTTGCACAAATTTGTGGTTGTTGGGGTGATACGCTTGTAGATTAGAAAGCTTCTTTGTGAAGAAGCGGACGCGGAAAAGCAGGGATATTCCTTCGCGGTGCAGGCCCGCTTTACCTCAGCCCGTTGACCGTTTGTAACTCGAAAGTGGAAATCTTCGTGCAATGGCACTCGATTTACTTTCTCTAACAAACGCTGCAAAGTGTCTTCGGAACGCTCCTGCTAATGCACCTGCTCAGGAACACCCTGCTTTCCGCTGACCATCTCGATAAGAAGTTTTTTAGCTCCACAGCGTAGTCACTCAACAATACAAGATTTAAAAGATAAAAAGAGCCGGATGGCTATTGGCTAAGATATTCGATCGTAGATATTGTATTTAATATTTGACTAATCATTCATCTTAGTTGATAGCCTTCCGGCTTTTTACTTCTTACTTAAATTTCGTGTTTGTTGAGAGAAAATGTCCCGGCACGAGAACTGTTTTCTGACTTGAAATGCCTAATATCCGCCCTTGCTGTTGCGTGAGCATTGCATTGACAGGGAGCGTTCCGAAGACACTTTGCCCAACTTGTTAAGGAGCGTAAACAGGAGTGCCTCTGCACGAGTGTTTCCACGTTCCTGTTACAAGTTGTCAACGGGCTGAGGTAAAGCGGGTCCTGCACTGCGATGCAACAACAAGGGCGGATATGAACGTTTTTTCTATCAGAAATACTTTCTACTGCCGAGATATTTTCTCTCCCAACAACTACAAATTTTATACTTATTTCATACAAACTTTAAACTCTTTTAATTGATTTTTTCCTTACACTATTTTATACTCATCTCACATCAAAATCTCAGACAGATCCAATTCCCATTTTCTACGTCTGATGTCCAGTATGGAGAGCATTTCATATTTCAAGACCATTTCGGTCAGAGATTTTCATTTTGATGATAACGATTATATTTTTATTAAGGAGGACTTGCCTATGGGACAAGCAGATGTAAATGTTAATCTTTGGCTTAAGGATACGAAACGGTTCGCAGACCTGTTCAACGCCATTTTATTTCAGGGAAAAGCCGTGATCCTACCGGAGAATCTTCACCCCAGCCCGGAGACAACCGCAGTCAGTCTTCAGGACGCTCAGGGGAAAAAAAATGTTGTAAAAAGCAATACCGTGATATCATCATGAACTGGCAGGATCAGGCTGTGCTGATGCTGCTGGCGGTGGAATCACAGACTGCCATTCATTACGCTGCACCGTTGAAAGTAATGCTCTATGACAGCATGGAATATGCGGAACAGGTGCGGGTCAAATGGAAAGAACGTCCGCCCCGTCTTTCTTCGGCTGAATTTCTTTCCCGGTTTCAAAAGAATGATAAACTCATCCCGGTGATTACTTTGATCTTCTATTATGGGACAGAGGAGTGGGATGGACCTTTGGAACTGCATCAGATGTTCGATCTTGGGACAGAAAAGAAGCATGCGGAACTGATGAAAAAGTATCTTCCCAATTATCACATTAACCTCGTCGATGTCAGAAGACTGAAAAAATTTAGAATCTTTTCAAAGTGATTTACAAATCATATTCGGTATGCTACAATGTAGTCAGGATAAATACGCATTGCGTACATATGTAGCAAGTCATAAAGACTATTTCCAAAAAGCTGGATCTGGAGACTTATCATGCACTTGCGGCATTCTTAAATTCCCGGCAGCTTATGGAGATAAACGTAGAAAAGAACGAAAGGGAGGAACTGGATATGTGTAAAGCACTGGAAGACATTTATAATGATGGCGTTCAGGATGGTATGGAACAGGGCAGACGATCAGGTATTGCCGAAGGAGAAGCTCATGGAAAAGAACTTGGCATAGCCTCCCAGAAAAAGGAGGTGGCCCTGCAGATGCAAAAAGCTTGGTTATCCTTTGGATGCCATTGCAGCGGTACTGATGGAGTCTCTGGATAGCGTCCATAAAATTCTTGCTGTAGTTGGGTAAATTTGTGGTTGTTGGGGTGATACGCTATAAAGCATCAGATAACTTCTTTATGGCGAAGCGGACGCAGAAAGCAGAGATATTCACTTAACAATACAAGATTTAAAAGATAAAAGAGCCGGATGGCTATTGGCTAAGATATTCGATCGTAAATGATGTCGGGGGCTTTTGACCCGACATCTTTAATATTTGACTAATCATTCATCTTAGTTGATAGCCTTCCGGCTTTTTACTTCTTACTTAAATTTCGTGTTTGTTAAGAGAAAATGTCCCGGCACGAGAACTGTTTTCTGACTTGAAATGCCTAATATCCACACTTGCTGTTGCGTGAGCAGTGCATTGACAGGGGAGCGTTCCGAAGACACTTTGCCCAACTTGTTAGGAACGTAAACAGGAGTGCCTCTGCACGAGTGTTTTCCACGTTGCTGTTATAAGTTGTCAACGGGCTGAGGTAAAGCGGGTCCTGCACTGCGATGCAACAACAAGGGCGGATATGGACGCTCTTCTGTCAAAAAGCCTTCCTGCCGCCGAATCATTTTCACTCTCAACAACTACAAATTTCTACTTTGTCGCTCTATAATAGTTAATCAGACATCCATCCAGTATGATCTGGCGTTCAGCATCTGTCAGATCTCCGAGCTTCAGGTCGATCTCTTTTAACTCATCCCCGACAACATATGCTTTCACAACCGCAGCCTTTTCTTCTACTGCTTTTCTCACATCCGGAACAAAGATATAATCTCCATTTTTAAATGGAAGTGATTCATGGTCTGTATCAGTCAGGAACGGAGCATACCCCAGTTGATGAGGTTGGAACGATAACGCTTTGTTGCATATTCATTCGCGATATTTGCCCAGCCGCCGAGTACCTTCTGACATGATGCAGCCTGCTCACGAGCAGATCCGTCTCCTGGTTTTACTGCGAAGATTGTACTTCCGACACCAAGGTTACCCTTGCCAACTTCCGGATATGTCTCGTGGATCTTATCCATCACCGGTTTCAGCTCTTCCAGTGCTTCTACCGGACACTCATCGGCCTCAATCGCCTTCTGAGCTTTCTGAACTTCCTTCGCTCTTCCCACATATTCGGGATCTTCTTTCTGGAAAGGGCGAACTCAGCCAGTGCAAGTGGATTAGAACGATACGAAGACGTCTCACCGGACGGAATCAGCTCATCTGTCGTTGTTACAGGATCATGGATCTCCGATACAACCTTCACAAGCAGGTTCTGTGGAAGTGCTGACATTGCCGGCCAGTCTTTGATATTCGGACCAAACTTGATCTCTACGGACGGATCAGCAACACCCTTGCTGTCGAACACACGATTCGCATAAATATTTCTGATCAAAATGATACTTCTGTCCCTTTATATTCTACATCCAGTGCAGTTGCAGGTGTAAGGAATCCCTTTATTTGCAGCAGTTGCAGCAATAGAACGTGCATCCATCAGTGCGACGGAAGAAATCTGACCGCTCTGAAGCTTGCTTCCTTCACGGTTCGGGAAGTTTCTTGTTGTATGACGGATAGAGAACGCATTATTTGCCGGAGTATCTCCCGCTCCGAAGCACGGTCCGCAAAATGCTGTCTTCACAACTGTTCCCGCTTCCATAAGATCTGCAACTGCACCATTCTTAACAAGTTCCATATAAATCGGCGTACTTGCCGGATATACGCTGAATGTAAATTCGTCTGCTCCGATATTCTTTTCCTTTGATGATATCTGCAGCTGCACAGATATTTTCAAAACCACCACCTGCACATCCTGCGATGATTCCCTGCTCTACATAGAACTTGCCATTTTTAATCTTATCCTGCAGAGAGTAATCAACTGCACCGTCAAGACTTACAAGTGCTTTCTGCTCTACATCATGAAGGATGTCTGCCAGATTTGCGTTCAGTTCATCAATTGTATAGACGTTGCTCGGATGGAACGGCATTGCGATCATCGGTTTGATCTCACTTAAGTTCACATATACAAGACCGTCATAGTAAGCAACTGCTCCCGGATTCAGCTCTTTATATTCTTCACTTCTTCCATGGATCTCATAGAACTCACGGATCTGGTCATCCGTTACCCAGATAGAAGACAGACAGGTTGTCTCGGTTGTCATAACGTCAATGCCGATTCTGAAATCTGCACTTAAATTGCTGACTCCAGGTCCAACAAACTCCATTACCTTGTTTTTCACATAGCCGTTCTTGAATGTAGCTCCGATAATTGCAAGAGCAACGTCCTGCGGTCCTACACCCTTTGCCGGCTCTCCGTCTAAGTAGATTCCGATCACGCCCGGCATATTAATATCATAAGTCTTATTCAGCAGCTGCTTCACCAGCTCCGGTCCGCCTTCACCCATGGCCATGGTTCCCAATGCACCGTAGCGGGTATGGCTGTCAGATCCTAAGATCATCTTTCCTCCGCCTGCAAGCATCTCACGGGCAAACTGATGGATGACTGCCTGATGGGGCGGTACATAGACGCCGCCGTATTTTTTCGCACATGTCAGACCAAACATATGATCGTCTTCATTAATCGTACCGCCAACCGCACAAAGGCTGTTATGACAGTTCGTCAATACATATGGAATCGGAAACTTCTCAAGACCTGATGCACGGGCTGTCTGGATAATTCCTACAAATGTAATATCATGGGATGTCAGCTTATCAAATCTGATCTGAAGGTTCTTCATATCAGAAGAAGTATTATGCTCTTTCAGGATTCCATACGCCATAGTATTTTTCGCGGCTTCCTCTTTTGTAAGAGGAGTCTGTACATTTCCTGCGTCTTCCACTATCTCGGTGCCATTCAACAGATACACACCGTTATCGTACAATTTTATCATGTAACGACCTCCTTTTAATTTTAAACTCATTCCATAGTATCATATTTTCCGGCTTTGGTAAATGAAGAATGTATTTTACAATTTACATGATGCCAGGGTCAAAGGTCTAAGCCCACATGAGCTTGCTCATAGGTGGGTGAAAGACCTTAGGATCTACCCCGATATGAGCATAAAAAGTGGGATGATAATCCCACGATATGCGAATATTGGGTAGGATTAATGGGAGTGCGTAGCACAGAGCAATCCGTAGGCATCAAAGTCGGGGGGCTTTTGACCCCGACATCTTTACATTTTCTCTTTACAGAGGAGGTATCCTTCCAAACGGCGTTGCATTCTTTTCATGTCGATAAGCCAACGGATATTTCTTTGCATACTGTATAAATCCTCTTCCATATTCATCATCTCTCAGCCTTGTAACAATTTCCTGACGCTTCGCATAAGAAATTTCATTCAGATACAACAGATATTGGATCTCTGCCCATTTTGCCATACCCTCATAGATCTCCAGCCTGTACTGCTTTCCATATTTACTGAGGATCATTTTTTCATCCCAGTTCTGGTATTGCCAGATATGCGTCAGTTCATGTGCGATCGTTGCCATTGCTGCAAGTTTCGGAGACCCATTTTCTATATACAGGCTATATCCTGATGAATCTTTCTGTGCGAATCAAGTACACGTCCATCAAATCGGAGTTGCCACAAATTCATCCCCGAAATGTTTTGCGATCGTCTTGGCATCTGTCATTCTTACCTTAATTGCCACATTGAGCTTGATTCCAAAAAGATCTCCATATTCCGGACAACCATTTTATAAACTTCTTTAAACTCTTCGCCAGTCCTAAGTGCAGTTGAAGAGCAATGATTGCAACGTTCTCTTCCGTCTTTCAGAAGTTCATATTCTCCTCCGGCAAGCTCTACACCACAGAAATCGCAAAAATGACTTCCCTCTTTATGTGGATCATATTTTTGCGTTATCAGCTTCTGCTGCCTTCACGCCATCACGAACCTGCTGCAATGGATTTCGATCATAACCATATTTAGTAAGATACTTGATCGTTCCCCCAAAATCAAAGTATGGATCGATTTCTTCATAGCCATACTTCAGGAAACAACTTTTCTGATATTCCGTCTTTTTTGTCGTCTTTTTGTTCCACAAGCTGCTCATCTTCACCTTCAATATCCATTTCTGCTTCTGCTGAATACATCACATTTTCATGACATTTTCAGTTCCGGTTTCTGTGTTTCTTTCATCTGTGGAAGTGGTTTCCTCTGACGGAAGTTCTTCTCCTGTTGAAGGCTCCTCTTTTATTGAAGTTTTTCTTCCCCTGAAGGCTTTTTTTCTGTTGAAGTGGTTTCCTCTGTTGGACTATCTTCTGAAATTCCTTCTTCTGGTGTTTCTTCTATTGGTGTTTCTTCTGTTGGTGTTTCTTCTGTTGGTGTTTCTTCCACCGGCTCATCTTTCGGCTTCTTTTAAATCCCGCAGTGATCTTTTCCCAGAATTTCCTTAATTTTCTCTTTATTTTTCCGAGGAATCTCTTGTTCTCTTTCTCGGCTTTCTCCTGGCTTTCTTCGCAGCTTCCTCTTCTTTTCCGGCTTCCGGCGTAAACGGAGTCTCATAGTCCTCCGGTTTGCTTTCTTTTTCGGATTTTCAGCCATTTTCTGCTCATGCCACATCAGTACTTCTGTTATGATTTCAAAATACCGCTTTAAATTTCGTTCAACAGATGCGATCAGACCCAGATCGATCTCACTGTCTTCTACTATATAAATTGCACTTCCGTCTACTTTTCCTGATAGTGTATACATTGCACCTTTTAACTTTTCCGGTGCATGATTCGTATCAACCAAGGTTACCGCACAAATATATGGGTAAGCATCTGGATAAACGTGCGGAAGATTTCATTCAGAAGAAGGCAAAGTGTATATCTCACCCGCTCCGAAACATCCGGCAAATTCAATTTCATAACCAGTTTATTCCTATAGGAACGAACCGGTATTCCGCTGACACGAACTTCTTTTGCCGCATTCAGATTCTCATAAGATGTCATTTCCAGGTATCCTGCTGTCTCAATATCTATCTCACAATAGCCTTTATAGATTGAGATTCCCTCAACGGATTTCTGTCCACCGATATTCTCATCATCTTTCCAGTCATTGATCCTGATATGACGCAACTGCCTGTAGTAGACACGATCCGTGATATGATCTGCTGCTCTTCGTACCACGACCCCATTTTGTGGTGTGATCGCCTGTACTTCATAATATTTTCCATCATAAGTCAGGAACTGGCCCGGAATCAGTGCCTGGAATACATGTCCATATAATTTTGCACCGATATAATATTTATCGCCCTGCTCATCTTCTGCGATATAATATGCATTCTGAAGTTTCTTTGCGTACTCTGCAATTTCTGTTTCTTCCTCGATCGCATAATATTTTTTCACTTCTGTATGAAGTGCATCTTCCATCAACTGTTCTCTGAAATAGATCCGAATGTTGATTTCCTTTATGAAACAATGCTTGTAGATCAGGTTCTTTAATGCTGCCAGTGGATCTTCAAACTTGATTCCACTTACCATCAGTGCATCCACGATCTCATCTTCGCAATCCTGCTTCTCTGCCATCCGCATGATCAGTTTCAAATTTGTATTCCGCTCTGTTCGTGCATAGTCTGCCACAATCGTCGGAATTGCTTTCGGGTCAGAAATAAAGGTCTGTGCATTTCCCAGCATATAATCCCTTAAGAGATAATTTTCACTGATCACGTTAATAAATCCCTGCTGCGTTCCTCTCGTTGCGAACAGTCTCGTCAGCTCGAACAAGTTCTGAAATTCATCTTCCACCACAAGGAATGAATTTTCTTCTCTCTGTGTATTCCACAAATTGGATTCCACATGAAACGCTCTGTTGAAAGACTCCTGACTCACTGGCAGGTCTGTATAATTACAGATCTTTTTGTAGTACTGTCCCGCGATCCATTTCATATCCATAACCGGAAATTTCTCACTGCTGATCCATTTTGTATTGGCAATCTGATACTTCAATGCCACTGCATTGATCTCTGTACCCATACCAAGATAACGGGATACATTGGAGAAAATCCGGTGATGCATATAATCCCCTTCTGCATTCCAACACATAATAGAAGTCGTTGCCGCACTTTTCAATGTGGCTGTTACTTCTGTAATCGTAGTCTTCAGTACATGAGACAGTGCATCAACCAGCCCGTCACAGTTTCTGTCGCATGCAGCATACACAACCGGCTCTTTACTTTCATCAAAACGATGAACCAAAAGGCTGACTCCAGCCTGTCCGGATGCCAGCAAGCGGGATGGTTCTACAATAAATACAAATCCGACACGGCTTAAAAAATCACTGTGGTTTCTTTCCAGACGAAGGTTATACAGATCACTGAATTTAAGGATTCCGATATCCGGCTCGTCAATTTCCGGATTTTCATTCTCCAACACCCCGACTTTCCACAGACTGCCTGTATTTACATTTTCAAAGATTCCCTGCTCCAGCCATTCTTTTACATCTTCCGTTGCTGAATCTCTTCCCATGATCACCAGACATTTTTATATCTCATCAGTTGCCCCATAATCGGAAACATCAGATAATGAGTCAGGTCTCTGTAAAACGGATTACAGAACAAAGTACTCTGTCCACAGATCAGATTAACACAACTTTTTACATAGTTTGGTTCTACATCCTGACCGCTTTCCTTTAGCTTTGTGAAATATCCTGCCAGATTGCGGATGGCCTGATTTTCTGATTTCTTCATCTCCTCCAGTGTCTCAAAACTGGAAGATACATCAAGCCCACTGTCCACAGTTGCATCATATAAGACACGCTCTCCAAATAAATCTTTTAAAATATCTTTCAGCAAGCCATAATTTGCAACTTTAAAAGACTCCTCATCTTCTCCAAGGACATCTTCAATAAATTCTGTTCTGCTAATTCCGGAAAGATAATTGATCACTTCCCCAATACCAGCACTCCAAAAACCGGATAACATGGTGTCTGTGCAAATGCCATCTTCGGGTACATCTGTCCCAATACAAAAATCAGAACAGATGCTCCAAGTGCTGCATAATAAATTCCATTGCAATAAGTCTTTACCTGCTCATATTCTTTCTTCAACAGCCATTTATCCAGGTCTTCTTCATATTCATAGAAATTCCCGGAGGTTAGCTGCATCAGGTTTTTAGACTTCCATGTCTTGTTCAAAATAGGAAGGAAAATCCCTTTCAGCACAAGAAATATAACTACAATCAATAGATTGAACAGATTCATATAATGACTTATCCCTGCATTTGATAAAAATGGAAGGAATCCTGATATCCACCCCATAATTTCGATCAGCAGGGAATGGAACTGCGTTAAGATCACTGCTACGATCGTACAGTAAAGCAATGCAATAAACGGCATCAAGACCTGTCTTCCTCTGTCAATTTTATTCAGATTTGCTTTTCTCGCTGCCAGACACAATAAAATAAAAGGAATCGCCTGTGCTAAAAAACTGCAGCATTCGTATAAACATCATACTTCTCCTTTCACTTCATCGTACAGATCTTCTCGTTCCAGTTTTAGTTTGGCAACAAACTTATACGGTGCTCTCACCAGGTCTCCCGCCTCATTCAGCGGAATACCTACATCGGATTTATCTGTCTCATAGTAATACAGTGCATTATCCTTTGGAAGTTTTTCTTCATGGAAGAAAGAAGTAATATTTTTCTCAACTTCTGCCACCCGCCTGATCCCATAGGATGCAGCCACTTCCTCATCTCTTTCTATAGAACTTTTCAACGCCTGCTTATGTGCCCTGAGTATGAACTGTGCGGAAGAGATCGATTCACTTTTCAGCTTGATCCCTGCCCGGATCGATTGTGCCTTCATATAAGTACATACCGCTGTAAAATATTTTCCAAATTCATCTGCTGATGCATTGACATTATTTACCATCGTGTGGATCACATGATTATATTCTTCCATACTCATCCGGACTCTGTGCCGTAGAATGAAAAGTGCTGCAATTCCGCCTGCTGCCGCCACTGCAAGTGCAGCCAACGCTACCACAACCGCCGAACCGAACTGACTTCCTCCCAATTTGGCTGCAGAGATCCAATATGGCACAAATCCCAACAGGTACACTAACAGAAGACAGCATCCAACCTGAACTGCCGTACTTCTTCTGATATGAGATACAATATCCTTCTTCACTTTTTTGTCTACTGTTTCGATCTGCTCTTTAAATTTTGCTTCATCTACCAGTCCACTGGTACTGTTTTCCAGGACGTTTGTCTCCAGTCTTTCAATTTCTGCTTCAAGATCCTCCACCTGAAACTGATCCATCTTATACTCATCACCAAAGAAACTTTCTGCTGCCTTTCAAATGCTGAGATGCTTTGTCGATCGCACGTCTTGGTGCTTTCAGGAATTGATTGATCTGACGCTTTTTCTCTGTGATCTCCATGATCCAGGTAAATAATTCATCTTTTTGGGCAATCTCTGCTCAATCCAATCTTTGAAGTATTGATATACAACTCTTTCCCTGATGAACCATCAAAATGAACCGGTATCTTCTGTTCCGGCACAAGAATATCATCTTCCTCAAAGGAAAGTTCTGCTTTCATTTTCATTCTTTCCTGAACAAAATCATAGACCGACTCCATTCGGTTCAATCGCTTATTCAGCAGCCGTTCCAGTTCCTCTTCTGAAGCTTCCATTCCCAGTTTGGCCAGACGATATGCCTGCAACGAACTTGCCGGGATCCGGTTGATCGCCAGTGTAAGAACAGAAACCCAGAACTCTGTCAGCTCCTTCATATACAGACTATTTTCTGCATTGGTAATACTGCTGCATATGAATCTACAGTTATTCGGATATTTATTTCGGCTGCTGAAGTTGGAACTTTCCATTTCAAACTGCGTCTTCCAGGACTCATAAATATGTTCTTCATCCTTTTTATGCTTCCTGGTCGCAATAAAGATCAATTCCTGCGGGCGATTATCACTGAACTCATATTTTTCATTTAATTCTTCCTGTGCTTTTTTTACTTCTTCAGAGACCGGAACATCCAGATAGATTGGTTTCAGCCTGTGACGATACCGCCGAGACAACTGGTAAACCTCATCCTCCGTCAACTCTGACTCTCTCACCCGGACTCGCTTCAGGGTCTTCTCATCATAATACTCGAACCCTTTTTCAAAATTTTTTCACTGTTGCAGCAGGATATCCGCACAACATATGTGACAAACGGATCATTGGTACATTACTTTCTCTTGGGATTTCCGTATCATTTACCGTCTCACCCGGAAAATCAAATGGATTTTTTCATCTGCAACCGGTCCTGACGTATGTACTGCCATAGAATCCGTATTCAGCACGATTGCACGCCAGTCCGGTTTTCCCTTGATACATTTGTATATATCAGGGACAGCCGATTTCAGGTCCGTCCCCGCCTCATTCCAGTCACAGAAACTAATCGTTCCTTCATCCACAAATGGTTTATACAGAAAGCGAAAGTCTTTCAGCAGATCCGATGATTGCTTGTTCAGTATGATCACTGTATGCATTTCATTCACCGCCTTCTCCTATGCTTTTCAAGACCCTAGCCTCTCTCTTTTTGCTTGATTCTTTCATGATTTTTCTCATTTTTTCATAAATATCTGTCAGTTTCTTTCTTTCAATATCGCTTACAGCTATTCTCATCAAATCATTAATATAGTCACTGAAATTATCTTTCCAGTTATCCATATACCAGTCTATATTTTTATCAAACATTTCAAATTGTTCTAAGACAAACTTTCCATAAATTCCGTCTAAATCTGCCTCAAGTACCATTGTCTGTGCATACTCATAAATCAGGGTAAGAATTTCTCTCATAATTCCCTTACCTACAGTTTTATCAAACTCGGCTGAAGGCGTTGAAACCTTTAACAATAACGCAACATCAAAAATAGATAAACCAGCTTTACCATATTCTATACTTGCAAGCTCATTAATCTGTCTTCTTAAATAGCTATGTTCAAAATCAAGTTTTCCTGAACTATTACGTTCATCTGCAAATTTCTCTTTCATATAAGAAAGAATCGTCTGCACAGCAACCGGATTGATTGTCAATGCATCCAGTACTTCATAATAATGATCACAAGGTGTTCCATTAGAAACCACAAATTCTTCCGGTTCAAGATCATTAAGCTCTAATCTATATAAATATTTTCCTTCTGAAATCTTACTATAGCAAACCAGATCACAGATAATTCCAAGTGCAAATGCCCGGTAAATTTCTCTTTGCTGACGTCTCTGATTCTCCTCGTCCAAATCCGGCAATGCAGATACAATATGCCAGTTTCTGTCGATATGCGGTGTGATAACCGGTGTCTTATCTGACTTTGGTTTAATCTGGCTTACTACCTCATAATATGCCTTATAATACTCACCATCTGAACGCCCCTCTGCTGCACATCCAGGTGAGAATTTTGACAGCTTATTTGCTCTCAATCCATAAATAGACTGGTAGAACATGATCATATTCAACGGAATATCCTCATCCGGTGTTCCGCCATAATTTCCAAGCTCTTTTGCAATCAACATAGATCTCGGTGAATCATCCTTCGGATCCAGCTCTTTACTGTATGTACATGCAGCAATCGGTGCTTTCTGCTCACCAAGCGGACGCCTCGATAAATGGATTCGACAGGTTTCTCGTCTCTGCGATCACCTTCTTTACATACTGCTCGATCCTGGTTGCATCATATTCATTCTTCTCGTATTTTGCTTCTTTTTCAAGTGCAGTCAGCACATCCATGTTGACAGTGCTTCCATAGATCTCCATCAGAGATTTCTTGAAATAGCCGATAATTCCATTATCAAAGATCTGTTCAAAGTAACCACCATTCTCCGGTTTATCCTTGAGCATGGAATAGTTACGTACTTTATTGTAGATTTCCTCTGCAAGCTCTTTATCGATCGTGATGCTGCTTCCTGTATAAGGCATCTCTTTTAACAGTCTCTGGAAGCAGTTCGGTGTCGCACATACATATCTGGAAGTTCTTCCTGCTGTATTGCCATATTTCTTGGACAGGGCTGCAATTCTGCGATCCAGTGCTTCGATACGATTCTCGAAAGATGTATAGAAATTCTGGAACGCCTCACACAAACTGGAAATATAATCGATTCCTTCTGCCAGAACTTCTGCCAGAACACTGCTTGTTCTGTATTTATCTGTCTCTCCGATATAAAAACGTAACTTGTCTTTAAACTCCTGCTGCGTCTTTTTATCAATCTTTTCTCTCTGTGAGCTGATCTACAGTTTCAATTTCATCATCCGTCTTCGTATTGTCAAAAATTGCATACATTCCATCAAAAGATTTTTCTTTTTATCATTTTCTTTCTCTACCAGAACCTTCTCTGCTTTCATCAGTTCCAGTGCCTGATACAGGAAATAACGGACTGCATTCGGATGGATAAAGTTTCCTTCTTCATCTCTTAAATATGTCTCCATCTGATGCGGCAGTTTTTCCTTCGTGATAGAGTCGTTCTTTGCCTTAAAGATCGAATACGCAATGGTTCTTGCAGTATCTTCACTTCGTTTTACAACCATATCTTTATACTTTTCCATCTCTCTGTACGCATCCTGAAGCTCTTCTGCTGCCTGCTTCGATCCAATCTCAACCTCGTTGATCATTCCCATTGCCAGATTCTTCTGTGCATCCAGATCCATCTGACCATTCATGGTACTGTCCTTCACAAACTTCTTGAGCTGCCCGACATACTCTGTCCACTTATCGTTGACTTTCTTATAACCACCCTCGTCGTAGATCGTGCAGGCTTTTTTCAATCGATAATGCAAATGGATCTTTCTGCTTTGCCATCTGGTTGATCGATTCAATATAATCTACCGACGCATTGATATCTCTCCGGTTCAGTCCCTGTGCACGCATCTCCGCATTAGCCAGACATTTTTCCTTATACATACGGTCAAATACAAGCCACTGACTGGATACACACTCTTTTGTCCAGTTCAGTGCGATATACTCTCTTACATCTTCATATGGATAGATCAGCATTGCAGAACCTGCACCGGCATAACGGTTACGTCCACGTTCGCACAAAGTTCACGGATCGTATTATCCTCTGAAGAGTTACTTCTCTTATTCATTGGTCCGATGGACTGAGAATAAATACAGTTGGCGGCATGATCCAGATACTGGTTAAAACTGTTCAGCTTCTTTCCTTCCGTATTCTGTGCATCAAACAGGAAACAGAAATCATACGGTCTTACATTATACTCTTCCACATCATTGGATCCGACTCTCGGGAACTCCAGCTTGACCGTCTTTTCATACTTCTCCGGCAGAGTCTCGTCCCCTTTCATAAGAAAGGCATCCAACTCTCTTAACGTTGCATAAGCATTACATTTCAGATTATTTCTCTCTGACTGTCCACGGATTACCTCATAGAACACTTCCGGAAGAATGAAGAATCCTCTTGTAATATTGGCACTTGCCTGAAATTTGGTTGCAAGATAATTTTTCAAGTACAGTGCAACCGGGAGAATCAGTCCTGATCCGGTTTCCTCCTGCCAGGAACTTACAATGACCACTCTTAATGCCTGTTCTGAGGAATCGCCCTCCAGCTTGTAAAGTTCCTCGATTGCATTATGCAGAGGCTCCATATTTCCCGCACGGATCGCTGTGTCCAGTGCCAGTCTGGAAATCGCACGTACCTGACCGGCTCCCTCTGTCAGGGATTTGCTGTTCAGGATTCCGTTCACCGGGAACCACTCATCTCTTGCATGCGTATCAATATTCAGATACTCTCCGACCGTCAGCTTTGTTGAGGTCTGGATCGTCTTGATAAACGGATTCGCCTCACGGATTTCTCTTAATTCATTGATATCCGTATCAAAAACTGCAAATCCGATCCTTTTCCGCTGCTCTTCCGTAACCATCTGAGATACACGGCATACGATCTTTGATCCGGTTCCTCCAAGTCCTACTAATAATGTTGGTGCAATCATACTCTCTTCCTCCTATAGCCTTTTATTTTCTTTTTTCCTCTTTTTATCTCGCCATTTGCAGTTCTCTGCACATTCGGGATACAGGTATATGTAAACTCTGGCGTACTTACTACAATAATGGTACTTGCGGAAATACGGTGATGTCCTTTTCATTCTCCTGAATGGACATTCCGTTAAATGTGATCTCCTCTTTCCCTGCAAAAGCGGATGTATTCAGAATCAGCATACTTCCGCCTCCTGATGCCCGGACTTTTGCTGTTTTTTTCACCGGAGTCGGTGAGAACGTCAGCCTTCCGGTCTCCGGTACATATGGGAGCAGTCTGGATGCAAGATCCTTCTCAAAATTTCCCTTCATGACATTATCACGAAGTCCGATCTTCTCCGCACTGCATTCGATACTCGGACGCTTCTTGATACTTCTTGCAAACCGCTTTTTAAACGGTGGCACATATCCTAAAATAAGGATCAGAAGCAGAAGTGATATTACAATATGCTTCCAGTAGCGCTTCAGATAATCTACGATATTCTTATCATCCTTGATGTTTACACTGACCGTTTCTGCCTTACCGTAACCATCCCCGTCGATTTCTGCCGATACATTGATCGTTACATCTGCCTGACCGGTCTCTGTTGCGAACATACCGCCTTTCTTATATTTCGGAGTCACGATCCAGGTTGAGACTTCACTGCCCTTCTGCACATCCCACTGGATACCAAATTCTTCTCCGTCTTTATTTACACTTACCACGTCCAGCGTTGCGGCATCCCACTGCTCTTTTGTCAATGGCTGATCATTTCTCGTTGCCTCTACAGTAATCTGATTTGCTCCGTCTGCCAGCGTCTTCAGATTTGCACTCTTGAATGCGTCCACATTTATATCCAGCGTGCAGACCTTAAACGTATAGGATGCACTGTCTGTATAATCTTTCAGGTAATTGACATCTGCCGTCAATTCCAGTGACTCCCCGTCTACTTCCACATCAATGGACTGAGATGCCCCGTCTTTTCCGGTCAGTTCCTGCGTCTCTCCATTGATGCTGACTGTATACTTCGGTTCTCCAAGAAGCTTGGAGCTTTTAATATATTTTCCTGAAAGCTGATCTACGAATCCAACTTTTACTGTATAAGCTCCACCTTCGATGGTTCCCTCTTCCATCTTTGTATCGCCTTTGTAAAGTCCTGCCTCAAACTTCACATCCGGCTCATAATAAATCTGAATACTGTCTGCTCCGCTGACATCCAGCGTATAGTTTCCAGCTACGATCGGTGACTCATCTGCAAAGACCGCAACCTGTCCTTTCAGAGATGTATCTTTGACCGGTGTTGACTTTACAAAGGTAGTCAGTCCTGCTCCGTCCGTACTGCTATATGAAACCGCTGTATCACTCTGGAGCTTCACTTCTCCGCCCTCTTCATTTTTTCAGGCTGCCGATCTTCACATCTTTCCCCTGTGCAAAGACAATCAGCTTTCTAAGCGGAATATCAAATTCCAGACCGGAATCTTCACTGCTATAACCTGCATATTCATTTCTCTTGAAAATGCGGTTGCTGATCTCAGCAAGCTCATTCACAACTTCTGAAGTATTACCCGCCTTCTGTGCATACAGACCTTTATCCGCATTTCCCTCCGGGATATTCTTTACATCCGTTCCGATAGCCAGATACTGCACATACAGATTTTCGTTGGCCGCAGCCTTCCCTCCAGATCTGCTTTCAATCCGCTGGCCGGAATATCATTGTCAAAGTCACCGTCTGTCAGCACAACCAGCCATCCTTCATCCACACTTCCGGCATTCAGAAGCTTCGTCAACTCTCCTGCCGCATTATTCACCTGCGTATACGGAGTTCCGCCTGGCTTTGGTGTATACATATTATGGATCTGTGCAATATCATCTTTTCCACGAATCTCCATGGATGACTTTGTTGCAGACCCCGTATTCCCATCTGTTGTGATATCATGCATCGGGAATACTTTCATCACGTCTCCGCTCTCATAATTCATCATCGCGGCAAAACTTCCATCGCATAAGTCGCCTGAGACCATGCTTTGTTGCCGTCCCCATACATACTTCCCTGAATTGTCAAATACAACATAGATTGCACGCTTCGTTGTCCCCTGCTGCTTCTCTGCGTGTACCTTACCGACTTCGGAAAACCTCCGCTAAGTATCATGGCAAATAAAATCACTGCCGCTAATACTCTTTGAATCGTCTTTTCATTCCTTCCTCCTCATCCGTAACTATTTTGACCTTCCGTACAGTTTTTTCAACACATACAGTAGAATGCCAATCATTGTGATTGGGAAAACTCCCTTTAAAATAATATCAAGTACTCCTGCCGGTATCAGCCAGTCCAAAGTACTCAGATAATCATTACCGTCGATCATGGCACTGAAGAAGCACAGAACGGATAAGATCGTCAAGGCTGTATTGGACTGATCATCTCTCTTTTTCTTCCTTTGCCTCCTGTCGGTCAACGATTTCCTGTTGATATCAAAAATGTTCCCAACTTGTTTTTGATTATACTCCATTTTCTCTTTCAAGTCATCTATAAGAAACGATTTTCTGATCATTTGCAATGATTTTTGTGACGACGGGTAGTTTACACTAACATTCCAGAAATCCACCGTATTTAAATACCGGTTTGTAATCGTTCTTGCACGGGTCAGGAACTCCGTAGGTTCGATCCGCATGACCTCTGCCATCAGATCGATCAGTTCCTTATTGAAACAAGTCAGTGCCGCCTCTTCAAACATCAGCAATTCCACATAAAAGCAGGTAAATGCTGCATTATACATCCTTGCCTGTATCGTTCCCCGCAGGTCTTTTTTTTCAAAGTCCAGAAGCACATTTGTATGTGCCACAACAAAAAGCACGGCTGTACTGTCCCATACCGGTCTCTGAATCTGTCAGCTTCAAAATTTCTGCATCTGTAAATTCCCCGAAATCTTCTCCCTCTTCGTAGATCGTTTCTGACAGGAGAACTGCTCCTAACTGCTTTTTGTTTAGGCAGTTTTTCTCTTTCGGTATCATTTCATAACTTTTTGGAGTCCCGGAAGCGTTCAGTCCCCATTTTTCCTGCATATACGCATACAGATTCACTGCTTCTCCATTTTCTTCTATTACCATCAACTGGTTTCTTACAATGTTATCCAGAAAATGACTCAGCAGAAAAAGGAGTGGACAAAGAAACCAATGTCAATACTCCGATATGGCTCAACCGGTCAATCGAAAGGACCGCTTCTGCCTCCGCATCACATCCCACCGGCTGATCCTCATGATCCAGGATATCCAGGATCATTTCCAATGTGATCCTGACTCTCAGCCTTCCAAGTGGAATACGTTCCAGACGGTTCTTATAACGTTCCATCAAATCAATTCCATCTTTTCCAAAAGGAACTCCTGTTTCACATTGCAGACGGATATCCATATAATGCATATAATTGCCGATCTCCTGATTATCATAACAGGCACATTCTAAAAGCCGGTCCTGCTCTTTATACGTCACCGGATACATAATGTAACTGTCAGGAACAATGCTCCATTCCGCTTTTCTTGTCTTTACCATTTCACGGAGCAGATCATTCCACAGAAGAGAGCTGTCACTTTGATATTTTTCTGAATAGATCAGTGCTTTTCCCCTGTCTGTCTGCTCAAAATGTTCTTCATAATTAGTAAGGTTGATAAACCGCTGATATCGAAGAAGCTGTTCATAATCACACTGCAGCAGAACCCCTCACAGGCCGCTCCTGGTTTTCTGAAAAAAGCACTGCCTTTTTCAGATCGGACGATCTCATAACCGGTCAGTTTCACCATCGTCACTTCTGCCTCTTCTATTCCCATTTCCAGAAGCACTTCCTGCCCCGGCAATATTAACAATATCTCTTCTTCAAAATAAGTATCTTCCATTCGGATCTGCGGTGCAAAATGAAAAAGCCACACGTTTTCACCTGCCGCATCGTATCTATGGCTTTTCAGATTCTTCTCTGATACCACTGCCAGGTCTTCCTGAAATTTTTCACTTTGCTCTCCGCTAATTCTGAACAAAAGATGACTGTCCCGGTATTGTTCCCGAAGCAGTTCGATCAACCGGCCCACCTTCTCTTTTCCAACAAGCAGAGGTATCACAACAACATTCGTTCCCAATGTCTCGATCTGCCGCCATTCTTTATCACCTGGATTCAGCCATTTCCTTCCATTTCTTTTCAATCCTGTATACTCAAAAGCACAGGCAAATGCGGTCAGCTCCCCACCGGTAAAAATTCCGGTTATCTGGCAGTCTGCCCCAATTCCTGTGTTTTTTTTCTGTCACAGAGTATCTCTGTAACACCCATTTTTCCCAGACATCCGTAAAATGCAGATGCCTGTTCCATACATTCTCTGATCAACTTATCATCTTCCGACAATGACAAAAGCTTTAACTCCATCTTTCTGTCGGATTTATCCTCATAATATTTCATCTCTGTCCCCGACTATACCAGGCCATACACGCGGACTGCATTCTCATAAAATACTTTTTCATGATATTGCTCCGGCACCAGCCTTTTTATAAACTCTCTATATTCAAAACAGTTGACCGCAGGCCAGTCTGTCCCATATATAAATTTACCATAATCGCTGACATAATGCATCCATGATTTCAAAATTTCCAGGTAACCTGACTGATCTTTTATAAACGTTTCCGTTTCAAAAGCACCTTCTATCAATCCTGAAAGATCTGCATACATATTTGGATTTTTTTCTCTAATACGGCCGCTGCCTCCTGTAAAAACGGATTTCCAAAATGGCACATCACAATCTTCAAACCTGGAAAATCTGTCGCTATATCGTCCAGATGGATCGGTCTGCAATACTTCAGATGCCCGCCATTTCCGGCAACCATCCCCGTATGAACTGATAGAACTTTCCCATATTCTTCCGTCATTTTATAAATCGGATACAGACTTTTATCATTGGGATAAAGTTCATAATATCCCGGATACAGTTTCACACCTACACAGCGTTTTCTCTGAAGATGTGACTCGATCTCCTCCAGCTTCAGCCAGGAATCCTTCTCATCCAGTCCGGCACTATAGTAAAAGTACTCCCCCAGATTCTTTCCCTGCTCTTCCAACGGGCCATTCCCCATCACAATCCCTTTTTCAATTCCCAATCTGCCATAATATTTTTCAGTCAGGTATTCCTGCGTAGGTTCATCTCCGATCCCATGTGCCAGACGGTCTCCAAATTCACAATGACCGAAAATATGAAGATGTGCATCAATTACTTTTCTTTCTTTTTTCATTCAACCTGACCCCTTATCTCAAATTAGTCTAATATCTTAACCTGGTTCTTCTCGATATAACCGATCGGTTTATAACCTCTCTTTGAGCGTCTCAGCCCCGGCTCATTCAGATCTTCCTCCCGGTTCATATATTTTACTTTCTCCTGCAGATCCTGTGATACGAGCTGAACCAGCTTCGAGTACACACCATTGTAGGTCTTATCCGCTTTCTCAATATGAGAATAATAATAATCTCCCAGAATTTCTCCTACTTCAAGTCCTACGATCTTTCCGTCCACTTTCAGAACATATCCGACTACCCCATAAGCCTCCAGATCGGAAAGCACTTCTTTTGCCTTTACATTTTCTTCTTTTGCGATCGTCGCTTTTTTTATGTTCACTCTTTACATAATCATCCAGAAATTGTAGATACTCTGCCGGTTCTACATCCCGGATATCCAGCAATTCTACATTTTCATACAATGCATTGAACTTATTGATATGATTTTTGTGGTTATGATATTTTTTTCCCTTCATATTTGCCAGAGCTGTAATATCATAGACATAATCATTCCAGCCTTCATCCCGCTCTGTCTCGATCCTGTATCCCGCTTCCTCAAATAAAGACAAATCTTCGTTCGCTACCGGATAAAAGTAGCACTCCTCACCCTGCTCTTTCATATAAGCAACAATCTCTAATCCCTGCAATCCGGTCTTCCATCAGCGGAATATAAAATAAATGCTTTCCGTCTAACTGCTGATACACGATCAGCTTCTCTTCCTCAAGAGAAATCCTGATATCCAGATAATCCCTCCACATATAAGTACCGCAGATCGTGCAGTCACATGACCAGTTTCCATACTTTTCATACATTTTCCTGAGTGCAGGAAAATCTGACATTTCTATTCTTCTAAAATCTAACATAGGTTCAACTCTCCACTGCTCCATTATTTATATGATACCAGGGTCAAAAGGTCTGACACCACGTGTGCTCGCACACTAGTGGTAGAATGACCTTGTGACCCTGCCCCGATTTTCAGCCACTGTTCAGTATAGCACAGCTTCTTTTTGAAATCCATTATCCACATTTGCCGACAACCGGCAGCATCTCACTCCCCTATTTATGCCCAATTTTAACAGGAAAAACCGCACTTATAACCACCTATTCATTTTCGTTATATATGCATCCCCAAATCTATCTTGACAGACTGCATTGGCTGGTGATACGGTTACTTTGAAGTTTATGACAAACCTATGATGAGGTGAGAAAATGCAGGAATTAAAACCAATCAAAGAAGGTAAAAGTACGAGAGATCTATGACAATGGGGACAGTCTGATCATGGTTGCAACTGACCATATCAGTTGCTTCGATGTCATCCTGAACAATGAAGTTACAAAGAAAGGAACTGTACTGACCCAGATGTCGAAATTCTGGTTTGACATGACTGAGGACATTCTTCCGAACCACATGATCTCTGTAGATACCAAGGATATGCCGGAGTTTTTCCAGCAGGAGAAATATGAAGGCAAGTCCATGATGTGCCGCAAGCTCAATATGCTTCCCATCGAGTGCATCGTTCGTGGATACATCACCGGAAGCGGCTGGGAAAGTTATCAGGAGAATGGTACCGTATGCGGCATCACACTGCCGGAGGGACTCAGAGAATCTGATAAACTTCCTGAACCAATCTACACACCATCCACAAAAGCAGAGATTGGTGACCATGATGAGAATATTTCCTTTGAGCAGAGCGTAGATCACCTTGAGAAATATTTTCCGGGCAAGGGACGCGAATACGCTGAAAAGCTTCGTGACAACACGATTGCACTTTACAAAAAATGTGCGGAGTACGCACTGAGCAAAGGAATCATCATTGCTGATACCAAATTTGAGTTTGGTCTGGATGAAAAATGGTGATCTGGTCATCGGCGATGAAATGCTGACACCGGACAGCTCTCGTTTCTGGCCGGCGGATGGCTATGAGCCCGGACATTCCCAGCCTTCTTTTGACAAGCAGTTTGCCCGCGACTGGCTCAACGCAAATCCGGGCAATGACTGGACACTGCCGCAGGAGATTGTTGATAAGACAATTGAGAAGTATCTGCAGGCTTATGAGATGCTGACAGGAAAGCCATTAGACAAATAATTTCTGTCTTTTAAAAACTTTTTCAACATCAGAGAAGGAATTTGAGGAAGTTATCCACAAATTCCTTCTCTTTTCTTAAAATTGTGCAGAAAGAGCCGGAACAGATATGGTATACTTAACTTAAAGATGCCAGGGTTCTAAGGTCTTTCACCCACCTATGAGCAAGCTCATGTGGGCTTAGACCTTTTGACCCTGGCATCATTTAAACACCTGCTTTATGCTGTCATAATGAAGGAATATTCCCTCTTTCGCAAAAGCTTCAATCTGTTCTTTTGAAGCGAACATATATCCGTCCCTTTCTTCTGTCTGCAAATGCAGATCCTCTTCCTTTATATTCATGGTAAACCGGTAAACATCCACGAAATAGTTGTCACCCTCTCCCGGATTTTCCCGCTTATAGGTAAAGACATAACCCCCTTCTGCTCCACTCACATCCAGTCCTGTCTCTTCCCTGACCTCTCTTAAAACTGCCTCATAAGAAGACTCTCCTGCCTGTGCCGCACCACCGGATACTTCCCACCAGCCTGCTGCCCATGCCTTTGTCATAACTCTCTTTGTGATGAGATATTTTCCATCCGGTCTTGTAATGACTCCCAGTACCGTCAAATGATATTCTCCATCTTTCAGACACCAGTCATTTCTCTTCATTGTCCGTCCGGTCGGTTTCTTCTTTGCATCATAAATGTCCCATAATTCCATTGTTCTTCTCCCTTTTTCTCTTCTTTTTTAATGGAGTTCTTATCCTGTCATTCATATAACGGGCTCTCATTCTTGCCTTCCATCCTGCAGTCTTTCCTGCTTTATAGTGCCGTAATCATCTGCTCATTTCCTTCCGCACTCATTCTGAATATATTCTGATGTTGGGGTCAAAAAGTCCCCGACAATGATGCCAACGGATTCTCTTTACAGTATAAAAGCTCCCAAGTTCTATATGAAGTTGGAAGCCAAATCAAGAAAAATCACGTATGTTCTTTTATACCTATTAACTGATTTATTATATACAAATTTTCTCTTTGTGTCTACCTTCTGAATCTCGCTTTTACACATGTATCTATTTTTATACTTTTAATAAATGTAAACTGCATCACCCGATTCCGCCCAGTGCGATTCCCAGAATCAGCACTAAAAAGCAGACTGGAATATACAGGTATTTGCAAACCGGTACAAACCATTTCGTAAATGGCTTTTCCCTTCCTTTATTGATCTGCTCTTCCACATAATCTTTTCCGCATAACCAAAAGAACATAATCCCGGCAAGCCCTGCTCCAAGCGGACAAATATAAATCGACAGCACATCCATCCAGTCGGATACAATTCCCTGGATCACAACCGAAATCACCGCTCCGATGACCGCGATCACTGCACACGCCTGGACTCTTCCAAGATGCAGCTTCTCCTGTACAGTTGCAATCGGTGCTTCATATAAATTGATCAGCGAAGTCAGACCCGCCAGCAGGACTGCCACGAAAAGATCATTGCGATCACCGGCCCTCCCGGCATCGACTGAATCAGATGCGGAAGGAAAATAAATAAAAGTCCCGGTCCTCCCTGATCTAACTTTGCCCCTGTGGTTGCCATTGCCGGAATGATAACCAGTGCTGCAAGTATAGCAGCAAGTGTATCGAAGAAAGCGACTCTTGCTGCTGCCGCAGGAATATTTTCCTCATCCGACAAATAAGATCCATAAATCAGTGTTCCATTTCCCGCAACGGACAGTGAAAAGAAGGCCTGTCTAACGCAAAGATCCATGTTACCGGATCTGCCAGCGCCTTTGGATCGATTCTGAAAATATATTTATATCCTTCTGCTGCCCCCGGCTGGAATGCTACATAAACTGCAAGGATCACGAACAGCCCGAAAAATAACGGCATCATAAACTTATTTGCTTTCTCGATTCCACTGACAACTCCCAGCATCAGAATCCCCATACATAAGATCAGTGCGGCAATCTGCCAGCCATTATTTCCAAATGCGGATGCCATACTTCCAAATGCTCCGCTAAATTCCTCCACACCCTTCGGTGCAAGTGTCTTTCCTGTAAACGTTCCCACTGCATACTTCAGGATCCATCCCATCACAACCGTATACCCGATTGCCATCGCCATTGCCCCAAGTACCGGGATCATCCCCAACGCTTCCCCGTACTTTCTTTTTTTCCTTTCCGCTCACATGCGATTCCAAACGCATCTACCGGGCCGGATCTTGTTGCACGCCCGAAACTCATCTCTCCGATCACCCCGGTAAATCCGACCAGTGCCACAAAAGATAAAATAAAGGGATCAAAAATGATCCTCCTCCATAGGATGAAACTCTTGTCGAGAACATCCAGATATTCCCCATACCGACAGATGAACCAATGCACGCTAAAATAAAGCCCCACTGGCTCTTGAACGACTCTCTTTGCTTTTTTTCATAAATTTTCTCCTCTATCTCTCCGCTCATTAGTATAATGGTGCCAGGGTCAAAAGGTCTGAAACCACGTGGGTTTGCTCATAAGTGAGTGAAAGACCTTCCCCCAACATCATAATAATAACAGAGATCTGAACATGTTAAAAGGGAAGTTCCCTCGTCACATAGAAACGCCACATAGGAAGTGTCACATAGGAAGTGTCACATAAGAAACATCACCCAGAAAGGAAAGATGAAATGAAACCAGGAGAAGCACTTGACATTGAATCACCGATATTTTCCGACTGGATCATAGGACACTATCAGGATATGGGTGACCTGCAGGAATTTGAATCCGATTTATTATAACTGTTGCAATAGAGACAATTTATATATAGCAAAATAGCAGCCCCGTCTCCGGTGACTGCTATTTTATGACCAGTTCTATAATCCTGACCTCTCTAATACTGATCTTTCTAACACTGCCCCTATTTCCTCACCAATAAGCTGCAAAACATCAATAACTACTGAATTGCCAAACTGCTTATATGCTTGACTTTACTGTCAGAAATCTTATACGTGTCGGGATATCCCATAATTCTGGCACATTCACGGGGATGAAGTTTTCTCGTCTTTCCATTGATCAAATATCCACCCGTCTTGGCAAAAACGCCGCCACCGGATGCAGAGAGCGTGATCGCAATTCCCTTTGTGCTGTAAATTCTTTCTCCCTGTCCACCTTTATTAACAATGCCCAGTCGGATCGACTTATTACTGTATTGATCGTCCTCAATCCCATTGAAATAAGTATCAGGTCTTTCCACATACAGATCTTTGACCATTTCTTCATCATCAAGAAGAAAATTTTCCACATTCCGGGTCAGTTTAAACGGTTTTGGATAGCTGAATCCCGTAATCCCCAGATCATTCCTGAAACAAACCATATAAATTCTTTCTCTCTTTTGAGGTATGCCATAGTCAACAGCATTCAGCACTTTCTGATAAAATGTATATCCGAGCGTTTCCATCGTTCTTTTGACAACCTCTAAGGTCTTTCCATGATCATGAGTAGCAAAATTTTTTACATTCTCCATAAAGACGACTTTCGGTTTCTTTGCTTTTACAATTCTCGCAACATCAAAAAATAACGTACCCCTGCTGTCCTCAAACCCCGCTGCTTCCCGCTGATCGAAAACGCCTGGCATGGAATCCGGCACAGAGGATATCATGATCCGGTATTGTATTCTCATCTACCTGCGTAATATCGCCTTCGGAATATCGCCAAAATTATCTGCATAAACTTTTGCACCGGAACATTCCATTCATTTGAATACACACACTTCGCCCCAGCGACTCCAGTGCAATTCTGAATCCGCCCAGTCCTGCAAATAAATCAATGAACGAATACCCTGCCAATGATTTTTTTCTATCGTGATCATTTAAATAACTCCCCATCTACTTTCTCTCGATTATAACGCACAGCACTATAACTTTCAATATTCCAAAAGTTTCCGGTTCCGTTTATTCTTATGATGCCAGGGTCGAAGGTCTAAGCCCACAGACCTTAGGACCTGCCCCGATATGAGCATAAAAGTGAGATGATAATCCCACGATATGCGAATATTGGGTAGGATTGTGGGAGTGCGTAGCACGGAGCAATCCGCAGGCATCACTTAAAAGGAAAAAAAACTCTTGAATATTAAAATTCTTCAATAAAAAATCCTCTAAGACAATAGGTATTTCACTATCTCTTAGAGGATATATATCAGAGGAAACGAGAGATGCAACGAAATCAGCCTGCTCGGACTAAGAAAAAGTCACATGATATGGAATTGTAAATTGGGAAGAGCCACTTTTGTATTTTCTTTCATATCGCCATCCTCATTTGTGCCACAACTTGTGGCACAATTCAGCTTTCACCATCTGTTACTTTTTTCCGTCAGTTTTCTGTTCCAGCAGCTTTATCGAATTCAGATAATCCCGTTCCACATCACTGAGCGTTTTAGCCTTATATTTTCGATATTCATCTGTGGCTTTATCTAGTAGATTTATCTCTCTGGAACAACTCTGCCATCTGGTCAATGGATAACCACACGGTATCCTCATCAAATGTGGTTTCAATTTTTGTCAATCCGTCTTCTGTTGTGTAAATAATCATATTGGATTTTTGATTCATATCATCATAATTGTTCACCGGAACACCTCATTTCTAATTGTGCAACGGGGTATTGCGCTTTTATTCTATGTAGCTCTATGCGTTGAGAACAGTAGCTCTCGCATAGAGTTTGGACACTTATTCCACGACTATTATATCATTGCTTTTCCATCAATTCAATAGTGTCACTGGGTTCTTCAGATGTGTTTTCTTCCTCCAAACAAGACGGCGGCTCTGGAAGATTATCAATATCCAGAACCGCCGCATATTTTTCTATTAAATTTGCAAGTAAATCGGCAAAACCATTCCATTTATCTGTCAATAGTGCTCTCCTTTCTTTTTCGTCCACGTTCCTGCGGAATGTCCCCCTTTTCCGGTTTTGTCAGCATATTGGGAAATTCCCTGCATGAACTGTCTTTCAACAATTCGTTGTCTAGTGCGAAATTCTGCTTCATTTTTACAATCTTGATATGTCATAATGCGCCATTTCGTGAGCGATATAATCTTCAATACTTTTTCCTGCAAAGCGCCCTTTATCATATCTTCGCTGAATTTTCTTCTTCACTACATTGTAATCAATATCTTCATTGATTACAAGTGCAAATCTCAGCTTTCCTCTATCGTCCAAATATGGTGCTGCACCAAATATATCTCCTACTTCCATCTTTGCAACTTCAATTAAATCCAACCTAATATCATACTCTTTTTTTCAAATTATTGATTGCTGCCTCTATTTCGTGCTTAGCTTCAGAAGTCATTCCTTTAATTTTATATGCATCTCTCGGAACTGATATTTTCATGGTATTCACCACATTAAGCTTCTTGTCGATTCTTCCTGGCGCGACTCTCCAACGGCCATCGATATAAATCCTCTCACGCTCCTGCTTCAGTCCCATCTGTTTGGAGAACCGTGCATACTCGTCAAGCTGCCCTGGTACTTGCACTTTGCCAGCATCACATCATCCGGATCAGCATCACCGTCCTGAAGCATCTGCACCTTTTCACGCTGTGCCCTCATGGCTGTTTCCATCTGCCTCTGTCTTTGCTTTGCTTCATACAGTGTATATTCTTTACCACGGAACTCGGTCGGCTCGCTTTCTTTCCAATTCTGTTCGTCTAGCCAGTCATCCGTATAAGTTCGTACCGATACGCCGGGAACAAAAGGGAAATAAGTATGGTAGCAGTTTGCTCCACATAGTCCGATTACTGTACCGAGTCCACAGACATCATACAATTGCTGTTGACTCCACACTCTGCCCTGCCATATCGTATGCGTTGGTCTCGCCCCTGCGTGCCATTCCACTTCAAAATATTCCGTACCGAGCTTTTCAGCATTATATTCCGCAATCTTCCCAGAAAGCTGCGTCAGTCCGGTCATGACAGCCCGTCTTGCTGCGACCTCGATTCGATTTGCATAATCATTTCGGATGTGTACTTAGCATTTTGCTTTTTTCGTATTTGTAGCAACTCTGCCTTTCATATCCAGATAAATTCTCTCACGTTCCTACTTGAGTCCCATTTTCTTCGAAAACCTTGAGCCACGTTATAATTACTATCAGAATCCCATATAGAACAACCGCCATTTCAACCGCTGTTCTCCATTCAAAATACAACTTCATCCTATTTTTCTCCATAAAAATACCACCGGTCAATATGACTGGTGGCAACTAACTTGCCTGACTTTTAATGGCTGTTTCTATCTCTTCTTTTTTCCAACCATCCTTTTGCAAAATAGATACAATTTCTTCCGGCTCACATAAAATTTCTTTCAGACGATTTATTGCATCAAGTAAATGCGTATTTCTGATTGCACTTTTTATCTGTTCTTCTGAGTATCCCTGTTTTTTCATAAAATTATATAGATCATTATCCTCTATCTCCTGAAGCTTTTTTTCTACGTTTACTGTATCCACATCAAACATTGTCATCGCAATCCTCCATGATTTTCTCCAAGACCTCTCCGAAGATTTTAGCTGCTTCTCTTGGTCTTGCACTCATCAGATATTCCGCAAAGCATTCTGCAAAAACTCTCTTTCATTCTTATTCGCATATTCTGATATATGTTTAGTAATAAATTCTTTTTTAGAAAACTCTAATGCTTCATTAAGTTCTCTCCCTTTATATCCCATCCGTGTCCATTCTGCACGTTCTGCACGGATGTAATCAAAATATCCTAATTGCTGTAATACTTCTCTCTTTACGGCTACACTTGTTGGGTCGTTCCGTATAGACTTACATTCCCTCCCCCAAACTCCCTTTGCGTAAGATAGCCATCTAATTGATGTCCCATTTCATGAATAATAATAGCATCTGCATTAGTCCCCGCTGGATGAAATTGCATTCTCACATCTCTATCGTACCGCCTTTTTAACTCCTTATAATTACTGAATTTACTGCCAATTTTCAAAACGCCTTGCATGGACTTACTCATTGCATAGCCCTTTATATCCGGATCATACAATACCTTGTTTGTATACCCCCTTAATTCCGGAATTGAGCAAATACTTTCTTAATACCATTATATACAGATTTTTTGATTTTTCATCCATTTTTCCAAAATCAATAGCGTTTTATTCACTCCCATTATATTTGCAATTTTACTCTCTCAAATAAATAGTCAGTGTTCATTATTTTTGTGCAGTTCTCAGTGTATCCTTACTCGGTGCTACTCTTCCCCCGTCCATCAATATAGATTCTCTCCCTGTTCTTCCTTGAGTCCCATCTTCCGAGAGAATACCGCATATTCATTGCTGTCCTTGGTACTTTGCTTTTTTGGAGCATTACTTCCTGTGGATCAGCACCGCCTTTTGCAATAGCTGCACCTTTTCACGCTGTGCCCGCATAGCAGTTTCCATTTGACGCTGTCTTTGCTTTGCTTCATACAGTGTATATTCTTTACCACGGAACTCGGTCGGCTCGCTTTCTTTCCGATTCTGTTCGTCTAGCCAGTCATCCGTATAAGTTCGTACCGATACACCGGGAACAAAAAGGGAAATAAGGATGGTAGCAGTTTGCTCCACATAGTCCGGTTACTGTACCGAGTCCACAGACATCATACAATTGCTGTTGACTCCACACTGTGACAATGTCCATGCAGGCATTATCGAGATACCTACTGTATACCTGTGACAATGGAGTTAATACCTTTCTGCCGCCGTAATCCAAATAAAAGCCTAGAGATCTTGTAATATTTTCCAAGTCCTCAAGGCTTTGCTTTTTGATAGCTGATGTCACCTGTATCAGATGTTTATTTTCTTCAAAAGGATGTATTCCGCATTGATCTGTTCATAGATGTCCTTGTTTCTGACATATTCCCAGTCGATCACTTTGTCGTACAGTTCAAACATTTCCAGGTAAGAAGCATTCAGAGTGTCTTTCAATGCATTTTCAATGTCCTCCGAAGAATACCCCGGTATTTTTAACCGGTTAATCTGCCAGTCTGCCGTGCTGGTGATCTTTTCCTTATATTCATTTCTCATATCACTCCATCACCTGATTTTGCTCGGGAAGATTCTGACGAGCCTGCTCAACCAAAAGCAAAATACACTCTGAAACTTCTCCGTTCTTCCAGGTCACTGGGAAAATATTGGGTGCATCCACATATTCAATTCCAATCTTCCCTGATAGTACGGAGCCGTCCTCGTTCACTTCCGTATCATACAAATACGGAATGTATGCAACTGTTCCGGTGTATGCCTTATACGAGTATTTCTTCGCATTCGCATAGTTCAAATCGCAGAGTGTAGATTTCTTCATATTTTGTGATATAATATTTTTGAAGATGCCAGGGTCAAAAAGCCCCCAACAAAGGTGCCATATCTTTGCGGAGGAATATTATTTTCATTGATTCTGCACAAGGTACAACTTTTGGAAAATGCACTACGCAATTCAAAACTTGCCAGGATTACGGGACAACCTATATTCCGTTTACCGACCCTTCGGTTATCAGTTCCTTTAATTCGATAATAATGTAGCAACTCTAGAAAGACTAGAAATCCTTTCACATTACTTAAAGAATCCAACAAATAACGGTAAGTATTCCGTGAAAGATATTAGAGATATGGAAGGAAAAATAATAGACACGTATGAATGATCTTCGCATTTATGAAGGGCGTTGTCCTACATTAAGAGCACAACGAGACGGTGTATTGTATGTTAAAAACCACACCATATACCAGCTGACTGGGTACGAAGCTTTACTTCTTCAAGGCTTTCCTAAAGAATATGCCGACAGAGTTAAGGGCGAGGTTTCTGATAGACATCTTCTGATGCAGGCAGGAAACGCAATGACAGTAAATGTAATCAAACTACTTGGACAATCCATTATTGGATTCCTGGAGGTGAATAATGAAACGTAATTATGATGAATGTGTTACTAAATATTCAGATTCTTTTGTAAGAGTTGTGCTTGACCCCGGATACGTTTCTCGAATCCAAAACTTTGTTACTGAATTGGTTGAGGCTAAGTCCAAGGAAGATCATCACAAGATAGACTCTAACAAGGAAGTCAAAAAGATTTACAACTGGCTTTTTAGAGAGGCTGCACTTGAGAAACTATTCGGAATACCCATTATTGATTGGACTATAGGTTATTCTGGTCTTTATCATATTCCAGATATTCCCGGCTATCGAGTTGGAATAAAAACAGTCGAACGAGACAAGTTTCCGATTATCTTTAAGGACAATTCATATCCACAAATAATTTGTATTAAAAGCACAAAATATAACAATTTAATATTTGTATGTGGCTTGGCTACAAGTAATGTCTTAAACAACTATCAAGATGACGATTTGATTCTTGACCCTAATTTACGAGCAAGAGGAACGAAAACCGGTTTTTATGGATTTGAGCAATTGGTTCTATTAAGTCATTAAATGACTTATCTACATATAAAAAAATGAAAGCGAGGTACTTTGAATATTCTCGTGCGGCTTGTTGATTCGAAATTCAACCTGTGATAAAGTTTCATCGTTTATGATTTCGGGACGCTCGGGTGCACCTAAATATCCAGAATTACCATATACAACATGGTCGTCTTTACGAATCAATTTTGAGGTTTCAGAATTTTGTTCTTTGTAGACTTTGGTGCAGCAATCAGGCTCGCATCCACAATCGTTCCACTATTGTTGTTCATTAAAATCTATGTGCATAAAAGTACGCATAGCATAACTGTCATAAATGGAATCCTCGATTCCTTCATCAGACAGATTGAACCAAATCTGCATAAGATACATGCGAAGCATGACGGAGTTTTTCTCTAACATCGAGCTGGGCGTCGATACATTCAAAACAATCAACGGCAACGAGTTCACTGTCACCAGCGTGGATGATAAGCATATCAACATCTCCATCCCCGGAAACGCTACAGTAAATAAAGCTCACCCTTAGTCTCGACGAGGTCAGGAAGATGCTGGAGTCTGGGCAGAAGTTCGATAAGATAAAGGACGTTACCACATTCTTCGGAAAGTCATACGACCGTCAGAAGGTCATTGAGCAGAATAAGAAGAACGCTGTCCGTCATGCTTATTTCAGAGAATACCTTGCATTGCAGCGGCTGGCATATATGTTCCGCTTCGATGCAAGAAATGGTGATTTGAAGGAGGCATAACGTATGCCATTTACAATTGTCCGTCAGGACATAACAAAAATGAAAGTTGACGCAATCGTTAATGCAGCAAACACAGAACTATTGATGGGAGGCGGAGTCTGCGGAGCAATCTTTAATGCCGCAGGTGCAAAGGAACTTCAAGAGGCTTGCGACAAGAAATCACCTATCAAAACGGGAGATGCAGTCATCACTCCCGGTTTTAAGCTGCCTGCGAAATTTGTGATTCACGCTGCCGGTCCTGTTTATAACCACAATAATAAGGGGAAGTCCGCTGCACTTTTGTCATCTGCCTATATAAATTCATTACGGCTGGCAGTTGAAAACAAATGTGAAAGCATAGCCTTTCCGCTTATCTCAAGCGGAATTTATGGATACCCGAAAGATGAGGCTTTGCAGGTCGCAACAACAGCTATCACGAAATTTATCGGAGAAAACGACATCGATGTGTATTTAGCCGTGTTCGATAAAACGGCATTTCAGGTCTCTGAGGAATTGATGGGCGAAGTAGCCAGCTACATAGACGAGCATTATATAGATGCACACGACTTCAGACGCAGAAAGCTGCTTGATGTAGAAAAAGAATCTATTTTAGAAGCGAATGCACCAGTCTTTGGTGCTATGTCTGATGCAATGGAATCGGCGGAGTCCCTTGAGGAATTAGTTGATAATCTTGATGAGCCTTTTCTGATACACTGTTAAAACTCATTGATGCAAAAGGAAAGACAGATGTTGAGGTCTATAAGAAAGCGAATATCGACCGCAAGCTATTCTCAAAGATACGCTCTATCAAAGGGTACACGCCCAAGAAACCGACAATAATAGTACTCGCCATTGCCCTGGAGCTTTCCCTTGATGAAACAGACGCTTTGCTTGAACGTGCGGGCTACGCTCTCTCATGCAAGCAAGTTTGATGTCATTGTGGAATATTTCATAGTCAGCGGAAAATATAACATCTTTGATATCAACGAGGTGTTATTTAAATATGACCGGCCCCTTTTAGGCGGCTGATTTGTCGCTTTCAAAGCGACCATAAGACCTCCTGCTTTCGATATACTTATATCATCAAAGAGAAACAGGAGGTACTTCACCATGAAAAAGAATTTTACAGAACTCGTATTCATCCTTGATAAGAGCGGCTCCATGTCCGGCTTTTAGGAAATGACACCATCGGCGGTTTCAATTCCATGCTTGAGAAGCAGAAAGCTGTAGATGGTGAATGCCGCATCACTACGGTACTGTTCGACAACTCCTATACGCTACTACACGACCGCATTGATATTCATGCCGTCAGTCCGATGACAAATACAGAATACTTTGTAGGTGGCTCCACAGCACTTCTGGATGCAATCGGTCTCACAATCAACAAGCTGGTCAGTGTACAGAGGAATACAGCCGAGGACTACCGTGCGGATAAAGTGATGTTTGTCATCATCACAGATGGCGAGGAAAATTCCAGTCGGGAATACTCTGCCGATAAGGTTCGCAGCATGATTGAACATGAAAAGGAAAAATACGGCTGGGAGTTTATTTTCTCGGAGCAAATATTGATGCAGTGCAGACCGCACAGCGTTTCGGCATAGATGCGGATCGTGCCGTGGATTATATTCCCGATGCAAAGGGAACACAGCTGAACTTTGAAGCTATGGCAGAAACGGTAGCTTGTTACCGCATGACCGGAGCGGTTCCCGCTGAACCGATGGAAGAAATCAGAAAAGACATGAAGAAACGAGGTGGTCGCAAATGATGGGAGCAATAGTCGGTGACATCGTAGGCTCTGTCTATGAGTGGCACAATACAAAAACAAAGGATTTCCCTTATTCCGTGATGACTGTTTCTTTACGGATGATACCGTGATGACCTGTGCGGTTGCGGAGGCGGTTATGAACGGTGGCGAACGGGACGACTTTATTGACGCCATGAAGAAGTACGGTAGAATGTACCCGGATGCCGGATACGGTGGCAGATTCGGCTCATGGATTTTTTCTGATAATCGAGAGCCGTATAACAGCTACGGCAACGGCTCGGCGATGCGTGTTTCTCCGTGTGCATGGATAATGGATTGCGGATTCTGTGCGAGAACCGGAATGTGGCCTTCTAACGGTAGAGCCAGAGTGCAGCTATCTGCCGAAGTCACACATAACCACCCGGAAGGCGTAAAGGTGCAATGGCGACAGCAGATGCAATTCGGAATGCGATCTCTCTCGGCGGTGACAGCGACACGCTGGCGGCAATCACGGGCAGCATCGCAGAGGCGGCTTATGGTATCCCTGACTGGATTAAGGACAAGGCATATTCCTATTTGGATGAGCCATTGAAGGATGTCCTGCGGAGATGGAAGAAGTTCATTTCCAAAGACTGATTGTAATCTTTTATTTTCCATCAACATTTTTATTTTGACTTCGGAGCGGGTTCAAACGGGTGCAGCCGCTACTCCCTCTAAACCAAAACATAAAAAAAGAAGGCTTTCGGCAGAACATCAAAATCTACTGAAAGCCTTTATTTTAGCCACTTTTCTACACTCCCGTGCGGCAGGCATTGTATCAAGATGCGATTTTACATATCTATCTAAAAGCCGCATGGAACCTTGTCATACGAAAGGCGAAGGGGGAACGGAAATGCTCCTATCTGCCTCGCCAAAAAAGAGAAATTGTGAAACGGGGACGAAGCAATGAACCGTCCAAGCGGCTTGAAAGCAAATCGACCGTTGCTTTTTTTTTCTTCCTGCCGCGAAAACAGCCGTGTGGGCTTGCTTTTATTCGGATATTCGTACATAATGTATCATGTTGAGTATTATCCATGCGGAGGTGCGGTATGAACGGAATCAAGGGCTATATCTCCATTCGGGAGGCGTCTTACCGTTGGGGCGTGTCAGAGCGGCGGGTCAACCAATATTGCGCTGAAGGGCGGATCCCCGGCGCGTCCCGGTTCGGGCGCTCATGGGCGATCCCGGAAAACGCGGAAAAGCCGTCCGACCCGCGCTTTCAGAAGCAGCGCCGCGATTCCGGCAGGACAAGCACCTGACGGATCCCCTCTGCATGGGAATTGGAAGCATTCGCAAAAAAGGAAGTGAACGCTATGACCTGCGATGAGAGCTTGTACCGCCAATATCTGAACGGTGATGACGCGGGGCTGGAGACCCTGATGAAAAAATACGGCGACCCCCTGACCCTGTATATCGACGGCTATCTGCACGACGTTCACGAGTCCGAAGAGCTGATGCTGGACGTTTTCGCCTATCTGTTCACGAAAAAGCCGCAGATCCGGGACGGCGGCCTCAAGGCGTATCTGTATAAGGCGGCGCGGCACATGGCACTGCGCCACAAGAGTAGGCGGAAGCCCTTGTTCAGCCTCGACGCGCTGACCAACGAGCCGGACGGGCGGCTGCTGGCGGAGGAGGTTATCCGGACGGAGGAGCGAAACCGCGTCCTGCACTTCTGCATGGGCGAAATGAACCCGGACTACCGTGAGGTTCTATATCTGACGTATTTCGAGGATATGAGCTACGCGCAGGCGGCGGAAGTCACGGGAAAAACGGTGAAGCAGATCACCAACATGGTGTATCGCGGAAAGGAAAGCCTGCGAAGGCTGCTGGAACGGGAGGGATCACAAATGCGGAGTCATGAGGAACGGGTCACGGAGACCAAGCGGCGCATCGCTAAAATTGAACAGGAGAAACGGCTGCGGCACAATATGGTCACCATGGCTTCCGCTGTGGCTGCGTGCCTTGTGCTGCTCATTGGTGCGTCTTTCGCCATGCCCGGCATTGCCGCAAGCATCCAGGCAGGCAACTATGCGGGCTTTGAAACGGCGGCCAGTATGTACGGCGGCGGTGCGGCTTTGGGATACATTGTTATCGGGCTGCTGGCCTTTCTTCTTGGCGTGTGCGTGACCGTTCTGTGCTTCCGGCTGCGGCAGATGAACCGGGAGGACGGGCAGGACAAGGAAAGCGAGGATGCGCATGGAGCTGATTGAGAACCTGCTGCAGCTGCTGACCACGTTCGCCGGCGCACTGCTTTCGGGCCTATCCTACCGCAGAAGCCGCAGGCAGGCGTATTTTCTGCTGCTTTGCTTCTACGGCTGCTTTGCCCTCGGCGCGCTCTACTGGACGCTGTACCTGCTGCTGTTCGACACCACACCCCGGGTCTTTTATGTGTCGGAGTTCGGCTGGGTGGCGAGCGTAATTTTCCTACGCATTTTGCAGGCGACGCTCTCCACACCGGAGGAACGCAGTTTCCGCTGCCGCAGGGCATGGCTTGCACCTGCGTTCGGCGTGCCGCTGCTGGCGTTCTACTGCATCTTCGGGGATATTCTCTCCAACCTGATCTGGTGCGGCATGATGATTGAGCTATCCTACTGTGCCATACGCGGGGCTTTCTATGCAGACACCCAGACGGGTGCGATGCGGAATATGCGGTGGTTTCACATCGGCATGCTGTGCTTTTGTGTACGCAGAATACCTGCTGTGGACGGCGGGCTGCTTTTGGCCGGATACCTCACCGGCCAGCCCAACCTTCTGGTGTGATATGCTGCTGACGCTTGCGATTTTCGGGCTGCTGCCCGCCACGAGAAAGGCGGTGGAAGCATGACCTATATTGAAAACATCTTCCTCTGCATGGTATCCCCTGCTGGTGGCCGCCCTGTGCATGGGCAGGCGGCAGCTCCGCTTCTTCCTGTTCTGCATTGCCGGGATGGGGGTGTGTCTGCTCTCGGCCTACATCAACACCTTCCTTGCGGCGGTATGTCAGGCAGATGCCCTTGCTGCCACGGCGGAGATCGCACCGGTGGTGGAGGAAATGATGAAGCTGCTGCCGCTGGTATTCTATCTTCTGGTATTCGAGCCGGAGGGGGATAAAATCAAGGCTGCCGCCATCACGATTGCCCTTGCCTTCGCCACCTTTGAAAATGTCTGCTATCTGATCCAGAACGGCGCAGACCGCTTCTCCTTCATCTTCTTCCGGGGCTTCGGCACGGGAGCCATGCACGTCCTCTGCGGCCTGATCGTGGGCAGCGGGCTTGCCTATGCGTGGCGGCGGACGTGGCTGAAGGTCGCGGGCACCTGCGGACTGCTAGGTGCGGCCATCACCCTCCACGCCATCTATAATCTGCTGATCGCCTATGGCGGCGCGGCGCAGTACATCGCCTACGCCCTGCCGGTGCTGCTGGTGGTGGCGGGAAGATGGTCTGTTTTCCGCTTATCGCGGAGGAAATAACCGAATATTTACTCCCTGAGAGCTGCCTTTTGGCGGCTCTCAAATTTTTTTGAAAAATTTTGCGTTTTGGGTGAGAGTTTTTTCGATTTTTTGTACCTATATAAGTGAAGGGGTTTTTAAGCCGCATTTCAAAAAATCCAGAGAGGAGGTTCAAGCGGAATGTACGATACCGCAAGGCGGGTCGCACTCGTCAAGCAGCGGGTGCAGGAAAACACCCGCCGGAGGCAGCGGCGCGAGGCAATAAGCCTCTCCGCAGTGTGTATGCTGCTGTGCGCAGCGCTGATGCAGGCGGCAGACGCACTTATCGCTCCGGGGCAGACCGCCGCATGGGGCAGCTTCGGCGCGATGCTGCTGCGACAGGACGCGGGCGGCTATGTGCTGGTGGCCGTTGTTTCCTTTGCAGCGGCAGCGGCAATCACCGCGCTGTGTTTTCGGCTCAGAAACAGGAAAAACCGGAGAAAAGACGGGGCGGACAAGCCCGCCCGACACGAACAGGAGGAGAAAAGCCAATGAAAGAAACGAATACTCAGTATCCTGCTACTGTGCTGCATGTTGCTGACGCTGCTGCCGACAGCGGCCTTTGCGGCAGATACAGGAAAGGCGATCCAGCTTGGCACAGACGCACTAAGTAAAAATGTAAACACAGCGAGCGCACCGACCGTGTATTTCGGGCAAGACCATGAAAATAATCCTGCTGCATGGCGTGTGATCGGCTATAACGGAAACGGCGTTGCAAGCGCACAGGGGATATGACCCTGCTTGCGGCGGGCAATATGAGCTCAGTGTTGCAATTTGCCGATTTCGGAACAAACAACAGATATGCATCGAGTTATTTGAAAACCGCAATAGACGCGCTTTTGCAGAAAAGCTGACGACAGAAGAAAATACTGCCGTAAAGAAACGGACGCTTACAAGCGGAAGCTACAACGGAGAAAATACCGACTGTGTAGCAGGAGAGCAGGTGGATAACGCTGTATTCTGGGCCACTTTCCACAGCGGAAGCGTTTGCGGTAAATCAGGATCTGCGAATTGTGGATCCCGAACATCCGAGTTGGGCGTCAAGCTATTGGTGGCTGCGCCCCTGGTTACTCTGATCACGATGCCGCCACCGTGAATGGTGATGGTTCTGTCGTCTACTCTGGGAACGCTATCAGCAGTTGGTGGTGTGTTCGTCCCGCTTTTAACTTAAATTCAAGCTCCGTACTCTTTACATCCGCCGCTGTGGGAGGAAAGCCTGACGGAGGCTTGACCCCGATTTCCAAATACACTGGAAACGAATGGAAGCTGACGTTGAAGGACAGCAACCGCAATTTTGCCGTAACGGAAGAAGCCGCCAGCGGCAAGCCCGGCGATACCATTACGCTGCATTACACCGGGGCGACCGCAGGGATAAATGAATATATCTCTGTCATCCTTGCGGATAACAGCGGCGCACAGTATTATGGCAGAGTAGCGCAGCCTACTGCCGAAAAACGGAACGGTTGAGATCAAAATCCCGTCCGGCCTTGCACCGGGCAGCTATACCTTAAAGGTCTTCAGCGAGCAGTGCAACGACGATAAAAAGACCGACTATGCAAGCGATTTTGTAGACATCGATCTCACCGTTGGGTATCAAGAGCAGTTTACCCTCACCCCGGCGGCGTCTATTACTTTGACCTCTCCGGCGTGAGCATTCCCGGCACGGCAAACGGCTCTCTGCCGGACAAAACAATGCATTATGTCCCCTTTACCTATGCCGGGACAGTGGACGCCTACAAGCTCACATCAGAGATGGCCACCACCGAGGAGTATGCACAGCAGAACGAATATGCCCATAGCCTGTTCGTGGCGGACTATGCCGTAACGCATGCGGTAAGCTGGGATAACCTGAATGCCGAAGGGCTGATTTTTGGCAAAGGCTACGCCACCGGCAGCGTGGACTATACGCTGCGTGCGCCGTCCGTGGGAAGTAGTTATACAGGCTCAGGTGATTTAGAACGCGGCACGCCCAAAAGCAACGAATGGGACAGGATACTGGACAAGGACGACGGATATATCAAAAACTGTAGAAATATAGATTCCTGGGGACAAGATACTTTACCCAATACGCTATCGAACCGTGTGATTCGCGGCCAGTACGATTTGCCCCGCAAATATGCCGGCGCCAATACTACGCTCTCCTTCAAGTTCCTCGGTTTCCGCCCCGTCCTTGAAGTCCTGAACCCCGACACGCTGGGCTCTGACGGGCTGAAAGCCGTTACCCTGGACCTTGGCGGCGGAAAATTGGGAGGAAGCTCGGATACTATCCAAATCATCGTGAAAAACAGCGAGAGCTTTACCGCGCCTGCGTCCGATGGTCTGACCCGCCCGGACGGAAATAACGGCAGCTACTTTAAGTGGCTTGGCAGCGATGGCGAGCTCTACGCTCCGGACGATAATGTTCCGGCGGACGTAACCAAGCTGACGGCGCAGTTTGTTCCCCCAGAGCAGTTCAACCTCGCTCCCGGCGGCACCTATTACTTTGACCTCTCCGACGAGAACATTCCCGGCACGGTGAACGACGCTCTGCCGGATAATACGCTGCACTATGTGCCCCTTTACCTATGCCGGGACAGTGGACGCCTACAAGCTCACGTCGGAGATGGCAACCACTGAGGAGTATGCAGAGCAGAAAAAATATCCCCACAGCCTGTTCGTGGTGGACTATGCCGTAGCGTACGCGGCAAGCTGGGATCATTTGAATGACATAGACATGATTTTTGGCAAAGACTACACCGCCGGCGGTGTGGACTATACGATGCGTGCGCCATCCGAGGGAAGTGATTATACAGGCTCAGGTGATTCAGAACGCGGCACGCCCCAAAGCAACGAATGGGACAGGCTGCTGGACAAGGACGACGGATATATCAAAAACTGGAACGGGATTTTTTCGTGTGGACAAGATACTGTGATCAGATTGCCGTGGCGCCGTACGGTTCGCGGGCACTATTCGAGCCGCTTCTGTGGCCACCGCGACGCTGCGGGCCAAAACCCGCAGGTCGGTTTCCGCCCCGTCCTCGAGGTTTTGAACCGTGACACGATAGGTCCTGACGGACTGAAGGACGTTACCCTTGACCTTGGCGGCGGCAAGCTGGGCGATGAAAGCAGCATTCGGATCATCGTGAAAAACGGCAGCGAATTTACCGCGCCTGCGTCCGACGGTCTGACCCGCCCGGAGGGAGCTACAGGCAATTACTTTAAGTGGCTTGGCAGCGACGGCAAGCTCTACGCGCCCGGTGCAAGCGTTCCGGAGGATGTAACCACGCTCACGGCGCGGTTTGTGCCAGACACCTATACCGTCATCGTGACCACGGACAGTCTGCCGGATGGCAAGACAGGCAAGGCTTACAGCCATACCCTGACCGCCATCGGCGCAGCGCCCATCACATGGAGCATTGATGAAGGCGCTCTGCCTGCCGGTTTACGTCTGAACGAAAAACCGGAGAAATCAGCGGCATACCCACTGCGGCGGGAACCGCCACCTTCACCGTCAACGCAGAAAACAGCGAGGGCAGCGACACAAGGGCGCTGAGCATTACCGTGAACAACGCTGTCGAGCAAACCCCCGTGCGCTATCTGGACGCGGACGGCAAGGAGCGCTTCTGCACCGAATACACGGTGCTGAAAAGCGTTATTATCGAGGATTTTTCAATAGCGACAACAAGTGGTACGATATGCCCGCAGGCTGGTATGTGGTGGAGGGCGACGTGACCATCACGCCCCGTTTGGACACCCACGGCGCGGTCAATCTGATTCTAACGGACGACTGCCACCTCACGGTACCGTGGGGCATCAACGTGAAGGAGGGCGACACCTTCACCATATACGCCCAGAGCACCGCTGAGGCATCCATGGGCAAGCTGACGGCGTGCCTCCCGGAACTGTCTGATCATGAAAAAGAGTGTGTGGCCTGTGGCTGGACTGTCCGGCATCGGCGCCGGTGTGCGCGTGTGGGCTGCCAACGACAACTTCTATGAAAACGAGGGTACGATCATCATCAACGGCGGCAATATCCACGCCAAAGGACAGCAGGGCTCCTCCGCCATCGGCGGATCGGATTATGAACACAACGTTTCCTCCGACGGAGATACGCCTGGCAATCTCAGGCAGGGCGGCAGCATCACCATCAATGGCGGCGTTGTCCGTACCGAACCCTTTGCCTTGCCGGAAGGCAATCCTCTTGCTGTGGACAGCGTAGGGATCGGCACATGCCAAATGGGATATGGCGGCAGCGTCACCATCAACGGCGGAACGGTCATCGCCGAGGCTACCTGCGATGCGATCACCACAGGATATGGCGGCACGATCACCATCAACGGCGGCGATGTAACCGCCATTGGGGGCGTCAACAACTTTGGAGAAAATTCGCACAGGGTGCTCTCCGGAAACGGAATCGGGCCGTATGAGAGCGGCAGCGTCATCATCAACGGCGGCACGGTCAAGGCAACTGCCAAGGAGAGGGCTTCGGCATCGGCGGAGCCAGAATTTATAACACCGGGGCAATGACCGTTACCATCAATGGCGGAGAGATAGAAGCCACGGCCAATCACAATAACGCCGCCATTGGCGATAAAGGCAACGGCAAGAGCGGCGTTACCATCAACGGCGGCGTCATCCATGCGGTCGGAAAAGGCGGTGCGGCAGGCATCGGCAGTAAGGGCGACATTCGCATCACTGGCGGTGAGTCTCACCGTTTCCGCCGAGGGCAGCGGCGCAGCCATCGGCGGCTTTACGGACAGCTATTCCGAGCGTGTGGATTGCAAAAGCATCACCATCAACGGCAATGCGATCAAATCCATTTCCAGTAAGGACGGCGCCTGCATCGGCGCTGCCACCGGCGGAAGCGTCGGAAGCATCACCATTTCGGACGCAGAGCTTCCGCTTCTCAGCAGCAATAAAATTCTGATCGGCTGGGACGCAGACTCGCCGGGCGGGAAGCTCACCATCCGAAACTGCCACGTTGCATCCACGGACGAACTCACCACTCGTACCGACGGGATCCGCGTGGGCAGCAACAGCGAGCTCGTCATTGAAGAAAGCGAGATCAGGCTGCCGCATTTGAGAGGCATTCGCGTCGGCGGCAATGGGAGCATTGCCGTCCGGGATTCCGATCTGCACACCTACGGCATTTTTATGGACGAAAACGCGAAATCACCGAATGACGCAAAGACGCTGAAAAAGCTGGAGATCACGAACAGCACCGTGTTGACGGGCGATATCATCGGCGCTCGTGGAGAATATGCTTCCGTTGAAGAGATCGTGATCCACGGCAGCAGCATCCGCCTGAACGACGAGTACACCTATAATCGCTGCACGATTGGCGGCGGCGAAAAGGCTTCCTTTGGCAGCATCGACATTCAGGACAGCCAAATCGATCGTAGGTCTTCAGTCAACGCGGTTATCGGCAACGGTACACAATCCCAGTCCTATGGTGAGAGCCGTATCCGCATTGCGAACAGCCAGGTGTCCGTTCGCAATGAATTGTTCGGCCCCGCCATCGGCGCGGCGTATGGCTCAAGTGGAGGCCAGATAAATATTCTTATTGAAAACAGCACCGTGACCGCAAAGGGCGGCAATTTGAGGTCTGGTACCGACTATATTCCCGGCATCGGGAAAAACTCGTCTGGCAGAGCTTCAGAGATTGGAAAGATTCAAATTCTGAACAGCACGGTGGAATCCTTCCGGCTTGAGGAAAAGGACGGCACAAACTATGTCTATGACAAGCTGCACACAAAGGAGCTGCCCGGTATTCCGGCGGAAAACATCACCATCTGCGGCAGCACCGTCAACGGAAAGACCATTGACCATAGCCCTGACGAGTACGGCAAATGCACGCTCTGCGACAAGTATGATCTTGGATACTGCTATGAGCATGGGCTTTTGACGCTCGAGGGGCTGACGGACTGCGCCCATGACGGCAGCGAAAAGAAGCTGACGGGGCTTTCCCATCAGACGGGCGAGAACAAAACGAAGCAGCTTACGGAGAACACGGACTACACCGCCATCTATTCCAACAACGTCCATCCCTACACCCTCACACCGGGCGACGAGGGCTTTGACAGCAAAAAGGCTCCCCAAGGTGACGCTGTACGGCACGGGAAACTACTGCGGCAAGGCAGAGCATTACTTCACCATCAGCGAAAAATGCTGCCGCCGCCCCACCATCACACGGACACCCTGCCGGGCGGCAAGGTGGGCGAGGCGTACAGCCAGACCCCTGAGCGCCACCGGCACTACGCCCATCACATGGGGCATTGACAGTGGCAATCTCCCCTGCCGGCCTGACGCTGGACGAAGCCACCGGCGAGATCAGCGGCACGCCTACCGCAGCGGGAACCGCCAGCTTCACCGTTAAGGCGGAAAACAGTGCGGGCAGCGATACGAAGGAGCTGTCTATTACGATAACCAAAGCCGCGCCTGCCGAGTATACCGTCAGATTCAATGCCAACGGTGGCGGCGGCACAATGGCAGATGTCACCGGCGTTTCCGGCAGCTATACCCTGCCTTCCTGCGGTTTTACTGAACCGGAAGGCAAGCAATTCAATGGCTGGTCAACCAGTGCCGACGGTTCGGTTATTTCCGGCACGACCTATGAAGTAAGCTCGGATACTACCTTCTATGCAATCTGGGAGAGTAAAGAGTATTCCATCATCGTAACGGACGGCAAAGCGACAATCGGTGCAGGAAGCGAAATCAGTAAAGCGGCACAAGGCACAACCATTACTCTGACCGCAAATGCGGCTCCTGACGGTAAGGTGTTTGATAAGTGGGTAGTAGAAAGCGGCAACACTACTCTTGAAGATGCGAACAGTGAAACCACTACTTTCATAATGCCTGACAGTGAAGTCAGCGTGAAAGCGACCTACACAATTCCCCATACTCATGCCTACGATCAGGAAATTCAGAAGCCGGAAACCCTCAAGTCGGCTGCCGACTGCACCAACGATGCAGTATATTTCAAGAGCTGCTCCTGCGGAGAGATCAGCACAACAGAAACCTTTACAGCAGCAGGTACACAGCTCGGGCACGCATGGGCAAGCGATTGGAGCAAGGACACAGACAATCATTGAAAGAATGCTCTCGCTGTCACGAAAAGACGGAGGAGGCGGCTCACGATTACGGCAGCGATAACATCTGCGACACCTGCGGATATGACAAGACCGTACCGCATAAGCACAAACTGACCCTCGTTCCCGCAAAGGCTCCTACTTGCACGGAGAAAGGTAACACGGCATATTACACCTGCGACGGCTGTGACAGTGGTTTGAGGATGCAACCGGTGCATCCGAAATTACCAACAAGACAAGCGTAATCCTTGCGGCAACAGGTCATAGCGTTTCCGACTGGAAGTCCGATCATACCGATCACTGGAAAGAGTGCACCGTTGTCGGCTGCGGCGTGATCATCGAGGGACAGCAAGGCGGCACATACCGCCGGTGAATGGATCATCGACACTCCGGCAACAGCTACCACAAGCGGCTCAAAGCATAAGGAATGCACCGTCTGCGGTTATACGATGACAACTGAAACCATCCCGGCAACCGGCGGCGGCGAGCATACTCACAGCTACGGCTCCGACTGGAAGTACGATGCCGACAACCACTGGCATGAGTGCTCCTGCGGAGATAAGGCCGATAAGGCGGCACACGACTTCAAGTGGGTTGTTGATAAGGAAGCGACCGCAACGCAAAAGGGTTCCAAGCATGAGGAGTGCAAGGTTTGCGGCTACAAGAAGGCGGCAGTTGAGATTCCGGCTACCGGCTCCACAACAAAACCGACCGATCCTACGCAAACCAACCCGAACACCGGTGCAGAAAGCCCGAAAACCGGTGACAACAGCAATATGATCCTTTCTGGATCGCACTGCTGTTTATCAGCAGCGGTGCAGTGATCGGCATCACCGTTTACAGCAAAAAGAAGAAAGAAAACGCTGAATAAATCAGCTGCGAACTCTTTGAGCAAAGGGCGGTGACGGACATTGCCGTCATCGCCCTTTCGCTTGACTGGAGAAGAACCACATGATGCAGGATTATCAATCGAACCGCCCCGTCAGGCAGCAACCGCCGGGACGATTCACGAACGAGTCAGATCGAACGGGAGAGAGAATCAGAAAAAGGAAGAAAAAAACAGACGCAGCGCCGTATGGTGCTTTGCGGTGCGATCGCCGCACTGGCGGTAATCATCGTTGGCATTATACTGCTGGCAAAAGGCTGCTCCGGCGGCACGGACGCACTTGCAGGCACATGGGAGTTCGACGGAACGACCACCTATTCCTTTGACGGCAGCGGAAGCGGCACAATGGAGCTGCCCTCCATATCCTACGATTTCACCTATACCATCGACGGCAACAAGCTCATGATCGATTACGCCAACGAGTCGGTGCGGGATTCCGAATATGAATTTACCGTTGACGGAAATACCCTTACCTTGGTCGGTGACGAGGGCACGGTCGGCGGGACATACGAGCTGAAAAGAAGCTCAAAGAAATAAGGGCTTATCAGCATAATATAGATCAAAGAGATTATCTTTTGCAGATGTTCCCTTTTTCCAAACCTGAAATTCTACTCCGGCAAGTGCTTCCTGTGAATCTGCAGCTACTTTTTTTAATTTTCACTTCATTTGGAGTATTGGTAACCGATACGTCTTTTGTAACGATTTCTGTTTCCTGATCAGCATAAGACAGAGTGACATCCCAGTTCTTTTCGGATGTGACATAACCATTTGGAGCTTTGGTCTCAACCAGCTTATATTTTCCGAAATGCAATGCAGTACTGGTAGCGGTTCCATCGGAGCCGGTTGTCAGTGTCGTTACGACCTCAGCTTTTGCGGCCTGCAGCGTGCCATCCGGGGTGGTGATATTTTCTGCAGCAATTACATTAAATACTGCTCCGGCAAGTGCTTCCTCGGATTCCTTGTCGGTTTTTTTCAGATGGATTTTTCCCATGGCCGGAACATCTTCACATGCCACAACCAGCGGATTCTCCCAGTCCCGTTCTGCAATGACTTTAAACTGGATATCCTCCGTATTTAACAGATATCCTTCCGGGGCTTTTACTTCCCGTAAATAGTACGTTTTACGCAAGTAATTGAAGATGGAACAAAATATCCTTTGTATTAGATTTAAAAATGGCATATAATACATATATGAATATTACATATAAATCCAATAACAATGTAGTCTATTCTTGTAAATACCATGTTGTTTGGTGTCCTAAGTATAGACGCAAAATCTTAACAAATGGAATAGATACCAGATTAAAGGAACTTCTCCTTGAATATGCTGCAAATCTTTCTGTAGACATTCTGGAAATGGAGATCATGCCAGACCATGTTCACATACTCATGGAAGTAGACCCTCAGTTTGGTATTCACAAAGCAGTTAAATCATTAAAAGGATACACTTCCAAAGTTTTGAGAAGTGAATATCCGTCATTGAAAACAAGAATGCCATCACTGTGGACAAACAGCTATTTTGTATCGACGGTGGGCGGTGCTCCGCTTGATGTAATCAAGCAATATATCGAAAATCAGAAAACATCGCAAAGACAAAAGGATAAATTAGGATAATGCAAAAAGGTGTTAAATTTAGAATCGATCCGAATAAGGAACAGCAAACTATCATCAATCAGACTTTAGGGTGTTGCAGACTAATCTATAACAAAGCTCTTGCCATGCGTAATGAAGCGTATCAGAATGGCAATAAAATTGGCTATTCACAGACTTCTGCAATGCTGACAGGCTTAAAGAAAAGTGATGATTTTGCATTTCTTAAAGCGGTAGATTCTATTGCTTTTACAACAGTCCTTGCGTGACCTTGACAGAGGTTTTGTAAACTTCTTTCAGAAACGTGCAAAACATCCACAGTTCAAAAGCAAGCATAGTCATCATCAATCCTACAGAACAATCAATCAAAGCAATAATATTCGCATTGTTGGGAAATATATCAAACTTCCTAAGTTGGGATATGTCAAAAGTCCGCCAATCAATGGAAGTAGGTAAAATCAATAATGTAACCATTGAGCATACTCCCACAGGTAAGTATTTTGCAGTTCTGAATATAGAATTTGAACCACAGCCAATGAATAATAAAGGTGGTAAGGTTGGTATTGATGTAGGTATTAAAGAATTCTATTCCGACAGTAACGGAAATGTGGTATCTAATCCTAAATACCTTGAAAAATCAATGCGTAAGCTCATGCGTGAACAACGAAAATTGTCACGCAAAGAAAAAGGTTCAAAAAATCACAATAAACAGCGTGTTAAGGTTGCCTTAGTCCATGAAAAGATTACTAATCAGAGAAACGATTTTTTACAGAATGAATCCACGAAGCTGATTCGTGAAAACCAAACCATCTGCATAGAGGATTTGAAAGTAAAAAACATGATGCGTAATCATAAACTGGCACAGCACATTGGCTCGGCATCGTGGTCTAAGTTCTTTGATATGCTCACATATAAATCTGTCTGGTATGGGAATGACATTGTAAAAGTGCCTACAATGTATCCAAGCAGCCAAACATGTTCCTGTTGTGGATTTAAAAATCCACTTGTAAAGAATCTTGCAATCCGTAAATGGGAGTGTCCGGAGTGCCATACAAAGCATGATAGGGATACGAATGCAAGTATCAATATTCTGAAAAAAGGACTGCAGATGCAGTCAGCATAGTAAACATAAAACAATAGAACATATGAACTGCACCGTAGGGCATACGGGAACAGTATAATCTAGCTTGTAGACACTGTGTAAGACATTGAGATACCGAATGGTATCAGCCAATGCAGTAGTGGAAGAAACAAGAATCCCCCTGCTTTAGCTGTGGGGAGTGTCAAGATACCGTGGGATGATTTTAGGTGCTAGTAATAGCACATAAAAAACTCCTAAAAAAGAAGAAAAAATTGACTAAGATATATATCGTGGTATATACTGACATTAAGAAAAAGAAAGGGGTGACGTATCATGATGACAGCAAAAGTTTTTGAAAATGGAAGAAGTCAGGCAGTAAGGCTTCCAAAAGAATGCAGATTTGCCACTGATGAGGTAGTTGTAAATAGAATTGGTGACATTGTGTTACTTATGCCAAATACAAACCGTTGGAGTTCTTTTCTCCAAGCGGTAGATCTGTTCTCTGATGATTTTATGGAGACAGGAAGAAATCAGGGAATGGAACAGGAAAGGGAAGAACTATGAGATATATGTTGGATACGAATATCTGTATCTATGCGATTAAGAAAAGCCGGAGGAAGTGTTCAGGCGATTACAACAACATGATCCATCAGAAGTATGTATTTCAGCAGTCACCTATGCAGAATTAATGCATGGCGTGGAAAAAAGTAAAAAGCGGTGGAAAAGAATCGCCTTGCCCTCACGTTATTACTGGCCAACATTGAGATTCTGGATTTTGACAGTTTGGCTGCGGAAAGTTATGGAAAGATCCGGGCTGATTTAGAAAAAGCAGGAACACCAATCGGTCCATTGGACATGATGATTGCCGGTCATGCACAGTCATTAGGATATACGGTTGTTACAAATAATACAAAAGAATTTGATCGGGTAAAATCATTGAAAGTTGAAAATTGGGCAAATTAGTTGGAAGGATGATTCTTCGGAATCGTCCTTTTTTTTCACATGGTATCAAAATTAATTTTGATACCATGTGAAAAGGAGATCAGAACAAAAATTTTCTTTCAAAGGGAAATCTTCCTTTTCCGATCCATTCGAATCTCCTTTTCCCTGCCCGTCTCAGGGAGAAAAAGAGGAAAGTCCGCAGGCTTTTCTGAATTAAAGAAACCGCTCTAACCCGCCTTAGCAAAGCGGGGATTTTTTCTTCAAAACAGTTCTTTTATACTACCGTTCCTGTTATGCAAATATGAAAATTTTCGTTATTAAAAATGTGAGGTGCTATTAATAGCACCTTGAATTTTAATAGAAATAAAAGCTGTATTTTAAACGATCAATTTGTAATTTTTCCTGGCAGGAAGGCAATTACTACGATAAAAATGCCTACCGAAGTTTTTACACCTCGATAGACATTTTATTTTGATTTTGTAGTCCCTTAACTTAATGCCGATTTTAAGATTTGTCGTCGCTTTTTGAGTGTCAAGACCTCGAAGGACTCTTATCTTAATGACATTGGTCGAAATGGGCGGTTTCATTATAAAAATACTTAAATTTTAGTATAATTATATTGTAAAGAAAAAGGAAAAACCGACCGGCAACAGCTCACAACTAGACCCGATCGGCACCTATCAATAAGAAAGGTAAGATTATTATAGCATGATCCAAAGATAAAAAAGCAATGAAAAATGATGCAATGTACCATTCCCACCCTCTTCCGATCCGGAACGGATCTCCCTCTCCCTGCCCCCGGGAGGTTGACAGTTGAATATTAGAAAAATACCTTGCAGGCCTTATAAAACCTGCTTTTTTATGTCAAATTTTCCGTTTTTATATGTACTTGTTTGTAATAGTGTGTTATAATAAAAGAAAAGGAGTTTTTTCTAATCATGTATATTGCACTTACAGGTAGTGAAAACAATAAAGATGTGTATATTTATCATTCTTTTCGCAAAGGAAAATGGTAAGTCCTCATCTCGTATTTATAAAAAACTTGGAAAATATAACACACTTTTAGAACAATTCGATGGTGACAGAGATAAGATGATGGCATGGGCAAGAGAGCAGGCTGATAAAGAAACAAAGCTCTATAAAGAAGCTACTGGAAAGATTTCTGTAGAGTTTTCAAACGCTGCTTGCATTCCGATGAATGAACGCCGTTCTTTCAATGTTGGGTATCTCTTTTTACAAGAACTTTGTACACAACTTCGTATAGATAAGATTTGTAGAACAATCAAAGAACGCCACAAATATAAATATAATCTACAAGCAAGTAATCTAAAAAATCATTCGATTTTGCTAAATCATAACCTTCTTCACGAAGTTTTTCATAATGAATACAAGTAGCATTTATCTGTTCCTGTTTTTATGATAATGCCAAGCCATCGTTCGATATGTCAACAAAAACAATTGCTTAGATGTGCAAGTAAATGGTTTGTCTTCAATTTCTTGAAAAAGTATCTTATCGTGATATTTGCAAAAAGCCTGTAAAAACCGTTGCAATTTTACGTCCCTTTGTTTCTGCCGTCTGAAATATGAGATGTTGCACTCCATCCATAGATATAATCATACCATTTTCAGAAATTTTATTAAGGATTCGATTGTTTTGAATCGCGTGTGCTTTTATGATTTTTTTCATCGCACTCATCTTTGTTTGGATGTAGACATTGCTTAATATGTGCTTCGTTTTTCAAATTCTCGGAAGAACGCAAAACAGCCTCAGCCAAACGCTGTTCATCAGATTTATCCAAACAACACTTTTTATATTTCTTTCCGCTGCCACAAGGACAAGACTCATTGCGTCCTATCTTCATACAATTATCACCTCATATTTTCCAATCATCTTCATAGTCCATAAGACTCATTGGTAAAACAAGCTTAGGTGTGTTTCGCTGATGTCATCGCCAAGACTTAAAATGTAGTTGGACAAATTCTGATAAAGAACCTTAATCTCTTTGTCAGCACCATTAATTTGTTCTTCAAAAGTTTTATCGGAAGATTTTGGTTTACTAACAGAAGTATCTTCAGAAATCGCAGCAGCGATATTTTCATTGATTTGTTCAAACATTAAGAGGTCATCGCCAAACTTCTTATAACGAATAAGGCTGATGTTACGGTTCATCTGCTTGATTGCGGACTCATCATATTTAGTAAAATCTCCTGCAATACACACAACACGAGGCATAGTCCAATCAATATCATCAGCAGCTTTTAAGCCGAGTTTCTCAATAACAAGAACTTTAAAACTATCTTTATGGTCAAGCAGCCAGTTCAAGTAAAACAGCCCTTGGTTAATGACATTTTCTTTCATTGAACGTTTATATTCAAAGATTACTGGACAATGATTTTCGTCAATACCGATACTGTCCATTCGTCCGCCATCGGTGGTACGATATTCAGAAGCAAGGAAGGTGACTCCGAAAAAAAGTATTCATATTGTTTTCAATTACAGTCTGCAATTCTTTTTCGAGCGTGACTGTTCCGCTTTGATATTCTTTTACGGTTTTATTTATATTAAATAACTTTATGTCAGCCATTTTATTTTACCTCTTTTAACATTTCACTATATTCAACAAGCCTTACATTACCCATTTCTTCCGCTTTTCTAATACAACCTTTAGTAAATCCTGATTTAGCAAATAGATAGAAGTGCTTATTCTTGTAATTGAATAACTCACTTCGTTCGATGAGCTTTTCAAGAACAGCAAGGTCAACTTTTTCATTCGTCCATTTACATTCGCCGAAAAGGGCGGTAGTTTTGTCTTGTACCCCCATAATGTCAATTTCTTCCTGCTGTCTTGTTTTTTATTTGTACCCCACCAGCGACCGATGTCGGTGAAATTAACAGGGCAGTTATCATTCAGAAGCTCATTCCAAAGATGCTGCTTTGAAATATCCTCAAAAACAGCTCCCATATAATCGGACAAATACGGCTCTATTCTCTTATAAGCAAGCTCGTCCGCACCTCTTGAAATAACCGAAGTGTTTTCTGCCACAAAGCGATACCAAAACGGAACATATTATCTTCAATTGAGTAGATTGTTTTTCTGCCGGAGCTTTCGCCGTACGGTGTTTCTTTCTTCACAATTCCAAGAGAAATAAGGTTGCGGATATAGGTTGCGCAAACACTTGTGTCCTCGCCAACCTTGCTTGAAATTTCCGAAAGTTTTGTACCACCGGTTGCGATAGCAGTTATTATTGCATTATAAATCGCAGGCTCGCGCACTTCTTGTTTGAGAAGATTTGTCGGCTCTTCAAAAGGAATGAAGACGGATTTAAAAATATCTTTTTGATGTTTTCTTTTATAGACAAGCCGTCGTCAAGCTGAAGCAGGTACTGTGGAGTTCCACCTACAATTCCATAAGCAATAGCCTTATCCTCTGCTGCGAATTTTGGAAAATGCTTGCACGCTTCCATAAATTCAAAGGCTGGACTTTAAGCTGTGCGGTTCTTCTGCCGTAAAGCGGAGCCTTGTATGCAAGCACGTGGTCTTCCATATAGGACATCGACGAACCGCAGAGAATTAAAAATAATTTTGAAGCATCTTTATGCTTATCAATCATAAGCTGCAAGGGTAGAGGCGAGGCTCTTTGAAGCCTTTGCAACATACGGGTACTCGTCGATTACAAGGACGATTCGTTTTTCCTGTGCCAATTTGAAAACGAATTCCAATGCATCCTGAAAAGATGTAAATTCACTGCCTTGCGGCAAATCAGATTTGTAACTCATTATACTTTGGCTGAAGTTTTCGAGATTCTGTTTTTCATTGCTCTCGACGCCCGTAAAATAAATTACATCTTTATCTTTTACAAATTCATTTATGATTGCGGTCTTACCGACACGACGACGACCGTAGATTACAGTGAATTCAAATTTACTGCTATTATATTGATTCTGTAACGCTGTAAGCTCTCGTTCTCTTCCGATAAACATACGCATACCTCCGTTTAGTAAATTACGATTTACTATATTATACTCTCAAAAGAATCGATGTCAATACGTCTTATGCATTTTACTAAAGTATGTTTTAGTAAAATAAAATTTATCTGTTTTTTTGGCAGGTCTTAGGGTGTTCCCTAACGAGATTTGACCGTTTTACGACGATAGGAGTATAAATGGTCTGCTCGCTAAGATTAAACAACACCTTACACCAAAGAAAAAGCGAGAGCTTTCCGTTAAAGTTTGCTCTCGCTTTCGGTTTTATTTTATCTGTATACTTTTCATTTTCGCTGATGAAAATTTTATAATCAAGTCATCAACGGCGTCTGTATATCTGCCTTCGCTTTGCAATTTATTCTTAAGACGGATAAGATTTTTTATAATTTCTGAATGTTCATTTGCGGATATGTATAGGTGATATTTTTGTTCTCTCATACATAAATCACCTCGACATTTACAATTTCTGTCGCACGATTCCGGATGTTATTCATCTTGCGAATCCACAAAAGTGTATTTTCTGCTTTAAGTTTCTCTGTTACATTTTCTTTTTTCGGCAAGTGTTTTTACAAGCTCATGAAACATTACTTCGGCTCGTGTATCGACTTCAGCAAGGTGTTCATACAGTCTGCCCGAAGTCAAATAATTGTAATAGATAACTCGATGATTTGATTTTAAATGTCGTTTATATCGCTGTCCCCACACGCCGATTTGATATTCTTTCTGTTCACCCATTCCTACATTAGGGAGCATATAATCTCCTGCCTGACGATACTCAACGCCTTGCTGTTCAAATATTGTTTTCATAGAAAAATCCTCCTGTAATTTGATTGTACTATCATTTTACAGAAGGATTTTTGATTTTACCAATGTACCGATTACACGTTAAATCATCTTAAAATGTCTCAATGCTTCTTCAATCATTTCAACTTTTTCTGCTGGACATTGTGGCTGTTTTGAATTCTCTGATTTTGGCTTATTATAATTTTCTCTTTCAATAATGCCATATTTCTCTTTCACCTGAGCAATATAGAGATTGGACACCTTTGTATCGTATTTATCTAAGATGTACTGTTTGATTTCTTCATAAGTCGCTTTTGCTTCAGAAGCAGTTAAATCCAGTTCATCCATATCAACGGTAATGTCGATATATGCGTCAGGAGCTTTTCTAACCAACTTAACTACCGTCTCGACATGCACCGTCTCCGGGAACTGATCCACTCCCCGCACTTTCCTGATCTCATACCCATTTTCACACAGATACTTCAGATCCCTTGCCAGGGTCGCAGAGTCGCAGCTTACATACACAACTTTTCTCCGGCTGCATATCCACGATCGTCTGAAGCAGGGATTCCTCACAGCCTTTTCTTGGCGGATCGACCACGATGACATCCGCACGTGCCTTCTCGCCACCATGAGTTTTAGCATATTCTTTGTAATACTCCGGCAGGACTTCTTCTGCCTTACCTACATAGAACGCTGCATTATTGATCTCATTGATCTTCGCATTATTCTTTGCATCTTCGATTGCCTGCGGCACGATCTCAACTCCATAGACCTGTTTTGCCTTCTGCGCAAGAAACAAAGAAATGGTTCCGATACCGCAGTACAAATCCCATACAGTTTCCGTCCCTTTCAGATCTGCATATTCCAGTGCAAGTCCGTACAGTTTTTCAGTCTGCACCGGATTCACCTGATAAAACGACAAAGGAGAAATCTGATACTTTACATTTCCAATATAATCTGTGATAAATCCCTGTCCCCACAGTACTTCATAAGAATTTCCCATGATGACGTTATCCCTGCGTGTATTCGGACTGAGCGTAATACTTGTCATTCCTTCAAGCTGAGTCAGTTTTTTAATCAGCCGGTCCGCTTTCGGTAATTTCGTTCCGTTGATCACAAGACAAACCATGATCTCTTTTGTTGTAAATCCATACCGGACCAGGACATGGCGGATCAGGCCTTTGCCTGACTTTTCATCATACGCTGCAACACAATTTTCTTTCATATACTGCAAAATAATTTCGAGAATCTCCCGATTCTGCTCAACTCCCAGGATACATTCTGTATTGGCAATGATATCATGGGTTCTTCCGGCATAAAATCCAGTAACAGGATTCCCCTCTTTATCTGTACCAAAGGGGAATTGTGCCTTTATTTCTGTAGCGGAATGGTTCATCCATTCCTTCCACCGGTTCCATTACTGCATCGATCTTTCCCCTGTCAAAACCACCGATCCGTTCCAGATTGCCACGAATCTTCTGTTCTTTGAAAGCAAGCTGACGCTCATAAGACATTTCCTGGATCTGACAGCCACCGCACTTTCTTGCAAATGCACACTTCGGTTCTACACGATCTGCCGACGGATGGATAATCTCCATCATCCGGGCATAGCCATAATTTTTCTTTGCTTTCATCACTTTCGCTATCCATCCACGCGGCCGATTCCTTCACCGCCCACACCAATATCCGTTATTTCTACTGTTACAACGTCATTTTTATTCAGCATTTTATTTCTGTTCCTATTTCTATTCTTGTTGAAAGCCGATTCTTAAATTGATGTTGGGGTCAAAAGCCCCCAACAATGATGCCAACGGATTGTTTCGTGCTACGCACTCCCACAATCCTACCCGCTATTCGCATATCATGGTGCTTACGCCCCACTTTTATGCTCATATCGGGCGGGTCTCAAGGTCATTCAACCACCAGTGTGCAAGCACACGTGGTTTCAGACCTTTTGACCCTGACATCTTAAATATCTGAAGTTTTCCTTATATTTGACTCAAATAAACGGTTGAATCCCAGCCAGTCGGTTCCCTTTTTATTCTTGAAAAGCTCAGTCAGTGTCTGGAGCTTCGCATCTGCACTGTCTGCCAGGTTCAGAGCCATTGCCTCTGCCAGTGCCGGTTTCTTTGGTGAACCATATTCCAGCTCGCCATGATGTGCCACGATACAGTGCTTCAGTTCATTTCCTATCTTTTCTGGGAAATCAGGAATCGAGCGGATCGCATCATCGATCATTTCCACACCGATCACAATATGACCGATCAACTGTCCTTCATCTGTATAATCATTTTCCGGAAATGCAGACAGCTCTTTTACTTTTCCAATGTCATGGAAAATTGCTGAAGTCAGCAGAAGATCCCGGTTCCGGATGCTGTAATTTGTAGCAAAATATTCACATAAATGAACCACGCCAAGTTTATGCTCAAGCAGACCTCCGGCGAATCCATGATGAACCGTCTTCGCAGCGGAATGACCTTTGAATTTTGCAATAAATGCTTCATCTTTCACGAAGTAAAATTCCAGTGCCGCTCTCAGATATGGATTGGAAATCTGACGGATATATGCCACCAGTTCCTCGTACATACTGTCCACACTTTTCTCTGTTGTCGGCATATAATCAGCCGGATTATATTCTCCTTCCTGAGCCACCGGATCTGACGGATGTTCATCTGAAGATTCCCGTTATAATTAATGATATCTCCAAATACTTCGATAAAATCTTTCTCATCATAATCCGCAATTCCTGTGAATTAGGATCCCATACTTTTTCCGTCTAACGTTCCAGTCTTATCCTGAAGGATCAGATTGTCATAAGGCTTTCCATTTCTTGTCTCCGCAGAACGCTTTTCCCTTACAAAGGTATACATTCCTGATTGTCTCGCCTTCACATAATCCACTAATATATCTCATTTCTATCCTCTTTCTATTATTTTGATGTCGGGGTCAAAAAGCCCCCGACTTTGACTACGGATTGCTCCGTGCTAACATCCCACAATCCTACCCAATAGCATATCGTGGGATTATCATCCCACTTGCACTATTTTTATCGCCAACATTCACAGTGAAATCAAGATCCACATATCCGTCAGCATCCCTTTTCTTTTCCTTTAACCCGGATCACTGCATCGCTCTTTTCTTCCAGCACAGCCTTCTCATAGCTGCTCATATCTGGAAACTGACTCACCGGAAACCTGCCAGATAATATCCCGCTCTGGATTCCTGCTGCCATTGCCGGAGAATCAGGATCTACTTCAATGACATACAATCCTGACGGCATGCCTTCATTCTCTGAAGTTCTCCCGTCACAGTCGTTCCGTAAATTCCGATATAAGGCACACTTCCCCATTCGCCATCAACTGGATCCTGGATTTCAGATCAGAGAAATTGCATATGCATTCACCGTATGGTCTCCTTATCTTCCCAGATATCATCCGAAATCATTCCGATTACTTCTCCGTCCATATTGAAAAATTCCTGTCGCACCATCTGAACCGGAAATATCTGTTCCGATCACTCCGCATTCGCCATCCCGGAATTTTTGCTGATATTCGGTGGAACTGATAATCCCATAACTGACTCCGTCCTCATATCCTAAGGTATTTCCAAGTGCAATCACTCCGTCCCCTGAGCTGCAAGATTGGAATTGCCAAGTTCTGCGACATGGATCGCATTCCAGGTTGCATCTGACAGCTCGTTCTTTGCCACACTGAATACTGCAAATCCACTGTTCTTATCTCTGCTTTTTGACCGATGCCTTATAACTTGTACCGTCTACAAATTCCACCTGCCATTCTTCCGCATCTTTGCAGACTGACTCGCTGGCAAAGATCAGAAGCTCCTGTCCGTTATCCGCAGTGATCACTCCTGATACAGACGAGGTGATCCCCGTTGCCTCCGCATCCCAGTCTTCTTCCTCCGACGCCGCACTGACAGATACAACTCCCTTTTTTGCTTCCTTTACAGCCTGATACATACTCTTAAGGATCTCTTCATAATTTTCTTTGCTCAATGTCTGATCCACCGGATCATTCTGATTTCCTGCTGCCGCATCTTCCTGCCCTGAAGGAGTATCATCTTCCGGGATCGTCACTGTCTCCGGTTTGCCTTTCAGCCACCTCTGTGCCGCCGGCTTCACCGCAAAAAATCCCAGGCTCGCAACTCCTCCGAAAATCAGCCCGTACAGAGCGATCCTGACAAACTGCTGGATCAGCATCTTCCGGCTGATCTTTTTGGGCTTTATCGTCTCCTGCAGGAATGAATAAGATTCCTCTTCTTCCTGATGCTTCTCCTGCTCTTTTTCATCTAACATAGGCACTGTCTCCCATACGAAAAAAGTCTTTCGTTTTCTAGTATAACTGATTTATTCTCATTGTTCAATATCGGATAAAAGCCTTTTCTTTACGCAAAGAATGGGGTACAATAGGACAGAGTTAATCCTAAAAAATATCCAGGTGGAATTATGAACCAGAAGACTTTATTTAAATTAGAATATGATAAGATCATTGCCCTGTTGGAGAAGGAGGCAACTTCTTTCCGCGGAGGGCAGCTCTGCCGCCGGTTAAAGCCGATGACAGATATCAATAAAATTAATACATTTCAGGAACAGACTGCGGCAGCGTTCACCAGGATTGCCTAAAAAGGGACGCATTTCTTTCGGTGATGCTGCTCCGGTCGAAGAGTCCATGAAACGGCTGGAAGTCGGTGGTGCTTTAAGTATTTCCGAGCTGCTCCGCATCAGCCGTCTTCTCGGAAATGCTGCCCGGGTAAAGGCTTATGGCAGACATGATACACAGGAAGAATCCTGTGACTGTCTGGATGCTTTTTTTGAACAGCTTGAACCGCTTACCCCTCTGGCAAATGAGATTGAGCGGTGTATCCCCGGGGAAGATGAAGTCAGTGATGATGCAAGCTCCACATTAAAGCATATCCGACGCAGTATTAATGGGATCAATGAGCGGGTACATGCAACTCTGACCAGTCTTGTAAATGGTTCTCTGCGGACTTATTTACAGGATCCGATCATCACCATGCGGGGTGACCGCTACTGCATCCCGGTCAAGGCTGAATACCGTGGACAGGTTCAGGGACTGATCCATGACCAGTCTTCTACCGGTTCTACGCTTTTTTATTGAACCTATGGCTGTCGTGAAACTGAATAATGACCTGAAGGAACTTTATGCCAGAGAACAGGAAGAAATCCAGATCATTCTTGCCGGTCTGAGTGAAGAAGCCGCCCAGTATATTGAAGAAATCCGGGCGGATTACCGTGCTTTGACCGATCTCGACTTTATTTTTGCAAGAGGTGCATTGGCTCTGTCCATGAAAGCCAGCCGTCCGGTTTTTAACGAAGAAAATAAAATCCATATCCGTGAGGGACGTCACCCGCTGCTAGATCCTAAGACGGTCGTTCCGATTACGGTCACTCTCGGAGAAGAGTTTGATCTGCTGATCGTGACCGGTCCAAATACCGGTGGTAAGACCGTTTCCCTGAAGACAGTCGGACTTTTCTGTCTCATGGGGCAGGCAGGGCTGCATATCCCTGCCGGTGACCGCTCGCAGCTTGCAGTTTTTCATCAGATCTATGCGGATATCGGAGACGAACAAAGTATTGAGCAGAGTCTGAGTACTTTTTTCTTCCCATATGACGAACATTGTATCGTTTCTTAAGAAAGTAGATTCACACTCTCTGGTCTTATTTGATGAGTTATGTGCAGGAACAGACCCGACAGAGGGAGCGGCACTGGCGATCGCCATTCTTTCCCATCTCCATTCACAGGGGATCTGCACCATGGCGACGACTCATTACAGTGAGCTGAAAGTCTATGCACTTTCCACTCCGGGAGTAGAGAATGCATGCTGTGAATTTGATGTCCAGAGTTTACGCCCGACTTACCGGCTTCTGATCGGTATCCCCGGCAAAAAGTAATGCCTTTGCTATTTCCGGGAAACTCGGACTCCCCGATTATATTATTGATGACGCAAGAGAGCGTCTGACGGAACAGGATATTTCTTTTGAGGATCTTCTCACCGATCTGGAGACAAGTAAACGTACGATTGAAAAGGAGCGGGAAGAGATTTCTGCTCTCCGCAAAGAGGCTGAAGAATTAAAATCGCAGGCAAAAGAGCGGCAGGAAAAGCTGGACGAACAGCGTGACCGGATCCTGCGTGAGGCAAATGAAAAGGCAAATGCCATCCTCCGGGATGCAAAGGAAGTCGCAGATGAGACGATCCGCAAATTCCATAAATTCGGCAAGGAAAACATTTCTGCGGCAGAGATGGAAAAAGAACGGGAACGGATCCGTAAGAAAGTCAATGATACTGCCGCTGCTTCTTCACTGAAGTCAAAAAACCGAAAAAAGAACATAAGCCTTCCGACTTTAAACTGGGAGAATCTGTCAAAGTTCTCAGCATGAACCTGACCGGAACTGTCAGCTCTCTGCCGGATGCTCGTGGAAATCTGACAGTTCAGATGGGAATCCTTCGTTCCCAGGTCAATATTTCAGACCTTGAGATCATTGAAGAACCATCTTCATATGGTGCAAAAGAAAATGAACCGTACTTCAAAAGGCAAAATCAAAATGGGAAAATCTCTTTCTGTCCGGCCTGAGATCAATCTGCTCGGACGTACTGTTGATGAAGCCGTTGCTGAGCTGGATAAATACCTGGATGATGCACTGCTCGCCCATTTATACACGGTCCGTGTTGTCCACGGAAAAGGAACCGGGGCATTGCGTAAAGGAATCCATGAATATCTGCGTCGGCAGAAGCACGTAAAATCTTATCACCTCGCTGAATTTGGAGAGGGCGATGCAGGTGTTACGATCGTAGAACTCGGATAATAAGCCTGATAAATAAAAAGGAGGATCTTTCATGATAGGGAAACAAAAATTCTCATCGTTGATGATGATGAAAATATTGCAGAGCTGATCTCGCTCTATCTGACAAAAGAATGCTTTGATACAAAAATGGTTTACAACGGCGAAGATGCACTGGCTGCTTTTGATACTTATCAGCCGAATCTTATTTTTGCTTGACCTGATGCTTCCCGGCATCGACGGATATCAGGTCTGTCGTGAGATCCGTGCTAAATCCGTAACCCCGATCATTATGCTCTCTGCCAAAAGTGAGGTATTTGACAAGGTACTTGGCCTGGAGCTTGGTGCGGATGATTATATTATGAAGCCTTTTGACGCAAAAGAAATGGTTGCCCGTGTGCGTGCCGTACTCCGCCGCTATCAGGTCGGCAGACAGGCTGAACCCGCCCGGGAAAAGACCAAATGCGTTGAATATGAAGGACTGACGATCAATCTGACCAATTATTCTGTTCTCTGTGACGGGAAAAATGTAGAAATGCCTCCAAAAGAACTGGAGCTTTTTATACTGCCTTGCCGCTTCACCGAATCAGGTCTTCACCCGTGAGCAGCTTCTTGACCGCATCTGGGGATATGAGTACATCGGTGATACAAGAACCGTTGACGTTCATATCAAAGAGACTTCGTGAAAAGATCAAGGATCATCATCACTGGAGTCTGAGTACCGTGTGGGGAATCGGCTACAAATTTGAAACGAAATAATTTTTACAACAGATGATATCCGGGGAACATCATGAAAAGTATTTTGCACTGCATTTAAAATTTATCGTCCTATATATTATTTTTGGTTTTTTGTGCGTTTTTACAACCGCCACACTGACAAATGAGCTGATCATGGACAGACTGGAAGAAGATATTTCCCAGTCTCTTTACAGGGAGGCAACTCTGATCTCCAATAATTATCTGCCTTCCTATTTTTCAGAAGACTCTTCTATCTGGGCAGTCCAGTCCCAGCTCATTGCCATGCGGCTGTACTTAAATTCTTCTCTTTGGTTCGTCGCACCGGATGGAAGTCTCATTACCTCTTCCAATATCAGAGGTACGACTGCCCCCGTACGATTGAAAATTTTGATCCGGCCGAAATCGGGAGCAACCAGTACATTACCGGAACTTACCACGATTACTTTGACGAGGATTTTATTACTGTCATGGCACCGGTCACTCAAGGATTCTCAACAAAGGGATATCTGCTGATCCATCATCCGGTTTCTGACATCCAAAAGCAGTGTTCGCTTCTGATGCGTCCGGTTTACATTACTCTGGCAGTGATCTTCGGACTGTCTTTCATTTTCCTGCTGGGATTCCACTTCTTTGTCTACCGCCCGCTGCGGCAGATCACAGAGGCCGCCAAGCAGTACGCCATGGGGAACCTGGATTATGCGATCCCGGTTCATTCTCATGATGAAATGGGATATCTTTCTGCCTCCCTGAACTTCATGTCTGTGCAGTTAAAAGACATGGATGATTATCAGAAAAAGATCGTAGCAAATGTTTCCCATGATTTCCGCTCACCGCTGACCTCCATCAAAGGTTATGTGCAGGCAATGACCGACGGAACAATCCCACCGGAATTACATGAAAAGTACCTGAATATCATCCTGTTCGAGGTGGAACGACTGACCGACCTTACTACCGACCTGCTCACTCTCAACGAATTTGATACCAAAGAGCTGCTTTTAGACAAAACCACCTTTGATATTCAGGAAGTGATCAAGAATACAGCCCTCTCTTTCGAGGGAGTCTGCACACCGAAGCACATTTCCATTCAGTTGCTGCTGCTTCCTGATGCGGTTTTTGTCTGTGCAGATAAGCGGAAAATCCAGCAGGTTCTTTACAACTTGATTGATAACGCAATCAAATTCAGCGAAAATGAATCTTCTGTTTTTGTGGAAGTATCAGGAAAAATGATAAGATCTTTGTCTCTGTAAAAGATCAGGGAATCGGTATTCAAAAAAGAACTGAATAAAATCTGGGAACGTTTCTATAAATCTGATCTGTCCCGTGGAAAGGATAAGAAGGGAACCGGACTGGGGCTTGCTATTGTCAAGGAAGTGATCCAGGCTCACGATGAGCATATCAATGTCATCAGCACCGAAGGAGTCGGTACGGAATTTATCTTTTCTCTGAGCAAAGCCAGTCAGGATTAGGAGGAAAACTGATAAGAAAACCGGGATGACGATCTTTCAAGATTCTCTCATCCCGGGTATTTTTTTCTGTTGCTTTTTGCTGTAATACTTTTCCTGTCTGTAAACTGCTCTCTGGATTTTATTTGTAAACCAGCGGTTTAATATCGGCATCATCCATATTCTCTGCCGTCACCCATACATACCCCTGTATTCACTTCCGCTTCATTTCCAATCTCAAGAACTGTACGGGCAGATGCGATCACTGCCGCATATCCCATTCCAAATGGATTCTGTACAACCAGTCCATCCAGTTCTCCGTCCTCCAGTGCTTTCACCTGTTCTTTTTCCTGCATCAAATCCTACAATCTGAATTTCATCGGAATTGTCCAGTTCATCCAGCACCTGAATCCCCAACTGGGTAGAAGTTTCATTCAATGCAAAGATCCCTTTCAGTTCGGATGCTTTTTCAGGTAATACGCAACCGCCTCTTCGTTACTCATTTTGTCGGCTGCCGACTTTACTTTCCTCAAACTTTTCCGCTACAGTCGGTGCGGTTGCTCCGTCCTTCGTTGCTGTATCTGTTCCTCCGGCTGCCGTTCCGTCATCGCCATTTGCAGAAGTTTCTGCTGTATCTGTACCACTTCCATTTGCAGTGCCTGTCGTCTGAGCTGCATCATCCATCTTTTCTCCTGCTTCTGCGGCTGCCAGTTCTTCTGCAGACATCCCAAGCTGCTCTGCCGCTGCTTTCCGCTTTAACTGATCCAGTTCATCTACATAGATCGTCTCTACTACGGATACATCAGGATGATTTGCCTTAATCTCTCTTTTACACCGGCTTCTCTTTCTTTTCCATTCTCCGATACAGAATCATTAAGCAGAAGGGCAATTTCCCCACTGTCACCGATAGCCTCACATAATTTCTTCACACCCGTCTTTGCGGCTTCTTTATTATCTGTCCGGCAGATACACTGGATTCCCTGATAGCTGTTTCCCGAATCAAATGCTACGATCGGAATCCCGTTCGCAGTCGCAAGATCAAACTGAACCTCCGAAGCACTCTCATCAATACTGGACACCGCAATCACATCGGGATATCTTGCAAGCTCTTCATCTAAGATGTTGACCATCTCATCAATATTATCATTCTCATCCGGGGCATTGTATACCACCTTGATCTTATCATCTCCGCTGTATCCAAGACTCTCATTAAGATCCTCGGCTGCCTGCTCCACACCTTTCTTTACTTCATCCCAGTAAGGTGTCCCTCCGGCTCTTCCGATCACGGAAATATAAGTTCCCGGCTCTAAATCCAGCCCCTCTACATCTGCATATGCCGAAGGTGAAATGGCATCCAGATTCGCCTGCCATGCCGGAACTTCTGTCTTATCCCCGGTATAAATACTCTCTGTTTTTTTGAATTGCCACAGGCACTCAATATCATTGCGGAACAAAGAACCGCACTGATCATAGCCACATAACGTCTTTTCATCATATTCCTCCGCTTTACATACTTTCCTTACCCTGTTCAGGCTCTCAATCCACTATGATACACGAAACCCCGCAAAAAGGAAGTAGTTTTTTTCTTAAAAAATGATGAAATCTTCTTTTAACCTGCATTTTTCATCCTCTGACCACTCGTTTTGCATTAAATTCCCGCCATTTTTTCTTCTCCTTTTCTGTCGCTTTCTTGTATAAAAGCCTGATTTATGTTAAAATGTTGATGTTTATTGTATAATCTGTAACCGCTGAGTTACCAGTCCTTATATACTGCATTCAGACTGTTACATATAAAAAGAAAGGAATGAATCAAATGACAACAGCACATCTCTGCATCACGCTCGCGATCATCGTCTATTTAGGATGTATGCTTTATGTGGGCTATCGTTGCTCCAAGAATAACAACGACTCCGCAGATTTCTATCTGGGAGGCAGAAAATTAGGTCCTCTTGTTACCGCCATGAGTGCCGAAGCTTCTGACATGAGCAGTTGGCTTCTGATGGGACTTCCGGGACTTGCTTATCTGACCGGAGTTGCCGATGCCGGCTGGACAGCCATCGGACTTGCCATCGGTACTTATCTGAACTGGAGGATCGTAGCAAAAAGAATCCGCCGCTATACTCATGTAGCAGGAAATTCTATTACCCTTCCATCCTTTTTCAGCAACCGCTACCGTGATGAGAAAAAAATTCTCCAGTCGATCGGTGCTATTTTCATCGTAATCTTTTTTATCCCGTATACCGCTTCCGGTTTTGCCGCCTGCGGAAAGCTTTTTTCCAGCCTGTTCGGGATCAATTATCAGGTTGCCATGGTCATCAGTGCATTGATCATCGTCGGCTATACAACACTGGGCGGATTCCTTGCCGCATCCACCACAGACTTTATCCAGAGCATCATTATGTCGATCGCACTGGTTATTGTATTTATCTTTGGTATTCATGTAGCCGGAGGTGTGTCTGCTGTTGTTGAGAACGCCCAGTCTCTCCGGGATATCTTACAATGCACACGACTTACGATCCGGTTTCAGGAACAGAACAGCCTTATCCGATTATCAGTATCGTATCCATGATTGCATGGGGACTTGGATATTTCGGCATGCCACATATCCTGCTCCGCTTTATGGCCATTGAAGATGAAGAGAAATTAAAGCTGTCCAGAAGAGTTGCAACCGGATGGGTTGTCATTTCTCTTGCAGTTGCAGTGCTGATCGGTATCATCGGACTTGCCATGACAGCAGCCGGTGAACTGATTCCACTGGAGGGTTCTGCTTCAGAGACGATCATTGTTAAGATTGCTGACCTGATGAGCCAGCATGGTGTACTTCCGGCACTTCTTGCGGGAACGATCCTCGCAGGTATCCTTGCCTCCACCATGTCAACGGCCGATTCACAGTTACTTGCTGCTTCTTCCTCCGTTTCTTCAGACCTTTTGGGAGATTTTCTGAAGAAAAAGACAGGAAAGAAAGGTTCAATGTTTGCGGATCGTATTACCCTGCTTATCATTGCACTGGTTGCAGTCTTCCGTGCAAGAGATCCGAACAGTTCTGTTTTCAATATCGTATCTTTTGCATGGGCCGGCTTCGGTGCTGTATTCGGACCGGTTGTCCTCTTTGCATTGTTCTGGAAACGTTCTAACTGGCAGGGAGCTTTAGCCGGAATGATTTCCGGCGGAGCAATGGTCTTCATTTGGAAATACCTGGTACGCCCGCTCGGTGGTGCGTGGGATATCTACGAACTGCTTCCGGCATTCCTTGTATCCTGTGCAGCGATCGTCCTTGTAAGCCTGCTTACAAAGGCCCCGTCCAAAGAGATCGTGGAGGAATTTGAAAGCGTATAATCCCTTTAAAATACGTGGAAAAGGCAGTCATGACTAACTCGTATCTGCCCGGAAGGTATTCGATTAAATACAGTTTCAACCCTTGTATATTTTAGATTCTTGTATTAGAATGTAGATAACGAAACGGAAGTTGTCCGTTTTGAAATTAAAAAGGAGGATACATACCCATGGCACGTGTAATTAGTGATGAATGTGTAAAGTGTGGTACTTGCGAAGCTGAATGTCCGGTAAGTGCAATTTCTGAAGGCGAAGATACATATGTTGTTGATGCTGATTCCTGCATCGATTGTGGAGCATGTGAGGCTGCCTGTCCAGTAGGTGCTATCTCCGAGGCTTAAGATTACAGACGCAACGTGATCACAGAGCAGAAAAAGTCCTGCCCGGCTGATGAAGTTCAGCCGCTGCAGGACTTTTTTTTCTGAAACAAACGGACATCCACTGCATAAAATATAGAAACAATGAAGTATCTGCAATTCCGGAGGCTGCAACTCTGGAAACTGCGAATCCGCTTGTAATTCCCGTGATATATGCCACAATTTGACGAACGATTAGCCGGCATTCCCGGAACAGCTTATGCTATAATAAAGCAGAATTACAGTTCACCCCTTAAAGGTGAACTGTAATATGCCATGTCAGATAGGAGGTATAGATATCCATGGGGAAGTCAGATTTATGATTTCCGAAGCCGCAAAAAAGTGCATGTCGAATCTCATGTCCTACGCTACTGGGAAGAAGAGCTTGGACTTTCGATCGGAAGAACGGAAATGGGACATCGATATTATACCGAAGATGACATACAGCTTTTCTGCTGTATCAAAAGACTAAAAAAGATGAAGGAATGCTTCTGAGAGACCTGAAGCTGCTTATTCCTCAATTAAATGAGACCCGGAACCGGCTGCGTCAGGCGGACAAGGTCTCTAAAAAACAACCGCAAAGTCCGCTGTAAAAGCACTTGCAGGTGCAGCCACAAAAACAGACATAAAGACTGCCGCAGATGCAGTTTCAAAGCCAGTCACAAATGCAGCCGCTCCTGCCGGAACGAATCCTGTTTCCACACCGGACTCTGTTGAAAAATCTTCAGCCGCCCTGCCATCGGCTGCCGTTACCCCTGATGAAATCATAACCCGGACGCAACTGGAACAGGTAAGATCTCTTCTCGGCGACGTGCTTTCCGAGGTAGTCACAGACAATAATTCCACGCTCACCGATCAAATCAGTAAGACAGTAACTTCTGATATACTCCGGGAAATGGACGACCTCTTTCAGGCAAAAGAACGGCAGGAAGAAGAACATTTCCGTAAACTGGATTCTCTCATCCGTCAACAACAGGCAAATCGACGGGAATCTGCAAAGGGAACGCAGTTATCAGGCTTAAGAAAATTTTTACCTGACCGGCAGATGCAAAGGGACTGCCGTATCTGAACTTTCACTTCATACGGCAGTCCCTTCTTTGTCTGATCTTCTGATGATCTTCTGATTTACAGGCAGATCCTGAACTTCTGGTCTGAATTTTCATCTTAATTCTGATCTCAAGATTTTAAATTTCTCAGGAGTCCCTCTCCTGTCTTCTTTCTTCATTTCCAAATCTCGTATACTGTGGCATCCACGCAAGACGCACGGTACCGATCGGGCCGTTTCTCTGCTTCGCAATAATGATCTCCGCAATATTTTTATCTTCTGTATCCGGAATATAGTAATCTTCTCTGTAAATAAACATACATACGTCCGCATCCTGCTCAATCGCCCCAGACTCTCGGAGATCCGAAAGCATGGGACGCTTATCTGTTCTCTGCTCAACCGCACGGCTCAACTGTGACAGTGCAAGCACCGGCACATTCAATTCTCTGGCAAGACCTTTCAAAGAACGGGAGATCTCGGAAATCTCCTGCTGACGGCTCTCATTTCTGCGGCTGTTGCTTCCGCTCATCAACTGTAAGTAGTCGATAATGATCAGGTCAAGTCCCATCTCCAACTTGTATTTTCTACACTTTGAGCGCATCTCTGAAATCGTAATACCTGACGTATCATCAATGATCATCCGGGAAGATCCAATCGTTCCGGCACCCTCGATCAGCTTTTCCCAGTCAGAATCCTTCAGATTACCGGTTCTTAAAAGCTGTGCATCTACATAGGACTCTAACGAGAACAGACGGTTTACCAACTGCTCTTTGGACATCTCAAGACTGAAGATTGCTACTGCTTTATTCTGACGAAATGCCACATGCTGTGCGATATTCAAAACAAAGGCCGTCTTTCCCATAGAAGGACGGGCTGCGATCAGGACAAGGTCTGATCTCTGTAAACCGGAAAGCTTATAATCAAGGTCAATGAATCCTGTCGGGATTCCCTGTAACCGTTCCCTTTGTCTTAGACGCACGCTCGATTACATCCAATGCATTGAGTACAACCTGCTTGATCGGTACATACTCTTCTGAATTCCCAGTCTCTGCAAGTGCAAAAACCTGCCTCTGTGCATCTTCCAGAATCTCATCCAATGGTTTATTCTGCTGATAACACGTATTTGCGGTCTCCTCATTCACTTTAATGAGCCTCCGCATCACGGATTTTTCCGGACGATCTTTGCATAGGTATCTGCATTGGCGGATGTCTGTGCCTGCATGAGAAGATCTCTCGGACAAATTCCATATTGCTGATCTCCGGCGGAACATCTTTTTTCCTTCAGATAATCCTGAAGCGTGATCAGATCTACCGGCTTTCCCTGCTGAAACATTTCCACAATACAGTCAAATAAAATCCCATATGCAGTCTGATAAAATCCTCTCCGGTTATAATTTCGGGAGGCCATCGAAATAGCCTCCTTATTCATCAGCATCGCTCCCAGCACTGCCTGCTCCGCCTCCGCACTGTGCGGAGGAATCCGTTTCATTGCTGCTTCCATATCCATAAAGAATACCCTCTTATGCTTCTTCCTTTACAACGACTTTCAGTTCTGCTGTCACTTCCGGGTGCAGTTTCACTGATACCATATGCGTTCCCAGTGTCTTGATTCCTTCTTTGATCTGGATCTTTTTCTTATCTACAGAAAGATTCATCTGCGTCTTCACAGCTTCTGCAATTTCCTTGCTGGATACTGAACCGAACGTTCTTCCGCCTTCTCCGACTTTAATCGACAGTTCAACTTTTCCTGCTCCAAGTTCTGCTGCCAGTTCTTTTGCAGCCTCCAGGTTCTCCTCGGCAACCTTTTTCTTCATTATTTTCTGCAGCTTCAGGTCATTTAAATTCTTTCCCGTCGCTTCCAGTCCAACTTCTTTGGAAGAATAAAGTTTCTTGCATATCCATCATTTACGTTTACGATCTCTCCTTTTTTTCCAAAGAGATTTTACATCCTGTAATAAAATTACTTTCATCTTATATATCTCCTTCTTCTATCATTTTATCAATCGTTTCTTTGAGTGCATTAACCGCCTCTTCAATATTTGTATGGTCAAACTGTGCTCCTGGGGAATTGATATGACCACCGCCTCCCCAGCTTCTCTGCAATGATCTGAACATTCACCTCGTCAATCGATCTGGCACTCATATATAAATTTTGCCCTCATACACCGTCAGCACAAAAGAAGCCTTTGATTCCGCTAATATCCAGCAATTCATTGGCTGTCTGTGCCGCAAGTACTGTCGGACTTTCAATATCGCCCGGACACTGGGCAATCGCATACTCTTCCCGGTAACCTCTGCCGACGCATCGCCTCTGCTTTCGCCCTGTAAGACTGCCATATCATCACGGAACATCTTACGTACTCGTGTAATATCTGCACCACATCTTCTCAAAAATGCTGCTGCTTCAAAGGTTCTCACACCTGTGCGGTTCATAAAGTTTCTCGTATCGATCATAATTCCGGCATACATGCACTCTGCTTCAAGTGCCGGGAATTTGATGTCATCTACCATATACTGTAGAACTTCTGCGATCATCTCGCAAGCAGAAGAAGAATACGGCTCCACATAAGAACAGTACCGCGTTCTCAATAATCATTACTACTCTGCCTGTGATGATCCAGCACTGCAATCATACGGGATCGACTTCAAAGTTCCGGACACTCTGTCATCTGTGGCTTGTTCGTATCTACCACAATGACCATTGCATTGTCATCCACATAATCCAGAGCCTGGTCTGATGTCAGGAAAATATCATCTTCATATGCCGGACTCTCTGCAAATCTCATCATAGAGCGGTCTTACCGATCCTGTCACTTCATTGATGACAATATGTGCCTTCTTCTCCAGACTTACCGCTGCTCTGTAGATTCCCCATACATGCACCAAAATGAATCCGGGTCTGCAATCTTATGTCCCATAACAATAACTTTGTCTCTGGTCACAATAAACTCTCGAAGTGCCTCAGCCTTTACACGCGCCTTCACTCGTGTATTCTTCGCTGTCTGCTCCTTCTTACCACCAAAATAAGTTATTCCGTTACAATCCTTAATAACTGCCTGATCTCCGCCTCTGGCAAGTGCCAGGTCGATCGCCACACGAGCATACTGATAACTCAGTGCATACGTTGCCGTATTCAGCCCCAGTCCGATACTCAGTGTCGCTGACCTTGCATTTCCGATATTGACCTGTTTCACTTCTTCCAGAAGAGAAAACTTATCCTCTTTGATCTTCTTATAACCGCTTTCTTTACGCAGTACAACAAAATACTTGTCCTTCTCCAGCTTCTTGACGATTCCATCCACTTCACCGATATATTTATTGATCTTCCGGTCGATCAGTGCAACAAGAAGTGACTGCCTTACTTCTTCGACACTCTCCATAACTTCATCGTAGTTATCAATATAAATCAGTCCTGCGATCATCCGCTGCTCTTCATTTTCACGGATATAGGAATTTAACTCCGTAACATCCCTCATGGAAACCGCCACGAAATATTCCTGCTCTTCCGGAATCTGAAGCAGATCTTCTCTTTTTACTAAAGCCCTGCAAGGATACCCTTCGCAGTTCTACCTGGTAATCCCGCTTCCCGGTAAGTCACTTCCATCTCTACATGTTCCATATCATCTTTTGGAACACACCCGGATGCAGATCCGGTATCAGGCGATTCAGATATTTTTCTTTCTTCTGCCCTTCCATCAATTCAAAAAGCAATCATTCTTCCACAGAATCCTCCCATCCTCCAGCGCAATCGCATAGGGAATTGCCAGTTCTTTCAGCAGTCTGTTTCTCAATCCCTTTATACTGCACAGAAAACTGGATCAGATCCGCCAGGATCAGGGATCTGTTATAGAAATACAGGAAAATGCGGTTATATAATTAATACTGACATCAAAGTCCGGCTTTTTGTCCACCATGTACATCCAGATATCCATGCCAATCAACAGAAGGGTCATGATCAGCGGCCATCGCATGTACATTCTGAGCTGTCCCTTCAGCTGCATTTTATTCCTTTTCATAACTAATATCACCTGGGACTACTATCAATCACCATCATCTGGACTTTTCCCCTAAGATGCTATGCAAAAAACACGCAAAAGAATTAAAACAAAGATCCTTTTCTGAATTTGCAAAAAATCTTGCTATAGCTCTCTTGATTGCTACTGTAAGAGCTCTCTGGTGCTTAGCACAGTTTCCTGTAATTCTTCTAGGAAGAATTTTTCCTCTTTCAGAAACATTTTTTTAATTTTGCTGTCCTTGTAATCGATCTCGTTATTCTCTTTACCACAGAACACGCAAACTTTTTTTCTTCTACGGCTGGGCCTCTTCTTTTGAATCCACCCTCTGGTCTGCTTCCTTTTCGTAAGCTATGATGGTTATCTCCTTTCCGACTTAGTTAAACGGTAAAGGTAACTCCTCATCGATACCATCCGGGATATTCATGAAGCCATCACCTGCATCTGCGCTAGGTGCCAGACCGGTGCAGACTGGACGCTGGAAACTTGCTCTGTTAGCTTCTGCCTCGGCTCTGCTTTCTGCGAATTCCTGTTCTTCCACGATCACTTCTGTTGTGTATACTTTCACACCATCTTTGTTCGTGTAGCTTCCTGTCTGGATACGTCCGGAAATTGAGACACGCATTCCCTGATGGAAATACTTCTCAGCAAACTCTGCGGAACGTCCGAATATAACACACGGAATAAAATCCGCTGTCGGCTCACCGTCTCTTCGTTGAATCTGCGATCTACAGCTAATGTATATCTTGCAATAGCGAGAGCGTTCTCACCTTGTGAATATCTTACTTCTGGATCTCTGGTCAGGCGTCCCATCAAAATAACTTTATTCATATATACCTCTTTCCGATTATGCATCCTCTCTAACGCATAAATATCTGATAACGTTGTCCATAATGCGGATACGCTGCTCTACCTCAGCTGGAACTGTACTTTCAGCCTCGAAGTGGATGAAGTAATAAAATCCTTCTTTCATTTTCTGAATTTCGTAAGCTAATCTCTTCTTACCCCACTCATCAACGTCTGTTACATTTCCGCCGAAACGAGTGATCATGGCTTTCACTTTCTCGATTACATCCGCTCTTGCTTCATCCTCGAGTTTTGCGCTTACAACAACAGCTAATTCATACTTATTCATGCTTATTTTACCTCCTTATGGTCGGATTCTCCCGGAAACAAGGAATGTTGATCCCCCTGTATGGATATAATTCCAACAGTATGTCACAATTTGACATGATACCATAAGAATGTCTTAGTTTCAAGCTTTTTTGTAATTTGCCTGGTATTTTTTTCAACCAGTTTTCTTGAAACCATGATCTGATGACCACATCCCGCACACTTTAACCGGAAATCGGCTCCGACCCGGAGGATTTCCCACTCATAACTGCCGCAGGGATGGGGTTTTTTCATTCTGATCACATCACCCACATCAAATTTGTCTGCCATAAAGCACCTCGTCAATAAATCAATCTACTTAATACTTACTGATAATTTTTATCTGATAGCTTTTTATACTCTCCCGATCAATACTCTCCGGCAAGAACTCCCTGAAGCAGAAATCTCTCGTCCTCTTTTACATTGGTGCAGGTAGACAGGCTGACAATCTGAGACTGTGCATTGACCTCTACATCCACCTGATAATTGGAAGATTCCCTGCACAAATTCAGATAGCTTTCAAACTCTTCATCTGAATTGTATGTAAGATTATAAGCATCTGACGTATCCTTCACCACCGAAGCAGCAAATACTTTATACATCCGTACTTTTCCATCCGGTGTATAAATATAAAACTCAGGATGTGCCTTGCAGAAATCTTCACTTTCATATTCTTTCAACTGAGAGAACATTTCTCCACCGATCTTTAAGTTATGTCCGTAGATCATCGTATTACGGTCTGCAAAATCTGAATCACACCGCATATCCATAAAAATCGCTCCCAGTTTATTATCATTTGCGGAAAACGTCTTTGTCAGATATTCTTTGTTATCTGCACTTTTTACAACCGGATAACTGATGATCGAAGGCTCATCAAACCGTATCCATGCTACTGTATCTGGATTTTCTGCCCGAAGTGCATCAAAATCCACACTGAAGCCTTCTCCCTGCTCATTCGTCTTGATCGCAATCTCTTTGATCTTATCATACTCTGCTCCACCCGAATAATACGGTACAAGCATCGTTACTAACTGAAAAACGGAAAATACAAAACGAAAACCGCAACGATCAGAACCGCTGTCGAGCCAACATTAAATGCCGCTCTTTTCTTTTTCTTATTTTTTGCATTTGGATTTTGCTTTCTGCTATTTGGACTCTGTCCTCTTCTGTCATTTTCCTGGCGACGTTGTCCTGCCTGCGTTTCACTCTCTCCCACCGGACGGCGGCGTGCTTCCTGCGTTCCGCTCTCTCCTACCGGACGACGACGTCTTTCCTGCGTTCCGCTCTCTCCTGCCGGTCTGCGACGTCTTTCCTGTGTTCCGCTCTCTCCTGCCGGTCTGCGACGTCCTTCCTGCGTTCCGCTCTCTCCTGCCGGTCTGCGACGTCTTTTCCTGCGTTCCACTCTCCTCCACCGGACGGCGGCGTGCTGTCTGCTGCCGTTCTTCTTTCGGACGGCGGCGGATTCCGTCTCCGCGGTCTTCGCCCTGTCTTCCCTGGTGATTCAAATCTTTTTCCATGCCTCTCTCCTTCACACTTTCCCTCAGGGAATCTGCTGTCTTCTTCGTTCCTCTGATTCAGATCATTCTGCATTAAATAGCTCTGTATGCAAAAGGCCTGCCACAGGCAGCTTCTCTTGCATCCTTTGCCATTAAAAACCAAGTGGCTCATCCACGAGAATGATCTTAAACCGGTTCTTGATCCTGCTGAATCTTGTCACCAGAATCTCTGCACAGATACAGTCATCACTCTTACAGTTAAAGCAGCTTCCATTCTTTACACACGGAGTATTAATGCCAAATCTCTGTGCATTGATCGGCCCTGCCTCATTTCTTGCCCTGCTCATTGCATCTTCCTGTGTCTTTACAACTTTGTTCATTCCGACGATCAGAAGTACATTCTTCGGGCCGAATGCATAAGCTGCAATACGGTTTGCATTTCCATCAATATTAATAAATACACCATCTTCACTCATCGCATTCACACTTCCAAGAAACCAGTCCGATGTAAATGCCTTTAATGCGATCTCATGGCGTTCTTCCACTGTAGCAGCTTTATCTCTGTCATAAAATACATAATCATCGGAACAGACTGCATCGATCAGACCGCACTCTCTCACCGAAGCTGAACCGCCCATATTGATCGTACTTCCCTTTGGAATCAGTTCCAGTGCTTTCTTCACTGCTTCTTCTTTCGTCTTCACATAATATGCTTCCATATTTCTGGATTCAAGTGCCTTGACAACTCTTTTGCCAAGTGCCTCATTTCTCATCTCTCTGACATCCATTTTTGACCTCTTTTCTTTTATGCAGTAAAACCAGTATACCACGAATTTCTTTTTTATGTTGTTAAAATCTCTGCATCCGCAACGTAATATTCTTCCCCCGTTTCCAGGCAGAGACATCCCAGTCGTCCTCCAAATGCAGGAAATGCCGCTCCACAATCTATATCCGTCAGCCATCCATCCTCACTGTGCCAGATCTTTGCCGGTCGATTCGTATTTCCACGAATCGTAAAAGCCGGTACATGACCGACCACCGAATGATATCCGGGAATCCCTTTCCCCGATCAATCATTTCAGTACTCCAAAGCATTCGTTCTTTTCTTTTCCAAAATGAAAGCACCTCTTCTGTACAGGCATGGGCAAGAAGCCAACATTCCCCATCAATCCTCAGCTTTTTATATAAAGGCATTTTCCTCATAAATTCCACATATTCCGGCAGTCTTTCCCTGGTTCTGCGACTGTCCATCAGAAAATCATAAGTATTATAATAGTACCGGTTGTGAATCTTATCCGGTACTGTATCATACCAATCCACAAATGCGTCCTCATGATTTTCCTTTTAATGCAATGATATTTTTCCGTTCCATTGCCAGATCCAGCACACCTGCCGGGTCAGGTCCCCGGTCAATCAGATCTCCTAAAACATAAAGTCTGTCTGCCTCTGAAAATGCAATCTTTTCCAGCATCTGATCCAGAAGATGACCCATTCCATGTTTGCTTTGATATCTTCGTCTGTCAGATTCTCACCGACATAGAAGCTTCTCTGCATTGCTCCGGCATAACGCTCCTTACGGATGTATTTACCTTTCTTATCTTCCTCGTCTTTATCAAGACCCTTAGCAGCTGATACAGTCAAATAACCATTCTCAAGCTCAATGCTGATCTCATCTTTCTTGAATCCAGGAAGATCGATATCTACTTCATATCCTACGTCATGCTCACGAATATCTGTCTTCATCAAGTTCTTAGCGTGTTTACCATATAACGGATTTCTTCTTTCCCCAGAAATCCTGCTCAAATGGGAAGTTCATCCAATCATCATCAAATAAATTTTCTCCAAAAATACTAGGCATCATCATAAGTCATTTCTCCTTTCAATGCTAACTTTGTTGCCCCTGCGGAAATCCCACAGTTTATATAAGCTGCTTTCGCAGTTGTTGCCAGAACAAACCCGGATGACTTTTTTCTTATTCTCTGCTCTTTATTTCTTTGTCTTCCTTTGTTCTAGTTGTAATATAGCACGTATTGTTAGCACTGTCAAGTGTTGAGTGCCAATTTTTTTTTTAAATTTTTTCTAAAATCCTTATCTACATGATGCCAGGGTCAAAAGGTCTAAGCCCACATGAGCTTGCTCATAGGTGGGTGAAAGACCTTAGGATCCTGGCATCTTTTTATTAAATTATCTGTTTTTCTTATAATATTCAATCTTTTTTTGCCAACTCGAATTATTGTTCCAGCCATTACAACCAATGTCATCCAAAGAATCGGTGTTGTTTCATCACCTGTTACCGGAACCTTATTTCCATTCGGTTTCTCTGGGGTTCCAGGTTTCTCTAGGTTTCAGATTTCTCTGGGTTTCCAGGTTTCTCTAGGTTTCCAGGTTTCTCTGGCTTTCCAGGTTTTTCCGGTTTCTCCGGTTTTCCAGGCACGTCTGCTTTTTCCAATGCAGCAATAGCATCTTCAATTCTCTGAGCCATAGCATCAACTTCTGTCTGCTCATCAATCTTCTTACCACGTACAACTGCGGCAATTGCTTCTTCTACCTTACTGAAATCCTTATAGTCTTTTTTATTTAGTTTCTCTGCTTCGGCAATGGCTGCATCTACCTTTCCATACTCTGCATCTTTCATAATCAATTCAGCTTTTGCAGCTTCCAAATTAGTCAAAGCTTCATTAACTTGCTCTTGAGTTGCTTTTCCATCTGCTAAAACTTCATTTGCAGCCGCTAATTCATCTGCAATCACATCAAAGTTTTCATAATACGCTTCATTTAAACCAGCCACTGCATCTACTGCTGCCTGTAATTCTGATTTATCTGCTTCAGGTTCTACTGCCTTTTGCAATTCTTACAATCACAAAAGAATGTTTCTTCAGATTGATGATTGGATTTCCTTCCAATTCAACTTCTGCATCTTCTGTAACCTGCACAGCTGTAGGCTCCTCCGGTGTATTTGCAGCTGTAATAGAATCTGTTTCCAGCTTTTGGATTGTCATCTTATTCCCTGCAACATCAGTTCCTTCTATCTGTAATGCAATATTACGATCTCTATCTCTGTCTGCATTAACAAGCGCAATATACAAATTTCCTTCTGCATCTTTACTTGCAAGAGCTGATAATGTTTCTGCTCCGTTTGCCATGGTAGGAACTTCACTAAATTCCGTTTTTACGATATTATCCCCAAATCCAGAATTCAACATTTTAAATACATACGCTGATGGTGTTGAAAAGAATGTAAACGTACCTTCTCCAGTTGTTGTATTTGCATCCGCACCCTTAACCACCTGGATAACCGCCTGCTGTGTTGGTCCTAAAGAATCTTTGCCATCGCTATACCAATCCGAGAGACAATGTTTTTGAATATAAGGACTTCCCATGCGAACATATTCCATTAATACTTTTGCAATATAAATCGCATGCGTCTGCGACCGCAGCTGTGCCTCTGTATTATTATAAATTCCAAACTCACTGATAACCGGAACTTTTCCTTTTGGCTCTAACAATGCCATCTTATTTTTGACCTTGCCGATTCCACTGACTTCCGCACGCTTCATTGCATTATCATAAAATGCATTTGCATCATTTCCCCCATCAACATGGTCTGAATATGGATGAATTGTCATTCCGTCATACCACTGTTCCGCATTTTTCGCCTCCATCTTATTGATAAAGCCGACCGTTTCATAACTCGTATAAACATTTGCTGTATGTTTTGTACCTTCTATTTTATTGATTTTAGCTGTTGTATCTTTAATTGCTTTCGAAACAGTAATAAATCCATCCCGTTTCACAGAATATGTAGCATAAATATTATTTCCGGCTGTAGGATTTTACCATTCTTGCCATCACCAAACTTGATGGCACCTGTACTATAATCTACTTCACAATGTGTATCGTTTGGTCCTGATTGACTCAAATCTTCTACCACAGTCAAGGAGTAAGATGTCCATCTGTTCCGACTTTTACCTGTACACCTTTTTCCATAGCTCTAAACTTTGAATCATCTATAATTTTTCCGTCTTTGTATTCTCCTCCCGGATTTATATTTGCATATCGCAAATATCTTACTTGATAGGGTGAACCATCACTCTGTGATGCTGTTTTATTCAGTCTTCTTCTTTCACAGTATATCGATCTGTAATCTGTATTGTTCCACCTTCTATGTATGCATCCTCTACACCTTTATTCTGAGCATATTTTGTCCAATATTCTTGAGATGCTGTTCCATCCTCTCCGCCAAGGTTCATCTCATTTCCAATTTCAAAATATCTTACATTATATGGCTCTGTATGACCATTATCTGCACGTACCTGCGCCCAATCAATTCCGCCATTTGGGTTTGTACCAACCTTTGCATTTAAGTACTCTACAAGATCTGCTGCATCTTGTGCATTTCGTCTAAACTATATACATAAACAATCTCAGAATCTACTTCGTCTGCAAAGGTTGCAATCTCTCCAATACCAAAATTGGGAGCAATTCCCCCTGTCCCTGATTATTATAAAAGCCATGAATCTGTTTCTTTCTCTGTTCTTTCGGTCCTAAAGTCGTCTTCCAATTGAACAGATTAGAGATGGTACCACCCGGATAACGAATGGAGCCAAATCCTGCATCCTTATACAATTCTACAAATTCATCTTTCATCTTCATATTTTTAGAATCAAAGGTGCCATATCCATTAAACGCATAACGATGATTGATTCCAAAAATAGATTTTGAGTCGATATGCTGTGTTACTTCTTCTGTATTGATTTCCAAATCAATCGGCTGATTTGCCTTATAGTTTTCCATTGCCTTTGTTAGAGTATCTTTTGCAGATTTTAACGTCTCCATCACTGGAGTTCCTGCGGATGTCGCCTCTTTTGCCGCAGAAATCGCCTCCTGTAGTTTTACATGAAGTTCATTCTCCTCCGGCAAACTTCCACTGCTAAGTAACTTTTCGGCCTCTGTAATAAGTACATTTAAATCTACTTTATATAACTCTGTTGCTTTTTTCTTCATAAAGGCTCTTTGCCTCATTGTCACTCAAAGCTCTATCATATACATATAGTTCATCAATAAATCCACGCATAGGATGAGGATCTGTAGAACCTGCACTTTTATGAGAACCTACTCTTAGGGTTAACACTTCATCTGTTGCACTATTCCCAATCGTTTTGCAGTACCATCTAATTCCCCGTTAATATAATATTTTACGGTTTTAGCTTCTTGATCAAACACTACTGTAATATGCTGCCAGTCCCCCTTCTGTACAGCTTTTTCTGTTACTGCTGCACGCTCTCCATTAATAAATGTATCATACTTCCCATCTGATTTTAATGAAAGAAGAGTTCTTCCTGAACGATTTCCTTTATCTTCATGTTGTAAAAAGAACCGCTGACGCATTTGTATTAGTCTCTGTGATACTTGTATCATATTTATACCACATAGAAAAAGAAGTTTGTCCGGTACCCGTATTGATATAATTTTCTAAGCTCATATATTTATCTGTACCTGTTCCAAACTTCAATGCTTTTCCAAAACAGAATTTCCCGTTTCTTCTATTGTAATATCATGTAACACTCCTGTACTGCGATTTCCCTGATCACTTATATTTGAATCAAAATTCAATGATCTTTTACATCGCTTTTCCATGATGTTTCTGCCGTAGTTTCAATGCTTTCCGCATATACCGGCACGCCCACCTGAACCAGCATAGTCAGTGCAAGAGCTGCACTTGCTACCATTTTCAAGCTCTTTTTTCATAAACTTCTCCTTTTTCTTACTTTTTCGCTATCATTACATACTAATTTCCCCAAACCAGTACTTAAATCTTATCATTTTTCTTTTCTTAACTCAACCAATTCTTCTTGTTTATCAAAAAAAAGAAAATGTGAATAATATTACACATTTTCTCTATCAGATTCAAAACCGATGTCTTTTTATTTTACCTCTATACTATTCCAAACATCACGCCAATTCCCTGTACGAGAAATGCCGCAACCCATGCAATAAAACATTGCCAGACTACTAACCCGACTGCCCACTTTCCGCCCAGTTCTCTTTTTACAGAAGCAATCGCAGCCACACACGGTGTATATAATAAGCTGAATACCAGCAAAGAGGCTGCTGCAAGCGGTGATAATACAGAAGCAATTCCCCCGCCGAACAACACTTCCAACGTAGACACCACGCTTTCCTTTGCCATAAAACCACTGATTAAAAGGTACAGATCCGCCAGTCTCCCAACCCCAACGGCCGGAAAATCGGTACTAAAACCCTGATACTGCTGCTAAAATACTTTTGCCGAATCCTCGACCATATTTAAATGCAGATCAAAACTCTGCAAAAACCATACCACGATCGTTGCTATTAAAATGACAGAAAATGCCTTCTGAAGGAAGTCTTTTGCCTTCTCCCATAAAAAGCTGTGCTACGTTCTTTGCTCCCGGCATCCGATAGTTTGGCAACTCCATGACAAAAGGAACCGCTTCTCCCTAAAAAGAGTCCCTTTATATAAGAAAGCAATCAAAATACCTGTCAGAATCCCCAATACATATAAGCCTGACATGATCAGACCACCTTTTTCGGAAAAAAAAGCACTGACAAAGAAAGAATAAATCGGTAATTTAGCCGTACAGCTCATAAATGGAGTCAGAAGAATCGTCATCTTACGGTCCCTCTCACTGGTCAATGTTCTTGTTGCCATAACTGCCGGAACTGTACATCCGAATCCGATCAACATCGGCACAATGCTTCGACCGGAAAGACCGATCTTACGAAGCAGTTTATCCATTACAAATGCAACCCGGCAATATAACCGCTGTCTTCCATCATAGAGAGGAAGAAGAACAAAGTAACGATAATCGGAAGAAAGCTCAGTACGCTCCCCACACCCATAAATATTCCTTCAATAACCAGACTATGGATCGCCGGATTTACATCCAGGTTCAGCAATGCTGTATCCACAACTGCTGACAACTGATCGATTCCATATTCCAGTACGCTCTGCATCCATGCTCCGATCACGTTAAATGTCAGATAAAATACAAGTACCATAATCCCGATAAAACATGGAATCGCCGTATATTTTCCAGTCAGAATGCGATCGATTTTCTCGCTCGAACACGCTCCTTACTTTCTTTTGGTTTAACAACGGTCTGTTCACATAAACTCTCAATAAAATCAAATCTCATGTCTGCGATTGCCGCACTGCGATCCAGCCCTCGCTCCTTTTCCATTTGAACTACAATATGCTCCAGCATTTCCAGTTCATTCTGCTCCAACTGCAACTGCTTTAAGATCAAATGATCTCCTTCAATAGCTTTTGTCGCTGCAAAACGAACCGGTAAACCTGATTTTTCTGCATGATCTTCGATCAGATGACTCACCGCATGAATACAACGATGCACTGCTCCATTATGATCTTCTTTATCACAAAAATCCTGCCGCAATGGATGCTCCTGATATCTGGCAATATGAACCGCATGCTTTACCAGTTCTCCAACGCCCTCATTTTTCGCAGCTGAAATAGGAATCACCGGAACTCCCAGCATCGCCTCCATCTGATTAACATCAATCGATCCCTGGTTTCCAAGTACTTCATCCATCATATTTAATGCAACAACCATTGGAATATCCATTTCCAAAAGCTGCATTGTCAGATAAAGATTCCGCTCAATGTTCGTCGCATCAACAATATTAATAATAGCCTTAGGCTTATCATTCAATACAAAATTTCTTGAAACGATTTCTTCACTACTGTAAGGTGACATTGAATAAATTCCAGGCAAATCCGTTACCTGCGTATTCGGATACCCCTTAATAGAACCATCCTTTCTATCCACTGTTACTCCCGGGAAATTTCCAACATGCTGGTTCGCCCCGGTCAGCTGGTTGAATAATGTTGTCTTTCCGCAGTTCTGGTTTCCCACTAACGCATAGGTCAGTCTTGTCTCCTTTGGCAATGGATTTTCATTCTCTTTGGAATGATATTTTCCTTCTTCACCTAAGCCTGGATGCTCTGAAGCTTTAATATTCTTTCGTCCTTCATGACTTCTGCTCCGTTTTCTGATCGGCTCCACCTCAACCTGATCTGCTTCTGCAAGTCGGAGTGTCAGCTCATAGCCATGAATCTGCAATTCCATCGGATCTCCCATAGGTGCAAACTTCACAACAGTTATCTCCGCTCCCGGTATCATTCCCATATCCAGAAAATGCTGCCTTAATGCACCTTCTCCACCAACCTTGCAGATCATCGCACTCTGCCCGATTCCAAGTTCCTTTAATGTCATATCCACACTCTCTTTTCCACTTCTCTTCTTTTGCTTCTTTCTTGAAGTTCACTCTTTGTAGCTTATAAATGAATGCTATTTTGCTTCATTATAACAGTTATTGATAATTTTACCATTAACAAGTGCGGAAAAGGTTAGAATTTTTATACCTTATTACATCTTCCTGTCACTGATTCGTCTTCCTCATTATATAGAAATAATACGGCACCAGCGGAATCAACGCAGAGATCCACGCTGCCGGGTCTGCCAGGCACACACCGGCAAAACTTGCCCTGCCCGATACAATATAGACAATCGCTGCCCTGGCGATTAGTTCAAAAACTCCGCCCAGCATCGGTACAAGACCATATCCAAGTCCCTGCAAGGTATTCCGATACAGGAAAATACTTCCTAAAAATGGATAACACCAGAAGACCATCCGAAAATAAGTAACTGCCGCACTGACTACCGCAGTTTCTGACGGATTGATAAACAGCCAGGTCATATATCTTCCAAAGAAGAAAACCAGTACCATTGCAAAAATACTGTATCCCCAGATCATAAACTGCGTACAGCGGACTCCCTGTCTGACGCGGTCCATTTTCCCTGCACCACGGTTCTGTCCTACATAAGTTGCGATTGTAGCACCAAAAGCAACAAATACCGTCATAATAATATTTTGCAGTTTACTTGCCGCTGAAAATCCTGCCATGGCATTTTCTCCATATACATTGATCGCACCTTGTACGATAATTGTTCCAATCGCCGTGATCGAGAACTGTAATGCCATCGGAATACCCAGTGCCAGAAGCCTTCCCCATGCAGAAAGGGAAATCTTAAAGTCCTCTTTTTCAAATGCAGGATTGGAAATTTCTTTATAATATAAATCAGACAGAGTACCGCAGAGATTCCTGTGCAATGACAGTTGCATACGCACATCCTTCGACTCCCATGCCGCCAAAATAATAAATGCCACATCCAGTGCCACATTAATCACCGCTGAAATAATCAGAAAATACAATGGTGACTTTGAATCACCCAACGCACGCAGAAACGCAGCAAGTGAGTTATATGCGGCTGTTACGAGCAGACCTGCATAGATAATTCCCATATACGCCTTTACATCCGGCATGATCTGATCGGAATAATTCATCAGTCTCAGGATCGGTTCATTTGCAAACCCAAATCCGATGGTCATCAATAATGCAAATCCAAGTGCAAGATAAACCGACATTGCCACATAATGCCGCATCCGGTCATATTGCTTTGCCCCAAACCACTGAGATACAAGAATCGCAAATCCACTGCTCAGTCCGTTCAGCCAGCCCGTCACAAAAAAACATCAGAGACCCCGTACTTCCAATCGCTGCCAATGCCCGTACCCCAAGGAACTGTCCGGCGATGATCGAATCTGCCACGTTATAAAACTGCTGGAAAATATTTCCCAGAAACATCGGGATCATAAACTGCACGATCAGCTTTGCAGGACTTCCCGTTGTCATATCATGAATTGTCTTCGTTGCCTTTACAGCACTGTTATTTTCACTCCTGCTCCATCCCTCCTTTTCTTTTGTCGTAATTTCCCTGATCACAATTTTCTCTGTCGTTATTCTCTCATCTGCCTGCGACTTTTCCACGCAGACCGAAAGAATCCATTTCTCCTTTAACTTACATTGCATTGCCCCGACTTTTTCATCCGTACACGGAACTTCCCTCCATCCCGGATCCAACTCCGGCTGAAATGCAAAATCCGTCAGCTTTACCGTCATTCCTGCCCACTTTGCTTCACATAGCTTTCCTTTAAAGTCCAAAAAACGGTAAAAAAATTTCCTTATATTTTTTTCTTTCTCTGCTTTGTTCCAAAAAGAAGTTCCTGCTCTGCTCTGTCAAATACCTTCGGAATAACTTTTTTCCTTCACTTCTCTGATCCTTTCAACATCCACTCCCGTTTCCGTATCACTGAATACACAGACTGCCAGTCCTTCGCAATGACTGATATTAAAATGAATTTCCGGGTGATTCCGCAGATATGGCTTTCCATGCTGCCCGTAGGATAATCCGGCTCTCACAGATGTATTCATTTCCATTCCATAAAGTTCTCTCAGTCCGACCGCAAGCAATTCTGTTCCCGCTTCATGCTCCGTCCTGTGCTTCTGTCCTGTCCTGTTTCCGTCATTCTTTTCTGATATCGGCAGATACATGATATAGATATGGATCACTTCTGCAACCTCCGCTTTTCACTCTTAAACTCATCTCAAAGAAGATTCCAACGTCTGATTGTAACGCACTCTTTTCGATTTATCAATTCGTTTTCCGATAAATTTTATCATTTTCTTGCAACTCCATCTTTGGTGTGATAGAATAGGGCAATCCTGCGAGGGAGTAGTCGACGCTTTGATATAAGCTTATATACAGGCTTCAATCCTGACTTTTACAAAAGCGTTGTATTATCGACATAATGGTGCAGAAACACCCGGTATTACTGTAAACGACGAGACTCATGGGGCGGTATTTTTATACTGTCCCTGAGTCTCTTTTGCATTACAGTCATTACCTGTCACTTTTTAATGTAAAGATACCAGGGTCAAAGGTCTGACACCACGTGTGCTCGCACACTAGTGGTAGAATGACCTTTGACCCCGACATCATGTAAACCGGTTTACATCAAATTTAAAGAAATGAGGAAAATGAAATGGGATTAATTGAACTTTTTATTCTTGCTGTCGGTCTTTCTATGGATGCATTCGCTGTCTCCGTCTGTAAGGGCCTCTCCCTTGGGAAGATCAAGACGAAACATATGTGCATTGCCGGTGCATGGTTTGGCGGATTTCAGGCTCTGATGCCTCTGATTGGCTATTTTGCCGGACGCTTTCTAAGTGATTTTGTAACAAATTATTCTCACTGGATCGCATTTATCCTGCTTGCCATTATCGGAGTCAGCATGATTAAGGAGTCCTTCGGTGATAAAGAAGAGGTAGATGCCTCCATGGATGTAAAATCTATGTTCCTTCTGGCTGTTGCCACAAGTATTGATGCACTGATGGTCGGTGTAACTTTCGCTTTTCTGAACGTTGCCATCGTTCCGGCTGTTCTCTTTATCGGTGCAACCACCTTCGTCTGTTCCGCTGTCGGAGTCAAGATTGGAAGCATCTTTGGAATGAGATACAAATCCCGTGCGGAACTTTGTGGTGGAATCATTCTGATCCTGATCGGATTAAAAATCGTACTAGAGGAATTGGGCTTCTCTGAACCCAATTCTCTTATCATGCAGTATTGCTTCAGATGAAAAGGTGCTTTTTCAACCACCCCGAATGTCTTAAATCCAAGATGTTCATAAAATGCGACGTTCTTCGGATTGTGCGTCTCTAAAGAGATCATCATACCATGCTCTTCTGCCTGGTCGATCACTTCCTGCATCATCATCTCTGCCAGTCCATGATGCTGATATGCAGCATAAAATTCCAAAAAGTCCTTGTGCTTGGATCTTCATGAATCAGCCATCCGTCTGTCACCAGGCTTTCTTTCAGACTTACAAAATAATTATAAAATGCATGACGGTGATCCGACTCATCAGAAACGATCAGGATTCCTTTCAGCTCTTCACTATCCGCATACACCTCACGTTTCAAAACATTCCGTTACATCGCACGAAAATAAATGCGGCATCAGTCTTTCCCTTTGTCTCCTGATCTTCGATCAACGCACTGTACAACGGATCATTTTAAAGCAAATCGTCAGTATCTCCCTTTAACCTGTCCAGATCTTTCTCCTGAACCCGGTATAAATTTTGCATTCCATAATTTCTGTCGGAGGCTTGAGTCAGTACCCTGCCGCCTCCGGCTCCTTCCCTTTATTATTTTCTTCTGTATGGTTCTCTTCTGTATTATTTTTCTACAATTCTTTATATCATTTTTCTGTATTATTCGATCCTGTAGTCTTTGATTTCCTGTAAACTGGCTTCCATCATCTTCTGCATCTTTCTTACAGATTCTGTCATATACCGGATATCATCCGTCAGATATGCCCTCTGTCTTCGCTGTGCTGCCTGCAACCGACGTATTTCCTCTTCCAGATCCGGGATCTGTCCATGCTCTGCCTGCCGGCTTTCCAGCTTTCTAAGCCGTTTCACGATCCCGTAAAGATTTTCATGATGCAAAATTCTTCCGGCTCCCCACATCAGCCTGTCTTTTGGCTGATGAAGAATATATTCTGTAAAATGATAATAAACTTCCTCGTCGAAAAGAAATGCATAACAGTTATTATCCACTTCATAGAGTGCCTTCAACGCTTCTTCTATTTCGCCCTCTTCCAGTGCCTGCACCGCCTGATTCAGATAGCAGATATTGTTCGATGCAGCTTCATGTGGAACAATACTTCATCCTGCCAGTTCAGCCGCACAAAATAATCCCTGTCCCTTTCTGAAGATTCCCAAGCAGTCTCTGTGAAATATCTTCACCGCTTTTTGCAGCCACCGGGCAGACAATCTGTGATTTTTCAATCCATTCATACAATTCTTCCGCCGTCCGCTCCGCCTGTTCCGTCTCCCGGATCAGCGTCTGCATCACTCCTGCAGATCCTCTTCATCCTGTTCTGCCATCCTTGCAGAGACAGAACTGTGCATTTTCCTGAACAGATGGGAAAAATCCAGTGGAGGAAAAATCAGCGTATCCAGCTTCAACAAAAGTCTTGTATAGAGTTCATGGTGAAACCGGTAGACATTTTCCTGATAAATCTCTTCATTATCATACTGCGAATGATAATGTGTCTCCCATAAAAAGGACCGGCACTGAAATCATTCACCGTTGACGGGATTCCCGCAATCGCCATAGAGAAATCATCCGACCATGTCTCGATCAGGGCAAGCACAGTCAGTCCATCCGGGTAGGCATCCTCTGGCACAATCATTTCATCTGCAAACTTTTTCAGAAAATCTGCATATTCATAAGTACAGCGAATGGCATCCCGACTGCTGTGAGCATGTGCCGGCAGTTCAAAGTTCAGATCTGCCAGCACCTTTCCTGCCACTCGGATGGATGCGGAACACCTGATTCCATGCTCCCGTAGACCAGTCATACTTTGAATCACACACCCCATTCTTCTGCTGCCAACGCACAGATCACGATCGTATGCCGGGGTCTGTAACCGCTCTCAAAAGTGCTTTCGCAATGCCAAACGTCATGGACACCGCACAGTTATCGTCCTGAAATCCATCAAAATAGGAGTCATAATGGGCTGACAGAAGGATCATCTGATCTGTCTCTGTTCCCGGGATCTTCCCGGTAATATTATAAGCCGGACGATTTCTCTCCACCCGTGAACACGCATCCAGTTCTACCCTGACAGATCTCTCATTTTCACAAAGGCGGTCTTTCAGAAGGGCTGCATCTCTCCTGAAATTGAAAATGCCGGTGCATCCTCCGGGCCCGCGATATCCTGGGCATTCAGTGCTTCATCATCCACTTCTCCATATCCCTGCATCTGCACAGCGATCAGCCCCACTGCCCCTTTCAGATATGCCTGATAGACCGGATAATTGATCCACCATTCATCTCTCTGATTGATATCTGCCAGTACCAGCTTCCCCGTACATCCAGATTTTTATAATCCGCTGCCGTCCCTCTTCCTACAAAAACCAGCTCATTCTCTTGAAATCCATCTGTCTCAAAATTCGTCTGGTAAGCTCCAAGCTGACAGGTATATTCTTTCCCTGCTGCTGTCCTTAAACCGCAGAACTGCCCGCCCGAAAGTCCACGAATCCAGCCAGAATTCTTCTTTTTGAACATCAGTCAATCCGATGGATCTCATTTCCTCATACAGGAAATCCCCGGTTGCCTTCTCTGCATGAGAACCTGCGGTACGGAAACCTAATACCGGGTTCGTCTTCTCCTGCTCCATCTGCTTTGCCAGCCGACAGGAATAGTCTGTATCAAGATGGGAAATACATCTTTGGATGATCTCCTCTTCCGTCTCTTTTTCTACTCTGCATTCTCCCTGAGTTCCTGCTGTTCCACTCATAAGTCATCCCTCCGGTCATTCAAGATTCACTGTGGTTTATTTTAACATTTTCATGGCATTTCTACAATGACGATCAACAAACATCTAGGAATTCTGCATCCGAAAATCTCTTGTAACTCTCTTCCCGGTTCCCATCTTTTTTACTTTCCATATACATATGCTATAATAAATCTGTATGTGTCCATCCGCTGTATTTTATTCATGATATACCGGATGGATCTGAAATTTACCATTATTTCTCAATAAAAGGAGTTATTGATTATGAAAATTATCGTATTAGCCGGAGGTCTCAGCACAGAACGTGATGTATCACTTTCTTCCGCTGCCGGCATCTGCCGTACATTACTTGAAAAAAAGGACATGATGCGTTCCTTCTCGACGTATTTATGGGACTGGAGCATACACCGGAAAATCTCGAAGATGTCTTTACACTTCCGGATCATGGCCTTGATATCGTAAAAATATCAGCACAGAAGAACCGGATCTTGCCGCAGTTAAAGCATCCCGTCCGGATCAGTCTGACTGCTTTTTCGGTCCGAACGTCATTGAACTGTGCCGCCTTGCAGATATTACTTTCCTCGGCCTTCATGGCGGAGAGGGGAGAGAACGGAAAGCTTCAGGCTGCATTCGATCTTCTTGGCATTAAGTATACCGGACCGGATTCTCTCGGATGTGCCGTTGCCATGCACAAGGGCGTTGCAAAGCAGATTTTCCATGAGTCCGGTGTAGATACACCTGGCGGTGGAACTTTATATAAGAACGGATCGGATCTTTCCTACCAGTCTCTCGGACTGACACTTCCGGTCGTTGTAAAGCCATGCTCCGGTGGCTCAAGTATCGGAGTTTATATCGTGAATACCGACGAAGAATATCAGAATGCACTGGAGCATTCTTTTCACTATGAAGATGAAGTTGTCGTAGAACCTTATATTAAAGGACGTGAATTTGCATGCGGAATCATTGACGGTGAGGCTCTCCCTCCGATCGAGATCATTCCAAAGACAGGGTTCTTTGATTATGCCAACAAATATCAGGATGGTGCTACCATGGAAGTCTGCCCGGCCGACATTCCGGAAGAAGTTGCAGAGCGGATGAAGGCACTGACTGTAAAAGCATTTGATGCATTAAAACTCAACGTAATACAGCCGTGCCGATTTCCTTCTTGATGCAGAAGGAAATCTCTACTGCCTGGAAATGAATACACTCCCTGGAATGACTTCTGCCAGCCTGATGCCGAAAGAAGCAAAAGTTGCCGGGATCGAATACAGTGACCTTTGCGAATTAATCATAAAAAAATCAATGGAGGCAAGATACTCATCATGAAAAAATATGAGCTTAAAGGAAATCGCTGCTGCCTGTGGCGGTACATACCACGGTGATCCTGCACTTCTTTCAAAGAGGCATCCAGCGTCGCTATCGACAGCCGTAAAGTCCAGAAAGATACGCTCTTTGTAGCAATTAAAGGTGCCAGAGTAGATGGTCACAGCTTTATCCCTCAGGTCATGGAACAGGGGGCCATCTGTTCTTTATCTGAGCAGGATCTTGGAGATGTAACTTACCCTTATATCCAGGTTGCATCCTGCACAGACGCTCTCAAGGATCTTGCAGAACATTACCGTCGTTCACTGGACATCAAAGTGGTAGGAATTTCCGGCAGCGTCGGAAAGACCAGTACCAAAGAAATGATCGCATCCGTTCTTTCTGAAAAGTACTGTGTATTAAAGACAGAAGGTAATTTCAATAATGAAATAGGACTTCCTCTGACTGTATTTAATCTCCGTGAGGAGCATGAAGTTGCTGTTCTTGAAATGGGGATCAGTCATTTCGGCGATATGGAACCTCTTGCCAGGATTGCACGCCCGGATGTCTGCGTGATCACAAATATCGGATATGCTCATCTCGAAAATCTCGGAACAAGGGATGGTATTTTTAAAAGAAAAGACGTCCATGTTCGATTTCATGAATCCTGAAGGTACTGTCATTCTCAACGGTGATGATGACAAGCTCCGTGGATATACTTCTAAACGTGGGATTCAGCCGGTTTACTTCGGACTCGATCCGACCTGCCCGTTCCATGCAGAACAGATTCAGAAAATGGGACTGAAAGGAACAGTTGCCACATTCGTGACACCTTCTTCCAGTTTTTCCGCCCCGTTTCCATCCCCGGAGATCACATGATCTCAATGCACTTGCAGGAGTTGCCGTCGGTTATGCACTTGGAATGAAAGACGAAGAGATCATCCGTGGAATTGAAAAGCTTGTCCCGATCGCAGGACGCAACAATCTGATCGAGGCAGAACATTATACAATCATTGATGACTGTTATAATGCCAATCCGGCTTCTATGAAGTCCTCTCTTGATGTTCTCGCCTTTGCCGATACCCGCACCGTAGCAATCCTCGGTGATATGGGAGAACTTGGAGCAGATGAAAAGAAAATGCATGCCGAAGTGGGAAGTTATGCCGTTAAAAAGGGCATCAGCCTTCTCATCTGCATCGGAACTCTTTCCGCAGAAATGGCGAATGCCGCCCGGACAGCTTCTGAAGCATCTTCTGATTCCGACACCAAAAACTCTCGTATATCATTTTGATACAAAAAAGCTTTTTACCGGCAGATGGATCAGCTTTTAAAGAGCAGGATACTGTTCTCGTCAAGGCATCTCATTTTATGGAATTTCCTGAAATTGTGAAGAGACTGCAAGTACAATAAATTAAATGCCTGACGTAACATTGCACACTTTGGCAAAAGAAATCCGTATGATATGGGAAAAACTCATATCATACGGATTTTTTCCTGGAATCTGATTCAGGAAATCACGATCTGATTTCTCAGAATCCACTGATCCATATTCTCATATTCTTAAATATTCAGAATCTTTAGATATTCAGAAGGTCGCTGAACACTTTCAATGCTCCGTCTGTCTCATGTGCAAGCACACGCTTTATGAGAACCTTACCAAGCTGAACACCTTCCTGATCGAAGCTGTTTACATTCCATACAAATCCCTGGAACATAACTTTGTTCTCAAAGTGAGCAAGAAGAGCTCCGAGAGCCTCCGGTGTGAGTGCCTCACCAATAATGATACTGGACGGGCGTCCACCTTCAAAGTTCTTATTTTTATTCTCATCAGCTTTTCCACATGCAAAGGCTACGATCTGTGCAGCTACATTCGCACATAACTTCTGCTGGCTTGTGCTGTCCTGGATCACTACATCTGTTCCGATCTGACTGTTCTTAAATCCGATAAACTGAAGCGGCACGATATCCGTTCCTGATGAAGCAGCTGATAGAAGGAATGCTGTCCATTGGTTCCCGGCTCTCCGAAAATAACCGGTCCGGTCGGATAATCTACCGGCTCACCAAAAGCGGTTTACAGATTTACCGTTAGACTCCATATCCAACTGCTGCAAATGTGCCGGGAAACGGCTCAGAGCCTGTGAATATGGAAGAATCGCTGTGCTTGGATATCCCAGTACATTACGCTCGTAAACTCCGATCAGAGCATCCAGCATTGCCGGGTTCTGTAATACATCCTGATTCAGAGAAAGTTTGTCTTCCTCTGCCGCACCCTTTAAGAATGCTGCAAATACTTCCGGTCCAAATGCCAGTGAAAGAACTGCACCACCAACTGCAGATGTTGAAGAATAACGTCCTCCGATATAATCATCCATGAAGAAAGCTGCAAGATAGTCATCACTCTTTGCAAGCGGTGAAGTCTCACTTGTAACAGCGATCATATGCTTAGATGCATCCAGTCCTGCATTCTTCAGGGCATCCTTTACAAAAGATTCATTTGTCAGCGTTTCCAGTGTTGTACCGGACTTAGAAACCAGTACGAAAATAGAATGTGCCACGTCGATGGAATTCAGAACTGCTGCCGCATCATCCGGGTCAACATTGCTGATGAACTTTGCTTCCATCTTAAATGTATCATTCTTCTTTGCCCAGTTTTCAAGTGCAAGATACATTGCACGCGGACCAAGGTCACTACCACCGATACCAATCTGAACAACTGTAGTAAATTTCTCACCTGCCGCATTCGTAATCTCACCGTTATGTACTTTATTTGCAAACTCTGCAATTTCTCCTGCTGCTCTACATAAAAAGCTCTCTTGTCCACGCCATCAGCCTCAACGGCCTCTCCAAGCTGTCCACGGGTCATATGATGAAGTACGAGACGTTTCTCTCCGGTATTGATCACTTCTCCATTGTAAAGAGCTGCAAACTTCTCTCCAAGCTGAGCTTCCTCTGCCAGCTTTACAAGTGCATCGAGAACTTTCTCATCCACCTGCTTTGCAGCATAATTATAAGCAAGTCCTGCTGCCATCGGGATACTGTAATTCTTCACACGTTCAGCACCATTCTCTCCTGTCATTGCAGATACGAGATCTACCCGTTCTGTCTCTGAAAGAGCCTGAAATGAAGCCAGAGTATTTAAGTTGTTCCAGGTAACCATAATAGTTTCCTCCTTAATAAAACTTTATTTATTGCCATTATCTCCTAGTCGTTATTGATTATACTATTAAAAGGTTCTTAATTCAAGACTTGCGGATTCCGGCAAAAGAAAAACCTGAAGAATACTTTCTCTTCAGGTTTTGAGAGGCGCAGACCGGATTTGAACCGGTGCATCAGGGTGTTGCAGACCCACGCCTTACCGCTTGGCTACTGCGCCACAAATGAAATTGTGAATACATGATGCTTCTGCTTCATGTAAAGTGACCCCGACGGAATCGAACCCGTGTTACCGCCGTGAAAGGGCGATGTCTTAACCGCTTGACCACGGGATATGCGGCCACCGCTATCGCAGTGACCGTTGACTATAATATCATATTGTTGGGGAGAATGCAAGAGGTTTTTTATTTTTATAAGTGCCTTTTGCTTTTTTCTATTCATGGCATACCTCCGGATGACTTTGAAATGAATTATTCTGGAACAACTTCAACGTTATATTCCAGATTTTCTATCACTTTTCTGACGAGTGTCTCTGTATTAGATCCTGCTGGGACATGAATTTTTAACTAGTTTCAAGTGTACTTGGCAAATAAATATCAGTAAGGTTTTCACAATTTTCTATCGCACTTTCTCCCAACTCTTTTAACCCCTCCGGCAGACGAACTTCTTTTATTTTAGGGCATCCATAGATACAATAATCTCCCATCGTTTCTATTCCATTAATCTCTAATTTTCTCAATGCAGTTGCACCCAAAAAGCTTGATCTTCTATTATTTTTAAACTTTCCGGCAATATAATCTCTTCAACAACCTCATTAGATCTAAATAATCCCAAATTCAATACACTCACTTTTTTTTCCCATCAATTGTATCTGGAATTTCTACAATTTTAACCTTATCTTTATTGTCATATCCTTGAATTTCAAGCGTTCCGTCATCTAGCTCATAATAATCAAATGTCAGATCATTTTCATCTTTTTCATCTGCATTCTTCTTTGTTACAACTTCTTCTTTTGTATTATTCCTTGATCAGAACTACTGCCACATCCTGAAAAGCAGGTCACACTTACTGCAATTAATAAACCAACTAAAATTTTCTTCCTCATTTCCACTTTCTCCTTTTTTTTAATAGCCTTTGTATGCCTTGTATTTTATCTGTCCGATAATTCCATGTCAACTGATCTTTATTCTTTGGTAGTGTAATGAAAATATTGGAAATATTTTCCCCTTTTCTGTTGTATATTAATGATCATGAAAGTGCTTTCATACATGTGAGCCTCTGTTATTTATACTCGATGTACCGGTTTCTTTTGTCTTGCCATAATAAAAGGTCCTCCTAATGATATTTATTGTATCATAGAAGAACCTTCCAAACATTATTTACAGAAAAAAATTTCATACTCAAGAATGCAAGAGGTTTTTCTATTTTTTATAAGTGCCTTCTGCTTTTTTCTTTTTTCTTTTCCATACAATCAGGAAAATTCCGCCTGCTGTCAATACAATTCCTATAATCGTTCCATAGAACAATGGCTTATTAGCATAAAAAGATAATTACACTATTAGCTGATACAGTAACCCTGGAAAAAACTTCATTATATTCATTTGTGGTTTCCCATCTTCATGAACTGCATAGTCTGTACAAATGATCTGTACCTGTTCCTCTAGTCCTTCTGGAATATTAAATGTGATCTTTCCATCATTTTCTCCAAGATAAGTATCGAGTTCTTCCCCACTTAAATCAACCAATACTTTTCCTTCCAGTTCATTATTTTTCTTCACTGTTCCACTTTTGTCTGCAACAACTGCTTTGAAACTCTTTAATTTACCTCCATCATCTGTTGGAATTGCTGTCACCGTTTGAGATTCTGTTTTGTAACGTCCACTATTTTCCAGTCCACTGACTGCAACAACCGGTGCGGTCTGATCTACAATCCAGGAAACATCAAGCCCTTTTATATCACTGTAGGAAGCCGTCTCTGCTTTGTCTGTGGATTCCACTACAATCGAATACTCACCTTCTCCTTCAAATAATTTTTTATTGATCGTATAGGTACGCTCGTTCCATTCACCTTCGTTATTTACATTTTCCGTTATATAGTCTTCTCCTGCTTCTAATTCCGTTCCATTCAGTTTTACTACGTATTTTTTCAATTGGATCCGTATTGATTTCTTTTTATAACAACAGGATTTTCCACACTATATACATAATACTTATCCAACATCTTTTCAGTATTATTATCTATCAGGAAAGTTGATCCATTACGATTAACAGAGAAAGTTACATTCTCATATTCCTGTCCATCATCCAAAGTAAATTTATTATACTCATTATTAGCCCAATCTTTTTGTTGTACAAGATAATGTATAAACTCCATCTTCTTCCAGATTTTCTACCTTGATAGAATAGGTCTGATTATTTACTTCTGTAGTGATATTTTCCAATGGAACATCCTTTGTCTCATATGTTCCTATTTCTGAACGAGTAACTTCTTTTAATAACGGCTTAACTTCATCCACCGGAAGATTATCTGCAGTGTCTGTTGCAGTAATTGTGAATTCATATTTCTCATCTTTATTAGCTGAATTTACTTTAATATTAGAGACATGAATTGTTGGATGCTGTGTATCTATTGTTAGTTGCCTAGAAGTATATGTCTCCATTTTATTTGAGGATCTGTCTGTATAATTCACTGTGACAATATAATCACCATCATCACTTAACGTAAATGTCCCTGTATGTATATCCGCACTGTTATCTGTCCAGTTTGCTGATACAGAAGTTCCTGCTCCACCATCTTTTTCCACAGAAATCTGAACATCTTCTGCATAAAAATTTGCTTCATTTATTACGATTGTTGCTTCAATATTTCCTGAATAATAAGAAATACCATTTACTTCCTGAACCGGATCATTAAATGTAACGGATCCTGTCGGTGCGATATTATCAACCACAAGTCTGCTTCCATCTTTCAGATCCTTCTGATTTGTCGAAAAATCATATGCCGTAAACTCTACAGTTCCATTAAACTGATTATTACTCTGCAATACTGATTTTGGAATTGTAAAAGTTGCAGTAAATTTATTTCCATGCTGCGTTATCTTTGCACGTTCAATCGCTGCCTCCAATAACTCTGCATTTATCTTTACTCACTCCACTTGCATTTCTATAACTATATACAAAATGCTCTATTCCTGCTGTCTCATCTTTCACCACTAATGGTTACCGTTATCATCTGATTGTAATAATGATACGGTACATTTCCCAAGGTCTGCCCTGCAACTACTTCACTATACGATACATTCAGAGTCGTCGGAGCTGTCTTGTCTACAGTAAAAAGTCTTCCTTATAATCTGCTGCTTTTCTCAATGCAAGATCTTTATAGTCAATGTCAAATGTATAATTTGCATCTGAATTATATGTAATATGTGCCGTATAAACATCACCATTTTTCTGCCAGTTACTACGGTCTGAAAGATATGCTGCATAATCTGGAACTTTGACATTTTCACCAGAAACATTCTTAGCAGTTATTTTCGCCACCACATCATCAGCACGGAAATTATGCTCTTTAATCTGAATTGTTGCTTTTTTGGACATCATTAAAATACTTATGATCTCCTACATTTTTTCTGACATTTGTATTGGCATAATCAACACTGACCACCGGATTAATCGTATCAATCACTATTTTTTCTGACTGATAGGTTTTCATCTCGTTAGTAGAACGATCTGTATAATCCATTGTCACCCAATAATCACCATCTCCAGAAAGTATAATTCCACTCATCCACTCATCCGTTGTTCCAACCTGATTCCAAATTGCCGGATTTGTCCTGACTCCGTTAACATATACATTAACATCTTCCGCATAAAAATTAGCCTCTGTTACTCTCAGCGTAACCTTTACATCCCCGTCATAATACAAAATGGAATTAGTATTTTCTGAATCATATTGATAGGATGATTTTGTCTTTAAAGTCGTCGCATCTACTACCTGCTTTGCCGTGGAATACGAAACTACCTAGTAGGAGATATATTATCTACAACATTGATTCTTTCATTATCAGATTTTTGGTTACTTATATTTCCTGCCATATCTGTTGCTGTAAATGAAATACTTCCACGGTACTGTTCTGTTTCTGTAGCTTTTTAATGTAAAGTGACTGGTTGCAGTCTTTCCATCTTCCGTAAACTCCAATGCATCTCTCGAAATAACTTCCGTCTTTTCCGCTACATTGTTATTACTTGCCCCGGTTTCTTTCACATATGTCCACGTCAGATAATCAATTCCTGATGTTAAATCCTCTGCTTTAATTGTTATTTCTACACTTTCCTTATAATATCCAAAGGTAATTGCATTAAGGATTCTTTCCTTCAGTGGTGTGCTATATGAGACTGTCATCTTGTCCGTATCCGGTGCT
>VOFH01000556.1_pt1 | contig 104001 bp, 99 predicted proteins | sample 5384091 | NCBI WGS metagenome assembly VOFH01 (sample SAMN12384727, study PRJNA508395) | human gut metagenome | isolation source: healthy gut G | host: Homo sapiens
GGTGCTGATGAAGGTGGGGTTGGTGGCGTTGTCCTCGATCTTCAGTCGCAGGCGGCGGATGTTCACGTCCACGATCTTCAGCTCGCCGAAGTAATCCCGGCCCCACACCAGATCCAAAATCTCCTCACGGGACAGGGCCTTGCCGGGATTCTCCATGAACATCCGCATGATGGAGTACTCCACCTGCGTCAGCTTCACGGGCTTGCCGTTCTTTTCCAGCGTGCGGTTGCGGGTGTTCAGCAGGAAGGGGGGCTGGCTGATCTCGCCGGAGTGCTCCTCCATGCTGCCGCCGCTGCGGCGCATGAGGGCGTCCACCCGTGCCGTCAGCTCGGCGGGGGAGAAGGGCTTAGTGACGTAGTCGTCGGCTCCGGTCATCAGGCCCGTGACCTTGTCCATCTCCTGTGATTCAGGGGCTTCTCCGCCTCAGACACCCGGAAGAAGGTCACAGCGGTCTCCCGCTCACCGTCCCGGTCCAGGTCCTGAAGCTGGATCAGGGCGGTATTGTCCCCGCTCATCACCGAGACGTCCTCCACCTCCACCCCGTACTCCTGGGCCAGCGAGTCCTTCACGTTCCGGATGGTCTGGGTCAAGCTGAGGTAGTCCGCCGACTGCTCCGGGCTTTGATACAGGTCCTCCGGCTCCCGAAAGAAGCAGCCGGACAGGGTCAGCAGAAGCAGCAGGAGAAGCGCTCCGCTCAGCCAGTACTTTTTCAAGCCGTCCACTCCTTTCCCAATCAGGGTCCAACAGGATCCCTCTGCCGCCGCTCCAGCACAGAGGGCCCAATCACGCATAGATAATGGTATCATACCATAAAGATGCGGCAAAAGCAAAAAAATCTGGAGTTAATTTTTCAAAAATACGGGCCGCGGTCCATCCCGTTCAGGACAGGCCGCGGCCCGGCAGCAGAGGCGCCAGATTCTGTTTTACGAGGACTGGGGGAGAGTGACAACCGCCTTGAACAGGTCCCCGTCCACCGCCAGCTCAAAGGTCCCACCCTGGAGCTCCGTCAGGCTCCGGGCGATGGACAGCCCCAGGCCGGAGCCCTCGGTGCTCCGGGACTCCTCCCCCCGGACAAAGCGCTCCATCAGCCGCTCCGGCGGCACATTCAGCGCCTCACGGGAGATATTTTTCACCGACAGGCTCACGCTTCCCTTGCCCCGGACCAGCTCGATATAGACCCGGGTGCCCTCCAGGGCATATTTGGCGCAGTTGGACAGCAGGTTGTCAATGACCCGCCACAGGTGCCGTCCGTCGGCATAGACATAGCTCTCCCCCTCCGGCACAGTGCGCACCACGGTCAGATGCTTCTCCTCCAGCTTCTCTTCGTACTCCCCCAGCGCCTGGTCCAGCAGCTGGGCCATCCCGATCTTTTCCCGGTTCACCGCCAGCACCCCTGTGGACGCCTTGCTGGCCTCCACCAGGTCCTCCGTCAGCTTTTTCAGCCGCAGGGATTTCCGGTCCAGCACCTCGATATAGCTCTGGGCCCTGGGGTCGGTCTGGTCGGTGGCTTTCAGAAGGTCGACATAGTTGATGATCGAGGTCAGAGGGGTCTTCAGATCATGGGATACATTGGTGATCAGCTCCGCCTTGAAGCGCTCGCTCTTCATCTGCTCATTCACTGAGGCGGCCAGTCCGTCGGAGATGTTGTTCAGCACCTCGGCGTGGCCCCGCAGGTCCGCCGGGAGGTGGGCCGTCTCGATCTGGTGGTTCAGATTTCCGGCGGCGATGATCTCCGTCCCCTTCCGCACACGGCCAAAGCCGGCGGACCACCAGCACAGGCCCATGAGCACCGCCAGATTGACCACAGCCCCGGGCAGGGGGTACCAATACCGGAAGGGCCACAGGTGGTCCGCAGCGAAAATGGCCGCCAGATACAGCAGAAAGCACAGCAGTGTTTTCCAGGTCAGGGGCAGCTCCTGGAAAAACACAGAGAAGCGCCTCCACAGGAAGCTCACCACCCTGCACAGCAGGGTGGTCCGGGCCAGCGCCCGGACTTTCAGCCGCACCGTGACCGTCCGGAGAAATATGGCCGCCAGCAGCGCCCAGCCTGTAATGGCCGCGGTCCCGGCGATACACAGCGTATCCAGCTGCCCGCTGTCCGCCTGGTACGCCGCCCAGATCCAGCGATTCTCGTACTCGGTCAGCAGCACCAGCAGCAGCGCCGTTCCACCCGCAAGCAGCAGGGTCCACACCTCGGTAAAGATCCGATCCGGCCAGACCAGGACAGCCGCCTCCCCCTCCGGCCTGTGCCCGGAGGCCCACAGCAGGAAGAACAGCAGCCCAGCTGCCGCAGCAGCAAAACTCAGCGCCAGGGTCAGGTAGAAGGCAAAATTCTTCTGACAGCGGGCAAACTCCTGCTCCAGGCTGAGAAACTCGTCCTGGGCCTCCATCTGCTCCGGCTTCAGCACCCCGCAGTGGAGCACGACCATCTCCTCCGCCGCCCCAGCGGCGGGCGTGCTGTAAATCAGGGCTTCCTCCGTCTCCACCGCAGAAAATTCCGGGATCACTTCAGACTCCAGCGCCATCTGGCTCACGCCGGAGGCGCTGAGGCGCAGGTAATAGATCTGAGATACCAGGGCCTCCAGGCCGGATTGTTCCTCCAGATTGCCAAGCAGCACCTGGCTCCCATCCGCGCTCAGGACCTGATAGCGGAAGTTGGTCTGCCCTGGGTCAAGCTGTTCCCCCAGCTGCTCCAACCGCTCCTGACAGGTCTGCCGCGCCACATAATCCAAGGTGTTATCCTTCAGCCGAAGCTGACAGGACAGCAGCTCCAGCACCTGCTGCTCCCGTTCTTCCACCATCTGCGAGAACACACCGGTCTCTCTGGCATCATCCGCTCCCTGGTACTGAATGCCCCGCACGCACTGGAGGCCGAAAAAGGCCGCCCCGCTGACCATGACCAGGAACAAAAGCCACGCTCCCACCCGGATGGGCAGGCTGTTCCGCAGCTTTCTCACTCAGAGTCCCCCCTTCTCCATCTTGTAGCCCAGACCCCACACCACCTTCAGGTACCGGGGGTCCGCGGGGTCGATTTCGATCTTCTCCCGCAGGTGGCGGATATGGACGGCCACCGTGTTCTCCGAGCCATAGGCCGGGTCGTTCCAGACCTGCTCATAGATCTGGGCGGAGGAGAACACCTGTCCCGGATGGGTCATCAGCAGGCGCAGGATGTTGTACTCGATGGGGGGTCAGGGCCACCGGCTCCCCGTCCACCGTCACCTGCTTGGCCCCGTCGTCCATGGCGATGGGGCCCACCGTCAGCAGGCCGGGACCCTTCTCCGCGCCCCCCAGGGAGGTGTAGCGCCGCAGCTGGCTCTTCACCCGGGCGATCACCTCCAGGGGGTTGAAGGGCTTGGTGATATAATCGTCCGCGCCGATGTTCAGCCCCAGGATCTTGTCCGCGTCCTCGCTCTTGGCCGTGAGGAGGATGATGGGGATGTTGCTCCCTTCCCGCAGCCGGGCGGTGGCCCGAATCCCGTCCAGCTCGGGCATCATAATATCCATCAGGATCAGGTGGACCTCATTCCGCTCCACAGCCTGGATGGCCTCCAGGCCGTTGTATGCCTTCAGTGTGCGGTAGCCCTCGCTGGCGAGGTAGATGTCCAGCGCGGATACGATGTCCCTGTCATCGTCACAGATCAGGATGGTGTGCATAACCTCTTATCCCCTCTCCTCATTTGGATCTTCTTTTGCTTCTAGCATAGCACAGACTCTTTAAGATGCAAGGGCCAAAATCTTAAGAACTTCTAAATTTTCCCCGGGGGACAGTCTGTCCGGCCGCTGCCTCCCAGCCATCAAAAACGGACGGCTCACGCCGTCCGTTTTTGATGGTGCTCCCCACAGACCGGGGATCAGTCCTTCTTCTGCTCCGCCTTCTCCTGGATCCCCTTGGGGGCGACCATGATCCGGAGGTGAGAGCCCTCGCCGCATTTGCCCTTCTCGTCGTTCACCTCGATGTCGAACCACATCTTCCTCCGCTCAATGGAGCGCAGGCGGGCCGTAGCGCTCACCTTCATCCCCACAGGGGTGGGGGCCAAATGGCGGCAGTGGATCTCCGCCCCCACCGTGGTCATCCCTTCGTCCAGATAGGCTTTCGCCAGCTCCAGGGCCGCCGCCTCCATCAACGCCACCATATTGGGGGTGGACAGGATCTTGGAGCCCGCGCTCCCGATGCGCTTGGCGGTCATCTCATCGGTGACCTCCCAGGTCAGCGTATATTCTGTCGGTTTTTCCATCACAGCAGTTCTCCCTTCCGGTCCTGTTCGGATCCTTATGCTCCCCAGTGTACCACACCCCGCCGCCCGCTGTAAAGCAGGAAAGGAAGCCTCTTCCCCAATGTTTTTGTGAGATCTGTCACATTTTATCTTTCAAGCCGCCATCCTCTATGCTATAATGCTCTCATCAAGCATAGGGAGGGAGCGCTGTGCACACACAGCTGAAAGCGGACCTGATGCTGGTCCTGGTCACCTTCTTCTGGGGCATCTCCTATCTCCTCACCGATCTGGCGCTGACGGAGGTGGGGGTGTTCAGCCTTAACGCCATTCGGTTCCTGCTGGCCTTTGTGGTGGGGGGCCTGTGCTTTCTTCCACGGCTGCGCCATCCCAGCGCCGCCACCCTCAAGACCGCCCTTGCCACCGGAGCGGCCCTGTTTTGCGTATACACCGCCACCACCTTCGGGGTCAAATACACCAGCCTGTCCAACGCCGGCTTTCTGTGTGCCCTGCCGGTGGTCTTTACCCCCCTGCTGGACTTCCTGTTCTTCCGCCGCAGGCCCTCCCGGAAGCTGGCTCTGGTGCTGGTCATGGCGGTGACTGGCATCGCCCTGCTCACCCTGTCCGACGACCTGCGCCCCGCCCTGGGGGACGTCCTGTGCATCCTGTGCGCCCTGTCCAACGCCGTCTACCTCATCATCACAGAGCGGGCAGTGGCCCGTCCGGAGGTGGACGCCTTCCAGCTGGGGGTCTATCAGCAGCTGGTCACCGGCCTGGGGATGCTGGTCCTCAGCGTCTTTCTGGAGGGACCTGACCTCCCCCGGACCCCCGCCGTCTGGGCCTCCGTTCTGGTGCTCTCCCTGTTCTGCACCGGGGCCGCCTTCCTGATCCAGTCGGTGGCCCTCCAGTACACCACCGCCTCCCATGTGGGGGTCATCTTCTGCCTGGAGCCGGTGTTCAACTCCATCTTTGCCTTCTTCGTGGCCCACGAGGTCCTCTCTCCCCGGGCCTATGCGGGCGCCGCCCTGCTGATACTGGGTATTTTGATGATGGAGGCGGATCTGTCCGCCCTGCTCCGCCCCCTCCGGCGGAAAGCGCCCCATTCCTGACCGCTCCCGACACAAAACCGCGCGGGGCGCTGCCAATGGCAGCGCCCCGCGCACCGTTCTATGGGCCTTGGATCAGCCCTTGCTCTTGATGTACGCGTCGATGGACTTGGCCGCGTGCTTGCCCGCGCCCATGGCCAGGATGACGGTGGCGGCTCCGGTGGCGGCGTCGCCTCCGGCGAACACGCCGGGCAGGCTGGTCTGACCGTTCTCATCGGCGGCCACGCAGCCCTTGCGGGTCTTTTCCAGGCCCTCGGTGCCCTTGGTGCTCATGGGGTTGGGAGAGGTGCCCAGCGCCATGATGACCGCGTCGGCCTCCATCTTGAACTCGCTGCCCTCCATGGGGACGGGGCGGCGGCGGCCGGAGGCGTCCGGCTCGCCCAGCTCCATACGGATGCAGGTCATGGACTGGACATGGCCCTTCTCGTCGCCCTCGATGGAAATGGGGTTGGTGAGCAGATCGAAGATGATGCCCTCCTCCTTGGCGTGGTGGACCTCCTCGGCGCGGGCGGGGAGCTCCGCCTCGGAGCGGCGGTAGACGATGTGGACCTCGGCCCCCAGGCGCTTGGCGCACCGGGCGGCGTCCATGGCCACGTTGCCGCCGCCCACCACGGCCACCTTCTTGTTGTGGAGGATGGGAGTCTCGCTGCCCTCCTGATAGGCCTTCATCAGGTTGATGCGGGTGAGGTACTCGTTGGCGGAGTAGACGCCCACCAGTCCCTCGCCGGGGATCTTCATAAACATGGGCAGGCCGGCGCCGGAGGCGACGAACACCGCCTCATAGCCCCGCTCAAACAGCTCGGGGATGGTGAGGACCTTGCCGATGACCATGTTCAGCTCGATGTCCACCCCCATCTTCTCCAGGTTGGACACCTCCCGGGCCACGATGGCCTTGGGCAGACGGAACTCCGGGATGCCGTAGGTCAGCACGCCGCCGGCGGTGTGGAACGCCTCGAACACCGTGACGTCATAGCCCATGCGGGCCAGCTCCCCGGCGCAGGTCAGGCCGGCGGGGCCGGAGCCGATGACCGCCGTCTTGTGGCCGTTCTTGGGGGCGGTGGCCACGTTGGCGATGCCCTGCTGGGCCGCCCAGTCGGCCACGAAGCGCTCCACCCGGCCGATGGCTACGGGCTCGCCCTTCACGCCCCGGACGCACTTGCCCTCGCACTGGTTCTCCTGGGGGCACACGCGGCCGGAGATGGCGGGCAGGGCGTTGGCGTTGGACAGGATCTCATAGGCGGCGGCGATGTCGCCCTCCGCCACCTTGGCCAGGAAGTCCGGGATGGGGATGCCCACGGGACAGCCGCTGACACAGGCAGGGTTCTTGCAGTGGATGCACCGCTGAGCCTCGTTCATGGCCTGCTCCAGGGTATAGCCCTGAGCGACCTCCAGGAAGTTGGCATTGCGGACCTGGGGATCCTGCTCCGGCATGGGAGTCTTGGTCATCTGCATATTAGCCATTGAGGGCACCTCCTCCCAGGCGGCAGAGATGGTCTCTCTTCCGCTCTGCTTCAAACTCGCGGTAGGTGGCGTTGCGGGCGATCACCTCGTCGAAATCCACCTGATGGCCGTCAAAGTCCGGGCCGTCCACGCAGGCGAACTTCACCTCGCCGCCCACAGTGAGGCGGCAGCCGCCGCACATCCCGGTGCCGTCGATCATAATGGGGTTCATGCTGACGGTGGTGGGGATGCTGTACTTCTCTGTCAGCTTACAGGCAAACTTCATCATCATCAGGGGGCCGATGGCAAAGACGTGGTCGAACTTGACCCCGCTCTGGATGAGCTCCTCCAGCTTCCCGGTGACGAAACCGTGATAGCCATAGGTGCCGTCGTCGGTGCAGATATGAAGGTCGGTGCAGGCGTGGGACATCTCCTCCTCCAGGATGACGATGTCCTTCGTCTTAAAGCCGCCGATCAGGTCCACCTGGTTGCCCGCCTCGTGCAGGGCACGGGCCACCGGCAGCGCAATGGCGCAGCCCAGGCCGCCGCCCAGGACGGCCACCCGGCCCAGGTCCTCCACATGGGTGGCTTCACCCAGAGGGCCCACAAAGTCGTGCAGGCAGTCGCCCTCGTTCAGCTGATCCAGGGCCAGGGTCGTGCCGCCCACCTTCTGGAAGATGACGGTGATGGTCCCGTTCTCCTGGTCCGCGCTGGAGATGGTCAGCGGGATGCGCTCTCCATTCTCATCCACACGCAGGATGATGAACTGCCCGGCCTTCGCCTTGGCAGCCACCAGGGGCGCATGGACGGAGATCTGACTGATCTCCGGCGTGAGCACCTTCTTCTTCACAATTTGATACTGCTGTTTCACGGTTTCTCCTCCTCGAATCACATTCAGCCAGCCGCGGCTCTGTAAAAACTGCGGCCGTCCCCCTGCGTTCAAATATCAAACGCGCGGCCCCGCCGCGCAGGGACAACAAATTCAGAACAGCCGGCGGCGGCGGTATCCGCCTCCCCGGCGGCCTCTCCGCCGGGACCGGACAGCCCAGCGCACCAGAAGCACCACTGCCGCCGCGGCCAGCGCCAGCATGGCCAGCGCGGCAAACCCGATCCAGTTCAGATGCCCCAGCAGCTGCCCAGGGCTCCAGCTGTGGCTCACCTGCTTGCGCCCGTCCCCGCCGGACAGGGCATAGTCATTGGGGACTCCTCTCTCTCCAAAGGAGCGGAGATAGGCCGCCAGGGCGTACCACTCCTTGATCTCATTCCCGTTCCGGTCCCGGAGGATGCGCTGGGAAAAGTCCGTCACAGGCTCCCCATGCTCATCCTTGGGCACGATGGACAGCAGGCCGAAGGAGCGGTCCTTCACCGTATCCAGCATCTGGGCGGAGTACATCCCGGTGACCACCCGGTAGAGCCGGTCGTTCTCCAGTTCGTTCTTCCATGTCTCTGTCTCGGTGTGTTTTTCCGCCTGAGCAGCCGTTTTTTCTCCCGTGAGCCACACGCCGGTCACCCGGTTGAAGGGCACCCGGTGGGTATTGAAGGAATAGGACATCCCCGCCGTATACAGCTGGGCCGCCGGCATGAGGGGCGTCACTGAGGCGTCTACCTCAGCCACAGCCCGCAGCTCCTTCCCGGTGAGATAGCAGGACACCAGGGGGAACCCAGCGCTTCCAGCCTCCCCCACTCCCATGGACAGCACATCAAAGGCCATGGAGGTGGTAAGCTCTCCGGCGTACAGCGGCGCGCGGAGCACTCCGTCCGCCGTCACCGCCACAGTGGGCGTCCCGGGCTCCACGCCCGCCAGATGCTCCGCGGCCCACAGATAGGCGTCCGCCGTCAGCTCCCCCAGAGCGCTGCCCGACTGGACCCCGGACTCCGGGGCGGGCAGGTCAAAGCTCAGCCGGGTGAGCCGCTGGTCATAGGTCAGCCCGTAGGGGGCCAGATAGCCGCTGCTCACCTGCCCCTTCCACCCCTCGATCAGGGCGGCGATCTCCGGGTCGCTCTCCCAGGTCCCATCAAGGGGGATCAGACGGTAATCCGTCAGGGTCTTTTCCCCCGCCTCATTCCAGGACAGAGTGACAGACCCCAGATTTTTTCCATACTCCCCGGCGGAGACGATATAGGTCTCACCGGCCAGGATGGGCTCCTCCAGCGCAGTGTGGGTGTGTCCGGAGACGATCAGGTCGATCCCCTCCACCGCCCGGGCCAGTTCCTCATCCTCCGAGGTACCGTCCGGGCTGGTCCCGCCGTGGGACAGGCAGACGATCACTTCAGCTCCCTGCTCTTCCAGCCGCTCCACACACCGGCGGGCGGCCCGGACCGGGTCCTCCAGCACAAAACCGGATGTGGGGGCGCAGGCGTGGGCGTCCCGGCCCATCAGGCCAAAAATTCCATAGGTCACGCCGCCGCGCTCCAGAAGCAGGGACTCCTCCACCCCGTACGCGGCCATGGCCCGCTGGAGGTCCAGGCTGTCCTCCTCAGGCCGGTAGTTGGCCAGAAGCAGGGCCGGGGTCACATCCCCGCTCCGGCGGGCGGCGGTGAGCATCTCGCCAAACCCCGAGCCAGTACCGTCAAATTCGTGGTTTCCCACCGTCACAGCGTCATAGCCCATGGCGCCCATGGTGCGAAGCTCCGCCGCCTGGGTGGTATACAGGGCCTGGATCAGGGAGCCCACAGAGAAATCCCCGCCGTCCACAGTCAGCGCCCCCGGATGGGCGGCCCGCTCCTCCTTCAGTGCGGAGGCCAGCCGGGCATAGCCGCCCGTGGTCCCTCCGCTCCCGTCCTTCCGGGGCAGGAAGCTGGAGTGGAGGTCGTGGGTAAATAAAATGGTGGCGGAACCGGTCTCCCCTTCCGCCGCCCACGCTCCGGGCAGCAGAACACAGCACAGCAGCACCGCCGCGGCCATCAGCCTGATCCAGCGTCTCAACAGATCCACTGCGTCCCCTCCCCGTTTTATCTTCATCCGACAGCCCCTATTCTGCCACAAAATCCTTTATTTCGCAAGAGGGATTTCACCCTCCCGCCCCATTTCGGTCCGTTCCCGCCCGTATCCAGTATAGTGTAGAAATTTCCAATATCATGTCCTTGAAAATTTCGACTGTTTTCCCTATGATTTTCTCAGGGTGCACAGAAAGGGCGATCCGTCATTTATTTTTCTGTATCCCTCCAAATTTCCCCGGAAAGTGAGATGATCCCGCAATGCCGCTGGACCCCACAGACTCTCTCAATCAAAACCTCACCCGGAACCTCCGCCTGGTCTACCAGGCCAGACGCACTACGCTGGAGGAATTCTCCTGTGAACTTGGGATTGGGCACTCCACCCTGAGGAACATCCTGCACGGTCAGGGCAATTCCACCCTGGGTACTGTGGAGCAGATCGCGCAAAACCTGGGCGTCGCGCCTCAGGTCCTGCTGACCGGCCAGCACACAGAGGACCGTCTGCTCTCCGCCCTCCTCCTTTTAGAAGCGGTGGACTGTCTCAAACCCCTTGATCCCGGACAGCAGAGGCAGGCCTCCATCCTGCTGTCCCAGCTGCTGGAGCTTCTCCCGCCGTCCCGCCCCCGGTCCCGGTTCATCGAATGATGTCCCACTGGACCGGCTGGTAGAACAGCCTGCGGACCTCCTCCGAATCCCGGGTCTGTCCCAGGACCCACATCAGCTTGGTGGCCGCCGCCTCCAGAGTCATGTTATATGCCTCCATCAGCTGATATTTCTCCTTCACCCGATAGCCTACCTGATAGACCGCCATATCACTGCCCTCATAGGGCACCTGGGTCATCATCACAATGGTTTTCCCCGCCCGCAGCCAGTCCTCCATAGCCCGGGCAAAGGGGCCGCTGCCCCCGCCGGGCACACCGCCCACCCCGAAGCTTTGAAGGATCACCGCCTGATAGCTGTCCCGCAGGGCGGAAAGGGCGTCCGCCCCCATCCCCGGGATCAGGGTGAGCAGCAGCACCCGCTCTTCTAAGCGGTGGAAAAACTCCGGGCCGTCCCTGTAGTCCAGCTCGGCCAGATAGCGGATCAGCCGCCCGTCCCGGATGATGGCCAGCTCCGGATAGTCCACGCTGGAGAAGGCGTTGAAGCTCTTGGTCCGCTCCTTCCGGGCCCGGGTGCCGGAGATCACCTTGCCGTCAAAGACCAGACTCACCCCTCTTGACCCCTCCGCCGCCGCGTACAGGAATGCGTTGTAGAGGTTCATCCGGGCGTCGGTGTTTTCCATGCAGATAGACCGCTGAGATCCGGTGAGCACGATGGGCTTGGGGGAGCGCTGGATCAGGTAGGAGAGGGCCGCCGCCGTATAGGCCATGGTGTCCGTGCCATGGGTCACCACAAAGCCGTCGTAGTCCCGGTAGCGCGCCTCGATGGCCCGGGCCATGCTCAGCCAGTGGGAGGGGCCCACATTGGTGCTGTCCAGATTCATCAGCTGGACGGTCTCCACCCGGCACAGCTCCCCGATCCCAGGCACATAGCCCAGCAGCTCCTCTGAAGTGATGGCCGGGGCCAGGCCCTGTCCACTCTCCCGGGAGGCAATGGTCCCTCCGGTGGCCAGCATCAGGATGCGCTTTTTCATTTTTCCTCCCCCTTCCCTCCGGAACAGCCTGCCGGGACCGTCCTCACACGGTCCCGGCAGGCTTCTTTCCGGTCCCGCTTTTACAGGAACACCTCCACAGGCCGGCGCTCTGAGAACTTCTCCGTCAGCCGGGTGGCGATAGCCGCGGAGTTATAGCCCAGCGCCCCCACCGGGCACCGGGACACACAGGCCATGCAGCTGATGCACTTCTCCATATCCCACAGCAGAGTCTTGGGATCCATGGCCCCGGTGGGGCACACCTGGGCGCAGAAGCCGCAGCCCAGGCAGGTGTCCCAGTCCCGGTCCTTCTTCACCGGGACCGCGGGGTGGGCGGGGGGCTCCGGATCCCCGGGCACCTCCACGCTGCCCGCCGCACCGGAGGCCAGCTTGTCCTTCACGCCCTGGGCAAAGCGGGCCAGGACCTCCAGGTCCTCCCCGTCCGGGCGGCCCACCCCCAGGGTCGGGGCAAAGATGTGGGGGGTGATGACCGCGGCCGCCCCCACACAGCGGAAGCCCCGGGCCTCCATCAGCCGCTTCATCTGGGCCAGGGCGTTGTCATAGTGCCGGTTGCCGTAGGTGGCCAGAAGGATGCAGGGGGTGTTGTCTCCCTTCAGGCCGTCCAGCAGACCGGGCACCGCCGGGATCTGTCCGGCGTACACCGGCAGGGCCAGGACCAGCAGCTCCTCCGGGCCGAAGGTTTTCTCCTTCTTGTCCGGGCCGGTGAGCGGTAGGTATTCGCTCTCCCCTCCCAGCAGGCCGCATACGGCCTCCAGGGCGCGCTTGGTGCCCCCCGTAGGGCTGAAATAGGCTCCAAATGTGTGTGTCATAAAATTTACCCCTTTCCTCACAAACGATAAGTGAACAAATCAGATAAAATCACCTGACAAAATCGCCCAAAAATGTTAGATATAACCATAAGCTAATAGGGGTGCCTCATGTATTATTTCATGAACTTTTTGACCATGCTCTCCGATATCCTGCCGGTCCTTGAGCCAGTATTATGTATATTGGGCATCGTTGCACTATACAAGTATATCAAAAATCACTGAGAGGATCTCCTTGCAGGAACTTTACGTTCCGATCCAATGAATTTCAAGGCAGAGAGAGGGGGCCGTTCCGCCCCCCTCTCTCTGCCTTCACTGTGTGGTCACAGGCATTGGAGATACTTGCCGTACAGCGTCATGCTCAGCTCGTCTCCGATCTTGTGGACCTGCTCTGCGGTGACCCAGCCCTCCCGGAGCCCCAGCTCCTCCAGGCAGCCCACATACCGGCCCGTCTGGTCCTGGATCCGCTTGATGGTCTGTCCCGCAATGAGCAGGCTGTCCGCCGTCCCGGCGTCCAGCCAGGTGAAGTCCCGCTCCAGCGGAACCACCCGGAGCTGTCCCCGGCGCAGGTACTCCAGATTCACGTCGGTGATCTCCAGCTCTCCCCGGGCGGAGGGCTTCAGATTGCCGGCGATCTCCATAACCTGGTGGTCATAAAAATACAGGCCGGGAATGATATAGTTGGACTTGGGATGGCGGGGCTTCTCCTCGATGGAGATGGCCCGTCCGTCCGCGCCGAACTCCACCACGCCGAAGGGGCGGGGGTCCTCCACCCAATAGCCGAATACCGTGGCCCCGGAACAGTTGGCCGCCGCGGCCTTCAGAGTCTCGCCCAGGGAGGGGGCATAGAAAATGTTGTCCCCCAGCACCAGGCAGACCCGGTCCTCCCCCACGAACTCCCGTCCGATCAGCAGGGCGTCCGCAATGCCCCGGGCCACCGGCTGCTCGGCGAAGGTGATCTTCAGCCCGTACTGGGCTCCGTCCCCCAGCAGGGCCCGGAAGGTGCCGGTCTCTCCCGGCGGGACGATCACCATGATGTCCGAGATCCCGGCCTGCATCAGGATGGCGATGGGATAATAGATCAACGGCTTGTCATATACCGGCAGCAGCGGCTTGCTCACCGGCTTGGTCATGGGGTAGAGTCGCGTCCCCTTCCCTGCGGCTAATACGATACCTTTCACAGCGTCCTCCTGTGTCTCATCTGTTGTTGGGGCCCGCCTCCGCGGGGCCCGGAATATCAAAACTCATGCGGCGCTCCCGCGCCTGGGTTTGTCTCAGTGTATCATGTTCCACAGGGCTTTTCAAGGGAGTAATGATGAAGAGTTTATGAATCCTGCGCTTTGGAAGCAGCGGCCGTTCACAGCTCCAGGCCAGTCCCTGTGGCAAAGAACCACAGGATCCGGTGGGCCACCCTCCGTCCGGTGATCCGCTCCAGCGCCCGGCTGTACGCCTCCAGCTGGGGGCGGTACTCCTCCCCCCGGGCCGCCTCGCCCCCCGGACGGATGCGGTCGCTCTTGAAGTCCAGCACCGTGATCCCCTCCAGTCCGTCGAACCAGCAGTCCACCACGCCCTGAAGGAGCACCTCCTCCCCCTCCAGCCCGGGCCCATAGTCGGCGGCAGGCATCAAAATGGAGAATTTGAACTCCCGGTGCACCTCCCGGGCGGCCAGCAGCTGCCGCCCCAGTTCTGAGGCAAAGAAGGCCGCCGGGACCTCCGGCGGGACCGCTTCCCCCTGCTGGCTGGTCAGGAAGCCCTCCGCTGTCAGGCGGCGCAGCTCCTCCCGGATCGTCTCCGGGCTGTGGTCTCCCTCCAGGGGAAGATACTGCATGGCCAGATGGAGGGCGGTCCCCCGCTGAGCGGCGGTCAGCCCCCGCTCCCGCACCATGAAGTCCGGCCGGGAAAGCCCCTCCGGCTGCCGCTTTTCCCGGCTGCTCCCCAGCTCCGCCCCCTCCTGGGCGGCCTCCTGATCCAGAACACGGCCCTTCAGCTGGGTAGCGGTCAGCTTGGATGGCATGGAAACCGCCGCCTCATAGGGATAGGTCCAGGTCAGGGCGGCAGTCAGGTCCTCCGTCTCTCCGCGCTCCGGCTCCAGGTCCGCAAAGCGGCCGGGGCGCTCCTCCGCACCCGCCTCCAGCTCATCCCCCTGCACCCAGTGGATGTCCCAGGCCGGACCCAGACCGGCCGCAATTTCTTCCGGTCCGCCGGCCAGGGCCCGCAGGCCCTCCGCCTCCGGCCGGACGAGGGCATGAAGGAGCACCCAGGCCCCCACGCTCTGCTGCCGCTCCAGGGCGGCGGCCGGGACGGGGACAGCGGCCTCCTGGGCCAGACGTTCCAGGGCACGCGCCCCCTCCGTCAGGGCCACGGACAGGATCAGCTTCTCCTGGGCCCGGGTCATGGCCACATAGAGCAGCCGCAGCTCCTCCGCCATCATCTCCCGCTCCAGCTGCCGGGACACGGCCCGCCGGGCCAGGGTGGGGTACTCCACCATCCGCTCCCGGTCCAGCCCCTTGGGCCCCACCCCCAGGACCGGGTGGAAGAGCACCGGGCGCATCAGATCATCCCGGTTCAGCCGCCGGGACAGGCCGCACACCAGCACCACCGGCTTTTCCAGCCCCTTGGAGCGGTGGATGGACAGGATGGAGACCCCCTCTCCCTCCCGTCCGGAGCCGGAGGAAGGCAGCTTGGCCCCCGTCTGCCGCAGCCGCTCCAGACGGAGCAGGAACTGAAACAGAGAGCGGCAGCCGCTGTCCTCCAGCTGCCCCGCCAGGGCGTACAGGGCCAGCAGGTTGTCCTGCCGCTCCTGCCCGCCGGGCATAGCCCCGAACAGGCCCAGCAGATTGGTCTTTTCATAGATGTGCCAGATCAGCTGCCGGCAGGTGCGCTCGCCCGCGCCGAAGCGCAGCTCCTCCAGCTCGGTCAGGAAGTCCCGGCACGCCTGGTCCCCCCGCCCGGCCGCCTCGGACACCGCGGTATAGAAGTCCCCCTTGGCCCCCGCCCGGAGGAAGGCCAGCTTATCCCCGTCAAAGCCAAACACCGGGGAGCGCAGGGCGGCGATAAGGGGCACATCCTGCCTGGGGTTGTCCACGATCTGGAGCAGCGCCAGGGCCACATTCACCTCTGTGGTGTCAAAGAGGTCCCCGCCGCCGTCGGCGGACCAGGGGATCCCCTCCTCGCTCAGCGCCCGGAGATAGTGGTGCAGCACCACGCCGGGGCTGCGCAGAAGGATCATCACATCAGAGGGGCGCAGAGGCCGCGTCCCATCCCCGTCCTTCACCATCAGGGACTGGTCCAGCAGCGCCCGGATCCGCCGTGCGGCCCACCGGGCCTCCAGGCGGTTCTTGTCCTCCCGCTCTCCCTCCTCCTGCTCCCCCAGGAAGGACAGGTCCAGCACGTCCAGCTCCAGAGCGTCGTCCTCCCCCGGCGGGAAGGCCGCCCCGGGGACCAGGGCCTGGTCATCGGTGTAGTCCACCTCACCGAAATCCCGGGACATCACCGCCCGGAACAGGTCGTTGCAGCCCTCCAGCACCTGGGGGCGGGAGCGGAAGTTCCGGGAGAGCACGCGGCGGCGGGGCTCCCCGGCTCCGGCCTCCTCCCCGTCCCGGAAGCGGCGGTATTTGTCCAGAAAGATGGTGGGGTCGGCCAGTCGGAAGCGGTAGATGGACTGCTTCACATCCCCCACCTGAAAAAGCGTACGCCCCCCGTCTGAGACGGCGGTGAAAATGGCGTTCTGCACCTGGTTGGTGTCCTGATACTCGTCCACCATCACCTCGGCAAAGCGGGCCGACCAGCTGGCCGCCAGGGGGGTGGGCCGCCCGGTCTCCGGGTCCAGCAGCAGCCGCACCGCAAAGTGCTCCAGGTCGGAGAAGTCCAGCACCCCCCGGCGCGCCTTCTCCCTCTGATACGCCTCCTGGAACCGGGCCACCAGATCCATCAGCCCCCGCACCGCCGGCCGGGCCTCCGCCAGGTCGGCCAGCAGCTGGCCGCTGTCCCCGTCGAACCGCTCCCCCAGGCGGGTCAGCTGCTCCTTTGCCCCGTCCCGCAGGGCCTTCACCCGCTCCACCGCCCTCTGGGCCCGGGCCTCCTCCATGGGGCTGAGCTCTCTGGTCCGCTTCCGCTTCCGGCCCACCGCCGGGAAGGGGATGGGCAGGCAGGCGTATACCTGGTCCCAGCTGTGCCGGTCCGCGGCGGCGCACAGTGCCTCCACCTGCTCTAACGTGGTCTGAAGAGAAGGTGCGTAGTTCTGCTCCAGCAGCTCGTCCTCTCCGCACAGCCCCACCGCCTGCTCCAGGCGGCGGACGCAGTCCCGCCACAGCCGGGCGGCATCCTCCAGAAGCAGCGCCCCCCAGGGAGTCTGGCCCACATCGGCGATCCCCTCCAGCTCCCACGCCGCCTTCTGCTCCTCCAGCCAGCGCAGGGGCTCCGGGTGGCTCTGGATCCGCCCAAACACATCCAGCACGATCTGGGCCAGGCGGCTGTCGTCCCGTCCGGCGGAGAGGGTGTCCACCAGAAGGGCAAAGTCCCCCTCTGGGTCGATGCCCTGGTACTGCTCCTCCAACACATCCTCCAGCACCTGGGCCATCATCACATGGCCCTCCCCCTCGTCGCACAGGCGGAAGTCCGGGTCCAGATCCAGCAGGTGCCCGCTCTCCCGAAGGAGGGCTGCACAGAAGGCGTGAATGGTGGAGATCTGCGCCTGATAGACCAGGGCGGTCTGCCGGCGGAGGTGCCGGTCATTGGGGTCCTCCGCCAGCCGGGCAGACAACTCCTGGGCGATGCGGGCCCGCAGCTCCCCCGCGGCCGCCTTGGTGTAGGTGATGACCAGGAACTGGTCCAGGTCCAGCCCCTCCCGGGTCACCCGGTCCATGAGCCGCTCCACCAGCACCCGGGTCTTGCCCGAGCCTGCGGCGGCGGAGACCAGCAGCTCCCCGCCCCGGTCATCCACGATCCGCTTTTGTTCCTCTGTCAGGGGAAAGGCCATGGGCTCCCCCTCCTTTCGTCATGTCAAGCTTCGTTCCGCCGGACGGTGACCGTCCCGTGCAGATCGGTCCGGTACACCTCCGTCCCGGCCGCCAGCAGGCGCTCCACCGTCCCAGGGTCCGGATGGCCGTAGCTGTTGTGCTTTCCCACGGAGATCAGGGCGATTTCCGGGCGGATCCGCTCCAGCAGCTCCTGCCCTGTGGAATACTGGGAACCGTGGTGTCCCACCGCCAGCACCTCCACCCGGGGCAGCTCCGTGCGGGCCAGCAGGGCCCGCTCCACATCCTCGCCCATGTCGCCGGTGATCAACGCGTCAAAGTCCCCCTGAGATGCCAGGACGCTCAGCCCCTCCTCGTTGGTCTCCCCCGCGCCCAGCGGGGCAAACAGGCGGACCGTCCGCTCCACGTCCAGTTCCAGGGCGGTGTCACTGCGGATGAACCGCACCTCAGTGCCTGTGCGCTCCGCCGCGGACAGAAGTTCCTGCCGGATGGGGCTCTCTTGGTCCACATCGGGGAGGGCCAGCAGCCCCACCTCCATCCGTTCCAGCAGGCGGGCCACCCCGTTGGCGTGGTCGTTGTGGAAGTGGGTCACCACCAGCAGATCCAGCCGCCGGACGCCGAAATCCCCCAAATAGCCGGCCACAGTGTCCCCCGCGTTCTCATAGCCGCTCCCGCCGCAGTCCACCAGGGTGAGGAAGCCGCCGCTGCGCACCAAAATACTCTCCCCCTGGCCCACATCCAGGGCGGTGACCGCTCCCGGCCCACGCCAGAAACTCCAGCTGCTGAGCACCATAGCCAGACACAGGGCGGATATGCCGCAGCACACTGACACCGTCCATCGTTTTCTGCCCGGCAGAAGGAAGGCAGACAGGGCCAGCAGATAGACCAGCACGATCCAGGCCCGGTAGTACACCGGCCCCATGGTCACCGAGGAGAAGGGAAATCCCGCCAGCCACTGGATCACGCCGTCCAGATACCGGGCCAGCAGAGCCGCCGGAACCGCCCCCAGGGCGGCCAGCCGGGGCAGGAGCAGTCCCAGGGTCCCCAGGCACAGCCCCGCGCCGAAGAGAAGGCCCACCGCCCACAGGGTCAGCAGGTTGGACAGCGGGGAGATCAGCGGGACCGCGTCAAAGTACAGGGCCACCAGGGGCGTTGTGAGCAGCGAGGCCCCCACAGTGGCCCCACAGGTGGAGGCTGTGAAATACAGGACCCGCCGCCCCGCTCTGGCAAGGAGTCCCTTCCCCGCACCCGGCTTGGGGAGCAGTGCCAGCAGGCCCCGCTGCACCTTGCCGGCACACAGGAGGATGCCCGCCACCGCGGCAAAGGAGAGCTGGAGCCCAATGTGGGCGGCGGAATAGGGGTTCCACAGCAGCAGGAGGAGCAGCGCCGTCCCCAGCGCGGTGCAGTCGTCCCGCTCCCGGCGGAAAAGGGGCGCAAGCTGGAGCAGAACGATCATAATGGCCGCCCGCACCACCGACGGGGTGCACCCCGCCACCAGACAAAACAGGGCGGACATGGGGATGAGCACCAGGGCGGTGAGCCGCCGGCTCGCCCCCAGCAGAAGTGAGACGAGCCCCGCCAGAAAGGCCTGGTGCATCCCGGACACCGCCACCGTGTGGGACAGGCCGGTGCGCTGGAGGGAGGTGGTAAAGGGGTCGGTGAGGCTGTCCCGGTTCCCGGTGACCAGCGCCTTCACCAGCGGGGCCGCGTCCCCGGGGAAGCTCCGGTCGATGCTGTCCTTCAGCGCCCTGGACCACAGGGCGGGCCTGTCCCGGAGCGGGACGGCCTCCGGCCGCTCCCAGCTCAGCAGGCCGTATCCCTGAGCCGTGAGAAGGATCCCCTTTGCGGTGTAGTAGGTGATCTCCTCCCCCGCCCGGCTCCGGTCGGCCAAGGTACAGTGGGCCACGGTCTCTACCCGGTCCCCGGGGCGCAGCTGAGCCGCCTGGCTGTCAGCAAACAGCAGGGTGGGCACCGCAGGCCCCTCCGTCTCCATCCGCACCAGCACAGACCAGCCGTACTCACGCTCCTGGGGCCACTCCGCCACCGTCCCGGACAGGCGGACAGTCCGGTCATCCAGCGCCTGGGCAGGCCGCCAGAACAGGGCCGTATAGCCCGCCGTCCAGAGGAACCCTGCCGCCAGGCCCATGGCTCCCCACCGCACCGCCAGCCTCGCTTTTTTGCTCCCATGAGGGAGCCCGGTGAGCAGGGCAGCCGCCAGGGCCAGCGCGCCCAGCAGCCACAGGGCGCCATCCAGGGGCAGCAGGGCGGCGCACAGAGCCGCCGCCCCAAAGGAAAAGGAGAAGATGGCCAGCCTGCGCACGGTCTCTCCCCCTCTTCTGTCTATTCTGTGGCCTATTATAGCGGATTTTGGCGCAAAGTACAAGCCGGGACTGGGAGCCGCCCTTAAGCTGTTGATTTTCAGCTCTGTCAGCTTCACGATCCATTGAATCAAACAGAAAACTGTGATATAGTGAATCAAAAGGAAAATCAGAAGTTTTAAGGAGGTAAAGCTATGGCTTTTGATTTTAAGAAAGAATATAAAGAATTTTATATGCCGAAGAATAAACCAGAGATTGTAAGTGTGCCGAAAGCAAATTACATTGCAGTCAAAGGAAATGGTGATCCGAACGAAGAAGGCGGAGCATATCAGCAAGCGATCAGTGTATTATATGCTGTCGCATACACCCTAAAAATGAGTTATAAAACAGACCATAAAATTGATGGCTTTTTTGAATATGTAGTTCCTCCACTGGAAGGATTTTGGTGGCAGGAAGATACAGATGGTGTGGATTATACGGACAAGTCCACATTTAACTGGATCTCTGTGATCCGTTTGCCTGATTTCATAACGAAAAAGGACTTTGAATGGGCGGTTGAAACCGCAACCAAAAAGAAAAAGTTAGATTGCTCATCGGCAGAGTTTATGACGATCGATGAGGGTCTGTGCGTTCAGATCATGCACTTAGGGTCATTTGATGATGAACCCAAAACTGTTGCACTTATGGATGCATATTTAGAGCAGAACGGATATGTGAACGATGTGAACAGGGACAGATCACACCATGAGATTTATCTGTCTGATGCAAGAAAAGTTGCTCCAGAAAAGCGGAAAACTGTCATTAGACATCCGATAAAAAAAGCGTGAAATTCCAGCTTATCAAGCAGTTATCATCTGTAAATATACCTCCCTCCATCATTTCGACGGAGGGAGGCTCTTTATCTTCCAAAATCAGTCCAAAGGGTAATTGGGAACTGGTCACCGCCCAGTCCGGCAGATCCACAGCACGATGCCGCCGGCCAGGCAGAGCAGCACAGGCCAAAGCAGCAGTGCCACCGCCGATCCCAGGCCGCCATTGCGGTACGCCCCGCCGGGCCAGAACCAGGCAAGCCATACCATGTCGCACAGCAGTTCTGTGAGCAGCCACCCCATCAGGACGGTAAGCACTCCTCTGCCGCTTCGGCTCCGCCGGAAGGAAAAGCAGATCAGGAAATACGCCAGCGAGGTGAGTAAAACAACCTTCATCCACAGATCAGCGCCCGCCACCGAGCCAACGGAATACAGCGCGGTAAGCATGATACACCTTCTTTCTTCATGTTCCGGCGCGTTTCATGGTCACGACCACCAGCTCCGGCCCGTTCCACAGCCGGGGATAGGGGGTGCCGTTGCCCAGCCCCCTGCTGACCACCATCCGGGTCTCCCCCGCCTGGTACACCCCGGCAGTGTGTTTGGGAAACAGGCCCTCGTCCGGGGCGAACACCGGGCCTGCAAGCGGCAGGCGCACCTGTCCCCCGTGGGCGTGTCCGCAGAACACCACGTCAGCGCCGCCCGCCCCGTATTCCTCCAGCAGGCTGGGCCGGTGGGACAGCAGTACATTCAGCGCCCCCTCCCGGCGCAGTGCCCGGACCCGCTCCGGCAGAGCCGCCTGGGCGTGGGCCCATCCCAGAGGATCGTGAGTCACATCCCACAGGCCCATCAGGTTGACCCCCTCCCCCCGGAGGCTCCACAGGACCGCCCGGTCCTCCAGCACCTGCACGCCGGCCTCCTCCAGCCTGTCCCGCAGCTCCGGCCAGCAGGGGTTGTCCCCCTCATGGTTGCCCGGGGCAAAAAAGGCCGGGGCGGTCTCCGCCGTCATCCGGGCCAGGGACAGCGCCCGGCTCAGTTCCCGGTCCTCCCGGTTGACCAGATCTCCGGTCATCACAATCAGATCCGGGGCCGCCGCCGCCAGGGCCGCCCCCAGCGGCCTCTCCAGATCTGCGCTGTGTACGTCGGAGATCTGGGCGATTTTCACTCCGTCCAGTCCCTCCAGCCCTGCGGGGAGGGGGACCTCATACCAGGCGGTGGTCAGCTTCCCCTGCACCGCCCAGGCACAGCCCCCCGCCGCCGCGGCCCCGGCGTCCAGCAGAAGGGCGGCACGCTTCCAGGCGTGTTCCCGTCCACCTCTCATTTCAATCGTCCTCCTGGCGGGACAGCAGCACTGCCGCCCCGTTCACCAGTGCTGTGGTGACCAACAGGAAGCCGGACACGGCGGACACCGCGTCGGCGGTATCCATCCAGGCAGGCCAATCGCCGATCTCCGCAAGATGCGCACTGTACCCGAGCTGAAACCACAGCGCTCCGCCGCAGCACAGTCCGCTCCCCCAGCAGCAAAGTCCAAGTTCTTTCCGGCGTCCTCTCATCCAGCGCTTCAGCCCCCAAACAGGAAGTCCCCATCCCGCTAAGCCCAGCAGAATACTGGCCAAATTCATCCAGCCCATACGATGTTCCTCCATATCATGCTTGTCCCTGCATTTCCGTCCATGTTACTTCTGCTGTTCCAGATCCGCAGTATTCTGCTGTTCATATCCCGTCCCCCCTTGGTCCAGAGGGGTATCCCCGCTCCAGACGGATTCTCTGCTCCGCAGGAGCGGACCAAACCCGATATAGTACACATAGTGCGGGTCCAGAAAGCTCTTATCCTCCTCCACCAGGGTCTGCCCCTGCACCTCCAGCACCCGCTCCGGCGTATGGCTGAACGCCAGCAGAAAGGGGCCGATGGTGACCGAACAGGCCAGCAGCATCAGCAGGGCGATCCCCACCGCCGCCTCATGCCACAGGCGGCCCGCCCGCCTTTCCGCGCCGCAGTGGACCGTCAGAAATGCGCCCGCCATCCCCAGGACCAGGGCAGCCACACCGAAGGCGGTCTGGACCCATCTCCGCCAGGACAGCCCTATCAACCTCAGCAGAGCATCCCCGCCCCACCACAGCAGCAGCACGATCCCCAGGCCCGCGGCGGCATACAGCAAGCGGGTTCTCCGTTTTCCCCGGCAGGTAAGCAGGCAGTTCAGCGCCTCCAGCCCCATCAGCACCACAGCGCCCAGGCCGCCCAGGGTGCCCACGAACATCCATTCCAGCATCGCCTAGTTCGCCTCCGTCCAGACCAGACGGCCCCCCTCCAGGGTCACAGTCACCTGGGCCTTTCCCAGTGTCCCACGGCACCAGCCGATGGACCGCCCCTCCGGATCAAAGGCCTCTACCGTCACCGGACCGGGATGCTCCACCCAGAAGCCCAGGGTCTCCCCCCGCTCCAGCGGGCTGCCGTCTGCCAGAGACGCCCCCTGGCACTCTGACGCTCCGGAGAGCTGGACGCTGCTCACCGCCGCCCCGCTGTCATTCCGGAACACCAGGTCGGCCTCCTCCGTCACCAGGCCGTCCGATGCAAAGCAGCCGGTCAGCAGAGCGGCCGCGGCTCCCAGTCCCAGGGTCATCGCCCTTCTGTTCCATTTCTTGCCCACAGCGTTCCTACTCCTTTCCGCTCCGGCGGTCAGTCCCACCACTCATAGATCACTTCGTTCCCCCGGACCAGCAGGTTTCTGTACGGGTACACCTTCTCATGGAATACCCCCACATATTCTGCCACCGCCTTCTGTCCCTCCCACTGGGTCACGCGGTCCCCCAGATCGGTCCACAGCAGCTTCATCCCCGCCAAGCCCACCGCGCTGAAGATGATCAGTCCGGCCCACAGGGCCGAGCACCACCTCTGCCAGTCCCGGCGGGCCGGGTCGTCGATCAGCCTCCCAGCGGTTTTGGCCGCCAGGACGGACGCCGCCCCCAGCAGGCCCAGATCCAGCGCCGACTTGACCCAGCGCCGCCAGCTCAACCCCGCCAGCCCCAGCAGAAGCTGACCGCCAAACCGGAGGATCAGCAGCAGCAGGACCGCCAGCCCCAGCCGCACCAGGGTTTTTTTCTTCCTGTCCCGGCTCTGGGAAACCCAGCCCCCGCAGACCGCCGCGGGGAACACCGCCCACGCCGCCAGGGACAGCACCAGAGCCAGCAGCATCAGCCAGGAGCCGGACACCGCCGCCGCCAGCAGCCACCACAGCGCACCGCCCATCGCTCATTCCTCCTCCGGTACATACTCCAGAATATCCCCCGGCTGACAGTCCAGCGCCTTACAGATGGCCTCCAGGGTGGAAAACCGCACTGCCCGGGCCTTGTTGTTTTTCAAAATGGACAGATTTGCCATGGTGATGTCCACCCGCTGGGCCAGCTCGCCCAGGGACATTTTCCTTTTGGCCATCATCACATCCAGGTTCACCACGATCCCCATGCTCTCCCCCGCTCTCTCAAATGGTCAGGTCCTGATCCTCTTTCAGCTCCGCCGCCTGCCGGAACAGGGCGGACATGACCAGGAACAGCAGGCCGCCCATGAAAAAGGCCGGGATAAACAGCGCGGTATAGGTAAACAGAGGCCTCACGTTTCCCTCGCTCCACAGCCACAGCACCAGCCGCACCAGAGCCGCACCGGAGATCACCCAGCAGCACACCGCCGCTCGCTTCAGCGCCCCGGCGTTGGCCCGCAGGAAAGGTGTCTGGGTCAAAATGGTATCCAGCACTCTCTTGGCCTGCCACAGGATCACTGCGGTACAGCCCCCGCACAGCCAGTAAAACAGGGTCAGCAGTGCGGTGTCCAGCCGGGTCCACACCGCGGGCCAGGCGGCCAGAAAGACCGCCAGCATGGGGAAGTGGGTCTCCGCCTCCCGCCCCTGCCAGGCATTCAGCCAGGCTTGCAGTTCCGCCTGGGCGGCCTGCGCCAGGGCGGCGGGGCCGCCGTCGGACACATAGGCCACGATGCCCGGCACCAGCAGCAGGCAGAGGATGTTCATAACCAGCACCGCCAGGATCAGCACCCGAAGGACCCGGGCCAGATGGATCACTGGGATCCTTTTCATGGAAAATTCCCCCTCTCGTCAGCCTCATGCTACCACTGTAAAATCTGAAAGTCAATATATTTTTATTGTTTTTCGATAAAATTAAGAAATCGAACAGCCCGCTCTGCACCGTCACAGAGCGGGCTGTCCCTCATATTCCCGTTATTCCACGATCGCCCGGGCGTATCCCTTCAGCTTCTGCCGCCGCGCCCGCCAGTCGGGCATCCGGGCGTCCATAGCGGCGTAGAAGCTGGAGCCATGGTCATGGTGGAGAAAGTGGACCAGCTCATGGAGGGCCACATAGTCCCGCAGGGGCTCTGGACAGCGGGCCAAGGCGGTGTTCAGGGTAATATACCCCTGCTGGTAATGGCAGTTGCCCCACTGGCTCCTCATGTTCCGCAGCTTGACCTGGGGCAGGGGCACGCCGCTCCCGGCCACCAGGGGATAGACCCGGACCACCGCCTCCCCCAGCAGGCGGGCGCAGGCCGCCCGGTCCGGCTCAGGCAGCAGGGCCGGCCCCTCCTCCTGTGGAAGGTGCCGCCGGATCCATTCCCACTTTTCCAGGATCAGGGCGTCCGCCCGCTCCTCCGGACAGCTGAAGGGCACAGAGAGCAGGATCTGGCCCCGCCGGTCCAGCCGGAGATTCAGATTTTTCACCCGCTTTTTGACCAGCAGGTAGGTCTGTGGACCCTGCGGCGTGTCCACCACGCGGTACTGCTCCATGCGCTCGCCTCCTGTTCCGTATCTCTGGTATTTTACCAGAGTTTTCGCGGAACGGCAAGGCACATCCCTATCCTCTCTGCGCGCTCTGTTCTGCCCAGAGGGCCTGGAGCTGCTGACGGCCCTGGATGAGCCACTCTGGGTCCTCTGCATCCGGCGGAAGGTCTGTACGGCTGTGCGGAACACCTGCGCCTCCGCCGCTGCCATCAGCCAGCTTGATGCCCTCAAACCAGCCGTAGTCCTCTGTGGTCCCTCCTACGATCACATAGTGGAGCGTGTCCTCCTCGTCCCACCAGGTATCCACATAGGGTGTTTTTTCATCTACCTGATCGGTCACATCCAGCCGCTGACCGCGGGCCACCAGCCACAGACGGTCTTGCTCCAGAGACAGAATCACGGGATTGCCCTGTTCGTCATAGCCATCAGACATCTGGACTGTTCCATAACCCGCTCCTATGGTCACTTGCCCTCCATTCAGCAGTTGAATGACCCGCTCCCCATAGGTCCAGCCCACCAGCCCCAGACAGGCGGCCAGCACCGCCGCCGTCAGCAGGACCCGGCGCGTTCTCCCCCGGCGGACCCGGCCCATCACAGCAGCCCTGATCCGCTGGGGATCGACCAGATTTTCCTCCTCCAGCACAAATTCTTCCTCCTCATAGGCGTCCAACATGTGGGCGATCTCAAGCTTCTTCAACATCATATCCCGCCTTTCTCAATGCTTCCTTCAGCCGTTCCCGGCCTCTCCGCAGCCTGCTTTTGGCGGTAGACAGGTTCATCCCCATCTCCTCCGCCGCCCGGGCCACCGTCTGTCCGTAGTAATACCGGCGGACAAACAGCTCCCGGTCCTCCCGCTCCAATGTGGACAGCGCCGTCCGCACCAGACCGGCCGCCTCCCGGGCCTCCAGCTCCTGCTGGGGTCCGTCCCCGCTCAAAACGAGGATGTCCTCCGCCAAGGGCACAGTCTCCCTCCTGCTCCGCAGAAGGTTCAGCGCCCGGTTTCGGGCGGTCACGGACAGCCAGCCCTTCAGCCTGCCCGGCTGGAGCTTTTTCCGCTCCTGCCACGCGGCCCAAAACACATCCGCCGCCACCTCCTCCCACTCCCGGGGACAGCCGGGCAGGATCCGGGCCGCCACCGCGGAGACATAGGGGGTATAGCGGACGATCAGTGCCTCCAGCCCCGCCGGGTCGCCCCGCTGGAGCAGGCGCAGCAGTTCCGATTCCTCCACACCGCATCCTCCTCTCTATATGATCTCTGTTCTGAAATGCGTCTCACCCTATATAACACCTGGAACGGGCATTTGGTTGCAGTTCAGCGCAAAAAAGATCCGGCCCCTCTTTCCGAGGGGCCGGATCTACTTGCGTTACAGCAGTGGGCGGCCTGTCAGGCTCAACCCAGAACCACCAGCAGATCGTCAGTGTTCACAGTAGCGCCCACATTGACAGCCACGGACTTCACAGTGCCGTCCACGGGAGCGGAGACCTCGATCTCCATCTTCATGGCCTCCAGCACGATCAGCACATCGCCGGCCTTCACAGCCTGGCCGGGCTTGCACTCCACCTTGAAGATGTTGCCGGGCATGGGGCTGTTCACCGGGGTCTCACCGGCAGCCACAGCTGCGGGAGCCGCAGCGGGGGTGGGAGCCGCGGGCGCGGCAGCAGCGGCCGGGGCCGCAGCGGGGCGGGAGCGGCAGCGGGAGCCGGAGCGGCAGCGGGAGCAGCGGCCGGTGCGGCCACAGGGGCGGCGGCAGGAGCCGCAGCGGGGGCGTCAGCCTTCTCCACGGACACCTGGAAGGGCTTCCCGTCGATGGTGACGGTGAAGGTGCCGGTGCAGTTGTCCCGGTTGCCCATCATCAAATGGGGGGGCTGATAGCTGGCGGCGAAGGGCTGGATGGCGCGGGTGGTGTAGCCGGAGCCAGTCACCGCGGGGGTGTTGGTGTAGTACACATGGCCCTGCCAGGCGGGCATGGGGGGCAGATCCTCCGCCTTGGGGGCCTTGGGGGCGGCGGGAGCCGCCTTCTTAGGCTCCTCCTTCTTGGGGAAGCCAGCCTCACGGTCCTTGAAGAACGCAGTGGCCACCTGGGGGAAGGCGATGTAGGACAGCACATCCTCGTCACACTTGGCGGTATCGCCCAGCTCCTTCTTGGTCTTCTCAAACTCGGGCTCCAGAGAGTCGGCAAAGCGGCCCTTCACCAGGGGGGTGTCGCCCAGGATCTTCTTCTGGATCTCCGCGTCGATGGGGGCGGGAGTGCGGCCGTACTCGCCGCGGCAATAGGCCTTGATCTCCTTGCCCACCACCTTGTAGCGCTCGCCGGCCAGCACGTTCTGCACAGCCTGAGAGCCCACCATCTGGCTGGTGGGGGTGACCAGAGGAGGATAGCCCAGGTCGGCGCGGACCTTGGGGGTCTCGGCCAGGGCCTCGTCCAGCTTGTCCATAGCGTTCATCATCTTCAGCTGGGAGATCAGGTTGGACAGCATTCCGCCGGGGATCTGATAGTTCAGGCACTGGGTGTCGGTGGCCATGGAGATGGGATCCAGAGTGCCATCCTTCAGGAAGTCGGCACGGACCCCCTTAAAGAAGTCGGCCATCTTGATCAGGGCCTTGTCGTCCAGGTCCACCTGATAGCCGAGCTGGCGCAGAGCATAGGCCAGGGTCTCGGTGGCGGGCTGGGCGGTGCCGCCGGACATGGGGGAGATGGCGGTATCCAGCACATCGGCGCCGGCCTCCACCGACTTCAGGCAGGTCATAAAGGCCAGGCCGGTGGTGCAGTGGGTGTGGATGACCAGGGGCAGCTCGGGCACCGCGTCCTTGATGGCGGAGACCAGGTCATAGGCGTCCTTGGGCCCCATGATGCCGGCCATGTCCTTGATGCAGATGGAGGAGACACCCATCTTCTTCAGGTCCTTCACCATCTGGACGTTCTTCTCCAGGGTGTGGACCGGGCTGGTGGTGAAGCAGATGGTACCGGAGGCGTGAGCGCCCTGCTTCACGGTCTCATCAATGGCAACCTCCAGATTGCGCACATCGTTCAGCGCGTCAAAGATGCGGATGATGTCGATGCCGTTCTTCACAGAGTACTCCACGAATTTGCGGACCACATCGTCGGGGTAGTGCTTATAGCCCAGGATGTTCTGGCCGCGCAGGAGCATCTGGAGCTTGGTGTTGGGCATCTTGGCGCGGATCTTGCGCAGCCGGTCCCAAGGGTCCTCCCGCAGGTAGCGCAGGCAGACGTCAAAGGTGGCGCCGCCCCACACCTCGGCGGAGTAGAAGCCAGCCTGGTCCATCGTCTCCAGGATGGGCTCGAACTTGTCATAGGGGAGCCGCGTGGCGATCAGCGACTGATTTGCGTCACGCAGTACCGTCTCTGTAAATTGTACCTTTCTCATGTTGAATCGACCTCCAAATATTGCTGTGGGTGCTCTCACAAAAATTCGGATCTGCCTCACTTTCAGCATTCCGGTCCGTGAAGCCGGCTCACTTCGCCGGAAAACTCACTTGTAGCTATTGTAGTATATCTTACGCCGCAACGCAACCCCCTTTGGTAGAAATACTTTGCTTTTTCCAGTCAAAAAACTCCAGATGCCGGAAAGCCTCCCGGTTTTCCGGAAAATATAGAAAAACACCGCAGGCAGTTGGGAAGGTAACTGCTGCGGTGTTCAAGTTCGGGGTAAATCGATCTGTCCGTCCAAACGGCTGCTCACCGTTCGCTGCACGGCTGAGACTTCTCACGATAACCGGAGAACTCCTCTCCGAAGATCAGATCGTCCACGTCCCTGTCTTCCCGTACACGGTTCCAGATGCTGTCTGGCTCACGCTTCATCATCGTCATGCTGATTCACCTCCTGATAGTTTTGATTTGTCCGGACACGGGGCACACAAAAGGCTCCATGTACGCACCGGATCATCCGGCTTCTTGCAGGCAGAACTCCGCCGTCTTTCGACGCCGCCTGTTTAGCTGCTGCGGACCCGCCTACGCTCTCTCCGCCTTCGCTGAGTGGTTCCGGTCCCCGCTCGGCCAGTCACGGCAGCACATCGCCGCTTCTATCGCCCACAGTTTCTGTGTGAAATAGCCGCTCTACTCAACATTTTCTTTCACTTTCAAGATCCTGCACCACCACAGGCTTACGGCCGCCCTTCGCAGATCCTCCTGCCGGACTTGCGCTATTGTAAACCCTCTCTCCAGGTTTGTCAAGAACTTTTTCTCAAAAAATGAAACTCTATGTTTTTTATCCTGCATTTTTCCTGCATAAGAGCAGTCTCCCATTCTTCTGGAAGCTGTTGTTCCATCCCCAAAACGCACTTGTGCCCGCCTCCCCTTGGGAAGGCGGGCACCGCGTTATCCCTTGGTCTGCTTCAGCAGCTCCAGCAGCAGTTCCTCGTTTCGGAGGGCCGCTTTGGCCAGCGCCTCCGACTTCTGCCGCAGGCGGACCAGATTGCCCTCATAGTCCGCCATCATGCGGTCGGCACAGGCGATGGCCTCCTCCCGGTCGAATCGTTCCACATGGCCGGCGGAGGGCATATCCAGCTCCTGGAGATAGCTCTCCACCTTTGGGTCGTACACCAGGCCGATGCAGGGTACCGCCATCCGCGCGGCGAAAATCAGGGTGTGCAGGCGCATGGCCACACACAGCTCGGCCTCCCCCAGCACCGCCATCAGCTCCCGGGGGGTGGTGGCCGTATCCAGGAGATAGGAGGGCTCCTCCATGGCCTGGCGCACCAGACCGGTGGTGTTCCGGTCGTGCTTGGGCTGCATCAGAAGAAACAGGATCTCCATCCCATAGGTCCGCCGCAGATGGTCGCACAGGCCGGCCAGCTTTTGGGGAAATTCCTCCGTCCCCGGCCAGTCCCGCACTGAGACCACCGCAAACCTGCTCCCTTGGGGAAGGCGGGCCGCCTGGAGCAGCTCCATCCCCCGTTCCCGGGAAGCGGGGGGCAGATTAAACACCGGATCCGCCGTCACATGGAGGTCGGGGCGTGTCACCCCCATCTCCTGGAGTTCCCGGGCGGAGCTCCCGTCCCGGAGGGTCACCAGGGCGGCCCGCTCCACCGCCCGCCGGACCCGGCGGCGGTTAGACGGCTTCTGCACCGGGCCGATGCCGTTGGCATAGAGCATCACCGGCTTATGGAACAGCTCCGCCGCCTGAATGATAGACAGGTAATACAGCAGGGATCGGGTGGAGGTCCGGTCCTGGAGCAGGCTCCCTCCGCCGGATAGCAGAGCGTCACACCGCCAGAGGGATTTCAGCACCTTCCATACCTGGAAGCGGGGGACCGCCTCCAGACCACACAGGTCCCAGGTCAGCTCCGGGTCGTTGGACAGCACGGTCACCGCCACATCCCGGCTGGCGGCCAGGATCCCCTCATGGATAGACTGGAGGATCGCGTCGTCCCCGGCGTTGGAGAAGCCGTAATAGCCGCTCATCACCACATGATAGCGGCGGCGGTGCACCTGGTCATACACCGCCAGGCAGTCCTCCGCCATGCGGCGCACCGAGTAGTGCTCCTGCACCACCTGCCGGCCATAGCGGCCCAGCGCCCGCTTCTCTTCCTCCGGCAGCGCCAGGGCGGAGGTCACCGCCTCCAGCAGCACCGCCTCCGTGGCGATGGGGTCGGTGCGGCAGCAGAAGTTGGTGTCGATGGCCTTCTCCAGCAGCTCCGGACGGAACAGGCCGGTGTGGCCCTGTGCCCCGGAGAGCACCACAGGCTTCTCCGCCGCCATGGCCTCCAGCGCGGAGCGGGAGACCCCCACGAACAGGTCGCAGGCGGCTGCCACGACGTTGATATCCGTCCTGGGGCCGGTCAGCACCACACAGGGGCGGCCCAGCTTCAGGTTCACCTCCTGGGCCTGCCGGTCCAGCTCCTCAAACACATCCCCGCCGCCGGTGATCAGGATCCGCACCCCGGGCGCCGCCCGGTCAAGCTGGGGCGCCAGCTCAATGAGCTGCCGGGCTGCCAGGGAGCTGGCCTGATCCAGCCGGCTGACATGGCCGATCACCGGGTCATCCCCCAGGCAGAACTCCTCCCGCACCGCCTCCCCGGAGACCCCGGGAGAAAATTTCTCCGTATCGATCCCGTTGATGGTCAGGGTAATGTGTCCAGCAGGGACCCCGTACTCCTGGATCAGATAGTCCCGGATGTCCTCGCTCACCGCCAGAGTGCGCTGCCCCCAGTTGGACAGCAGCTTCAGCATCCCGCTGACCTGGAACACCCCGTGGCAGGAGGTGACGAAGGGGAACCCCAGCTCCCGCTGGAGGGTGCCGCACAGAAAGGCTGGGATCCGGGCGTGGGCGTGGACGATGTCAGGCCGCTCCTCCCGCAGGATCCGCCGGAGCAGGGTCCGGGAGCGGAGCATATCCCCCACGCTGCGCCGGTGCATGGGGACGGCGTAGTGCCGGATCCCCGCCGCCTCTACCTCGGCCACATATACGCCGCCGTTGGAGGCAATGACCACCTCATGTCCCCGGGCCTTCAGCTCCTTGGCCAGCTCCACGATGTGGGTCTCCGCGCCGCCGATGCCCAGCCCCATGGTCGCCATAAAGATCTTCATGGCTCCCTCACTGATCCCCGCCGGGGATCTGGAGGTCCACAATGGTCCCCACAAAATTGGCATACTGGGTATTGAAGTTCCGGTTGGAGTTGACCCCCAGGCTGTAAATACGGTTGAGCATCACACTGCCGTTCCCCTCGATCAGGGCCTCACCCTCAATGGTCAAAAGGATGTTGTAGCAGTCCTCGGCGGGCAGCATGGCCACCGTCCCGTCGTTCAGCTTGCCTTCATAGGTCCCGCCGCTGACCTGAATGTCTGTAATGGTGCCCAGAGAGCCGCCGGTGCTGCGCTCCTTGTCAAACATCTGGTCCCCCACCTGGATGGCGTCCAGCATATACTCCGGCTGGTTCTCCAGCTCCATCTGATAGACCACCGTGGTGGTCCCCACATTGCTCCCCGTCTGAGGCTTATGCGTCTTGACATAGACGGCGGCCACCATCACCGCCACCACCAGAAGGACGATCACGTCCACGATGCTGATCTTGCCGAACAGCCGTCCATCCCGATCCATGATCTTCACTGCTCAGCCCCCCTTTCGATCTCAGTCACAGGGCCGCTGCCCATGTAGCCCGGTCCCCGGACATAGGCCAGCTGGCCCACCCGGAAGTCATAGCCGCCGCCCAGCAGCAGGGCTCCTCCGTCTCCGCTGGTGGTGCAGGTGCTCTCCACCGTGACATATACGTCCTCATAGCCCTCCAGCACCGCGTTCACATAGACCTGCCGCTCCTGATCCAGGACCTGGACCTCCGCGGGTCTGGCCTCCACCGAGACCACGCTGCCCATCTGATAGTTTTTCACCGCGTCCTCCAGCTGGTCGCCGGGCTGGATGAGGGCGCTCTCCCCCTCCTTCATCTTCTGAAACAGGACGGTATAGCGCACCGGGGCGGCGGTGGGGGCGGTCTCTCCGCCGGAGCGCAGGCCGATCCAGGCCGCCGCGGCCCCCACCAGCAGGACCGCCACCAGAATGATGGCGTCGAACAGATTCAGCCGCAGCCGAAATTTGTGGTTATTTTGTTCCATGAGATACTCCTTTCAGGATGTCAAGGTAAACTTGTTCCACGTTTTTTGCAAAGATCTCGCCGGTGAACCGCTCCCGGAACACCTCCCGGGCCCGCTCTCCCATGCGCGCCCGCTCCTCCGGGCGGTCCATCAGCCGGGCGATGCAGACGGCCAGGGCCTGGCTGTCCCGGCTGGGGAAGATCAGTCCGTTGTCCCCGTCCTTCACCAGCCAGGGGTTGCCCCCGTAGTCGCTGACGATGGAGGGCAGCCCCAGGCTCATCCCCTCCAGAAGGGCCATACTGGTGGCCTCTGTGCCGTAGGAGGCGTTGAGCTGCACATCCAGAATGGACAGCAGTGCGGCCACATCGGACCGGAAGCCCAGCAGGGACATCACATCCTCCACGCCTTCTTCCGCCACTGCCTTCCGAAGCTCCGCTTCAAAGGCGCCGGTCCCCGCCGCCAGGATGCGGAACTTCCGCCCCTGCTCCTTGAGGATGCGGGCGGCCTGGGCCAGGTACACATGGCCCTTATACTCCTCCAGGCGGGCCAGGATGCCAAGAGTGAATGTGTCCTCATCCAGGCCCAGGGAGACCCGCAGCCGCGCCCGCTCCTCTGAAGGGGCCGGGACCACCGGAGCTACTCCGTTCATCACAATGGTGATCTTCTTCGGGGAGATCCCGCCGTCCGTCAGATTTTCTGCCGTAGCCGGGCTGACGGCAATGATCCGGTCGGCGTAGTGCTCATTCAGCCACTTGTTGACCCACCGGCCGGGGGGGTACCGCAGCTTGGCGGGTACCGGGAAGGCGGAGTGCCGGCTGTACACCACCGGGACGCCGCACTGCCGGGCGGCGACGCGCCCCGACAGGGCCCCGTGGGTGTGGACCAGATCGGGCCGCTCCCGGCGGAGCAGCTCCTTCAGCGCCTTGACATCCTCCTTGTGGTAGGAGCGGTCCGCCATGCCGTCCACCTCCAGCACCCGGGCCCCCGCCTCCTCCAGCGGCTCCTTCAGCAGGCTGCCTTTTGGAACAGCCACCCAGGTCTCAAACCGGCTGCTGTCGGCATACCGCAGATAGTTGAGGATCACCCGTCCCGCGCCGCCGATGTTGGTATCGCTGATCACATTCAGCACCCGGATCACACCTTCAGCCCCCTCTCCGGAAGCTGGCCCCGCCGGGCCAGCAGCGCCCCCAGGGCCAGCCAGGCCCAGAACAGGAGCAGCACACGGTAATTATAGAAGGAGTAGTCTGTCATTGCCTGGACCAGGAAGCCAGCGATTCCGCTGACTGCCGCCGTCTGATACAGGCGGCTGAAGAGGTCCTTCTCCCGGCAGAAGGCGGCGCACAGGTCCCGGAAATAGTGGAACAGCAGCAGGACGAACACCACCAGGGCCACCACGCCCGCGTCGCACACGATCTGAAGGAACAGATTGTGGGCATGGGGGGCCACGATGCCGCTGTAACTGTACTTGGGATACACCAGATTGAAGGCCGCGTCCCCCGGTCCGATGCCGCACATCCAGTAGTCCTTCAGCATGGCCAGGGTGCCCATCCAGATGTACACCCGGTAGGAGGTGGAGCTGTCCCCCAGGTTTCCGATGCTGGCAAAGCGGTTGATCACCGCGTCCGGCAGAACAAAGTACAGGACCACCAGCAGCAGGGGGGTCAGCAGTAGCAGCCGGGGCTGGAGAAACAGCACAAAGACGAAGCCGGCAAACAGCAGGCCCAGCCATGCCCCCCGGGACAGGGTGAGCAGCATACACACGCACATGATGCCGCAGCAGCAGAAGTAGAACACCCGCATCCCCCAGTCCTTGGCGGCCAGAAGACCCGCCCCGCCCAGGGGGATGGCCAGGATCAGGTACTGTCCCAGCATATTGGGGTTCTCCAAAGTGGAGGGCACCCGGAACACGTCGCCGAACATCTCACTGTCCGCCCAAGCGGCGGACTGATAGCCCCAGCCGAACAGGTACTGGCAGATGCCGTACAGGGCCACCGCCGTCCCCGCCATCACCAGCAGGAGCAGCAGGGTGTCCAGCTGCCGCCGGGTGGTGATGGAATTTTCCAGAATGACGGCGAAGAGGATGAAGGCCACCGTCAGCACGCCGCCCAGCAGACTGCCCGCCCGGGTCACGGAGAACCAGGTCCCAGCCAGATAGATGGCCGCGTACAGCCAGAGATAGCGGTTCATAGGTGCGTAGTACAGCTTCCGCCCGCTGTCCGCCATCAGGTTCAGCAGCAGGGAAAATGCACTGACCAGCACCAGTCCCAGCACCGCCATTGTGGGGATGATGGGGGCCAGCACTGCCGCAGCCCCCGCCCACAGCCAGCATTTTTGAAAAATGCTGCCCTCAAACAGCCTGTCCAGGCGCAGGGCCCGGTACAGGCGGCACAGTCCTCCGTGGATCCACCGCCAGAGCCGGGCAAAGACACTGTGGTCCGACTCCGCCTGCTCCAGCTGGAGCGGGGGGTGGATGAACCACTGAATGAGCCCGCTGCCCCTCCACTGCCCGCCGAACCACAGGCACAGGGCCGCCAGCACCCGGTACACGGCGCTGGCCTGCACGATCGTTCGCATTCGTTCCATACCTCAACCTCGTTTCAAGATTCGTTTCATCAGATCCCGGGCCAGCCCCATCTCCTCCAGACGCATCAGGCCGGCCAGCAGGAAATAGACCGCCGCCCCCAGCGCCGCGCAGGCCCCCAGCAGAAGCAGCTCCCCCGCTTTGCCCGCGGGCAGAAGGGCGGACAGGCTGTTCCGGGCCAGCCAGACCACCGCCGCCATCCCCGCCGTGGACGCCAGCATTTTCAAAAAGTCCGCCCCAAAGCCGCCGGAGAGGATCCCCTCTCCCCGCAGCTCCATGGGGACCAGCAGCAGCACGGCATACAGTGTGGAGGACACCGTGGAGGCGATGGCCAGTCCGGCCACGCCCATGGGCTCCGTCAGCACCATGCAGAGAAGGATGTTGGCCAGGATGGACACGCCTCCGGCCACCAGGGGCGTCCGCCCATCCTGCCGGGCGAAATAGGCACGGCTGAGAATGTTCTGAAGCCCGTAGCCCACCATCCCCAGCGAGACCCACACCAGGGCCTCCGAGGTGATGGAGACAGAAAACGCGTCAAACTCCCCGCCCCCGTACAGGAAGGACACCATGGGCCTGGCCAGCACCATCAGACCCGCCGCCATGGGCAGGACAAAAAACAGGCTGCCGTGGACGGTCTGCCGGAGGGTATCCCGGAAGGCCCCCTCCTGGTGCTCCGCCGTCAGGCGGGACAGACGGGGGAAAATCACATTGGTGATAGACAGGATGAACACCCCGGCGATCACCAGATACAGGTTGGTGGAGTACTCCATGGCGGACACCCCCGCGCCCTCGTACAGTCGGGAACCGAACTTGGTGTTGATGGTCAGGTTGATGGGCTGCACCCAGGTGGAGATCATCACCGGCCCCATCAGGGCAAAGGCCTTCCGCATCCCCTCTGAACGGAAGGAGAAGTCCGGCCGGTACCGGAAGTCCAGCTGGCGCAGCGAAGGCGCCTGGACCACCGCCTGGAGCAGCCAGCCCAGCAGATAGGCTCCAGCCAGCCCGTACACCCCAAACCGCTCGTCCAGGAAAAAGAAGTAGCCGATGATCACCAGATTGGACACCGTGCTGATGAGGGCCGGAATATTGAACCGGTCCATGGCCTGGAGGATCCCCACAAAGGAGAAGGCCACCCCGGTGAACAGCACCGTGGGGAACATCACCCGGGTGAGGGAGGCCGCCAGTTCCGCCGTCTGCGGGTCATAGCCGTCCGCGAACAGGGTCACCAGGGGCTGGGCGAACAGGATGCCCAGCACGGTGAGGACTGCGGTGAGCAGAGCCATCACCGACAGGAAGTTGCTTCCAAAGCGGAAGGCCTCCTTTTTCCCTCTCTGGGTGAGATACTCGCTGAACACCGGGATGAAACAGGCCGCGATGGCCGAGGCGAACACCACATCGAAAAACACCCGGGGGATGCGGCTGGCGATATAGAACGCCTTGGCCTCCATGCCGGTGGTCCCGTAGTGCACCGCCATCAGGTGATCCCGGAACAGGCCCAGCACCTTCCCCAGCAGGGTGATGGCCATGACCACGCTGATGGTCCTGGTGGAATGATCCTTGTTTTCTGACAATGTTTCCTCTCCTCTCTCCATACCCCGCCCCCAGTCCGGGGGCGAATCGCTTTATTGTACACCAACCCACCCCCTTTTTCAACCGCTCTCCCACAGTTTCCATCGGGATTCATGGTCTGTTCATACTTTCCACCTGTTTCTTAAATTTTTATTAAAGTTTCCGCTTCTGCCGTTTTTTGGCGGGCTGTCCGCATTGAAATCAAAGATCGTTCCTGCTATAATGAGGTCTATTCCATTTTCGCTTTTCCTCCGGCCCCGTCTGGGGCCCGCCTGTACATATCCATCTCCAGACGAATAAGGAGCGTCAACATGAAGTATCCCAACCTGCACGATCTGTCCAAGCGCGCCGCCGCCCTGGTGCTGACCGCGGCGCTGCTCGTCCCGTCCGCCTTCGCTTCCGCCGGCACGACACGGCTGAGCACCTCCCGCACCCTGGCCGACGGCCTGACGTACATCAATACCATCTCGGAGCACCCCTCCTCCGGCCGGATTGAAAGTTTCTCCTTCCAGCTGGAGCCGGGCAGCGACGTCACCCCCATCATGGTCCAGTCCTCCGGCACCATTTACGGGGCCGCCACCATCAACAAGGCGGTCAGCTATGCAGAGAGTTTGGGATACCATGTGGTGGGCGGCATCAATAGCGACTTTTTCACTATGGGCAGCGGCATCCCCAACGGCATCTCCATCGAGAAGGGGGTATACAAGTCCAGCCCGGAGGGAAACCATGCCATCTCCGTGGTGGACGGCCGTCTGGAGCTGTCCGCCTCCCCACAGGTGGAACTCACCCTGACCAACCGCCGGGATGACAGCTCGGTCTCCCTCACCCACTTCAACAAGTGGCGCAACTCCTCCGGCGGACTCTACCTTTATAATGAGGACTTCTCCTCCGTCTCCACCCGCACCGACTCCGCCGGCGGCCGGATGGTCCGTTTCCAAGTCACAGAGGATGACCGGGACACCCCCCTCACCGTCAACGGCGAGCTTACTTTGGAGGTCACGGAGGTCTTTGAGGCCCAGGACGCCGTCACCATCGGCGAGGACAACTATATCCTCACTGCCGCCTATGAATCCGGCTTTTCCGAGCTGTTCGCCAGCTATCAGGTGGGGGACAAGGTCACCCTGTCCGCCTCCTGCTCTGACCGCGCCATCTCCGACGCCCAGTGGGCGGGGGGCTGCGGCGACATCATGATCGCTGGCGGAAAAATGACGGACAGCTCCACCTGGCACTATGCCACCGGCCAGGCTCCCCGCACCGCAGTGGGGGTGAAGGAGGACGGCACCATGGTGTTCTACGCGGTGGACGGCCGGCAGTCCGGCTACTCCGCCGGTCTGACCCAGAAGGACCTGGCTGACGAGCTGCTCCAGCAGGGCTGTCAGTGGGCAGTGAACCTGGACGGCGGCGGCTCCACAACCCTCAGTGTCCTGCTCCCGGGCAGCAGCGCCCCGGCGGTGGACAACTCCCCCTCCGGCGGCTCTCTCCGGGCCTGCGCCACCTTCATCCTGCTGGTCACCGACGCCCCCACGGACCGGGAGCCGGAGCGCCTGGCCCTTCAGCAGGACGGTCTGACCGTGCTCACCGGTTCCTCCCTGACTCTGGGCGATGTGGCCACCGTGGACGGCGGCGCCGCCACCGTCTCCAGCCGCGTCTCCGACGCTGAGTTCTCCTCCAAAAATGAGCTGGGCTCTTTCAATGGCAGTATCTACACCGCTGGGGACAGAGCGGGAACGGACGAGATCGCCATCCGTTCCCGGGATCTGGACCTGACAGGCTCCGCCCAGATCCATGTGGTGGATACGCTGACCTCCCTCACCGTCTCCAGGGCGAGCAGCACCTCCCCCCTCACCGCCCTCACGCTGGAGGCCGGGGAGAGCGTCCAGCTGGCCGCCTCCGGCTCCTACTGGTCCCGTGAGGCCCTGCGTCCCGGCTCCGGAGGAGTGACCTGGAGCGTGGAGGGCAATGTGGGCAGCATCACCCAGGACGGCGTGTTTACCTCCGGCGGAACGGGCAGCAGCGGGACCATCACCGCCACTGCCGGCGGGCTCACCAGCAAGGTGACTGTGGGGCTTGAGAACGTCCACAACGATGTGACCCCGGAGCACTGGTCCTATCCGGCGGTGGAATACTGCTATGAGCACGGCATCGTCAGCGGCGTCTCCAGCACGGAGTTCGGCCGGGACCACTCCATCCGCCGTGGCGACTTTGTGCTGATGCTGTATAACGCCCTGGGCAAGCCCGCGGTCACCGGCTCGTCCGGCTTCTCTGACGTTTCCCCCTCCGACTACTACGCCCAGGCCATCACCTGGGCCAGTGCCAACCACCTGGTCTCCGGCGTGGCGGAGGGCCTGTTCGGCCCTACCGACCTGGTCACCCGGGAGCAGGCCTTCACCATCCTGCACCAGGCCATGCCCCTGCTGGGCCTGAGCAGCCCGGAGCCCGACCTCACTGTGCTGGACCGGTTCGCTGACCGGGACCAGATCGCGGAGTACGCCCGGCCCCACGCGGCCGCCCTGGTGTCCCAGGGCCTGGCCAGCGGCGCGGGCGGCGTGCTCAACCCCAAGGGGCAGCTGACCCGGGCGGAGATGGCCGCCCTGCTCTACCAGCTGCTCACCTATGACCCCGCCAGCCAGCCTGAGACTCCCGAGACCCCTGAGTCCCCGGATACCCCCGACGTCCCCCAGGTGGACCCGGACGCCCAGCTGATCCTCAGCCAGACGGAGGGGACCCTGGCTTCGGCGGAGACCCTCCAGCTCACCGCCCAGCTGTCCATTGGCGAGGGGCCTGTCACCTGGCGCTCCAGCGATCCCTCCGTGGCCGCGGTCTCGCCGGAGGGCGTCGTCACCAATGTCTACGCCGGCAGCGGGAATGCCTCCGTCACCATCACAGCCTCCTGCGGCCCCCTCACCGCGGAGGCAGTCCTCCAGTGTGGTCCCGCCGGGCAGATCGGCCTTGTCACCGCGGAGCCCACCCTCCGGGTGCGCTCCGGCCCCAGCCAGGAGGACCCGGTCATCTCCCGTCTGAACAACGGAAGCCGGGTGGTCCTTCTGGACACCGATACCCCAGGCTGGTATCAGGTCCTCTTTTCCGATGCCGCCGGGCAGGCGGTCACCGGCTGGGCCTCCGCTGATTACATCCTTCTCCACTGACCGGGGCGGTCTTGAAGGATCCCGCCCGGTCTGGTATAATAGGAGGACGGCGGGCCCCGGGCCCTGTCCACCGGAACGGAAGTTCGCCGTGCAGCCAAGGCTGCACGGCGTTTTTTCTCCCGCTTCAGCCTGCCGCAGTCCCGTCCGAACGGCAGGACCACCGCCGGAACGGGAACGCTCCGCAGAGCAGAGGAGGTTATTTCATGGAAATGACAAGCACAAGGACTGTGATCGTAGACGGGAAGGCCCGGGACTACCCCCTGGGCACCCCCTATCAGGCCATCGCCGCTGATGCGCAGGACCGCTATCCCAGCGACATCCTCCTGGTGGACCGGGATGGAAAGCTGTGTGAGCTGAACAAGCCCCTGGACCGGGACTGCACCCTGCGCATGATCACCGCGGTGGACCGGCCGGGACGCCAGACCTATGAGCGCAGCGTAGTCTTTCTGATGCTCGCCGCTTTTTATGACACGGTGGGGACGGAGCGCGTCCAGCGCATCTCGGTGGAGTATTCCATCAGCCGCGCCCTGTTCATCCGAGCCAAGGGAGATTTCATTCTGGATCAGGCCCTGCTGGACCGGGTGGAGGAGCGGATGCGCCAGCTGGTCCGCCAGGCGGTCCCCATTCGGAAAAGCTCCCTCTGCACCGAGGACGCGGTGCAGCTCTTCCGCAGCCGCGGGATGCTGGACAAGGCGCAGCTGCTCCGCTTTCGGATCAGTTCCCGGGTCAACGTCTACTCCTTGGAGGATTTTTCCGACTATTTTTACGGGTACATGGTCCCGGACACCAGCTATCTGAAGTGGTTCGCCCTCCAGATCTTCGAGGACGGCTTCGTCCTGCGGCTGCCCGACCTGCGGGACCCCTGCCGCCTCGGGGCGTTCACGCCCCCCATCAAGGTCTTCCAGGCCCTCCACGACGCCGCCCTCCGTTCGGAGGCACTCCACATCTCCAATGTGGCGGAGATGAATCAGCGGATCTCCCAGGGGGGCGCCACCCAAATGATCCTGTCCCAGGAGGCCCTGATGGAGAAGCAGATCGGAGACATCGCCGAGGAGATCGCCAAACGGCGGGATGTGCGCTTTGTGATGATCGCCGGTCCCTCCTCCTCGGGAAAGACCACCTTCTCCCACCGCCTGTCTACCCAGCTGCTGGCCCGGGGGATGCGCCCCCACGCCATCGCCACCGACAACTACTTCAAAAACCGGGAGGACACCCCCCGGGACGAAAACGGCCAGTACGACTTCGAGGGGCTGGGGGCCATGGATGTGGAGCAGTTCAACCGGGACATGGTGCGGCTCCTGAACGGCGAGACGGTGGAGCTCCCCCACTTCAACTTCAAAAAGGGCGCCCGGGAGTACAACGGCGATCTGCTCATCCTGGGCCCCCAGGACATCCTGGTCATCGAGGGCATCCACTGTCTGAACGACCAGTTCTCCCACGCTCTGCCCAAGGAGAGCAAATACCGCATCTACATCAGCTGTCTGACCACGCTGAATGTGGACGACCACAACCGCATCCCCACCACAGATGCCCGCCTGCTCCGCCGGATCGAGCGGGACGCCCGCACCCGGGGCTATAACGCCCGGGCCACCATCCAGCTGTGGCCCTCCGTCCGCCGTGGGGAGGAGCGGAACATCTTCCCCCACCAGGACAGTGCGGATGTGATCTTCAACTCCGCCCTGCTCTATGAGACCGCCCTGCTGAAGCCCTATGTGGAGCCGCTGCTCTTTGCCGTGCCCAAGGACTGTGAGGAGTACATCGAAGCCAAGCGGCTGCTGAAATTCCTCAGCTATTTCCTGCCCGTCCCTGCCGATGACGTACCCCGCACCTCCCTGCTGCGGGAGTTCATCGGAGGAGGCTGCTATCCGGGGTAACATTCGGCCCCCTTCCTTTTTCTTTAAACTGCAGACAAATGCAGATCCCCCGCACCGGCGTGTGAACCGGCGCGGGGGATCTTCTCGTGTTCGTTTCCTGTTACTGGAAGTATAACTCCGGGCGGCGGTTGTGCAGACCGCCCACCTGCTCCCGGCACTCCCGCTGATACTTCAGATCCAGCACGCCGTAGATGACGCCGGGCCACCCGCCGGCCACCGCCACCGCGGTGCCCCAGGGATCGGTGATCCGGCTGCGTCCGAAGGGATGCTGGCCGGCTACGGTTCCAAACTGGTTGGCCGCGCATACCCAGGTCTGGTTCAGCAGGGCCATGGAATCGATCAGCAGGTCCCAGTGCTCCGTCCGGACAGGCAGAGGAGCGCCCAGGGGGAAGCAGGCCATGACGCACAGCAGATCCGCCCCCTTCAGCACCTGGGTGCGGGCCAGCTCCGGAAAGCGGCAGTCGTAGCAGATCTGGATGCCCACCCGGCCGATGTCCGTGTCCAGCAGGCAGATCTCATCCCCCGCCTGGACGTGGTCGGATTCCCGGTAGTTCAGGGCGTCAAACAGGTGCATCTTGGAGTACCGCCCCAGGATCTCCCCCTCCCGGTCGATCCAAACCGTGGTATTGCGCACCTTGCCCGACTCCGTCCGCTCCGTGATGCTTCCGGGCACCAGGTTGACGCGGAGCTCCCGGGCCAGGCGGGACATCCGCATGGTATAGGGGCCTGGGATGGGCTGGGCCTGCGCCAGCGCCTCCTCCGGGGAACGGGCCAGAAAGTCCACGCACTCTGGCAGCAGGATGAGGTCCAGGTCCGGCATCCCCCGGGCCGCCTCCCGCACCAGCGCCTCCGCCCGGTCCAGATTCTCCCCGGGGTCGGGTGACTCCGCCCCCAGCTGGCACACCGCCGCGCGGATCCATCGCTTTTCCACCGTCACCCCTCCTCTCTCTCCACCGCCTCGATCCGGCGGATCCGGGCATAGATGTCCTCTCGCTCCTCCGGCAGGGAGAAGGTCACGGTAAATACAAACAGGGTGGGGCCCGCCACTACCTCGCCCAGCACCTGGTACACAGGTTTCTCCGGGTCTGTTCTCTGCTCCAGCTCCTTCCAGCCCCAGTGGGCACTGAACCCAGGCTCCTCCCTGGTCTCTACATCAGAAAAGCCGGCCAGGTCGGCGTTCCACGCCGCCTTCACGTTCTTGCTGCGGTAGCCGCTGACGCGCCAGAGGGGGGCTGTCGCTCTCCTCGTCCCACCAGATGCAGCCGCCGCCCCCCCGGCCGTCCTCGTTCCACTCATAGCGGTACACGCCGGGCAGCGGGAAGCGCAGGGTGTCAAAGGACTGGGTCACCTCCCCCTTGTGGTAGCCGGGGGCAAACTCCTCCTCCAGTTCCGGGATGTCCTCCGGCAGGCCGAAGCCCCGGTCGTCCAGGATGCACAGTTCCCGATAGCTCTCCACCGGCAGAGGGAGCTCTGGATCCATTTGAGCCGACTTTTCCAGCTCATCCAGAATCAGGCCGTTGATCTGGGCGTCCTCTCCGCTGCGGTCGGAGGGCGCGAAATAGCAGTCCTCCCACAGCCGCTTCAGGGCGCAGTTGCGGTGGAAGCGGGCGTCGTGCCCCGGCTCGTTCCAGAGGAACAGCCGCTCGCTCAGCTCCCGGAGCGCCCCCCGCTCCAGCCGCTGCCCCAGCCATTGCCGGGAGAAGCGGCCCACCGGCGTCACCACCGTCCCCGGGACCTTCTCCGGCCAGTACTGGTCCTCGTCCCAGAACAGGCGGACCTCCCCCTCCGGATCCCGGTCCAGTTCCTCCAGGGCCTGCTTCAGCTGCTCCGCCAGCCAGGGCTCGAAGGTCTCCCGGCGGAGGGCCTCAAAATCCGGATCCTCCAGATAGTTGGTGCTGTCCTTCCACTCCATATCCTTGATTTCTTTCTCGCCCAGCGCCTGGATCAGCTCCGCCGCCGCCCGGTGAAAGCCGGGGCCCGCGGGCACGCTGACACAGCTGCCGGTGATCTTCCACCGGCCAAAAAAGCTCCGCACCGGGACCCAGCCCAGATCCACGTATCCGGTGGGACACAGCACCACCCGCATCCCCTCCTTCCAGGCGCCCACACGGTAGCCCTTCTCCTTTGCCATCCGCTGCACCGCCCGGACCACGTTGTCCTTGTTGCGGCACTCCCCCTGAAAGACGATCCCAAGCTTCATGCTCCGTCCCTCCCTGTCAGCAGCACTGCTGGATCAGCCACACCCGGTCAAACCGCCGGGCCGCCAGATCCTCGTTCCGAATGTAAAAATAGATGCGCCCGCAGTCACCGAACATCAGCTCGAAGCCGCCGCTCTCCACAGTGTCCAGCTGGAACAGCAGCTGCCACCCCTCCACGCTGGGCTTCCGGAGCTGGTCCCGCTCCTCCAACGGGACACTCTCCCACTTGCCTCCCAGGTAGTGCCCCCGGGAGACCAGTTCACACTCCAGGGTCATGTTGTTCTGGATAATGTCCGGCCAGCCCAGCAGCTTGCTCAGATTCGCCGGATAGTCCAGTCCCAGCTCCCGCCGGGCCGCGTCAAAATAGCGGTAGTCGTTGGCCGTCCAGTCGTACCCCAGGGCGGGACAGGCGTCCTGAAAATCCGGGGCGTCCACGCCGGCGGACAGCTCCGCCGCCAGCTCCGGCAGCCGGAAGTCCTCCGGCAGATCTACCGGGAAACCCGCCGGGGCCAGGGGCGCTCCGTCGAACCAGTAGACCCTGGCGCAGCCCGCGTCTTTGGGGTCATAGCCCCACCGCTGGGAGCCCAGCTCATAGAAGAAGGACAGCAGCCCCGTTTTGGGCAGTAAGCCCTCCCGGTCCAGCGGAGCCAGGCTGGCGCAGTCAAACTGGGCCAGGAACGCCAGGGGGCGGGGCTTGACAGTCTCGTCCTCCGGGACCGCAGTCTCAAAGACAGGCCAGGTAAAGCCGGCGGGCACGTCCGGCTGTCCGCCGAAGCGGCTGGCTCCCACGGGAAGTCCGCTTTCAGCGGGCACAAAGCGGCTCTCAATGCGGCCGCGGCACAGGTCCGGCAAAATGTGTTTCCAATCCATAGCTGGTTCCTTTCCAGGGGACCTCTCCCCCTTGTCAAACTGTTCCTTTTTATCCTACCACAAACCACTCTCTTTGGTCAAACCTTCTAAAATCTCATAACAGGAACAAGGCAAATGCGACAAATCGATTTTGCACATTCTCCGGCATGCGGAACCCCATTCCCGCCCCGGCTTCCACGCAAATTTTGCAATTTTTCCTTCATTTTTCTATTTTTTCAGTCCCGGAATGATTCTAATTTTTCAGTATAATGCCCAATAGATTTCCGTTTCTTCATCCCTTATGATGTATATTATGTGGAGAAGTGTGCCCGGATCTCATCCGGAATTTCAGAACGCGGAGGTGTTTTCCCATGTCCACTGGCATTTCTATGGACCGTGTGGATCAGATCATTGACTCCTACGGCTGCCAGCGCCACCACCTGATCGCCATCATGCAGGACATCCAGGCGGAGTACAAATATCTCAGCCCGGAGGTTCTGGAGCGGATCGCCGAAAAGCTGGATGTCGGCGTGGCCAAGGTATACAGCGTCGCCACCTTCTATGAGAACTTTTCTCTGGAGGCCAAGGGCAAATACATCATCAAGGTGTGTGACGGCACCGCCTGCCACGTGCGGAAGTCCCAGCCCATCTATACCGCCATCCGGGAGTACCTGGAGCTGGAGGGCAAGCAAAAGACCTCCGCCGACGGGCTGTTCACCCTGGAGACCGTGGCCTGCCTGGGCGCCTGCGGGCTGGCCCCAGTGGTCACCGTCAACGACAAAGTCCATTCCAAAATGACCCCCGAGCTGGCCATCGAGCTGCTGGAGGAGCTGAAAAAGGAGGAAGCCGCCCTATGATGACCGCCGCAAAACTGACCCGCGAGCAGTTCAAGGTCCGCCAGCTGCGGGACAAGCGGGCCCTGGAGGCCCAGAAGAAGCAGGTGCTGATCTGCGCCGGGACCGGCTGCATCGCCGGCGGCTCCCTGGAGATCTATGACTATATCCAGGCGGAGTGCCAGCGCCGGGGGATGGAGGTCCACATCAGCCTGATCCACGAGGGAGAGCCCGAGGCCCCCGATGAGGCCCACGACCTCCATCTGAAAAAAAGCGGCTGTCACGGCTTCTGCGAGATGGGGCCCCTGCTCCAGATCGAGCCGGACGGCATCCTCTATACCCATGTCCATCTGGAGGACTGCGATGAGATCATCGAAAAGACCCTCCTTCAGGGCGAGCTGATCCCCCGCCTGCTCTATCAGCTGGACGGAGTCACCTACGCCAAGCATGAGGAGATCCCCTTCTATCACAAGCAGCAGCGGGTGGTCCTGGAGAACTGCGGCACCACCGACGCGGAGGACATCGACGAGTACATCGCCCGGGACGGCTACTCCGCCTTTGAGCAGGCGCTGTTCGAGATGACCGGCGAGGCCATCTGCAAGGAGATCTCCGACTCCGGCCTCCGGGGCCGGGGCGGCGGCGGCTTCCCCGCGGGCCGCAAGTGGGAGAGCGTCCGGCTCCAGCCCGCCGGGAAAAAGTATGTGGTGTGCAACGGCGACGAGGGCGACCCCGGCGCCTTCATGGACCGCTCCATCATGGAGGGCAACCCCCACTCCATCATTGAGGGGATGCTCATCGCCGCCGCGGCCGTCGGCAGCGACGAGGGCTATATTTACGTCCGTGCGGAGTACCCGCTGGCGGTCTCCCGCCTGAAAACGGCCATCGCCAAGGCGGAGGAGATGGGACTGCTGGGGGACAATATCCTGGGCACCGGCTTCTGCTTCCATCTCCATGTGAACCGTGGGGCCGGCGCCTTTGTCTGCGGCGAGGGCTCCGCCCTCACCGCCTCCATCGAGGGCAACCGGGGAATGCCCCGGGTCAAGCCCCCCCGCACCGTGGAGCAGGGCCTGTGGGCCCGGCCCACCGTGCTCAACAACGTGGAGACCTTCTCCAACGTCCCCCTCATCATCCGCCGGGGCTCCGCCTGGTACCGCTCCATCGGCACTGAGCGCAGCCACGGAACGAAGGCCTTCGCCCTCACGGGCAACGTGGTCAACACCGGCCTGATCGAGGTCCCCATGGGCACCACCCTGCGCCAGATCATCTTTGAGATCGGCGGCGGCATCAAGGACGGCAAGAAATTCAAAGCGGTGCAGATCGGCGGCCCCTCCGGCGGCTGTCTCACCGAGGAGCATCTGGATATGCCCCTGGACTTTGACTCCCTGAAGAAGGTGGGGGCCATGATCGGCTCCGGCGGCCTGGTGGTCATGGACGAGGACACCTGCATGGTGGAAGTGGCCCGTTTCTTTATGAACTTCACTCAGAACGAGTCCTGCGGCAAGTGCGTCCCCTGCCGGGAGGGCACCCGCCGGATGCTGGAGATCCTCACCCGCATCGTGAACAACGAGGGCAGCCTGGAGGACCTGGACCTGCTGGAGGACCTGTCCAGCACCATCACGGAGACCGCCCTGTGCGGCCTGGGCCAGTCCGCCTGCAAGCCGGTGCAGAGCACCCTGAAATATTTCCGGGACGAGTACCTGGCCCATGTGGTGGAAAAGCACTGCCCCCACTGCAACGGCCGGAAGAAGGAGCTCCGCATCGATCCTGAGCTGTGCAAGGGCTGCGGCAAGTGTATGCGGCAGTGTCCCATGGAGGCCATCTCCGGCCAGATCCGGATGCCCCATGTCATCGATACGGAAAAATGCATCAAGTGCGGCGCGTGCTGGGGCTGCTGTCCCTTCGGCGCCATTCGGGAGGAGTGAGCACTATGGCAAAGGGAATCATGTACATCGACGGCCAGCGGGTCCCCTTCGACGGGGAAACCAACGTGCTGTCCGTCATCCGCAAGGCCGGCATCGAGATGCCCACCTTCTGCTATTACTCCGACCTGTCCGTCTACGGCGCCTGCCGGATGTGTGTGGTGGAGGACGAGCGGGGCAAGATCGAGACCTCCTGCTCCATGAAGCCCCGGGATGGGCTGTCCATCCGCACCAACACTGCCCGGCTGCTGAAGCACCGCCGGATGATCCTGGAGCTGCTGCTGGCCTCCCACAACTGCTCCTGCACCACCTGCGAGAAGAGCGGCGACTGCCGCCTCCAGGAGCTGGCCATGCGCTTCGGCGTGCGCCGGGTCCGCTTCGGGGACAGCCGGGAGGAGTCCCAGCTGGATGACAGCAGCCCCGCCGTGGTCCGGGATCCCAGCAAGTGCATCCTGTGCGGCGACTGTGTCCGGGTGTGCGGCGAGACCATCGGCATGGGCATCATCGACTTTGCCCAGCGGGGCTATAATATGCGCGTCTCCCCCGCCTTCAACCGCACCCTGTCCGAGACCCACTGCATCAGCTGCGGACAGTGCTCCGCCGTCTGCCCCACCGGCGCCATCACGGTCTATAACCAGATCGGCAAGGCCTGGCGGGCCATCCACGACCCCAAGGTCCGCACCGTGGTCCAGATCGCTCCCGCGGTCCGGGTGGCCGTGGGCGAGGCCTTCGGCCTGCCCGCCGGCTCCAATGCCCTGGACCAACTGGTCACCGCCCTGAAGTACATGGGGGTGGACGAGATCTATGACACCACCTTTGCCGCCGATTTCACCACCATTGAGGAGTCCCGGGAGTTCCTGGCCCGGCTGGAAAACGGCGGCCCCTTCCCCATGTTCACCTCCTGCTGCCCCGCCTGGGTGAAGTATCTGGAGCTGGAGAACCCCAAATACCTCAAGCATATCTCCACCTGCAAATCCCCCATGGAGATGTTCGCCTCCATCGTCCGGGAGCACTATCAGGAGAAGGACGCCCAGGACGGGCGGACCACCTTCCACATCGCCATCATGCCCTGCACCGCCAAGAAAATGGAGGCCGCGCGCCCCCAGTTCCGCCACAACGGAAAGCCCGACGTGGATCTGGTGCTCACCACCCAGGAAATCATCAATATGATCAAGGAGTCCGGCATTCAGCTGCCCCAGATGGAGCTGGAGGCCCCCGACCTCCCCTTCGGACTGGGCTCCGGCTCCGCCACCATCTACGGCACCACGGGCGGTGTGGCCGAGGCCGTGGTGCGCCACTGTATGCCGGACAAATCCCGGAATACCCTGCGCGCCCTGGAATACTCCCCCCTCCGCGGAAACGACTCCATCCGGGAGGCCACCGTTCAGGTGGGCGACCGGGAGATCCATCTGGCTGTGGTCCACGGCCTGATCCATGCCCAGGAGCTGTTAAAGGAGATCGATGCGGGCAACGCTTACTACGACCTGATCGAGGTCATGACCTGCCCCGGCGGCTGCGTGGGCGGCGCGGGCCAGCCCTATGGCCTGAAGCAGAAGAAGCAGGAGCGCACTGCCGGCCTGTATGCCGCCGACCGCTCCGCTCCCTTCAAGCGGGCGGAGTACAACCCGGTGGTCACCTCCATGATGGACGCCTATACCCCGGATCAGCGCCACGACCTACTTCATGTAGACTATACCAAGTAATGCATTGTATCTTCTCCACGCCAGCCGCCTGGATCACCGAGCGGCTGGCGTGTTTTTTGATGGTAAATGACCGTCTTCCAGCTTGCACGATTGTTGATCTCATCAAATATAACCACAAATCAGAATTTTCGCTGTTTTCAATCAAGTTATAAAACAAGATGCATTTTTTACCCCTCTAAAAATATTGTTTGAAGTTTCTCTTGCATATCAGTGCAAGATTCGGTATGATAAAGTAAAATATTCATCCGTCATCCGGCGGATTTTCTTTTTTGGAGGTATCATTCATGGGTACAGGCAGCATTCTTGTCTCCGGCTTTGCGCTGTTCGCTATGTTCTTTGGGGCTGGAAACCTGATCTTTCCTCCCTATCTGGGCATGACCGGCGGAAGCCAGTGGATTGCCGGTTTCCTCAGCTTTTTTCTCGTGGAGATCCTCTCCTGTGTGGGGATTCACGCCATGCTCCACGGCGGCGGCAGCATCCGGGCCATGCAGAAATCGGTGGGCGCCGCTCCCGGCGCGGTGCTGAACACGGCGGCCATTCTGTGCACCGGCGTATTCATCGCGCCCCCCCGTACCGCCGCCACCACCTATGAAATGGCCATCCAGCCGCTGACGGACAAGCTGGACCTGCTCCCCTTCTCCATTCTGTTTTTTGCTGTGGTCTTTCTGCTGACCATCCGCCCCACCCGTGTGGTGGACATTGTGGGCCGGTGCCTGACGCCGGTGCTGATCCTGGGTATTCTGGTGCTGATTCTGGCGGGCATCCTGCACCCCATCGGGCCCATTGAGCCCCCCGTCTCTCCCAACATCGTCCAAGACGGCCTTCTGGCTGGGTATCAGGCCATGGACATCATCTCGGTGGCCGGCTTTGCCGTCATCATCCAAGATACCCTGTCCCAGTCCGGCCTGAGGACTTGGCCCCAGCAGCGCCGCCATGTAGCCGGGACTGCCTGTGTGGCCGGGCTCCTGCTGGCGCTGGTATACAGCGGTCTGACCTATCTGGGCGCCACTGCTGGTGTGTTTCTGGACCAGGGACTGGACCAGGCCGGTCTGATCGTCGCCATCACCCATCAGCTTCTGGGCCGCTTCGGCGTGATCGTCCTGGCCATCGTGGTGGGTTTCGCCTGCCTGACCACCTCCATTGGCCTGTTCGGAGCCACTGCCTCTTATTTCCAGCGGATCACCCACGGCCGTCTCTCCTACCGCGCCGGTATCATGATTCTCAGCGTGATTGGCTGTGCCATCTGCAACCTGGGACTGTCCACCATCATCGAGGCAGCCTCCCCCATCCTGTCGGTCATCTGTCCCCCCTTTATGACTACGGTGGTCCTCCTGTTCTTTCAGGACCATATCCGCCGCCCAGGACTTTACAAGGGGGCGGCTCTGGGCGCTACCGCCGCCAGCCTGCTACTGGCCCTCCACTCCTACTTCAAGCTGTTCCCCCTGGTGTCATGCCTCCCCTTTTATGACTATGGCTTCGGCTGGCTTATCCCCGCGATCGTTGGCGGCGTGCTGGGCTGGCTGCTCTCCAAACCGGACTCCGCCGGGGCGGAACAGTAAGCCCTACCTCCCGACTACCCCAAAAAATATCAAGAGGACCAGGCCCACGGCGGAACCGTGGGCCTGGCCTTTTTCAGCCTTGTACATTTACAGGATGCTGTACAGCAGGACACCTGCCGCGCCGGCGCCCGCCATGATCCAGATTGGGTTCACCTTCCAGCGGCGGAGGATCAGGATGGCCACTGTGAAAATGCCCATGGAGATCCAGTCGACGCCGCTCAGGTCAGCGGGGAGCTCCTGCGCACCATAGAGGGACAAAATCAGCAGGGAGATCCCGGCGGAGGTAATCATAGCAACCACCGCAGGCCGCAGCCCGGACAGGATCCCCTGCACCATAGACAGTCCCTTATACCGGTAATAGAGGTAGGCCAGCGCCATCACAATGATGCAGGAGGGCAGAATACACCCCAGCGTAGCCACCAGCGCCCCTGGCAGTCCAGCCACCTGGATCCCCACAAAGGTGGCAGAATTGATGGCAATGGGGCCGGGGGTCATCTCCGCAATGGTCATAATATCAGCAAACTGAGTCATGGTCAGCCACGGATGGAGGTCCACCACCTGGTGCTGGATCAGCGGCATAGCCGCATAGCCGCCGCCGATGCTGAACAGCCCAATCTGAAAGAAGCTCCACAGCAGTTCCACATAGATCATGTCCCGCTCCCCTCCTTCTTTTTCTTCTCCTGGCAGCAGGTGTCCGCCGCGCCGATGAGGCCGCAGACCAGAATGATCACCATGATGTTCACGCCCCAGAAGCGGGCCGCCGCAAAAGAACCCACCAGAACCAGCACAGGGAGCACCCGTTTCTGCCGGAGCACAGAGCCGCCCATGGTGAGCACCACATCACAGATCACCGCCGCCACACCGGCCAGCATCCCATTCATTGCCATGTTGACAATGGTGTTATCCCGAAAGGCCGCGTAAAACATGGAGATCACCGAAATGATGATCAGCGGCGGCAGGATGGTGCCCAGCACCGTCAGCAGCGCCCCCGGGATCCCTGCCACCCGGTAGCCAACCAGAATGGACGCGTTTACTGCGATGGCCCCCGGCGAGGACTGGGCGATGGCGGTAAGGTCCAGCATCTCCTGTTCGTCGATCCACTTCAGCTTCTCCACAAACTTTTTGCGCATCAGGGGGATGATCACAAAGCCGCCCCCAAAGGTGAACGCGCTGAGCTGGAACGTAGACAGGAACAGGGTCCAGTACTTCTTCTTTTGACTCAAATCCGCTCCCTCCTTCTTTTCCTGAACATTATAAGCCTTGCAAAATAATAAGGGAAATAATATTATGATATTGATTTCATTATAAAATCAATATAAGAGGTGTGGACCATGACCCTGCGGCACATGAAAATCTTTCTCGCCCTCTGCGAGCACGACTATAACACCACTCGGGCGGCGGAGGCCCTGCACATGACCCAGCCCGCGGTAAGCCTGGCCCTCCGGGAACTGGAGGCACACTACGGTGTGGTCCTCTTCGACCGGATCGGCCGGCGGCTGTGCATCACCGCGGCCGGGGAGCGCTTCGCCCGCACTGGTCAACGCGGTCATCAGCGGCCTGGGCATTGCGGTGCTGCCCTACCGCATGGTGTCCGCCCCTTTGGAGCGCGGGCTGGTGTCCGCCGTTACTGTGGAGGGGCTGGAGTTCCACCGGAAATTCCGGATCGTCTATCACCGGGACAAATTTCTGACCGCACAGGCCCGGGATTTTATTGCCCTGTGCCGCAATTTTGAGGAAACGGCCTCTCAACACCAGTACCCCGGGCTCTGCTGATCCCACCGCTGGCAGGCAAAATCTTTTGAAAGTTCTCGACCGCCGCCGGCTCCTGTGGTATAATCCAGGCAGGATCACCCGGCTCCGCTCCGGCGGCCGCAGAAGAAAGGATGAACGCCATGTATCAGATCAATAACTTTACCAACAACGACGACGTCAAACTCCTCGACTCCCTGGGCCCCTTTACTGTGATCGAATACCAAAAGGACCTCAGCGTCATGCCTGGCAGCGCCCAGCTGGCCTATTACTGCAACGCCATGAATGTGCGCAAGCGCCAGGTCATCTGTGACCTGAGCAAGGCAAATATCACCCTCCAGGCCGGAGCCATGCAGTGGACGGTGGGCAACGTCAACGCCACTACCGGCGTCAAGGGGGTGGGCGACCTGTTCGGCAAAGCCCTTCGGGGCAGCGTCACCGGTGAGAGCGCCATCAAACCGGAATATACTGGGGACGGCACCCTGGTCCTGGAGCCTACCTATCAGCATATTCTCCTGCTGGATCTGGCCGACTGGAACGGCTCCATCGTTCTGGACGACGGTCTGTTCCTGGCCTGTGACTCCAGACTGAAGCACAAAGCGGTCATGCGGTCCAACTTCTCCTCGGCGGTGGCCGGCAATGAGGGCCTGTTCAACCTGGGCATCGCGGGCAGCGGCGTAGTCTGCCTGGAGTCCCTCTGCCCCAAGGAGGAGCTGGTGGAGATCACCCTTCAGGACGACGTGCTGAAGGTGGATGGCAACATGGCCATCGCCTGGAGCGGCAGCCTGAATTTCACTGTGGAGCGCTCCGGCAAGTCCCTGGTCGGCTCCGCCGCCTCCGGCGAGGGCCTGGTCAACGTCTACCGCGGCACGGGCCGGGTGCTGCTGGCCCCCGTCCTGAACGGCGCGGTCTGATCTGAAACAGAACTTTTACAGCCCTCCGAATGGCTCGGAGGGCTGTTTTGCATCCCGGGCCCTTTCTTCGCACCAGGCCCCTGAACCGGGAATAGGATGGAGCATCGAATAGAAAGGAGGCCGGACCCGCCGCCTCTCGGCGGGCCCGATCCATACCATGTGTCATCTCTCCCAACCCAGCTCCGGCAGATCTTCCGGCGGCGGCGTCCCTGTGATCCCCCTTCCCAACCCAGGCGAGGGAGGCCCGGTGGACTCCGGCAGCGGCGTCCCTGTGATTCCTCTCCCCAACCCGGGCGAGGGAGGCCCGGTGGACTCCGGCGGCGGCGTTCCCGTGATCCCCCTTCCCAACCCGGGCGAGGGAGGCCCGGTGGACTCCGGCGGCGGCGTCCCCGTGATCCCCCTTCCCAACCCCGGTGAGGGAGGGCCTGTCTATCCAGGCGGCCAGGGGAGCGGGATCCCCAGCATCCCTGTATGGCCCGCCGCGGCTCAGGCCCGCTTCCTCAACGCCGCTTACGGCTATCCCTCCTTTCAGATCCTCATCGACGGCGTCCGGGCCGTCCGATTCCTGGGGAGCGGCAGCCTCTCCCCCTACCGCCGTCTGCGGGCCGGGTATCATACCGTGTCAGTGGCCGGTCTGGACGGCTATATTTATCTGCAAAAGAGCATTCCCTTCGACGCTGGGAGCGTCTCAACCCTGGCCGTCATCCTCCGGGCCGGCGGTCTGGATCTGCTCCAGATCTCAGACCGGTGCTGTCCGCCCACCGGCCGCTACTCCAATCTCCGGGTCAGCAATCTGGCCTATTACAGCAACCCTTTGGATGTCCTTCTGGCGGATGGCCGGGTGATCTACACAGACGTCCGGTTTAAGGAGACCACCAGCTATAAACGCATCCGTCCCGGCACATACGAATTCTTCTTTGCCGAGACCAACCTCGCTCCCATCCCCTCCCATGCGGACATCGAGACGCTGGACTCTGCCTTCCTGGGCTCCACTCCCCCTGCCAATGTGGTGGCCTCCGACTATGTTGCTGTCTCCGGCCGCACCAACTATACCATTTTCCTCCTCAGCACAGGGAACACCTCGGACGCAGTACAGGCGCTGACTGCGGCAGACTGGTGACCGGAACGGGATAAAACACTTGACATCCCGTTCCCTTCGTGCCATAATATTTGTGTAATTATCGTGATAAAAACGATAATATCGTTACTCGAGATAAAGGGGTGTGTTCAACTTGAAAACGGTACCTACCATCTATCAGCCCGGTGTCGTCCCAAATGAAATTTACAGTGGTGTCCCCTCCTTTATGGGGATGCCCACCGCCAAAACGGCGGAGGAATTGAAGCAGTATGACTTTGCGGTCATGGGTGTGCCCTTCGAAGGCGGCTGTACCTATGGCGGCTTCTCCTCCTGCGTGGTTGCCCCCAAGACCATCCGCTCCGTCTCCACCCGCTATGTGGGTTATCTCCCCGACTATGACTTCGATACCTTCGACTATATGAGCTGCTGCGACTACGGCGATATCCCCATCCAGAACGGCAGCTATGAGTACAGCTTCGCCTCCATGCGGAAGGGGATCGGCGAGATCCTGGATGCCGGCTGTGTGCCCATCACTTTCGGCGGCGATCACTCCATCTCCTATCCGCTGATCAGTGAGTTGTGCACCCGCCACAAGAAGCGCGTGGGTGTGCTGCACTTTGACGCCCATCTTGACACCATGCCCACCTTCGGCGATGACCTGTACTCCCGCTGCTCTCCCTTCAACCGCCTGTATGGGGATGAGAACTTTGACTCCACCAAGATCGTCCACATCGGCATCCGCGGCCCCCGCAACCACCATCAGGAGCGCATCGAGGCCCAGAAGGCCGGCGCCACTGTGATCACCGCCCGGGAGATCAAGCTCAACGGCTGGCAGGCCTCCATTCAGAAGGCCATCGACATCGTCAGCAAGGACACCGACGTGATCTACGTCACCGTCTGCTCTGATGTACTGGATGCCGCCGCCAACCCCCAGGGCCCCTTTGATCCCTGCGGCCCCACCTCTTTCGAGGTTGCCATGATGCTCCACGAGGCCGGTAAGGCCGGTGCGGGCGCCTTCGACTTTGTCGAGATCTATCCGGAGACCTGCGGCGCCCACCAGTCCGCCCACACAGCCTGCTGGATGGCCCTCTATTTTATGAATGGTGTGGCTCAGCACCGCTTTGCCAACAAATGACGCTCATACAGCTTTTCTTCCCTCTCGTCCTATAAAAATATTGGGACCGTCCAGCCGGACGGTCCCAATATTTTTATAGGTGCTTCCATTAGCCGGAGCTATCCAATCACAACAGCTCCTTCCGAACAAATGCGGCAAACTCCCGCATTGGCGGAAGGGCCTGCTGCGCCACCTCCTGCACTACGGAGGAAGAAGCCACGATGCTCACCGTCCCGTACAGACTGCCGTTGCACCGCAGGATGGGCACCGCGATACAACTGATCCCCACCCCGAACTCGTCAAACTCTGTGGAGTAGCCCCGCAGGCGGATCTGCTCCAGGTCCGCCTCCAGTTCCTCCCGGGTGGTCATGGTGTGACGGGTATACTTGTTGGGGGCGAAAGTGCGGTAAAACGCCTCCCGTCTGGGCTGGTCCATGTAATAGAGCACCAGCTTGCCGGAGGCCGTAGCATTCAGGGTAAACACCGCATTGAGGCGGGTCAGGAAAATATAGTGGGAATCGATGGGGTTGACCACCTCCACCGCAAAAATATTGTCGTTGCTGATGATCTGCATCCGGGCTGATACCTGAAAGCGGTCGGCGATCAGCTCCAGGCTCGGACGCACCCGGCTGCGCAGGCGGTCAATGTCGTTGGCCCCGGCCAGATCCGCCTTCGGCAGGAAGGCCAGTCCCAGCATATAGCAGTTCCCATCTGCCACATGCTCCAGGTAGCCGTTGGCCACCAGGGTATTCACCAGCCCCCGGACCGTGTTGATGTTCAGCTCCAGCTTGGCGCTGATCTGCGGCAGCGTCAGCTTCAGCTCGTGCTCATCGAAGCAGTTGATGATATCGATCGCCCGCTGGACAGATTGAATCACCCGTACCTCTTTCTCAGGCATTTCGGATCCCTCGCAATCTCGGTTAGACCCATTGGTAAACCACCAGGTACAGGTCCTTTTTTGTGTATTTTACAATAATTTCTTGCTCACGGCAATAGTTTTTCCAATCTCTTGTTAAGATTCACATTTTTCTTCTTCCTCTCTCTTTTTTTCTTGACAATCTGCCCCCCTCCCATTATAATGATAATATAGTTTTTGAAACGATATTATCGTTTCAAGTGTGAGTGGAAAGAAGCGTGAACAGAGCAGGACCGGGGCCGCCCGGTCAATCAAAAATTAAGGTGGGGATCTCTATGGAAATCAAAGACCGGTACACACTGAAGGACAAGCTGAAGGCAATGGGCCCCGGTATTCTGGTCGTCGGCTCCTTCATTGGTCCAGGTACTGTCACCAGCGCCACAAAAGCCGGTGCGGGCTATGGCTACGCGCTGCTGTGGACAGTGGTATTCTCTGTCATCGCCGTCATCGTCATGCAGGAGATGGCCGCCCGGCTGGGTATCGTAACCCAGAACGGACTGGCTGAGGAGCTGGTCAAGGACCTGTCCGACCGTCCCCCCCTGAAATGGCTCATGGTGGCTCTGGTTGCGGCCGCGATCACGCTGGGCGGATTTGCATACATGGGCGGCGACCTCACCGGCACCGCCATCGGTCTCTCCGCCATCACCGGGATCCCCTCCAACATCATTGCACCCATCTGGGGCTGCTGTATCCTGGTAATCATCAACATTGGCGACGCGGTCAAATCCCTGGAAAAGCTGCTGTCCGTCTGTGTCTCCGTGATGGCCATCGTTTTTGTGGTGACTATGATCGTGGTCAAGCCTGACCTGGGCACGGTATTTTCCGGCGCGCTTCCCTCTGTTCCCGAGGGCTCCATTATGACCTGCGTCTCCCTCATCGGCACCACCGTCGTCCCCTATAATATGTTCATCCACGCCACCTCCTCCCGCAAGACCTGGCACGACCCCAAGCAGCTCCCCCTGGCCCGGTTCGACACCACCGTTTCCATGATCATCGGCGGCCTGATCACCGGCTCTGTGATGATCACCGCCGGTACTGTGATGCGCGGTATGGAGGTCAACTCTGCCATTGACATGGCCGTCCAGCTGGAGCCCACTCTGGGCAGCTTCTCCGTCCCCTTCCTGGCTATGGGCCTGATTGCCGCCGGGATCTCCTCCGCGGTCATCACCCCCCTGGGCGTGTCCTATGTTCTGGCCGGTCTGTTTGGCTGGGAGATGAACAAAAAGGATAAGCGCTTCTTCTGGACGAACATTGCCGTGGTCGTGGCCGGCATCATCGTGGCCGCCACCGGCTTCAACCCCATTTGGATCATCATGACCGCCCAGGCCGTCAACGGCATCTTCCTCCCCATTATCGTGTTTACCCTGGTCTATGTGACCAGCCGCAGCCGCGTTATGGGCCAGTACAAGAACAGCATGATCCAGAATGTGCTGGGCGCCGCGGTGTTCCTGATCTCTCTGGTTATCGGCATCAACAGCCTGACTTCCCTCTTCTGATCCAAGGGAATGGCTTCAAGCGTCCGCCGCTCCCCTGTTCGGGACCGGCGGACGTTTCAATTTTACAGGCATGATGGACAAGCACCCCGACATCGCATATAATAAGAGTGATGAGATTCGCCTGCGGATGCGGCGAAGGTCCGCATCCCACGCCGAAAGGAATGGAATAACATGGAAGAACTGTTGGATGCCCTGCTCAGAGAATGCCAGCCCTACACAGCTCATGGAAAAGTCGCCACCTACATCCCGGAGCTGGCCAAGGGCGACCCCAGCGACCTGGGGATCTACGTCCTGCGCAGCGATGGACGGCACTACCAGGCCGGCTCCTATCGCAAGAACTTTACCATCCAAAGCGTTGTCAAACCGATCCTCCTGCTTCTCGCCCTGTTGGACAACGGCGAGGAGGTAGTCCGCGCCAAAGTGGGCGTGGAGGCCACCGGAAAGCCCTTTGACGCCATCAATGTGACCGACTCTCCCCTGCTCAGCGCCCATCTGAACCCGATGGTCAATATGGGCGCCATCGCCATCTGCACCCTGATCCACGGCTCCAGCTATGAGGAGCGCTTCCAGCGGCTGCTCAATTTCACCCGGCAGCTGGCTGGCAACCCGGAGATCGACCTGGATGAGGCAGTTTACCTCTCCGAAAAGCGCACCGGTAGCAAGAACCGCGCTCTGGCCTTCCTGCTCAAATCCTATGGGATGCTGGAGGACGGTGTGGAGGAGGTGCTGGACTGCTACTTCAAGGCCTGTTCGATCCGGGTCAACAGCAAGGATCTGGCCAATATCGCCTTTGTCCTGGCCAACCACGGCAAGGCCCTTCAGTCGGACGAACAGCTCTTCCCGCCGGAATACGCCCGCTATGTCAACGCCATCATGATGACCTGTGGGATGTATGACGGCTCCGGAGACTTCGCCATCCGGGTGGGCATCCCGGCCAAAAGCGGCGTGGGCGGCGGTATCATGGGGGTCGTCCCAACCCGGATGGGCGTGGGCATCTTTGCTCCGGCCCTGGATGAAAAGGGCAACAGCGTGGCCGGCATCCAGGTCCTGGAGCGCCTGTCCAGAAGAATGTATCTGAGCATTTTCTGATTTGTGCAAAAAAGGCCGGTCATGTAGACCGGCCTTTTTGATGACTCTAAAAAGTATCGGACAGAGCGCACGCTCTGTCCGATATTTTTGTTTGGGAAACAGGATCAGCCACCGAACACCTTGATCATGAAACCGGCCGCGCAGGCGGAACCGATCACGCCGGCCACGTTGGGGCCCATGGCGTGCATGAGCAGGAAGTTGGAGGGATTCTCCTTCTGGCCCACGACCTGGGAAACACGGGCAGCCATGGGCACAGCGGACACGCCGGCAGAGCCGATCAGGGGGTTGACCTTGCCGCCGGTGAGGACGTACATCAGGTCGCCCAGCAGCAGGCCGCCGGCGGTGGACAGCAGGAAGGCGGTCAGGCCCAGCGCCACGATACCCAGAGTCTGGGGAGTCAGGAACTGATCCGCAGTGGCCTTGAAGCCCACGGACAGGCCCAGGGGGATGGTGACGATGTTGATCAGAGCGTTCTGGGCGGTATCGGACAGACGCTCGGTGACACCACACTCACGGAACAGGTTGCCCAGCATGAGCATACCGATCAGAGGAGCGGTATCGGGGATCAGCAGCACCACGAAGATGGTCACAGCGATGGGGAAGATGATCTTCTCGGTCTTGGAGACCACACGCAGCTGGCTCATCTTGACCTGACGCATCTTCTTGGTAGTCATCAGGCGCATCAGAGGAGGCTGGATCAGGGGGATCAGAGCCATGTAGGAGTAAGCCGCAATGGCAATGGCCGGCAGCAGCTCCACAGACAGCTTGGAGGCCGTCAGAATGGCGGTGGGGCCATCCGCGCCGCCGATGACGCCGATGGCAGCGGCGTCAGCGGGAGTAAAGCTGATCACGCCGCCGGTGATGGGGCCCAGGACCAGGGCCATCAGGAACGCGGCGAAGATGCCCAGCTGAGCGGCAGCGCCCAGCATCAGGGACATGGGGTTGGCCAGCAGAGGACCGAAGTCGGTCATAGCGCCAATTCCCATAAAGATGATCGACGGATAGATGGCATACTGGACGCCCTGATAGAGCACCCACATAAAGCCCACCGTACCGCTGTGCGTTACCGGGTCATAGACAGGCTCGGCAAACAGGCCGGTGACAGGCAGATTGGCCAGCAGCATACCGAAGGCGATGGGGACCAGCAGCAGAGGCTCAAAGCCCTTGCCGATGCCCATATACAGCAGGACGCAGGCAACGCCCAACATGATAACGGTCTTGATGTCCAGAGCGGCAAAGCCGGAACCCTGTGCGATTTTGGTAACAACTTCAACTAAGAAATCCATACTTTACCCCTCCTTTCAACCGATGGTGACCAGCAGGTCGTCGGTGTTCACAGTGGCGCCCACATTGACGGCCACAGACTTGACAGTGCCATCCACAGGAGCGGAGACCTCGATCTCCATCTTCATGGCCTCCAGCACGATCAGCACGTCGCCGGCCTTCACAGCCTGGCCGGGCTTGCACTCCACCTTGAAGATGTTGCCGGGCATGGGGCTGTTCACCGCGGTCTCACCGGCGGCCACAGCGGCGGGAGCCGCAGCGGGGGCAGGAGCGGGAGCCGCAGGCGCGGCGGCAGGAGCCGGAGCGGCAGCGGGAGCCGCGGCAGGGGCGGCGGCAGGAGCCGCGCTCACACTGGTAATGCGGAAGGAGTTGGGGGACATCCCGGAGTCCTCAGCGATGGCGGCCATCATCACGGCCACCAGCTCTCCCTCATCCACTGCGGGGGCCGCCGGGGCGGCAGCCGGAGCGGGGGCGGCAGCCTTCTTGGCGGCGGGAGCCGCGGCGGGCTTCTTCCCCTCAAGGGCGGCTACGATCTTGGAAATGACCCAAATAACCGCCATCAGCATGGCCAGCATCACAAAGACCACCAGCAGGCCGGAGGCGGCCACCAGCAGAGCCTCGCCGACGCTCAACGGCTCAAAGGGATTAATAATCGCTTTCTCAACACTTGGCATGGATCATGTCCCCCCTATCAGCCCAGGGTGACCAGCAGATCGTCCGTATTCACAGTGCCGCCCACATTGACGGCCACAGACTTGACGGTGCCGTCCACAGGAGCGGAGACCTCGATCTCCATCTTCATGGCCTCCAGCACGATCAGCACATCGCCGGCCTTCACGCTCTGACCCACAGAGCACTCCACCTTGAAGATGTTACCGGGCATGGGGCTGTTCACCGCGGTCTCACCAGCGGCCACAGCGGCAGGAGCAGCAGCAGGGGCGGGAGCCGCAGCGGGAGCGGGAGCCGCAGCAGGAGCGGGGGCGGCGGCGGGGGCGGGAGCAGCCACAGGCGCGGCAGCTACGGGGGCAGCAACAGCAGCGGGAGCAGCGGCACCGGTCTTCTCCACGGTCACGCTGTACACCTTACCGTTGACGGTCACATTGTAGTTCATAGTTGTTTTCCCCTTTTCTGAAAAATATGGCTTTGTGTCCTTCTGACCTGGTCGGCCACCGGACGTTTGCCACGATTCCCCACCTGTCATTTTGCTCAGGTGGGGAACCGAAATTGGGTTCATTGTATCATTTTTGCAGGATAACTGTCAAGAATCTCCGCAGATTTTTTATCCCGCCGGCCTACCTCTTACAGGACGTCCGCAAACGCCTGGATAGCGGTGCTGGCCTGGCCGAAGTCCCGCATCTGCTGGTCCACACCCAGCTTGATGTGGGGGATCCCAGCGGCGTCCAGCGCCTTCTTCAGGTAGGGATACTCCATCTCCTCGGGGTCGCAGAACTGCTGCATGAACAGCACCAGACCCTGAGCGCCGGACTTCTTGATCTTATCCACCACAAAGTCGGCACGGCGGTTCTGCTCAGAGTGCTCATCATAGAGGAGGATGTCGTAATCCTGGTCGGCAAACTGCTGGGCCAGGGCCATCATGGGATCGCCCTCCTCGCTGGCGTCCACACGGAACGCGCGGCTCTCCTGGGCCACGTCGTCGGCGGCGATGGCGATCTTGTTGTCGTCAAAGATCTGCAGCAGCTTGGGGTTGTCGCAGATGATGCCGGAGGTGACGATCTTCTTGCCCTTCCAGTCGGCGGCGGGCAGCTTGGCCAGATCGGCGTTCAGGGCCTCCAGCTTCTCCGCATAGGCGGCGGGCTCCATGAACCAGGCGGCGCGCAGCACGGCGGAGCGCTTCACAGCGGAGATCACGTCGCAGTGCTCGTTGGCCAGCTGCACGAAGGCGCGGCGGGCGGCGCGGTTCTTGTTCATCACCTTGATGGCGGCGCGCAGATCGTCATCGGTGATGGTCTTGCCGGCGATCTTCTCCAGCTCAGTCTTGATGTGCTGATACTGGTCCATGGTGAACTGCAGGCCGAAGGCGGGCTTGCGCTGCTGGGGATGGGCCAGGAAGATGCAGGGCAGCTTGCCCTCCATAGCCACGCGGAAGTTCTGGCTCATGGGGCGCAGGGTGTCGCAGATGGTGGGGGTGATGAGGCCGTCCAGCTGATCCAGAGTGCCGTCCAGCAGCATCTCCAGGGCCAGCTGAGCGATGGTGCAGTAGAAGGTGGCGCAGTACTCCTTGGCATGGGCGATGGTCTTCTTGTTGCTGCCCCAGATGCCCATGGGCACCATGCCGGCGGCAACCACCAGCTCCGCGGGAGCGTAGTAGGGCAGCACGCCGATGACCTTCTTACCTTCCTTCTTGTACTGGGAGAGGATCCGGTAAGGATGCTCGGAAATCTCCGCAAACTCGTTCAGAAAAACCTCGGTGCTCATTTCTCAGCGCCCTCCTTCGCAGCTTGATTGGCCTCCATGGCCTCGACCAGACCCTGGACACGGGTCTCATACTGGGCCTCGTTAAAGTTCCGGGGATCGGCCTGGTCGCCGTCGAAACCGGCGCAGGGCACACCCAGATCCTTGGTAAAGCGGCGTTGCATCTCGGCCATATAGCCGGACCAGGGCTTACAGGAGCGGTTGTAGTGGACCAGCACGCCGTCCACCTTGTTGTCCCGGCAGATGCCCTCACGCCAATCCACGCCCTGCTCGATACACACGGAGTTGGGGGCCTTGTAATAGGCACGGGCCATCTCGTCCAGTCCGTTGTACACAAAGCCGAAAGCGGGAGCGTACACCACGGCGGTGACGTTGACGCCGTTGGCCTTCAGAGGCTTAAACAGGTTGGGCAGCTTGGGCCAGCAGGGGATGCCTTCGAACATGACGCGGTACTTCTCGGGGAAGGGCGTGGTGGAGGTGCCTTCCTTGATGGCCTTCTCCAGGTCCTTCTCCAGCAGCTCGAAGGCCTCGGCGGCCTGGGGCTTGGCACGGGCGGTCACGATGTCGGCCATGTGGTTGAACAGGTCGAAGCCGGAGTAGGGAGCGGGCTTGTACTGCAGGTAGTCACAGACGCGCAGCCAGGCACTGGCGGTGCGGTTGGCGTTGGCACAGGCCTGGTCGAACTTCTCCTGGTCGAACTTCTTGCCGGTCAGCTTCTCCAGCTCCTTGATGGCCTGGTCAAACTGGGCGCGGACATAGGCCACGTTGGTGTCGTGGACCTCCACAGTGTTGTTGTAGGGGATGTCGATCATGATCAGGGGGATGTTGCACATACGGGCGATGTTCTCATACCACTTGGTCATGCAGTTGCAGATGTTGTTGCAGCACAGCACGAAGTCGGGCTGGGGGATCCGCATCTGACGGTAGGGCTTGATGGCCTCCCGGCGGAAGTTCTTATAGGCGATCTCCTTCTCGGTGGTCTCGGGCAGAGCCTCGATCTCGAAGATGTCGTCCAGCACGGTATAGGGCACCTGGGTCTTGGGATCCTTCTTGGGCTTGCCGGTCTCAGGGTCGATGACCACGTTGCCGTTCTCGTCCTTCAGGGGCTTACCGCTGTTGGGGTTGATGATATACTCCAGGGTCTCGGGATCGAACTTGCGGGAAGCGCGCTTGCCGGCGGCATAGGCCAGGCTGATGCGGGCGTAGCCGCAGATGTCGTTGTCAAAGCCCAAGTCCTCGGCGGCCTGACACATGATCTCGCCGTCGCGGTTGGCGGCGATGCCGGCGGCCTGGTTCTCAGGGTACATCACGTCCAGATCAAAGGCGGCGGCCAGCTCGCAGGGGAACTTGGAGCTGGACCAGCCCACCAGCTTGCCCTCAGCATGGGCACGGCGGGCGTCGGCATGAACGTCGTCCACGACCTTGCGCAGAGCCTTTACGCCAGGACTTACTTCTTTAGCCATTGTAAATTCCTCCTAACCGAATTTTGTTGTGAGGTTGATTGGATCGTTTTCCACGCGGCCCCTCCCTGCGGAGGGACTGCACTGTGGATCGCTGTGAAACGGGATCTGTTACCCCTTCTGCTCCTTCAGATACTTCTGATAGGCAAACAGGGCGGCGCCCAGAGCGCCGTTATACTGGGTGAGGGGCGAGGTGTGGATGGTGTGCCCCAGCTGCTCCTGAAGGGCGTTGACAATGCCGATGTTCTGGGCAACGCCGCCGGTCATGACCACCTGGTCCCGCACGCCCACCCGGTGGGCCAGACCAGCCACCCGGTTGGCCACGGAGTGGTGGATGCCGTTGATGATGTCGCACTTGTTGGTCTCCATGGACAGCTGACTGATGACCTCGCTCTCGGCGAACACGGTGCAGGTGGAGCTGATGCCCACATACTTGGTGGACTGGGAGCCCAGGGTCCCCAGATCCTCTACCTTCACCTCCAGCACCCGGGCCATCACGTCCAGGAAGCGGCCGGTGCCGGCGGCACACTTGTCGTTCATCACAAAGTTAGTCATCACGCCGTTGTCGATCTGGAGCACCTTCACGTCCTGGCCACCAATGTCGATCACAGTGTGGACGTCTGGGAACAGGAACGTAGCGCCCTTGGCATGGCAGCTCAGCTCGCTCATCTGGTGGTCGGCGATATCCTCCAGGGAGTTCCGGCCATAGCCGGTGGCCAGGGTATAGGCCATGTCCGCCTCGGTCTTGCCGGCCTTTTCCAACACCTCAGCAATGGCCCGCTGAGGACCACTGGTGCCGGCGCCCACCGCGATCAGGGACTTAGCCACGATCTCCTTGCCATCTTTCAGCATCACACACTTGGAGGCGGTAGACCCGATATCAATTCCTAAGGTATAAATACTCATATCTGATGATTCTCCATGCTTTGAAATTTTGTTCGAGGAACCCTCCGCCCCAAAACCGCTATTCTCCGGGCGCGGGAGCAGTGCTCCCGCGCCCGCGTTGAATTCCTTACTTCTTCAGGCTGTCGTAGTCCTTGATGGTGCGGGGCAGCAACATCTGATGGAAGGGGCAGATGCTCTCGGGGTTCTGGTAGCAGGAATCGGTGAAGGCCACGATGTAGTTGCGCATCATGGGCATATCCACGATCTCGTCCACCAGGCCGGCCTGGGCGCAGTACAGGGGCTTGGACTTGACATCATAGTCATCGATCAGAGCGTTCATCTTGTCGATGGTGGGCTGCAGATCCTTGCCCGCCTTCTGATCCTTGGCCAGGCGGCCGGTGTACATGGCGTTGGCAGCGGTCTTGCCGTTCATCACGTTGATCTCAGTGGCGGCAGTGCCCAGAGAGAAGGCGTTGTTGTCGTTGCCCTGAGGGCCGCCCAGGACGTAGTGAGCAGCGGCGGTGCCGCGGCGCAGGGTGATCTCCATCATAGGCAGCTTGCTGTTCTGGATAGAGTAAATCAGGGACTGGCCCAGACCCAGCAGCTCAGCGACCTCGGCGTCATCGCCCACGTCGATGCCGGTGGTATCCTGGATCCAGATCATGGGCAGGCGGTCACGGGCGCACAGGGTAACGAACTCGTTCATCTTGATCAGGCCCTGGCGGTACAGCTTGCCGCCGGCGCCCATGGACTGGCCGTACTTCTCCATCTTGTACTCGGGGTAGTTGGGGAACACGCCCTGCTGGTTGGCCACCACGCCCACCAGAAGGCCGTCCACCTTGGCGATGCCGGTGATCATCTCAGGACCATAGCCCTTCTTGTACTCCATGAACTGGCTGCCGTCAAACAGGCGGGCGATGACGGAGTACATATCATAGGGGCGGTTCTTGTTGTTCAGCACCAGGTCATACAGCTCCACGTCGGAGGCGGCGGGAGACTGGGGCTCATCCACGCGGAAGAACTCCAGATCGTAGGTGGGCAGCATATCCACGTACTTCTTGATGCCGGCGATGACGCCCTCCTGCTCGGTGTACACCTCGCGGAAGAAGCCGGTGACGCCATAGTGGACGGAGACAGATCCGGGAGGATCGGCACGCAGGCCCTTGGTGGCCTCGATCTGGGCCAAGGCAGCCTCCATGTCCACATGGGGCTTGGGGTTCATGCCGCCCACGATGCCGGCGCCGCCCACGGCCATGTTGGCCTTCTCATGGGCGATCAGCACGGTGGGAGAAATGGAGTGGTAGCCGCCGCCGGCGGGGTTGGTGCCGTGGATGCCCACGATGACGGGGATGCCCATCTGGTTCAGCTCGGAGTTGCGGTAGAAGGGAGTGCCGCCGCCCCGGCGGTTGGGGTACACCTTCTCCTGCTTGTCCAGCTCCACGCCGGCGCACTCCAGCAGGTAAATCAGGGGGATGCGCAGACGCTTGGCGGTGTCAGATCCGCGGAGCAGGTTGTCCGCCTGGCCGGGCACCCAAGTGCCGGCATGCTTCTTGTTGTCGGAAGCGATGATACAACACCACTTGCCGTTAACACGGCCCAGGCCCTTGACGATGGAGGTGGTGCCGGTCTTGTTGTGCTCCGGGTTGTACAGGCTGTTCAGGGGGCACCAGGTGCCGGGATCCACCAGCAGGGCAATGCGCTGCATGGCAGTAAGCTGGCCCTTGGCGTTCATGGCCTCGTCGGCCTTGCCGTTGTTCAGGCCCTCCACAACGTGGGCGTGGATGTCGTCCTCGATGGCCCGCAGCTCAGCCACATTCTCCGCGTTGGCGCGGACAGGCTTGCCGACGGTGGGCATATTTTGGAAATAGCGGGGCATGGAATAATTACCCATGTTAACTCCTCCTATATACGTTTGATTTCAGCAGGTGCGGCGGCTCGGGCCGCCGCACCTGGGGATCATAAGGTCTTGAATCAGTCCTTGGGGACCTTGATGAAGGCCTGACCGGGATCGATCTCCTCGCGGATCAGCTTGATGATCTCGGGGCCGGGACCCTCCATCAGCTCGGCGCGGGACACGTCCACCTCGAAGCCGGTGTTCTCCTGGACCATCTCGGGGGAGGAGAACGGATAGTAATAGGCCAGATACATCCGCTTGGTCTCCTCGTCGAACTTCATGATGCCCAGATCGGTGACCACCATCTGGGGACCGCGGTTGCCGGGCAGGCCGACCTTCTCACGGCCGCCGGGGCCATCCATCCAGCCGCAGGAGGTGATGTAGTCGATCTTCTCCATAAAGCGGCGCTTCTGGTGCTGCATCATGATGATGGTGTTGCAGTAGGTGGCGATGCCGTTGGCGCCGCCGGAGCCGGTAAAGCGGGTCTGGGGCTTGACATAGTCGCCCTTGCCGTAGATGCAGGTGGAGTTCACGTTGCCGTAGGGGTCGATCTGGGCGCCGCCGATGAAGGCGACCAGGCGGTCCTCGTCGTGCAGCCACTCATTGGCCTCGAAGCCGATGAAGCGGATGTTGGGCCACTGCACAGCGCAGTGGGCCATGAAGCGGTTGTCGCCCACGGAACGGGGGACCTCCACGGGGGAGCAGTCCATCAGGCCGCTCTCCACGATGGGGTGGCAGGAGGGGCAGACCGCCCGCTTAGCCAGGGAGGCGCCGATCAGGGGAAGGCCGGTGCCCACGATGACGATCTGGTTCTCTTTGATGTTCTTAGCAATGGCGTAAGCCTGCATTTCCTGCTTGGTATACTTTGTATAATCAGACATTGTCATAACCTCCCAACTTCAACTTAGTGTCTGGTGGAATAACCCAGGTGGGGCTCGTTCTTCAGGCGCATCAGACGGGAACCGCCCACCTTGTCCAGCAGCTCCTCATTGTCCTTCACGCTGTAAACCCACTTCTCCAGGTAATCCTTGAAGGTCTCAGGGATAGCCACGCCGGCGGCGGCGTCCTCAGCGGCCTTCTTAGCCTTGGCAGCGGCCTCGGCCAGCTTGGCGTCATCGGGCTTGGCGGCGGCGGCCTTCTCCGCCTTGGCAGCGGCCTTGGCCAGCTGGGCCTTGGCGTCCTCGGCGTCCTGATACTTGGAGGCCTTGTCGTACTCCTTCAGGGCGTGGGAGTCGTTGTCATAGTAGTTGTAGCACTGGGAGGGCCAAGCGCCGTAGGGGCAGTGGACCACAGCGCTGACGCACTCGCCGAAGATGCGGGTCAGGGTGGGATCACGGCGGATGTACTCATCGCTCACCAGCTCCTCGCAGGTCACGATGACCTTGCGGGCAGCCACGGCCACATCAACATCGTGGAACTCGTCGCCCTCGATGATGCAGGTGCCGTCGGGGCTGGCCTTCTGCACATGGATGATGGCGGTGTCCAGCTTGGGCACGGGGACCGCGACCACCTTCTCGCCGGGCTTGAAGGGGTTGTCGATCTCGACGCACTTCAGGTCATCCACCTTCTCCAGGGCCTTGCGCTGCTCCTCGCTGATGCCCCAGTACTTCATCAGGCCGGAGCCCTGCATCAGGCGGACGGGCAGGAAGGGCAGGCCCAGGGAGGCGGCATGGAGCTGGAGCATCAGGACATCCTGGGAGTAGTCCTCATAGGTCAGCTCGCCCTTCTCGATAGCGGCGCGGAAGCGGCGGGAGACGTTGGTGTAGCCGGAGTTGGCAGTGTAGCAGTTGATGTACGCCTTGACGCGGCCTTCGCCGATCATCATGTCCCAATCGCCGCCGGCAGGACCGGCCCAGACGGTGAAGTCCGTCTGACCCTGGCGCAGGATCTCGCCCACTGCGGCGTAGGGCTTCCGGTTCGTCGTAAAGCCGCCGAAGCAGATGCAGTCTCCGCTCTCGACGAATTTCGCGACCGCGTCGTGCAAGGTGTATACTTTGTTCATAAATAAAACCCCCATTACACTAATTGTTTTGATGTACTTCCCGCGGCGCTTGTGTCCGCGGCTCTGAAAGAGGTATGCGCGGTTCATCAAGGGCCAGTGTAGCACAAGATATGCAAAAGGTCTTTGGGGAATTTGGCAAAAAGTTTGCATATCTTCGCTTCCTATGCTATAATATCACAGGGAACAAAAACAGGCAAGTGTTTTCAGAATTTTTTGCCCATTTTAAACAGTACATCCATAGGAGGCCCCAGAATGACCAATGTGGATTTCCACCTTCAGCTCAATCACAACGATACCTGGAGCATGAGCCGCCTGCACTTCCATGATTACTGCGAGCTGCTGCTCCCCCTGACCAGCCCGGGCAATATTTTCGTCAATGACCAGGTCTATCCCCTGCGCCGGGGAACGCTCTATCTGATCGGGGAAAATACCCTGCACCGCACCATCGCCACCGGATTTCACGCCCGCTATGTGCTGCATATCGGCCTGAAAGCGCTCACCGCTCTGTCCACCCCACAGACCGATTTCACCCAGATCGGCAACGCCGCCTTCCTCCGGGCCGGGATGACCAATGAGCAGATGATCGGCATCATCGAGCGCTTTCAAGCCCTGGAGCGCAACAAAAATGACGGCAGCTTCGGCAGCGACATCCACCAGACCGTGGCGCTTCTGGACCTTTTGATCCAGGTAGCCCCCCTGCTCAACGCCGCCACCGCCGGAGAGGCCATCCGCAATAAGGATTTTCTCCGCGTCGCTCCCATTCTGGACTATATCCGGGACAATTTGGCCGATCCCCTCACGCTGGACCAGATCGCTGGGAAATTTTTTATCAGCAAGCACTATCTCTGCCGGGTCTTTAAATCAGCCACCGGCTTTTCCGTGATGGAATACATTATATACAGCCGGGTGCTCCGGGCGCGCCAACTGCTCAAAGAGGGAATCAGCGTCCAGCAAGCTGGTGAAATGTCCGGATTTTCCGACAACTCCCACTTCATCCGCACCTTTGGCCACCTCACTGGCACCTCCCCCGGCCGCTATGCCCGGGAATACCTCAACAGCAACGCTCTGGTCCTTCCAGAGGGAGCCAAGCGCTGAGCCCCGCTGTGTCAATATCTGCAAATTTTCGGTCAACATCTGATTTTGTGCAGTTCTCCAGATTTTATCCGCTGCTTCACCACAGAAGAAGCCCGGGCCGCCGGCCCGGGCTCTCTGTCATTTTTATAGATGGTGTGTTCCCTGGATCTGATCCAACAGTCCCTGACACCCCGCCAGGACGTCCCGGTAGGTCTCCTCAAAGTCCCCAGTATACCAGGGATCGGCGATCTCCTCCCCCGAACGCCCGGCGTGGTCCAGCAGCAGGGACAGCTTGCCCTCCGGATCCCCGCCCAGCATCCGCCGCATATTGCACAGATTGGCATGGTCCATCCCCACCAGGAAATCATACTCCTGATAGTCCTCCCGCCGGAGCTGGCGTGCCGTCTTTCCGGCGCAGCTGATCTGGTGCTCCGCCAGCTTGCGCCGGGCCGGCGGATAGACCGGGTTCCCGATCTCCTCTGTGCTGGTGGCGGCGGACGCAATACGCAGAGCCTCCTCCAGCCCCGCCTTGCGGGACAGATCCTTCATCACAAACTCCGCCATGGGGCTTCTGCAAATATTGCCGTGACACACAAAAAGTATCTTTTTCATCTGACCACACTTCCTTATCTGATACTCCTGCTTTCTTCCATCTGTTGATACGTTTTATAATGCTTTAAACTTCCTGCACTGTGCAAAGCCCCATTTTGAAGAAGGTCTGCAGCTGACCGATTTTCCAATCCGCCCCGAAAATTGCGGATATGGGGATTGCGTCAGCGAAAAAAAACGAGTAAAATGAGGAGAAACTGTTGTAAATGAGGTGTAGAATCCATGAATCGAAAAGCCTTGACCGCCGCCTTTCCGGCGACGGTTCCGGTTTTGATGGGGTATCTGGCCATCGGCATGGCCTTCGGTCTGATGCTGGAAACAGCGGGCTACGGCGTGGGTTGGGCTCTGCTGATGAGCATGACCATTTATGCGGGCTCCGGACAGTATCTGGGTGTCTCTCTGCTGGCCACTGGGGCTTCTCTGAGCCAGGCGGCGTTTTTGACGCTGATGATCAATTTCCGCCATCTGGTGTACGGCCTTTCCATGCTGGAAAAGTTCCGGGGAATGGGTGCCCGAAAGTTTTACATGATCTTCTCCCTGACCGACGAGACCTATGCCCTGCTCAGCTCCGCCCGGGCCCCAGCAGGGGTGGAGGAGCATGACTACTACTTTGCCGTGGCCATGCTGGACCACAGCTACTGGATTCTGGGGTCGGTCCTGGGTTCTGTGCTGGGCGCCGCCCTGGGGCTGGACACCACCGGAGTGGACTTCGCCATGACGGCGCTGTTTCTGGTTATCGCTGTGGGCCAGTGGAAAAAGGCCGGGAGCCACCTCCCCGCCCTTCTGGGGGGCGCGGCCACCCTGCTCAGTCTGATGCTGGTGGGGGCAGAGGAGATGCTCCTCCCCGCTCTGGGCATGATTGTTCTGGCGCTGACCGCCCTGCGTCCCAAGCTGGACGACTGCTGTGAGGAGAAAAAGGAGGAAGTACCATGCAGCTGACCGCCGCGGAGGCACTGGCCTCTATCGCCGTCATGTCCGCCGTGACCTTTTTGACCCGGGCCCTGCCCTTTCTGCTGTTCGACCGCGGAGAGCATCCCCCAAAAATCGTGCTGTACCTGGGCAAGGTCCTGCCCCCTGCCATCATCGCCATGCTGATCGTCTACTGCATGAAGGGGGTCACCTTCTCCACCCCGGCGGGGTGGGTCCCCACCCTGCTGGCAGGCGCGGCGGCGGTGCTCCTCCACCTCTGGAAGGGCAACGACCTGATCTCCATTTTTGGGGCTACCGGGCTTTACATGATCCTTGTACAAGGCATGGAGGTGTTCAGGTCGTTGTCCATGGCCGTGCGGAACTTCTGCTGCAAGGGCGCTGCCGCCGCCATATCCACCGCACCGTCCTCCTCCGGCAGGGCGGCGATCCTGGCGATGAGCTTGCCATAGGCCACGGCGGCGTTGTCCAGATTCTCCCAGCTGAACACCAGACTCTTGCGGTAGTGGCTCTGGAGGCAGAAGAACCGGTATACCACCGGCGCATAGCCCTTCTCCTCCAGCAGGGACACCGTCAGGAACTCGCCCTTGGACTTGCTCATCTTGCCGCTGCTGGTGTTGAGGTGGGCCACATGGCACCACTGGGGGCACCAGGGGTGGCCCAGATAGCTCTCCGACTGGGCGATCTCGTTGGTGTGGTGGGGGAAGGCGTTGTCCACGCCGCCGCAGTGGAGGTCCAGATACTCACCGTTGTACTTCATGGAGATGCCGGAGCACTCGATGTGCCAGCCGGGGTAGCCCGCGCCCCACGGGGAATCCCACTTCAGGGCCTGATCCTCGAACTTGGACTTGGTGAACCACAGCACAAAGTCGTTCTTGTTGCGCTTGTTCACGTCCTCCTCCACGCCCTCCCGGACGCCTACGGCCAGATCCTCCTCGTTGTGGTCGTTGAACACGTAGTACCGCTCCAGCTTGGAGGTGTCGAAGTACACGTTGCCGCCGGCCACATAGGCGTAGCCCTTCTCCAGCAGGCGGGAGATGATGCGGATGTAGTCATCAATGAGCCCCGTGGCGGGCTGCACCACGTCGGGGCGCTTGATGTTCAGCTTGCGGCAGTCGGCGAAGAAGGCGTCGGTGTAAAACTGGGCGATCTCCATGACGGTCTTGTGCTCCCGGCGGGCGCCCTTGAGCATCTTGTCCTCGCCGGTGTCGGCGTCGGAGGTCAGGTGGCCCACGTCGGTGATGTTCATCACCCGGTTCACATCGTAGCCCACATAGCGCAGGTACTCCCATAATGTGGGTGCTGTGGGCGGCCGGGGAAAAAGAAAAACCCCCTACGCCGTCCACGCGGCATAAGAGGCGATCTCTCGCGGTTCCACTCTCATTTCTCACTTGTCTGACCGGTAACGGGGTCAAGTCGGACGGCATTGCCCGCCGCGCTCCCGGACGCACTTCACACCCTCCGCCGCAGGCCCCCTTTCAGCTGGTGAGGGGCCCTCTCTGTCCTTTGGATCAGACGCTACTTTTCCGTTCTCCGCGCTTTTTGTTTTACAAGACAGTATATTATCATTCCCGCCGCGCCGTGTCAAGCGCGGCGGGATTTTTTCCTTCGTCTGGCTTTAAAAGGGCCGGCCGGCGGACACGGACGCATCCGCCGGCCTCTGAAGCGCCCTTCTCCCCCTCATGCTCAGAGCTTGGAGGCCAGCTCCAGGGCGGTGTCGATGTTGGGACAGAACCACTCCTCCCCTACCGCCTCATAGAAGCCCGACTTGCGCATCACAGACAGGGGCTGCTCATTCACATGGGAGAGGATGAGCTGCACCCTGTGCCGCTGGCACTCCTTCCACAGCCGGGCCAGGCTGTTGAGGGCAGTGATGTCCAGGGCTGGGACACTTCGCATCCGCAGGATCATCACCCGGCGGGTCCCTCTGGGGTCGATGTGGGGGATCTGGTCCGCCGCTCCGAAAAACATGGGGCCGTCGATCTCATAGACCATCACGTGCTCCGGCACATGCCGGAAGCGGCCCTGCGCATCCTCATCCTCCACATACTTCCACTCCTTGATCACCGCCACGTTAGCCATCCGCGTCATGAACAGCAGACAGGCCAGGGACAGGCCCACACCGATGGCCACCACCAGATCGAAGATCACTGTGAGGAAAAAGGTGAGCAGCAGCACCGCCGCATCGCTCTTGGGGGAGCGGAGGACCACCTGAAGAAACGTCCGCCAGCCGCTCATATTATAGGCCACCATCAGCAGGATCGCCGCGATGCAGGGCATCGGGATCAGGGCCGCCAGGGGCATGAGAAACACCAGGGTCACCAGGACCACCACCGCGTGCACCATACCGGCCACCGGAGAATTTCCTCCATTTTTGATGTTGGCCGCTGTCCGGGCGATGGCGCCGGTGGCGGGGATCCCGCCGAACAGGGCCGAGGCGGTATTGCCGATGCCCTGGGCCACCAGCTCCATGTTGGAGTTGTGCCGCCCGCCAATCATCTCGTCGGCCACCACACAGGACAGCAGGGACTCGATGGCCGCCAGAATAGCTATGGTGAATGCGTCCGGCAGGACCGCCGCCACCGTCTCATAGGACAGGGCAGGCAGGGCAAACCGGGGCAGGCCGCCGGAGATGGTATACAGGTCCCCAATGGTGTTCACCGGCAGCTTCAGCAGGCCCACCATGGCCGCCGTGGCGATCACCGCCACCAGAGATGCGGGCACCCGCTTAAAAAAGCGGGGCCAGACGATCTGGATCGCCAGGGCGATACAGCCCACCACCAGGGCCCACAGATTGACGGTATCGAAGCAGGAAATAAATTCCTCCATTTTCTCCACAGTCTCGATGGGAGTGTTCCGGAAGGTCACCCCGAAGAAATCCTTCAGCTGCCCCACCACGATGGTCACCGCGATGCCGGAGGTAAAGCCTGTGGTGATGGTATAGGGGATGAACTTGATCATGCTGCCCATGCGGAGCAGTCCCATGAGCACCAGCAGGATCCCAGCCAGAATGGTGGCAACCGCCAGGCCGTCCATCCCGTTTCGGGCCACGATCCCCGCTACGATGGCGGCGAAGGCCGCTGTGGGCCCGGCGATCTGTACCTTGCTCCCGCCCAGGGCGGACACCAGAAAGCCCGCCACGATGGCGGTATACAGGCCCTGTTCCGGGGACACCCCAGAGGCCAGGGCCAGCGCGATAGACAGGGGCAGCGCGATGATCGCCACAATGACGCCGGCGATCAGGTCCTTCATCAGCTTTTCCCTGGAATAGTCCTCCAGGGAGCGCAGCAGCTGCGGACGCAGTTTTTCCACGTTCTCTCTCTCCTTTTTCTTCTCCGGGCAGACCGCAGCCGTGGCGCTCTCCCCGTGGACCGCAGTTTCTTAACGGTCTTTTTACACACATCTCTTATCATACGGGATACGGAGGAGAAAAGCAAGTAAAACTGCAAAATAACCGTTCTTTTCTGCCAGATATGCAGGATGGCCGCCAAATGGCGGCCATCCTGATCAAATCAAAAGCAGACCGCAGCGTCTCCACGGTCTCATCGGACCGTGGGACCCGCCATCGGCGCCTCCCGCCTCCACCGCTGGAGCTGCCGGAGGTAGAAGGCCACCCCCAGGCTACCTGTGATGACCTCTGAGAGAGGATAGGCAAACCAGGTCGCCTCCAGGCTGATCTTGGAAAAGATCCAGAACAGGGGAATCAGACAGCAGATCTGCCGCACCACAGACAGCAGCAGGCTGGGGCCCGCCGCTCCGATGGCCTGAAAAAACACCGGCGGCATCAGGGAGAGCACAGCGGGAATAAAGCTCAGTCCGATGATACGGAAGGCAGGCACCCCGATGGCCAGCACCGCCGGGTCCTGGGAAAACAGGCCGATCAGGCGGCCCGGGATGCACTCAAAGCTGACCACGCCCACCAGCATAAAGACCAGTGAGATCCCACAGGAGTCGTACAGGATCCGTTTGCACCGATCATAGGCCAGACAGGCGAAGTTATAGCTGAGGATGGGCACGATACAGGTCTGAAGTCCGTTGAGCGGGATGAAGAAAAAGGACTGGAGCTTATAATACAGACCCAACACGGTCACCGCGTCGTCCGAAAACCCGGCCAGGATCATATTCAGAGCCATGATATACACGGTGTACAGCATCTGCATGAAAATAGAGGGATAGCCCAGGCGGTAGATCTGCCGAACATACTTCCGCATCACCACCGGCTTGGGCGGGCGGCGGAAGCCGGAAATCCCCGTAATGACCGCCGCCACACACTGGCCCACCACCGTGGCGATGGCCGCTCCCGCGATCCCCATGCGCGGAACAGGACCCAGCCCAAAAATCAGGATGGGGTCCAGCACGATGTTGGTCAGCGCTCCGGCGATCTGGGCCAGCATGGGCAGACGCATATTGCCGCCCGCCTGGTGTACCTTGGTCCAGATGCTCTCCAGAAAGATCCCCAGGCTCCCCACACACACGATGTTTCCATAGAGCACCGCATCGGCTACCGCACCCGAAGAGGTCGCGGAGGTGCGCACATAGGGCTCCATCAGCAGAAGCGCCGCCGCTGCAAACACTGCCCAGCTGATGACTGCCAGCACCATTCCCGTCCCGGCCGTGCAGTCGGCCGCCCGCTTCTTTCCAAAGGCATACATCCGGGCCATATAGGTGTTCACGCCCACGCCGGTCCCCACCGCAATGGCAGTAATGATCAACTGGACCGGAAAGATCACAGACAGGGCTGTCAGGCCGCTGTTGGAGTACTGCCCCACAAAGTAGCTGTCCACAATATTATAGAGGGCCTGGATCAGCTGGGCCAGCATCACCGGAGGGGCGATGCGCAGCAGGATCTTCCACACACGCTCCGTCTGAAAATAGCGGTCATCCACAGCTGTCTGACTCATATCCGTTCTCCCTTCCTGTCCCATTCAAAGTTCCGGCTCCCACCCGGCTATGAGCCGCAGGAGCCGACACATTATGATACCATTTCGGGAAAGAACTTCAAGGGGCAAAATAGGTAAATCCTGCTGAAATTCCTCTGATTTTATCAGCTTTCTGCCGATTACAGCAGCATTATGTTCTCATTCCGCTCTTATTTTATCACAGAAAAGGACCTCCGGCTATGGCCGGAGGTCCTTTCAGCTCTACGTTCCTATGTTTCGCGCAGAAAGTAGCCTGGGACAGACGGAGCACTCCTCCGCCTTATCCCTTCAACTTGGCGATTGCAGCCTTGGCCGCCATCTGCTCGGCCTCTTTTTTGCTGTGTCCCTTGCCGCGGCCGGCCACTTCCCCGTTCAGATCCACCTCTACAAAGAAGCGCTTGTCATGGTCGGGGCCCTCCTCGCCGGTCAGGCGGTACTTTAAAACCTGGCCGCTCTCCCGCTGCACCAGCTCCTGAAGGGCGGTCTTATAGTCCCGGGGGCTGGTCAGCCCCTCCACCTCCCGGCAGAGGATATACTGCTGTACGATCTTCCGGGCCGAGCCGATCCCGCCGTCCAAATAGACCGCAGCCAGCACCGCCTCCACGGCGTCCGCCTGGATGGAGGGACGCTTCCGGCCGCCGCCGGCCTCCTCCCCCTTGCCCAGGTGCAGATACTCGCCCAGATGCAGCGCCTCCGCCACCTCCACCAGGCTGTCCTCACACACCAGGGCCGCCCGGGTCCGGGTCAGCTCCCCTTCGGGCAGATCCGGGTGGTTGCGGTACAGGTGGTCGGCCACCACCATACCCAAAATCGAATCGCCCAGGAACTCCAGCCGCTCGTTGCTCTGACGCCTGCCCCGGCTCTCATTGGCGCAGGAGCTGTGGGTCAGCGCATTTTCCAGCAGGGCCGGGTCCCGGAATTCATAGCCCAGCTTTTCTTCCAACGTGGTCATCAGAACCACTCCTCATTCTTTGGTTCGACAGGCAAGCAAAACTCCGCCGGTTGGCGGAGTTTTGCGATGTATGTCGTTTGGATCAGTCGATCTTGTTCTGGAGGAACCGGACCAGATCACCCACCGACTTGATGGAGGCAGCTTCCTCCTCGGTCAGTTCGTCAATATCAAATTCCTCCTCCAATGCCATGGACAGATCCACAATGTCCACAGAATCCGCGTTCAGATCATCTTCAAAGGAGGTATCCATGGTAATGGAATCCGCATCCACATTGAACTGCTCCGCGATCAGTGCGCATACCTTTTCAAAAATCATAGCTGACTGCTCCTTTTGCTGTGCTCCAGCATAGTTTCTTTCCCTACTATATGCAGAAACTACCTGCCTGTCAATAGGGAATCTGGAATTTCTGTGTATTCACCGGAAAATTATTATTCTGCCTCCGGGGCGTCCAGCCGCATCAGGTCGATGTTGTCCGAGATATTCCCAATGATCCCGGAGGAGGCAAATTGATTGGCCTGGCGGATGGCGTTTTTGATGGCATAGGCGTCGGAAGAGCCGTGGGCCTTGATCACCGGCTTGGAGATACCCAGCAGGGCGGTCCCGCCCACCTCGCTGGAGCTCATCAGCTTCTTGAACTTCTTCAGCCCGTCGGAGACCAGGGCCGCAGCCAGCTTGGTCATCAGATTTTTCACAAAAATACCCTTGATCTCCTTGGCGAGGAACAGGCCGGTCCCCTCCATGGTTTTCAGAAAAATATTTCCTGAATAGCCGTCGGCCACGATGACATCCACCGCGCCCTCCACCGCTTCCCGGGCCTCGATGTTGCCCACGAAGCAGATGCGGCCCTCCTCCCCCGCCTGTTTCAGCAGAGGGTACACTGTGGTCTGGAGCTCCGTGCCCTTAGAGGGCTCCACCCCGATATTCAGCAGTCCAACCTTGGGCTGAGGACGGCCCAGGACGTGCTCGGCGTAGTAGGAGCCCATATAGGCGAACTGGATCAGATACTCCGGCGGACATTTCACGTTGGCCCCCGCGTCGATCAGCACTGCGCCTCCGTTTCCGGTGGGCACCACCGGGGCCAGCGCGGCCCGACGGATCCCCCGGATCCGCTTGATCAGCAGGGTGGCCGCGCCCAGCAGGGCGCCGGTGGAGCCGGCGGACACAAAAGCGTCCCCCTCCCCCGCCTTGAGCAGGTTCAGCCCCACTGTCAGGGAGGAGTCCTTCTTCTCCCGGAAGGCCGTGGCCGGGTTGTCGCAGATCTCCACCACCTCAGAGGCGTGGGCGATCTCCACCCCGGCGGGCAGCTCCCGGATGCCGTTTTCCTCCAGAACCTTCAGGATGTCCTCGCCCCGGCCCACCAGGGTGATGCCCACCCCATACTCCTTGTTTGCCTGGATGGCGCCCATGACCGGCGCCTGAGGGGCGTTGTCCCCGCCCATGGCGTCCACGATGATTTTCATGTCAAGTTCCTTCTTTCTTCGGCGGTGTCAAAGTCCTGGGCTCGTCGATCAAACCCAGGAGATAGTCCGCTGAGACGTTGTAATGGGTACATATCGAAGCCAAGTTCTCAAACGAAGTCGTCCGACGGCCATTTTCAATATCACTGATCGCCGCCTGCGATACTCCGATGGCCTCTGCTAAATCCTTCTGCTGTTCTTTTGTATTTTTTCGCAGCTTTTTGACCCGCATACAGAAAATATCCTTATGATACATGGGGCCTCCTCTTGACTTAATATTTGTTTTAGCGATATTATATCGCTAATTCAAATATATTGGTGGTGTCAATATGATTCCAGAACTTCAAAACCCTCTATTACTACGAAATCGACCACGCCCACCTGGACTTCGACTCCGACCCGGTCTATCAGGAGAGCATGGCCCGGGTGCTGGCCGAGCTTGGGACCCAGGAGCTCTCCCCCGCCCTCTTTTCCTTGCTGAACACTGCAAACCAGATCTCCTTTACCCACGGCTTTCGCCTTGGGGCTTCACTGATTCAATGGACCCTGCGGGGGTAAGCGCCCCTTTCTGACAGAGGTTTCGCCGCCTGTGGGCGGCTCAGGGACGGCGGGAGGGGCAAGCCCCTCCCCTACGGACCGCAATCAATCCCCCCATACTTAGGTAGGAGAGTCCCTGGAGACTCCACCAGAATTCGCACCAGGAGCCCCAGGCGGCCGCAAGGGCCGTCCCTGCGGCGATACACGCACCGGGCGCGTTCCCCCGGCAAAGCCAGGCGCAGAAGGGAAACCGCACCGTCCGCAATTTTGGGAAAACCAGGCCCCAGTGGGCCGGGAGGAAACGCTGACCATCACTCAGGCTTCGCGCGCCGGAACCATTGTAAAACCTGACAGGTACGCGTCCTCCGTAATGGGGTCCGGGGAAAGCGGTCCTATGGACCTAGGCGGAGCAAAGCGGAGCCGTAGTCCATCGGCCGCGTCCCCGGCGATCCCTTTGGTTTCTTTCCCATCGCCGGGAAAGAAACTCGCCGCCGGGGCGGCGAAACTCCCCGCCCCAAAGGTCTGGCTCCGCCGGACGCTTGGACGCCGCACGGCGGCGGGGCGCTTACGCGCCCAAAGGCAAGCGGAGCCGCCCGCTCACTCCAGATCCAGCTGTCCCAGGGCCTCCAGGGCCCGCTTGGACAGTTCCGCATTTTTGTTCCGCTTGCCTTTGACCCGATAGCCCAGCGGGGGGATCAGGCCGAAGTTCACGTTCATCGGTTGAAAGTTTACCACACTTGGGTCGCTGATGTAAAGGGCCAGCGCCCCCATGGCGGTCTCCCGGGGAAAATCGATGGGACTCTTTCCCTCCAGCTCCCGGGCCAGCTCCAGGGCCGCCAGGCAGCCGGAGGCCGTGGACTCCACATAGCCCTCCACCCCGGTGACCTGCCCGGCAAAGCGGATGCGGGGCTCTGTCCGCACCCGGAAATAGCGGTTCAGCAGCCGGGGGGAGTCCAGGAAAGTGTTCCGGTGCATCACCCCATAGCGCACATACTCCGCATTCCGCAGGGCGGGGATCATGGAGAACACCCGCTTCTGCTCCGGCCATTTCAGGTGGGTCTGGAAGCCCACGATGTTGTAAATGGTCCCCTGGGCGTTGTCCTTGCGCAGCTGCACCACGGCAAAGGGCTCCCGTCCGGTCTTGGGGTCCTTCAGTCCCACCGGCTTCAGCGGTCCGTAGCACAGGGTATCCCGCCCCCGGCGGGCCATCACCTCCACAGGCATACAGCCCTCAAAGACTCCGGCGTCCTCAAAGCCATGGACCTCCGCCTCCTGGGCGGTGGTCAGAGCCTCCCAGAAGCTCTGGTACTCCTCCTCCGTCATGGGGCAGTTGATGTAGTCCGGCGTCCCCCGGTCATACCGGGAGGCAAACCAGGCGCTCTCCATGTCCACGCTGTCAAAGGTGACCAGCGGGGCCGCCGCGTCAAAGAAGTGCAGATAGCCGTTCTGAGGATAGCGCCGGGCGATGGCCTCCGCCAGTGGGTCGGAGGTCAGCGGCCCGCTGGCCACGATGACCTGTCCCTCCGCCGGAAGGTCTGTGACCTCCCCCTCCACCACAGTGATCTTGGGGTGGCTCCGGATCTTCTCCGTAATGGCTTCGGAGAAGGCATGGCGGTCCACTGCCAGCGCGCCGCCCGCCTCCACCCGGTGGGCGTCCGCGCAGGCCATGATGAGGGAGCCGCAGCGGCGCAGTTCCTCCTTCAGCAGCCCCACCGCGTTCTCCAGCTGGTCGGAGCGCAGGGAGTTGGAGCACACCAGCTCGCCGAAGGACGGGCTGTGGTGGGCCGGGGTCATCTTTTGGGGTTTCATCTCCCGAAGCGTCACGGGGATCCCCCGCCGGGCCAGCTGCCAGGCGGCCTCGCTGCCCGCCAGGCCCGCTCCGATCACAATTACAGGTTCCATGGGTCCCTCCTGATTCTGATTTTCCTTGTGTGTTTCGCGGCGCGTCACCGCTCGTCTGTCCGCCCCACCAGATAGTCGATGGTGACGCCGTAAAAATCGGCCAGAGCGATCAGCATTTTGATGTTGGGCTCGTTATCCTCGCTCTCATAGAATTGATAGCCCCGAATACTGATCCCCAGATATTCGGCCAACTCCTTTTGGCTCACCTTGCGTTCTTTTCTCAGCACACGCAAACGATCTCCAAGCAATTTACGGCTCACCTCTTGACATGTATAATTTATTCGTGTTATAACATGTATAAATTATACATGTTTGGGGTGGTTCTATGACCCGTCTGTCCAGTGTCCTCTATCAGTACGTCCTGGAGCACTCAGAAGCCTTTCTGGCCCTCATGCCGGAATATCCGGACTGCCGCCGCTTCTCCGACGAGAAGGAGGCCGCCCTGCGGGCCGCCCTCTCCCCGGAAGCCTGCATCCTTCTGGATGACCTCCTCCGGGAGCGGGCGCTCCAGCACGGGGCGGAGCGGGAGGCCGTCTTTCAAGCCTCCCTCAGCCTGTGCCGGGAGCTGTACCGGTCCGCCCTGGCGTAGGGCAGGGCGGGTCCACGCTCACGCCTCTCCGTCCGGGCTCTCCCCTTCCGCCTTTTTAGCGGCGGTTTTCTTGGCCGCTGTCTTTTTGGCGGTGGTCTTTTTCGCCGCAGTTTTCTCAGCCGCCGTCTTGGACGCGGCCTTTTTGGCGGTGCTGGTCTTTTTGGCGCCGGTCTTGGAGGCTGCCGTCTTTTTGGCGGCCGTCTTTTTGGCGGCGGTCTTTTTCGCCTCGGGCTGCTTCTCCTCCGGGGCGGTCCCGGACTCGCTGCCCGCCTCCCCGGCGTCATCCGCCGTCTTTCTCTTCCAGCCGCCCCGCTTCTCCTCCGGGGTGAAGTTGGGGCAGCCCTCGTGGATGCAGAAGGGCTTCTTGAAGCCCCGTCCGGACTTCTTGAACATGGTCCAGCCGCACTCCGGGCAGTTGTCCTTCACCGGCACGTCCCAGGTCATAAAGTCGCACTTTCTGGCCTCGTCCTTGCTGTTGAGATGCTCACAGCAGTAATAGGTGTACTGCTTATTGGTCTTTTTGCTCTTCCCCGTGCGCTTGAGCAGGCGGCCGCCGCACTTGGGGCACTTGCCGGGCATCTCCACCACCAGGGGCATGGTGAAGTCGCACTCCGGCCAGCCGGGGCAGGCCAGGAACCGGCCGAACCGGCCGGACTTGATGACCAGATTCCGGCCGCACTGGGGGCAGATCTCCTCCGAGACCTCGTCCGGCACCTTGATGCGCTCCCCGTCCAGCTCCTGCTCCGCCTTGTGGAGCTCCGCCTCAAAGTCCTCATAAAACCCGGACAGCACCCGTTTCCAGTCCACGCTGCCCTCCTCCACCTTGTCCAGCTCTTCCTCCATCTGGGCAGTGAAGGTGGGGTCCACGATGTCCTGGAACTTATCCTTCATCAGGCCGGTGACCACCTCTCCCAGCGGTGTGGGACGGAGGGCCCGGCCCTCCTTCACCACATACTCCCGATTGAGGATGGTGGAGATGGTGGGGGCGTAGGTGGAGGGGCGTCCGATCCCCTTCTCCTCCAGGGCCCGGATCAGGGTGGCCTCGGAGTACCGGGCGGGGGGCTGGGTGAAGTGCTGCTCCTTCCGGGTCTCCTTCAGCTCCAGGGGCTCCCCCTCCCGCAGATCGGGCAGAGGGGACTGGGGAGCCTCCTCCTCGTCGTCCCGCCCCTCCTCATAGACGGCGGTAAAGCCGGAGAACTTCAGTTCCGAGTGGCTGGCCCGGAAGGTATAACCGGCGGACTGCGCCTCGATGGAGACGCTGTCATACACCGCGCTGGCCATCTGACAGGCCAGGAAGCGGCTCCAGATCAGCTTATAGAGGCGGAACTGCTCGCTGGTCAGGTCCTTCTTGATGTCCTCCGGCACCAGGTTCACATCGGAGGGCCGGATGGCCTCGTGGGCGTCCTGGGCGTTGCCCTTGGACTTGTAGTGGCGGGCCTGGGGAGGATAGTACTCCCGGCCGTAGCGGTGCTCGATAAAGCCCTTGGCCGCGGCAATGGCCTCCTCGGACAGGCGGAGGGAGTCGGTACGCATATAGGTGATCAGACCCACCGTTCCCTCTCCAGTGATGTCCACGCCCTCATAGAGCTGCTGGGCGATGGACATGGTGCGGGCGGGGGTCATATTCAGCTTGCGGGAGGCCTCCTGCTGGAGGGTGGAGGTGGTGAAGGGGGGCGCGGGGTTGCGCAGCTTGTCCTGCCGCTTCACCTTGGAGACAGTGAAAGGCTGGCCCGACACCGCCTGGATCACAGCGTCCGCCTCCGCCTCGCTGTGCAGCTCCATCTTCTTCTCCCGACCGTGGAACATGGCCTGGAACCCGCCCAGATTGGGGCGCACCCGGCCCAGATCGGCCTGGATGGACCAGTACTCCTGGGGCTGGAAGGCGCGGATCTCCTCCTCCCGCTCCACGACCAGGCGGGTGGCAACCGACTGCACCCGGCCGGCGGACAGCCCCCGCCGGATCTTCTTCCACAGCAGGGGGGAGAGCTCATAGCCCACGATCCGGTCCAGGATGCGCCGGGCCTGCTGGGCGTCCACCAGGTTCTGGTCGATGGCCCGGGGGGCGGCGATGGACTCGTTGACCACCTTTTTGGTGATCTCGTTGAAGGTCACCCGATAGGTCTTGTCATCCGGGATGCCCAGCAGCTCCTTCAAATGCCAGGAGATGGCCTCCCCCTCCCGGTCGGGGTCGGTGGCCAGATAGACCCGGTCGCTCTTTTTGGCCGCCTTTTTCAGGTCGCTGATCACATCCTCCTTCCCTTTGATGGGCTGATAGTTGGGGATGAACCCGCCCTCGATGTCCACGCTCATCTTGCTCTTGGGCAGGTCCCGGACGTGGCCCATAGACGCTTTCACTTCATAGCCCGGACCAAGGTACTTCCCGATGGTCTTTGCCTTGGACGGGGACTCTACGATCACCAGATCAGTTTTTGATGCCATTCTGCAATGACCTCCGAATTAGAAATATGAAACGCGGCGCTGCCGCGTGAAAGAAATAATACTGGGACAGAACTCCGCCTGCCTCTCACTCCTCCAGCTCCACCAGCGGGGAAAACCGCTTCCCGGGGTGCTCCCGGGCGGCTCCGTCTACCTGGAGCATGGTGAGGGCGGACAGCACCCGGCGGGCCGGGATCTGGGTCTCCTCCACCAGCTCATCTGCGGTACTCGTCTTCTTCCGTCCCGCCATGGCCCGGAGCAGGGTCAGCTGGTCGTCTGTAAAGCGGGAGCGCTGCTCCCCCCGCGGGACCCGCTCCAGGTCTGGAGCCCCGTCCTCCGGGGGGCCGCCGGGAGCGGGAGCCTCCTCCCGCTCCTCCTCCGGCCCGGTCTCCTCCGGGCCTTTCCGGCTCCGGAGCTGCTCCAGCCGCTGCTGGGCCGCCTCCGGTGGCAGCGGGGCGGACTGTGCCAGCTTCTGAGGAAAGCGGAGCCAGTACTCCTCCAGGATGTCCTGGGTGCAGGTCACCGGGCGGGCCCCCTGCCGGAGGAGCCAGTTGGGGCCCTCGCTCCTGGGGGCGTCGATATTCCCCGGCACCGCGAAAATATCCCGGTCCTGGTCCATGGCGTGCTCGATGGTCTTCATGGTCCCGCTGAACCGGGCGCACTCCACCGCCACCACCCCCAGGGACAGCCCGCTGATGAGGCGGTTGCGCACTGGGAAGTGCTCCGCCTTGTGGCGTGTGCCGGGCGGGTACTCGCTGATGAGCGCTCCGGCCGCCGCCACATCCTCATACAGAAAGCGGTTCTGGCTGGGGTAGGGCACGTCCACCCCGCCCGCCAGCACAGAGACCACGGGTCCGCCGCCCTTGAGCGCACCCTTCAGGGCGGTAGAGTCGATCCCCTGGGCAATGCCGGAGACCAGCAGGGCCCCGCCTCGGGCCAGCTCCAGGCCCAACTGGGCGGCCACCCGCTCCCCATAGGGTGAGGGATCCCGGCTGCCCACCACGCCGATGGCCGCCTCCTCATCGAAGCGGAACACCCGGCCCCGAATGTACAGCACCGCCGGCGGCGCTGCGATCTCCCGCAGGCGGCCGGGGTAGTCCCCGTCCTGGAGGGTCATCACCCGCAGTCCCAGCCGGTCGCACTCCCCCAGGATCCGGTCTGCCTCGTCCATCCTCTTCTCCCGGAGGGACGCCCGGGCCGCGGCGGGCAGCTCCGGGATCTGATCGTACTGCTCCGAATCGGCGTAAAACGCCCGCTCCGGCGTGCCGAAGTACTCCAGCACCCGGAGCACGCCCCTGGGTCCCAGTGCCTTCCTTGTAGTCAGCCAGATCCAGTCCTGAAGCATGAGGCGCCCTCCTCTCATAGAATATCTTTACAACCGCCGTTGTTCTGTGGTACGCTTAGGGCACGAAATGGGGGGATCTCTGTGAGAATTGCCAGTCACGCACCGTCCCGAAGCGCCGGTCTCCGGGCCTGGGTGGTCTGCCTGGGCTGCGGGCTTGCCCTGTTCACAGTGATGGGACTGGGGGTCAACGCCTTTACGGTCTATCAGCCCTATCTGCTCCGCGTCCACGGCTTCACCAACGCCCAGGGCTCCTGGATCACCACGGTCCGGAGCCTGTTCGCCCTGCTGTCCATGCTCACCGTGGACCGGCTGTGCCGCCGGCTGGGCCTACGGAACACCATGGTCCTGGGAATGGCCTGCTTTGTGGGCTCCTATCTCCTCTTCGGCTTTGCCCGCGGCTTCTCCGCCTACTGCGGCGGGGCGGTCCTGTCCGGCCTTGCCTATGGCTACGGGGGGATGATCCCCCTCACCCTGGTCATCTCCCGCTGGTTCCCCACCGGCCGGGGCTTCGCCCTGGGGATGGCCGCCGCAGGCAGCGGGATCTCCACCATCTTTGCCCCGCCCCTCATCACCGGGGCCATCCAGGCCCTGGGGCTGTCCGCCGCCTTTCTCTGGGAGGCGGCCGCCGGAGTGCTGCTCACCCTGCTGGTGCTTCTTTTGGTGTGGGACTCCCCTGACTGCCCGGAGCTTCAGCGGGCCGGGGACTCCGCACCCGGAGGCCGGGGGGAGGGGCTGAGCCGCCCCCTCCTGGGGATGGTGCTCCTGTCCGCCTTTCTCACCGGCGGTCCCTGCGGACCGGGCTTCTCCCATCTCACAGTGCTGTACACCTCCGCCGGCTTCTCCAGCGGAACGGCGGCCCTGCTCATGTCCTATCTGGGGCTTGTCCTCATCGCCGCCAAGGTGCTCTACGGATGGCTCAGCGACCGCCTGGGCAGCCGGATGGCCAACAGCCTGATCTTCGGCGTCTTTCTGGCCGGCTTCGCCCTGTGCTGTCTGGCTCCCACCCGGAGCCTCCCACTGGCCGCCGCCGCCATCACCCTCACCGGGCTGGGGATGCCTCTCTCCTCGGTCACCCTCTCCGTGTGGGCGGGGGATCTGAGCGCACCGGAGGACTATGACCGGCTGGTCAAGTGGCTGTCCTCCGCCTATATGCTGGGCTCCCTGGTCACAGGGCCGGTCCCCGGCCTGCTGGCCGACCGCTTCGGCGGCAGCTATGTCCCCGCCTATGGGCTGTTCCTGTTCTTCCTGCTGATCTCCATGCTGCTCATCCAGACCGTCTACCGGCGGACTGGGGTGGGCGGCAGGCCCCAGCGCTGAACGCTCCGGCGCATCCGGCTCCCAGAGCCCGGGCGCGCCGTCTGTTTACTCCTCCAGCCCGCCCTGACGGACCATTTCCCATAGGACGACGGAGGCCGCCGCAGCCGCGTTGAGGGACTCACAGCGGCTCCGCATGGGGATGCGGATGGTCTGGCCGCTGCGGTCCAGCAGGCTCTGGGAGACACCCCGGCCCTCGCTGCCGATGATCACCGCGCACCGGCCCAGACCGGCCTGCTCCAGCGAGACCGTATCCGCCCGCAGAGCGGTGGCGTACAGCGGCAGGCCGGACCGCTCCAACAGCGCGCACAGCTCCTCCGGCCCGGCCTCCCACACAGGGAGCCGGAAGCAGGCGCCCATAGAGGCCCGCACCGTCTTAGGCCCGTATGGATCGGCGCAGCCGTTCACCAGCAGAAGGCCGTCCGCCCCGAGGGCGTCGGCGGTGCGCCAGATGGTCCCCACATTTCCCGGGTCCTGCACCCCGTCCAGCACCAGATACCGGCGGCCCTCCAGCCGCTCCGGCAGAGTGGTCTCCGGCAGGCGGGCCAGAAACAGCGCGCCCTGGGGTGTATTCATCGGGGAGATGGTCTCCATCACATCCTGGGGCACCTGGATGGCCCGGACGCCCTGGGGCAGTTCCGGGACCTGCGCTCCCTCGGTCACCACGACCGTGGTGAGCGGGGCCTCCCAGCACAGCGCCTCCTCCAGCAGCTTGACGCCGTCCCCCAGGTACTCCCCAGCCTCCCGGCGGGCCCTGGCACTGCCCGAGGACAGCTTCCTGATTTTCATTAAAAGTGGGTTCTTCCGGCTGGTGATCCGCTCCATTATAACCGCTCCAGTCGCACGTTTTCTGTGGGAGCCCAACTGCCGCGTCGGCCCAGACCATCCGCCCGCCTTCGACTTCTGCGCAGAAAAGCATACCAATAGGAATAATTTCCATTGGTATGCCTTTCCAAATCGTCAGTCCAAGGGTCTCATGTTGGAGATCTCCCGTTTCATTGCGTTCAAATCTAATCTGTCTCCGGACCTGTCCAAACTCAATACAGCTTGGCGCCGGCAGGGATCCGGTCATCCACCATCAGCAGGTTCAGGCCCTCATGGCCGTCCTCCTCATGTACGGCGGAGATTAGCATTCCCTCCGAGGCGATGCCCATCATCTTGCGGGGCGGCAGGTTGACAATGGCGATGGCCGTCTTGCCCACCAGCTCCTCGGGCTCATAATACTCATGGATCCCGCTGAGGATCACGCGGTCCTTTTCGGAACCGTCGTCCAGCACGAACTTCAAAAGCTTCTTGCTCTTGGGCACGGCGGAGCACTCCTTGATCTTCACCGCCCGGAAATCGGACTTGGAGAAGGTCTCAAAATCCACCTCTTCCTCAAACAGAGGCTCGATCTTCACCTTGGAGAAATCGATGGCCGCCTCCTTCTTCTCCTCCTGGGCGGCGGAGGCCTTGGCCTTGGCGGGGACGTCCGTGGGCTTCATGGTGGGGAAGAGGATGACCTCCCGGATACTGTCCGAGTTGGTCAGCATCATCACGCACCGGTCGATACCGATACCCAGGCCGCCCGTGGGGGGCAGGCCGTACTCCAGGGCTGTGATGAAGTCATCGTCCATCATGCCGGCCTCGTCGTCGCCCTTGTCCCGCAGCTCCACCTGCTTCTGGAAGCGCTCTCTCTGGTCGATGGGGTCGTTGAGCTCGGAGAAGGCGTTGCCCATCTCACTGTGGCAGATGAACAGCTCGAACCGCTCGGTGAGGCGGGGATCCTTGGGGGAGCGCTTGGCCAGGGGGGACACATCCACCGGGTGCATGGTGATAAAGGTGGGCTGGATCAGCTTCTCCTCCACCTTCTGGTCGAAGCACTCGTACAGGGCGTTGCCCCAGGTCTTTTCCGCCGTCTCGGGCAGCTCCACGCCAATGGACTTGGCGGCCGCCACGGCCTCCTCGTCGGAGGTGATGGCCATAAAGTCGATGCCGCAGTACTGCTTCACCGCCTCGTGCATGGGCAGGCGGGGCCAGCCGGGGGTCAGATCCAGCTTCTCACCCTGCCACTCCAGCTGATAGGTGCCCAGCAGCTTCTGGGCGGCGGAGGTGAGCAGATCCTCAAACAGGTCCATCATATCGTTGAAATCGGCATAGGCCTGATACAGCTCGATGGTGGTGAACTCCGGGTTGTGCTTGGGGTCCATACCCTCGTTGCGGAAGATGCGGCCGATCTCATACACCCGGTCCATGCCGCCCACAATGAGCCGCTTCAGGGGCAGCTCAGTGGCGATGCGCATATACATATCGATATCCAGGGTGTTGTGGTGGGTGATGAAGGGGCGGGCGGTGGCGCCGCCGGAGATGGTGTTGAGAACGGGGGTCTCCACCTCCATAAAGCCCCGGTTGTCCATGAACTCCCGGACGTGCTTGATAAACTGGGAGCGGATGACAAAGTTCCGCTTCACCTCGGGATTGACAATCAGGTCCACATACCGCTGGCGGTAGCGCAGCTCCGTGTTGGTCAGGCCGTGGAACTTCTCCGGCAGGGGCAGCAGGGACTTGCTCAGCAGGGTCACCCGCTCCACCCGGACGGACATCTCGCCCCGCTGGGTGCGGAACACCACGCCCTTGACGCCTACGATGTCGCCAATGTCAAACTTCTTGAATCGGGCGTACTCCGCCTCGTCCATCTCATCCCGGCGGGCATACAGCTGGATGCGCCCGGACTTGTCCTGCAAATCGCAGAAGGACACCTTACCCATGCCCCGCTTGGACATGAGCCGCCCGGCCACGGACACAGCCTGCCCCTCCAGGGCGTCAAAATTCGCCTTGATGTTGGCGCTGTCGTTGTCCATCTCATACCGGGTGATCTGGAAGGGGTCGTTCCCGCTCTCCTGAAGCTCCTTCAGCTTATCCCGTCGGATCTGGAGCAGCTGAGACAGGTTCTCCTCCTGGGGGACCTCCTGATTCTTCTTGTCGGCCATTGCTTCCACTCCTATCTTTCTTCCGGCGACGGCCGGTTTTGATCGTTTCTGCTGCGGTTCAGCGCTCTACCTTGAGGATCTTGTACTCCACAGGGCCGGCGGGGGCGTCCACCGTCACCTCGTCCCCGGCGTTCTTACCCAGCAGGGCCTTTCCGAAGGGGGAATCCTCCGAGATCACGCCGTTCATGGGGTCGGCCTCCTGGGAGCCCACGATCTTATACACCTCAGTCTCGTCGAACTCCTTGTCCAGCACGGTGACCGTAGAGCCGATGCGGACGTACTCGCCGCCGTCATCGCTGTCCTCGATGACCACACAGTTGCCCAAAATCTCCTCCACCTCGGCAATACGGGAGTAGAGCTTGCCCTGTTCCGTCTTGGCCTCGTCATACTCGCTGTTCTCGCTCAGATCGCCGAAGGAACGGGCCTCCTTGATCAGCTCGGCGACCTCCTTCTCCCGGACTGTCTTGAGGTAGGTCAGTTCATCCTGAAGCTCCTTCAGCCGCTCCAGGGTCAGTTTATATTCTTTCGCCATAAAGCCTTGCACACCTTTCCAAAGGGAGGCCGGGAGCCCGCGCCCCCGGTCCCGAATGATATACCTTATAATATAAAAATGGGCGCTATCACGCAGTATGTGTTATTATAGAGACTTTATTTCCGGCTGTCAAGTAAATTCTAGGCCCAGCCGCTCCCCCCGTCCAGCCTCCCAGAGCGCGGCCATCAGGGGGAGTTTTTCCCTATCCTCCGGCTCCAGAGCAGCGGCCCTCAGACGGATCCCGGCCAGCTCGGGCTCCGTCCCGAACAGAGACAGCACCCGCCGCCCCTCCAGCGCGCCTGTCCCGTCAAAGCGCACCGCTGCCGGGATCTCTCCGCTGTCTGGCCGGATGGGCGCGCCGAACTCCCGACGCAGCCAGGCGGCCAGCTCCCCGCCGCCCACCGGCGCGGAGACCGCCACGTCCCGCACCCTGGAGCACAAAAACTCCGCCGCCCGGACCATATCCCGGTCCACCCGCCGGCCCCGGAGGGCCACCGTCCCCTGATGGGGTGGGATCCCCTCCCGGCGGAGAGCTGCCAGGGCCAGCCCGCCGGCACAGGCCCGGAAGAAGGGTACTGGATCCACCGGCCCCAGCCCCCACCGGCACAGCAGTTCCCAGCGGCAAAACTCCTCCGGAACCAGCACCCGGCATACCCCGAGCCGGGCCAGACGCCGGGCCGCCCGCTTCAGCCGGCCTGCTTCCCCCCAGCCGCCGGGCCGCACCTCCGCCCGCAGCACCGTCAGCCCGTACCGCTCCTGCCGCCGGGGCTGCCCGTCCCCGTCGGCACAGTATACCAGCTCTCCCAGCATCCTTCCACCCCCTCTCCTGGCAGGATATGCCGGAGCCCCCTCCGGTATCCGCCTTTTCACATCTGAACACACAGGAGCGGCCGTCCCACGGGCGGCCGCTCCTGCAATCATATTTACTTGATCCGGACCCCAGAAATGGTGAGGGGCAGGCTTTGGAAGTAGTTGATGGGGTCCCGGCGGCTTCCGTTCACCCGGATCTCCAGGTGGAGGTGATTGCCGGTGGAGGAGCCCGTGGTCCCCACATAGCCGATGACCTGTCCCTGGGAGACGGTCTGCCCCTTGGAAGCGTTGCGGCGGCTCATGTGGGCATACAGGGTGGAAGTGCCGTCGCTGTGGCTGACCACCACATAGTTGCCATACGAGTTATTGTAAGTAGAGGTGGTGACCACGCCGCTCTTGCACGCCAGAATGGAGGTGCCAGAGGGGGCGGGGACGTCGATGCCGGTGTGGTTGTTGGCCTTTCCGGTCACCGGATGCTTCCGGCTCCCGTACAGGGAGGACAGGTTGTACCGGCCGGGCAGGGGCCACAGGAAGCCCGACTCGCTGGGCACGTTGGCGATCTGGCTGGCCAGTTCCTTCTCCGCCGCCCGGATCTCCGCGTCCGCCGCGTTGGCCGCCGCCTGGAGCTTGGCCTCCGCCGCCTTCACCTGGCTCTCCTGGCCGCTGATCTCCGTGATCAGGGCGTCCACCTGGGACTGCTGGGACTTCAGCTCCGCCTTGGCCGCCTCCTGCTCTGCCTTGGCGTCCTTCTGCTCTTGGCGGGCAGTCTCCAAGGCCGTTTTGTCGGCCTCGATCTGCTCCCGGATGGCAATGAGCTCATTCATCACCTGGTTGTCATAGTCCATGATCTCTTCCACCATCATGGCGTTGTCCAGCAGGTCGGAAAAATCGTCGGAGCTGAACAGGATGGACCAGTAGGAGACCTCCCCCTGCTCCTCCATCTCCCGCACCCGCTTGCAGAACAGCTCGTACTGGGCCCGTTCCTTCTCCTCCGTCGCCGCCAGCTCTGTCTCCTTCTGGGCGATGAGCTGGTCATACTGGGTGATCTGGGCCGCAATGTTGTTGATCTCCGCCTGGGTCGCATTGATCTGCTGCTCCAGTAAGGCCTTCTGGTCCAGGGCCTTGCTCTTGTCCGCCTGGATCGCCTTCAGCTGCTTTTGCAGCTCCGCCCGCTGTTTCTTCAGGGCGGCGGCATCCTCCTTCATCTGGTTGATCTCCGCCTGGGTCACGGCGGAGGCCGGAAGGACCACTGCGTTAGGCAGGACGGGCAGCACCATCAGCGCCACCAGGGCCGCGGAGCACAGCCGGATGAGCCAGCGCCGGGCCCGCCCCTTCTCTCGCTTTTCCATGGCCGCCACCTCAGCGCACAAAGATATTGGCGATCATGGGCAGGATCATCAGTGCCGCCATGATCCCCGCCATCAGGGCCATCAGCTTTTTCCGTCTCTTGGGTCCCATCATAAGCTCCTTTCCCGCTTATACCTGTAAAAACTTCCGAATGGCCAGCACCGAGCCCACTACGCCGATAAACAGGCCAGCACCGATAAATACCGGCAGGATGTGGACGATCATGCTCTGGAAGGGCAGGATGGTCAGCAGGGACAGCCCGTTGGACTGGATCACGGCCCGTCCCACCAGCTCATACACCGCCCACTGGAGCAGGAAGGCCACCAGCGCCCCGGTCAGACCCAGCAGCATCCCCTCCACGATGAAGGGCCAGCGAATGAAGGAGTTGGTCGCCCCGCACATCTTCATAATGGCGATCTCCTCCCGGCGGTAGAAGAAAGCCAGCTTGATGGTGTTGGCGATGATAAACAGGGACACCACAGCCAGCATGGCCACCAGCACCGCCGCCACACCGGTGGCGATATTGCGCACCAGGACAAAGCCCTGGGCGATGTCATAGGCAGCGTTTACGTCGGCCACGCCGGTGATCTTCTGTACCTGCTCTGAGGTTGCCTTCAACTGCTTGATGTCCTGCACATGGATACGGAACCGGTCCCGAAGCACCTCGTCGGGCAGGTCGGCCAGCAGCTCGTTGTTCTCCCGGCCCGCCCGGAAGTCATCCATCGCCTCCGCCCGGGTGACAAAAGTCACCTGCGATACGTTGGGGATGGCTTCGATCTGGCTTTTGATGTCCCGGGCCTGTTCCTCGGTGTAACTCTCATCCACATAGGCCAGGAACTCGTTCTCCGCCTCCAGATCCCCCAGCATATTGTCCAGATTGACCGCAACCAGAGTAAAGGAGCCCATGATGAGCAAACAGGCCACGATCATGCACACGGCGGCAAAGGACATGAAGCCATGTGTAAAAATAGAGTGAAATCCTTCGCTGAAATAGTACTGTATATCAAATTTTTTCGCCATTGTAATACCCGCCTGTCTCGTCGCTGATGATACGTCCTTCCTCGATGGCCACCACCCGCTTGGCAAAGCGGTTGACCAGATTCTTCTCGTGGGTGACCACCAGCACGGTGGTGCCCAGCTCGTTGATCCGCTCCAGCAGCATCATGATCTCCAGGGAGCGGCTGGGGTCCAGGTTCCCGGTGGGCTCGTCGGCGATGATCATATTGGGGTTGTTCACCAGCGCCCGGGCAATGGCCACGCGCTGCTGCTCCCCGCCGGAGAGCTGGCCGGGATAGCGGTCCGCCTTCTGATCCAGCCCCACCAGCTGGAGGACATAGGGGATGCGCCGCTTCAGGTCCCGGCTGGAGGCCCCGATGGCCCGCATGGCGAAGGCCAGATTTTCGTACACAGTTTTCTTGTCAATCAGGCGGAAATCCTGAAAGATGATCCCCAGCGTCCGGCGCATCAGGGGCACCTGGCGGGGGCTGATATTGTTCAGACTGTACCCGTTGACCATCAGCTTTCCCTGGGTCAGGGCGATCTCGCCGGTGATCAGCTTGATGATGGTGGACTTTCCAGACCCGGATGGACCCACCAGAAAGACAAATTCCCCGTCATCGATACGCAGATCAATCCCCTTCAGGGCCTTGGTTCCGTTATCATACTCTTTATAAACATCGATAAATCGTATCATGTATGTATATCCTCACCCGTTTCTTTCTTCCTGAGATGTACGGGAAGTACCGCCGCTCCCAGTAGGATTTCCCCGGAAATATGTTTAGTATTAGGTTACACCCGTAACTTATCCTTGTCAATGGAAATTTGCGGTTTTATGTCACCTTTTTCGCAGCCGGCAGGGAGGGCCGCCGGCAGTGAAAAAAGCTGGCATAAGACAGGAAAAGAGCCTCCGTCCGCCTTTCGGCAGACGGAGGCCCCGTATCTCGTCCGCTCAGGATTCGATTCCCCGGGAGATCAGGTACTTTTTGACCATCAGCGCCACCTTAAAGGTAATGGCGTCGTCAAACTCCCGCAGGTCCAGTCCGGTGAGCTTTTTGATCTTCTCCAGCCGGTAGACCAGGGTGTTCCGGTGGACAAACAGCTTGCGCGCCGTCTCAGAAACGTTCAGGTTGTTCTCAAAGAACTTGTTGATGGTGAGCAGGGTCTCCTGATCCAGGGCGTCGATGGGGTTCTTCTTAAAGACCTCCTGAAGGAACATCTGGCACAGGATGGTGGGCAGCTGATAGATCAGGCGGCCAATGCCCAGATTTTCATAGTTGATGACCGTCTTTTCTGTATCAAACACCTTGCCCACATCGATGGCCACCCCAGCCTCCTTGTAGGCCCGCGCCAGATCCCGGATGTGGTTGACCACCGTACCGATGCCGATAACCACCTTGATCCCAAGTTCCTGGGTGACAGCGGTGGCAATCTGCTTGGCGATCCGCTGGAGCTCCTTGGCGTCCGCACCCTCGGGCAGCTGCTTGATGAGGGCCACATCGGTCTCATTGATGGAGATGACAAAGTCCATCTGCTTGTCCGGGAAAAGGTTCTGAATCACATCGATGGTACTCACATCGGCAGGGCCCAACTGCCGTACCAGGAAAGCGGCCCGGGGAGCCTCAGAGAGGAAGTGCAGCTCCTTGGCCTGGGTATAGATGTCCCCCAGCAGGATGTTGTCCGAAATAATATTCTTCACAAAGGTAGCCTTGTCGTGCTTCTCCTCATAATAGGCCTTGGCTCCGTTGAAGGCCACCACCGCCATAGAACACAGGGCTGCGGCAGTCTCATCCTCGCCCTGAACAAAGGCGGCGTAATCGAACTGGGCGCCCCAGCCCGCCAGGGGCCGGAAAGTCTTATCCTCAAAATGAGCGGCGGCATGATCCGCAGAATTGACAGCGGCGACAGCCCCGGACCAGTGCTCGCCAATGCACGTCAGCTCGCTGCATGCCACCACGATCCCGTCCGCGTCGATCACTCCTACTGTACGGTCGATACTGTCCTTCATTTGGAGTACAACTCCCTGAAACATCCTGCTGGACACGTTTGATCCCTCCCAAGTTATTTCTCACATCTGAATCCACATTTTCTGCTTATCGTGCGGGGCGCCGCCCCGGTCTCTCATGCTTCTCGCCCGGACGGTCCCATTCAGGCGCATCCGTCCGGCGGCACGCAATACACTATTGACATTATAACGGGTCACCCTCCGGTTTGGCAAGAGGGTTTTTGAATTTTTTTGTGGAAAACGCCCAAATACAGGGTCATTTCTTACCCAAACCTGCTCAGAGACAGCACTTCCTCCCGGGTAAGGGGACGCCACTCACCTGGAGCGAGTGCCGCGTCCAGCCGCAGCGGGCCCATGGAGAGCCGCTTGAGATAGGTCACCGGCTTCCCCCGGGCAGCCATCATCCGCTTCACCTGGTGGTACTTCCCCTCCCGCAGAGTGACCAGGCAGACCCGGCCATCCTCCAGCGGCTCCAGCCCGGCGGGCAGGCAGTGCAGTCCGTCTCCCAGCACCATGCCCCGGGCCAGGGCCTCCACGTCGCTCTGATCCACCACACCGTCCACACGGGCCAGATACACCTTGTCCACATGGCGTTTGGGGGGAGAGCAGCGCGTGCCCCAGCGGACCGTCATCAGTGAGCAGGAGCAGCCCCTCGGTGTCCTTGTCCAGCCGCCCCACCGGAAACAGGCCCCGGCGGCGCAGGTGCTCCGGCAGAAGATCCAGCACCGTCCGCTGATCCCGGTCCTCCGTGGCGGACAGCAGACCCGCCGGCTTATGGAGCATGAGATAGACGAAGGGGGCGCAGTCCACCCTCTGACCATCCACCGTCAGTTCAGTCTCCGTTGGTTCCCATTTCTCCTCCGAACGGAGCACAGGACGGCCATTGACCAGGACCCTGCCCTGCCGGACCAGGTCCTTGACCTCCTTCCGGGACCAGCGCCCGGTGGAGGCCAGCAGCTTATCCAGACGTTCCAGGGCCACCCCGCTCAGCTCCTCTCCTTCGGGCGCTTCCGATCACTACCCGGTTTTTTCGCACATTTGCTCATTGTACCAAAAACTCCGGGCAAGTTCAACACTTTTTTGTGCCGCCCTTTTTCCTCCTCTGTTCTGCCCCTTCCTCCAGGCATATCCCTGTCCCAGCCCACATAGAGATAGAACAGCCAGGAACGGAAGGAGAAATGTCCTGTGTTGATCGTCACTGCCAAGCTGCCCAGACGTAAGCTGGCCTTTGGCGCTGCCGCTGCCGCGCTGCTGTGCTGCGCCGCTCTGGTGCTGAACCTGGTCCCCGCCGGCTATCGGGCGGCGGCCGCCCCTGCCAATATCCCCAGCTCCAGGGGGATCCGGACCAACACGGACCGTGTGGCCTATCTCAACGGCTGCGGCTGGCAGGTCATGGAGGAGCCGCTTGCCGTGGAGGAGATCCGCATCCCGGAGGAGATGGACGAGAGCTACCGCCGCTATCTGGAGCTCCAGGCCGCCCAGGGCTTTGACTTGGAGCGGTACGCTGGCCGGCGGATCAGGCGCTACACCTATGAGGTCACCAATTATCCCACCGGGGAGTCCGGCGTACAGGCCAACCTGATGCTCTACCGCACCACCGTGGTGGGAGGCGAGGTCCTCTCCCCCCGCATGGACGGCTTCGTCCACGGCCTGATCGATTGCTCCTCTGATGCACAAAGCACATCGTAAGCGAACCGCTTGGACATAGTTTACCCGTTTTCAACGGAGCAAGCCGGGGATGGAAGTTCATTTGAGCTTCCGTCCCCGGCCTTTTTATGTCCCGGAAAACAGGCGCGCCTCCAACTCCGGAGGGAGCTGCTCCAGGCTGTCCACCCAGCTGCCGCACAGGCGGCGCAGCTCCTCCTCCCGGCCGGCGTACAGGGGATCCCGCACCCCTGCCACATAGAAGCCCGCCTCCCCCGCCGCAGCGCAGTAGCCGGGCGAATCCTCAAACAGGACGCAGTCCTTGGGCGGGACCCCCCACTGCGCCGCCGCCAGACGGTACAGCGCCGGGTCCCGCTTCTCCAATCCCGTCTCCTGGGTGGTGACCACCCCCCGGAACCAATCCGCGATCCCATGCCGCTCCAGAGCCGCCCGGCACAGCTCCGGCATACAGGAGGTGAGCACCGCCATGTCCCACCCCCGCCGCCGGCAGCGCTCCAGCAGGGCACGGGCTCCCGGCTTCAGCTCCAGCTTCCCGGCGTAGGCCGCCCGGGCCATCTGGAGCCACGTCTGCCGGATCTCCTCCGCTGTCTCCGACAGTCCGAAGCGCGTCCGGGTGTACCGGGCCGCGTCCAGCGGACTGTGGTGGGTCACATACTCCGTGTAGTCCTCCGGCACCGGAGCGATCCCATGCCGCCCCAGAAATTCAATATCGATGTCCAGCCAGATCCCGTTGGAGTCCAGCAGGGTTCCGTCCAGATCAAAAAACAGCATGGTCCTCCCCCTCCTCCGGCTGGAACCAAAAGCGCCAGGGAAACTCCGCCGCCTCCTGAGCGTAGTCGATCCCGATCCTCGGTCCGGTTCGGATCCGCTCCGGCGCGGGTCCCGGTCCCGGGCAGACATAGAGGGGCGGCTCCAGCAGATCCAGCCCGTTCTCCGCCCGGGTTAGGGCCAGTCCCCGGCACAGCTTGCCAGGCCCGTTGAGAAAATTCCGGCGCTGGGCCGCGGTCAGTTCTTTTTCCTTGCGGCCAAAACGGTTCTCTGCTATAATATCTCCGTTTTCCACAGGGACCGCCCCCCGGATCAGCACCGCGCAGGGCTCCCCCTCCGCCTCGGTGACAAAGTTGAGGCAGTGGTACATCCCATAGATCAAATAGAGATAGGCGGTCCCGGGGCGGGCAAACAAAGTCTCTGTCCGGGCGGTCCGCTTGTACTGATAGGCGTGGCACGCCTTGTCCATCCGGCCGATGTACGCCTCCGTCTCTGTGATGCGGCACACCAGCCTCCCCCGGCCGGTCTCCCGGACCAGGTATTGTCCCAACAGGTCCCGGGCCACCGCCAGGGTATCCCGGTCATAAAAGCTTCTGGGCAGCGGCTGCAAGGCCCCTCTCCCCTCTCCTGATCGTGTGCTCCGTCCTCTGGGTACAGCCCGGGCCGGAACCACCGGTATCATATCACACTTTCCCTCCCGGCGCAATCCGCACAGCCGGGGCGCGCCGCCGGAGGGCCGCCCTTGAACGAACATAGGAGCTGATCGAACATGGATCCCGTTTTGATGTGCAGGCTGTCCAAGCCGCTTCTGTTTTTGGCCGCATTCATTTGGGGAACCTCCTTCTTTATTATGAAGAACACCCTGGACGCGGTCCCGGTGCTGTGGCTGCTCACCTTCCGCTTCACCACCGGCGCCGTCCTGGTGGGGCTGCTCTGCGGCAGGAAGTGGCGCACCCGCTTCACCCCGGACTATGTGTGGCGGGGAGCGGTTCTGGGCTCCCTGCTCTTTGCCGCCTATGCGGTACAGACCTTCGGCCTGGTGGGGACCACCCCTTCCAAGAACGCCTTTCTCACCGCCACCTACTGTGTGCTGGTCCCCTTCCTTCACTGGGCGGTCTCCCGCCAGCGGCCTGACCGCTTCCATCTGCTGGCCGCCTTCCTGTGCATCACCGGCGTGGGCCTGGTCTCCCTCAATGGGTCCCTCACCATCACCTGGGGCGACCTGCTCAGCCTGGGCAGCGCTCTGTTCTACGCCCTGCACATCGTAGCAGTCAACAAGCTGTCCGACCGGCGGGACATCTATCTGCTGACCTCCCTCCAGTTCGCCTTCACCGCCCTGCTGGCGGTCATCGGCGGCCTGCTTCTCCAGCCCTTCCCCGCCCAGGCTCTCTCTCAGCCCGGCGTATTCTGGCCCTTGGCTTACCTGTGTGTGGTGTCCACCACCGTCGCTCTGCTCTGCCAGAACGTGGGGCAAGTGTGGTCCGATCCCTCCTCCGCCTCGGTGATCCTGTCTCTGGAGTCGGTGTTCGGCGTACTGTTCTCCGTGCTGTTCTATGGAGATCCCGTCACGCCCCGGCTGCTGGCCGGCTTCGGGCTGATTTTCATTGCGGTGCTGTGCTCTGAGACCAAGTTTGCCTTCCTCCGCCGAAATTCCCCCTCTCCCCGCCTCTGAGCCCGCTTTCCGGTTGAAAGTCCCCCTCCGGTATGCTACAATAGTACCATCATCATCAAAAAAGGAGCGTGACAAAATGGCCCTCCATGAATCCGGCGAGGACTATTTGGAGGCGGTCCTGGTGCTCCGGCAGGAGCGCGGGATCGTCCGTTCCATTGACGTAGCGCAGCATCTGGGCTTCTCCAAGCCCTCTGTCAGCCGTGCGGTCTCCATTCTGAAGGCCAGCGGCTACCTTACCATGGAGAAGGACGGCCGGCTGGAGCTGACCCCGGAGGGTGAGCAAAACGCCCAGCGGGTCTATGAGCGTCACCGGATGCTCACCGACTGGCTGATCCGGCTGGGCGTCTCCCCTGAGGTCGCCGCTGCGGACGCCTGCCGCATGGAGCACGATATGAGTGCCGAGACCTTCGCCTGCCTCAAGCGCCACGCCAGTCAAAAGGACACATAGCCACGGCGCGGACGCCGGTCCAGGCGCCTGCACCCACTGTGGGCGGAGCCGTTTCAGCGGCCCCGCCCTTCCGCTGTCCACCTCCCCCATCAGTTCAAGAAAGGAGATCCCCCATGTCCATCGACGCCATTTTATCCCAGGTCACCGGCGGCCTGAACTGGAGCTCCCTATCCTGGGAGATCCTGCTCCGGGCCCTTCTCATCCTGCTGGTTGGGATCATTTTCAACAAGCTGCTGCTGCGGACGGTGGACCGCCTGCTGCTGCGCAGCGCCTCTCTGGCTCCCATCCAGCGCTACCTCCGCTCCGCCCTGTCTGTCCTGCTCTGGCTGGTGCTCATTCTGGTGGTGCTGGGCTCTGTGGGCGTGGAGATGACCTCCATCATCGCTCTGCTCAGCGTTGCCGGCCTGGCCGTCTCCCTGGCCCTTCAGAACACCCTGTCCAATCTAGCGGGCGGGATCACCCTGCTGGCCTCCAAGCCCTTCACCGTGGGGGACTATGTGGAGATCGGCTCCGTATCCGGCACAGTATCCCTGGTGGGACTGGCCTATACCACGCTGGTCACCGTGGAAAACAAGGAGATCTACATCCCCAACAGCCAGCTCTCCTCCGCCACCATTATCAACTACACCCGGCTGGGCCGCCGGCGGATGGAGATCACGATCTCCGCCTCCTATGACGCGCCCACAGATGCGGTGAAGGCCGCCCTGCACGAGGCTGTCTCCCAGTTCCCCCAGATCCTCCCCGACCCCGCGCCGGAGATCCGCCTGTCCGGCTATGGCGCAAGCGGCATCGACTATCTCCTGCGGGCCTGGACCACCTCCGGGGACTACTGGGATGTATATTACCGCCTGCTGGAGGCCATCCGTCCCGCCTTTGCCCGCCACGGGGTGGAGATGCCATACAGTCAGCTGGACGTCCATCTGATCCCCCGCTCCCCCAAAAACTGAGCCGGAGCTCCAGTCAAATTTCCGCTTGACAAACCCGGGCTTCTCCGCTACAATAGCAACCAATAAAAGCGACGACGGGAAAAAAGACAGGCTGAGTCCCCCTCAGAGAGCCGGTGGTTGGTGCGAATCGGTGTGCGGCCTCCCTGTGGATAACTGGTCCCCGAGCTGCCTGGCCGAAGGCATAAAGTAGGTCAGGACGTCTGGCCCCGTTACCGGCCGCGGCCTTGTTGGAGGCTATGAGGGCTGTCCGGGTGACCGGTTGCCGAACCAGGGTGGTACCGCGTGAACGCTTCACGCCCCTGACTTGAGAAAGTCAGGGGCGTTTTTTCATTCCCCTGATTCGATCCGGCCCGCCGCCAACCTCGGCGGAGCAAGTCATTTTAGGAGGACGACGACCATGAATCCAGGCTACAAAAAATACATTCCCTTCCAGCCCCAGAAGATCGTGGGCCGCACCTGGCCCGACAAGGTCATCTCCAAGGCTCCCGTGTGGTGCTCTGTGGACCTGCGGGACGGCAACCAGGCCCTGGTGGACCCCATGAATCTTCAGGAGAAGCTGGAATACTTCCACACCCTGGTGGATGTGGGCATCAAGGAGATCGAGATCGGCTTCCCCTCCGCCAGTGAGACGGAGTACGAGATCTGCCGGGAGCTCATCGAGGGGCGGGCACATCCCCGATGACGTGACCATCCAGGTGCTGGTCCAGGCCCGGGAGCATCTCATCAAAAAGACCTTCGAGGCCATCCGGGGCGCCAAGAACGTCATTCTCCACTTCTACAACTCCACCTCCACCCTCCAGCGGAAGGTGGTGTTCCACATGGACACCGCTGGCATCACCAAGATCGCCACCGATGCCGCCGACCTGATCTATGAGATGTCCCAGCCCCTCATCCAGGAGGGGATGAACCTGCGCTTTGAGTACTCCCCTGAGTCCTTCATGGGCACCGAGATGGACTATGCGGTGGAGATCTGCCAGGCGGTACTGGAGCACCTCCACGCCGACCCGGAGCACAAGGTCATTCTGAACCTGCCCACCACGGTGGAAAACTGTATGCCCAACCAGTTCGCCGATATGCTGGAGTACTTCTGCAAAAAGATCCCCGGCCGGGACAGCGCCATCATCTCCCTGCACCCCCACAACGACCGGGGCTGCGGCGTGGCCACCGCTGAAATGGGCCTGCTGGCCGGCGCGGACCGGGTGGAGGCCACCCTGTTCGGCAACGGCGAGCGCACCGGAAACGTGGACATCGTCACCCTGGCCATGAATATGTACACCCAGGGGGTGGACCCCCGGCTTGACTTTTCCGACATCAATAAGATCCGCGAGATGTTCGAGCGGTGTACCAAGATGCCTGTGGGCGACCGGCAGCCCTACGCCGGAAAGCTGGTATTCACCGCTTTCTCCGGCAGCCATCAGGACGCCATCAACAAGGGCACCCAGTACATGAAGGAGTCCAACTCCGATTTCTGGGAGATCCCCTATCTGCCCATTGACCCCGCCGACGTGGGCCGGGAGTACGAGCCCATCATCCGCATCAACTCCCAGTCGGGCAAGGGAGGCGCGGCCTATATCATGGACCACAACTTCGGCTTTAACCTGCCCAAGGAGATGCACCGGAGTTCGGCGCCATCGTTCAGCGGGAGACCGACGCCGTGGGCACCGAAATCACCCCGGAGCGGATCAACGAGCTCTTCCACCAGGAGTATGTGGACGTGAAGGATGCGCCGTCCGCTGACCCGTGACGACGTGAAGAAGAAGATCGTTGGCCACTGGGGCACCGTGCCTGGCCAGAATTTCGTTTACGTGCACCTGAACCGTGTCATCAAGAAGTATGACCAGGATATGATCCTGATCTCCGGCCCGGGCCACGGAGGAAACTTCTTTGTTGCCAACGCTTACCTGGATGGCACCTACTCTGAAGTTTACCCCAACATCAGCCGTGATGAAGAGGGCATGAAGAAGCTGTTCAAGCAGTTCTCCTTCCCCGGCGGCATCTCCAGCCATGTTGCACCCGAAACTCCGGGCTCCATCAACGAAGGCGGCGAGCTGGGCTACTCCATCGCACACGCATTTGGCGCTGTGTTCGATAACCCGGATCTGATCTGCGCAGTTACCGTTGGCGACGGCGAAGCCGAGACCGGCCCCCTGGCCACCAGCTGGCAGTCCAACAAGTTCCTGAACCCCGTGGGTGACGGCGCTGTTCTGCCCATCCTGCACCTGAATGGCTACAAGATCTCCAACCCCACCATCTTTGGCCGTATGACCCATGAAGAGATGGAGAGCTTCTTCCGTGGCTGCTCCTGGAAGCCGTACTTCGTTGAAGGCGACGACCCGATGACCATGCACGAGAAGATGGCTGAGACCCTGGATACCGTCATCGAAGAGATCCACGACATCCAGAAGCGCGCCCGTGCTGGCGAGGATATGGGCCATATCCAGTGGCCTATGATCGTTCTGCGCACCCCGAAGGGCTGGACTGGCCCGAAGGTAGTGGACGGCAAGCCCATCGAGGGCACCTTCCGTGCACACCAGGTGCCCATCGACATCACTGTCGGCACCCCGAACCAGGAAGAGCACCTGAAGCAGATCGAAGAATGGCTGCACAGCTACCATGCTGAGGAACTGTTCGATGAGAACGGCACTCTGATCCCCGA